>Ga0335074_10008565_pt1 | contig 14210 bp, 14 predicted proteins | sample Lox_Sample_23_FD_206715 | JGI IMG/M metagenome (GOLD analysis project Ga0335074, IMG submission 206715) | Soil microbial communities from Loxahatchee National Wildlife Refuge, Florida, United States - Lox_Sample_2.3 | ecosystem: Environmental > Terrestrial > Soil > Wetlands | place: USA...
GATTGCTCCCGCGTTACCGCTCGACTTGCATGTGTTAGGCACGCCGCCAGCGTTCAATCTGAGCCAGGATCAAACTCTTCACTTAAAGATTTTGAGCTTTAAGCGACAGAGCATCCAAAAGCCCAACGACTGCTGGACATCTGGTCACTCGGTCTAAGCCTCTCACGGCATCGACGCGAGTCCCCACACAAATTACCTGCCGAATTCTTAAAGAGCACCTCGGGCCGCGCAGGGCCGAGGTTCGCGCGCGTCGCCGCGCGCCAACGTCAAAAGGGGGCGGAAGTATAGCCCCAGGGGCGCTTCCGTCAACCCATTGTCACATTACGATTTCCCCGCGAGTTGCCGCGTTGCGGCAGGACCCGTGAGGGCCGCGCAGTATAGCCCGAGCGCGCGCTATGTCAACGCGCATTCGCGCTTCGGACCTCGCCATGAGTCCCGCCTGCCTCGCTCGAGCTTGCGCCTCCGAGCGCTCTTTCGGGAGGGCATCGCAAAGAGGACCGGGATCGAGAAAATAAGTTCGAATTTTCCGTGACTTAGCCGGACGGATGGCTCCGGTCGCCCTCCCGCGCACCTCAGTCGGGGGCGGCCCTGCGGCGATGCCCTACGGCTCGGGCGCGGAGCGCGCCTCGAGCCTGAGCCTCGCGAACCGGCGCGACCCGACCTGGAAGACGTGATCGGCGCCGGGGAGGATCGTCAGTCCGCGATCGGTCACGCGCGCGCCGTCGATGCGCACGGCGCCTTCGTCGATCTTGCGGTAAGCCTCCGAGGTGCTCGCGACGAGCCCGGCCTCCTTCAGAAGATTGGCGAGCCGCAGGCCACCGGCATCGACGGACACGATCTGCGACGGCAGGTCGGCCGGGACGGAGCGCGCGCTCACGCGCGCCATGAAACCCCTGTGCGCCTGCGCCGCGGGGGCGGCGCCATGAAAGCGCGCGACGAGCTCCTCTGCCAGCTCGAGCTTCACATCGCGCGGATTACGTCCCGCGGCGACCTCGCGCTTGAGACGCCCGAGCTCCGTGAGCGGCCGGAACGAGAGCAGCTCGAAGTACCGCCACATGAGCTCGTCGGAGATCGACATGACCTTGCCGAACATCGCATCCGGGCTCTCGGTGATCGCGATGTAGTTGCCGAGCGACTTCGACATCTTGTTGACGCCGTCCGTGCCCTCGAGGAGCGGCATCGTCATGACGACCTGCGGCTCCTGTCCATACGCTTCCTGGAGCTGCCGCCCGACCAGGAGGTTGAACTTCTGGTCGGTGCCGCCGAGCTCGACGTCGGCGCGCAGCGCGACGGAGTCGTAGCCCTGCGCGAGTGGGTACAGGAACTCGTGAATCGAGATCGGTTGCCCGGCCTTGTAGCGCTTCGCGAAGTCGTCGCGCTCGAGCATGCGCGCGACGGTGTAGTGCCCGGCGATCTTCACGAACTCCGGTGCGGGCATTGCCGAAAGCCACCGCGAGTTGAAATCCACCTTGGTGCGCTCGGGATCGAGAATCTTGAAGACCTGCCGCTCGTAGGTCCGGGCGTTCGCCTGGATCTCCTCGGTCGTGAGTGGCGGCCGCGTGGCGTTGCGACCCGAGGGGTCGCCGATCATCCCCGTGAAGTCGCCGATGAGAAAGATCACCTCGTGCCCGAGCTGCTGGAACTGCCGCATCTTGTTGAGGAGCACCGTGTGTCCCAGATGCAGATCGGGAGCCGTGGGATCGAAACCGGCTTTGACCTTGAGCGGCACGCCTCGCGAGAGCTTGCGAACGAGGTCCTTCTCGGTGAGCACATCCTGTGCGCCGCGCACGAGCTCGGCGAGAGGCGCTGAGAGCGCCTCCTCGAGCGGTTCGTCTGCGTGCGGGCTGTTCGTCACCGTCATGAGCTCCAGCGTCGCGCCCGCGTGGCGGCGAGCGGTGGCTTTGCGGGCTCCACTTTACCGGGCCCACGCACCTGGGTGCCAGGTCACATCCGCAGGGGCGGCGGGTTGACCCGCGCGCGCTCGCTCAAGTAGCTTCCGCTGGATGTCTGACTCGGAGCCCAAGCTGTCCGTCCGGGCGCTCGTGCGCTCGCGCGCGGCCTGGGTCGCAACCGGCGCCACGGCGCTCGTGCTCGTCGCGGCAGGAGCGCTTGCATGGGTCTGGCACGGCCCGCACACGCCGCCCCATGCTGCAGCAATCGTCCGTGTCACTGGCGACCTCGCACCCGGCCGCGCCCTCGAGTCCTCGAAGGGCTCCGGATCGGGCGCAGCCGCCGGGGCGCCTGCACGGGGTGCGGCGGCGCGAACCTCGGTTGCACTTGCCGCCTCGGCTGCAGCGCCCTCCGCGGCGCCGCTCGCCTCCTCGAGCGAGGTCATCGTCGGCCGCGACGACACCCTCGACCACATCTTCCGGCGCTTGCAGCTGAGCCTCGCCGACCTTGCGGCGCTGCGTGATCTTCCGGGGATCAAGCCGGATCTCGACAGGCTCAAGCCCGGCGAGAAACTGACGCTGCGCCACGTGGGCGCCGAGGTGGTCGGCCTCACGCGCCGACTGAGTCTCGAGCAAACACTCGAGGTCACACGGAGCACGTCGGGTTTTCAGGCGCAGGTCGTCCAGAATCCCCTCGAGACTCACGCACGCACGGTCTCAGGCACGATCGACAGCTCGCTGTTCGAGGCCATGACGCAAGCCGGCGCGCACGACCAGACGACGCTCGCCCTCGCGGACATCTTCGCGTGGGACATCGACTTCGTGAACGACATCCAGCCCGGCGACTCGTTCACGGTGACGTACGAGGAAGTGTACGAGCAGGGCAAGTATCTGCAGGACGGCCCGATCCTCGCCGCGCGGTTCGTCAATCAGGGGCATGAATACCTGGCCGTACGCTACGTCGCCCCGGGCGGCCATGCGGGCTACTACACCCCGGACGGCCGCAGCCTGCGCAAGGCGTTCCTGCGGGCGCCGCTCGAGTTCACCCGCGTGAGCTCACCATTTAGCCTCCACCGCCGCCACCCGATTCTGAATCTCATTCGCGCACACAAGGGAGTGGACTACGCAGCGCCGATCGGCACGCCCGTGCGCGCAGCCGGAGACGGCAAGGTGATCTTCGCCGGCCGCAAGGGCGGCTACGGGAACCTCATCGAGCTCGACCACTCAGGTGGCATCACCACGGTCTACGGACATCTGTCCCGTTTCGCCCACGGGATTCGCGTCGGCCGCCGCGTCGAGCAGGGCGAGGTGATCGCCTACGTCGGCATGACCGGGCTTGCGACCGGTCCGCACCTGCACTACGAGTACCGCGTCAACGGCGTGTTCAAGAACCCGCAGACCGTGAAGCTTCCGGACGCTGTTCCGATCGACGCTAGCCTGCGCGCCGACTTCCTCGCCAAGACAGGCCCGCTGCTCGGCACGCTGTACCTGCCGGTCGGGCCCTCCCTCGTTTCCCGCTAGCGCCGTGGACGTACCCGATCTAAAGACACCCGACTACTACATCAATCGGGAGCTTTCGTTCCTCGAATTCAACCAGCGCGTGCTGGCGCTCGCGCTCGATCAGTCGCCGCCGCTCCTCGAGCGGCTCAAGTTCCTCTGCATCTCCTCGAGCAATCTCGATGAGTTCTTCGAGATCCGCGTCGCGGGACTCAAGCACCTCGAGGTGCTCGGCTCCGCGCAGCTCGCGCCGGATGCGATGACCATCCCGGAGCAGCTCGCCGCCATTCACGAGCGCGCCGTGCAGCTCGTGGCCGAGCAGTACCGCTGCCTGCACGATGTGCTGCTCCCCGCGATGAGCGGTGCGGGCATCTCGCTTCTCGGACCCGCGGAATGGTCGCCCGAGACGCAACGCTGGCTCGAGCAGTACTTCGAGCTCGAGGTGGAGCCGGTCTTGAGCCCCCTCGGGCTCGATCCGGCGCGTCCCTTCCCGCGCATCCAGAACAAGAGCCTCAACTTCATCGTGCGCCTGAGCGGGAAGGACGCCTTCGGGCGCGACAGCGAGCTTGCGATCGTGCAGGCTCCGCGCTCGCTGCCGCGCGTCGTACCGGTGGCCCAGGATAGCGGGCAGCGCCCGTTCGTGCTGCTCACCTCGATCGTTCAAACGTTCGTGCCGAAGCTGTTTCCCGGCATCTCGGTGCTCGGCTGCTATCAGTTTCGCGTGACGCGCAACAGCGATCTGTTCGTGGACGAGGAGGAGATCGACGACCTGCGCCGCGCGCTCGAGGGCGAACTCGCACATCGCCGCTACGGAGAGGCCGTGCGCCTCGAGACATCGCGCGACTGCCCCGAAGACGTGATCGCCTTTCTGCTCAAGCAGTTCTCGCTGAGCGCCGTCGATCTCTACCTCATGCCCGGACCCGTCAATCTCAATCGGCTTTCGGCCGTCTACGATCTGGTGCAGAGACCGGACCTGAAATATCCCGTCTTCACGCCCGGCCTGCCCAAGCGGCTCGCAGCGCCTTCCGGCTCGGATGTGTTCGGCGCGATACGGCAGAACGACCTGCTGTTGCACCATCCGTATCAGAGCTTCGCGCCCGTGATGGATTTCGTGCGTCAGGCGGCGGCGGATCCGCAGGTGCTCGCGATCAAGCAGTCGCTCTACCGCACGGGCGCGGACTCCCCGGTGGTCGATGCGCTCGTCGCCGCCGCGCAGGCGGGTAAGGACGTGACGGTGATCGTCGAGCTGCGCGCCCGGTTCGACGAAGAGGCGAATATCGAGCTGTCGAGCCGCCTGCAGGAGGCCGGAGCGCACGTCATGTACGGCGTCGTCGGCTTCAAGACGCACGCCAAGCTCACGCTCATCGTGCGCCGCGAGTCCGAGGGCATCCGCCGCTACTGTCATCTCGGCACGGGCAACTACCACCCGCAAACGGCGCGCGCCTACACCGACTACGGCCTGTTCACCTGTGACAAGCAGATCGGCGAGGACGTGCACGAGCTGTTCCTCCAGTTGACGAGCCTCACGCAGATCCCGCAGCTGCAGCGGCTGCTGCAGTCGCCTTTCGGTCTGCACCGCGCGATGATCGAGAAGGTCGATCGCGAGTCGGAGCACGCCCGCGCGGGTAAACCGGCACGCATCATCGCCAAGATGAACGCGCTCGTCGATCCGCAGGCGATCGAGGCGCTCTACCGCGCATCGCGCGCGGGGGTGAAGGTGGAGCTGATCGTGCGTGGCATCTGCGCGCTACGCCCCGGGCTCCCCGGAGTCTCGGAGAACATCACCGTGCGCTCCGTCGTCGGGCGCTTCCTCGAGCACTCGCGCGTGTTTTACTTCGAGAACGCGGGCGATCCAGAGCTCTACTGCGCGAGCGCCGACTGGATGGAACGAAATTTCTTTCGTCGTGTCGAGGTCGCATTTCCGATCAAACGACCCTCGCACCGCGAGCGCATTCTCCGCGACCTCGATATCTATCTCTCGGACAATGTCCAGGCCTGGCAACTCAATCACCAGGGCGTCTACACCCGTTTGACGCCCGGCCGCCACAAGCGCGCCTGCGCGCAGGAACAACTGCTCGCGAGCTACGCTGCCGGATCGGGCTTCAGTCTTTAGGAGACGGTGGCGCACGCGAGGTGCGCCGGCACCTGGGTTCGGGTTCGGCGCTGCAGGATTCCCGTCAGCCGCGCTTGCTGAACACCCTGAGGCGGAAGCCATGCGGCTTCAAATGATCGATCTCCTGCTGCAGATCCGTGCGGGTGAGGGGGTGATCTCGCAGCCAACGCCCGGGGAACGTCACCTCGAGAGAGCGCGGCTTCGCCGCGAGCTCGATCGGCGGGAGCGCCGTCGGACTGCGGCCTCGGTGCAGCAACACCGCGAGCCGCAGCAGCACGATCAAGTAGAGGGTGCTGCGGTCCCACGGAGGAACGAGCTCGTCGAGGCCGTCGAGAGAGAGCTTGCGCCGATGGCCTCCGACCAGGCGTGCAAGCAGACGCTGCTCCTCACGCGGAAAGCCGGGCATGTCGGCGTTTTCGAGCAGGTAGGCGCCGTGGCGGTGATAACCGCTGTGGGACACGTCGAGCCCGATCTCGTGCAGGCATGCCGCCCACTTCAGAGCGAGCTCCGCGAGGGGATCGTCGAGGCGCCACACCGCGGAGGTCTGACGCAGGAACTCGAGCACGGTCGCCTCCACGCGCGCCGCCTGAGCAACGTCCACGTGATAGCGGCCCTGCATCGCCCGCACGGTCCGCTCCCGAGCATCCTCGTCGGTGAAGCGGCCCAGCATGTCGTAGAGGAGTCCCTCGCGCATCGCGCCCTCTGCGACCCGCAGCTCCTCGATGCCGAGCACCTCGAGGATCTCCGCGAGAATCGCGACCCCTCCCGGAAACACGGGCCGACGCTCCTCGGTCACACAGGCGAGCGAGAGATCGCGTAGCTGGCCGGCCTCGCTCATATAGGTGAGGAGGCGCTCGATGCCGGCGGGTGTGATCGCGGTCGCCTGCGGATCGAGCTCGCGGATCGAGTCGCCGATCACCCGCACCGTTCCCGAGCTCCCTACCGTGCGGTCCCAGCCGCGGCGCCGGAACGCCGCCTGTACGGGCTCGAGCTCGAGGCGCGCCGCCACGCGAGCGCGCGCGAGCCGCTTCGCCGAAAGCTTCCCGTCGCGGAAGAACCGCTCGCTCAAGGATACGCAACCCATCTGCAAGCTCTCGAGCTCGAGTGGGGCGAGACCCTCCCCGATGATGAGCTCGGTGCTCCCACCGCCGATATCGACGACGAGCCGGCGCCCCGGCTCGCTCGGCATCGTGTGGGCGACGCCGAGATAGATGAGCCGCGCCTCTTCCATTCCGCCGATGATCTCGATCGGGTGGCCGAGCGCTTCGCGTGCACGCTCGAGGAAGGCTTGCTTGCGCCGCGCAAGGCGCAGAGCATTCGTCCCGACGACGCGCACATTGTCGGCGTGCATCGCCCGGAGCCGCTGGCCGAAGCGCTGGAGGCAGGCGAGCGCGCGGGTTGCCGCATCCTTGTCGATGCGACCGTTCTCCGCGACGCCCGCGGCGAGCCGCACCATCTCGCGCATCCGGTCGATAATGACGAGCTGGCCGTGCGAGTAGCGCGCGACGACCATGTGGAAGCTATTCGAGCCGAGGTCTACGGCTGCGAGGATGTCGGGGACCGGCTGGGCGGCCCCTGCGGGAGATGCGTTTGGGAGGGAACGGGCCGGAGCGACCGAGCTCACGCGCGGGAGGAGTCAGGCAGCAAAGGAGGATCCGCAGCCGCAGGTCGTAGTGGCATTGGGATTGCGGATCACGAACTGCGCCCCATCGAGGCCCTCGCGGTAGTCGATCTCGGCACCGGTGAGATACTGCACGCTCATCGGGTCAACGAGCAGCTTCACACCCTGGTTCTCGATGCAGGTGTCCCCGTCCTGCAGCGCCTCGTCGAACTCGAAGCCATACTGCAGGCCCGAGCAGCCCCCGCCCTGCACGAATACGCGCAGCATAAGCTTAGGGTTGCCTTCCCCGCGGATGAGGTCGGCCACCTTCTGCGCCGCCGCATCGGTGAAGACGAGCGGTGCAGGCAGCGTGTCGGATTCCGGTAACGGGAGTGCTTTTGCGTCCATGGGGGTAGTTTAGAAGTGCCCGGCCGATCGGTCAAAAGCGAGCCTCGCGCCCTTCCCGGGCCTCCGGCTCAGGCCTCGGCGGCCTCCGCCTCGATGACCACCTGTCCATCGCCCTCGCGCAGCGGCACGAGCCTGCCCTGGATCTCGGCGCCGAGCGCAGCCTCGATGACCCGGTAGTACACATCGCCCTGGACCTTCGAGCGTGGGCCAAGCACGAGCCGCTCCAGCGCGTAAATGTCCCCGCGCACGCTGCCGTTCAGCACGACGTGCGCAGCCTCGACCGAGCCCTCTATGCAGCCCTCCTCGCTCACCGAGAGCATCGAGGCTGCCTCGCCTTCGGCGCGCACGTTGCCCGCCACGCGCCCATCGAGATGCAGCCCGCCCGCGAAGTCCACATCGCCGCGGATGCGTGCTGTCCTGCCGATCAGGATGTCGATGGTGGTCGGGGGTTTGGATCCTCGGCCGAACATGGGGAATCTCCTCGAAAGGGTAGCTGAGATGGGGGAACCGCTTACTGAGCTTCCACGCTCCAGGGGAAGCTCTGGGTCACGGGCGCATCCGACTTGGGGCCCGAGGCGATCTGAACGGTGAGCCGCTGCGGCCGAAAGCCGGCCGGAATGGCGATATCCTGCTGCAGGTTCGCGAAGTAGCGGAAGCTGAACGGCTGGGCGTGCACCTGCCCAGCGGTGAGAGCCGCGAAATCGAGGCTCTGCGGCTTTCCGCCGGCCTCCCCATCGAGACTCAGCACGTAATTTCCGCTCACCGCAGCCTCCGGATGAGCGCTGCCGAGAACGATGATGCGCACTCGGAAGTGATCGGCGCTATCTCCCGGCGTGATGTGCAGCTGCTCGATCTTCAGCGCGCCCGCGGCATCCGGGCCCGGGCCGATGCGCTGCGAGACCACGTCGCGATAAAAGGCGAGCTCCTGACTCTGCCGGGCGACTTGCGACTGCAGGTCGCCGATCGTGCGGGCGAGCTCCGCGTGCTCCTGGGCGCGTCCGATGCGTAGCGTGTCGAGCTCGGCGAGCTGCGTACGCAGCTGGCGGCTGCTCGTCTCGAGCTTCTCGATCTGCACCTCGAGCTCCGAGCGTTGCTGCGCGGCCGCGAGCCGGTCGTATCCGCCGTCGTAGCGCCCGAGCTCGTAGATGATGTAGAGCGCCAGCGCGCCGGCGAGCGCGCACACGCTGAGCACCACGACGTTGCGGAGGGGAGCGACCCGTCGAACCACGAGGTTCGCCGGAAACTTCGACGTGAAGTCCATCGTTCGTGCCGCTATTCGGTCGAGCTCACGCACGCTCTCCATGCCGTTCCGCTTGCGGCTGCTGCTCGGAGGTTGCGCGGATTCGGGCGAGCCACTCGGGAGCCGCGGGGGCGCCCTGCGGAAAGGCGACCGGCGCGAGCTCCTGCAGTGCCTGGGCGTAGACTGCCTGTTTGAAATAGACGACCTCGCGGACCGGTTCCCAGTAGCCGGCCCAGCGCCAGTGGTCGAATTCAGGCTCGGAGCTCACATCGAGCGCGAACTGGACGTTGTCCCGTTTGAGCCGGAGCAGAAACCAGCGCTGCTTCTGACCGATGCACACCGGGTGCGTGTTGCGCCGGATGTATCGTGAGGGCAGCCGATACGTGAGCCAGCCTTCGGTGCGGCCGACGACGGTCACGTCCTCGTGCGTGAGCCCGATCTCCTCGTGCAGCTCTCGAAAGAGTGCCTGCTCGAGCTCCTCCCCGTGACGCATCCCACCCTGTGGAAACTGCCACCCGCCGCGGCCTCGAGCACGGCGGCCGAGAAATACCTCCCCCGTGCCGCGCATCAGCACGATGCCGACGTTCGAACGGAATCCCTCGGAGTCGATGAGATCGGTCATTCAGGTTCGAAAGTCTGCCACAAGGTCCGCGGAGCGCGGTCTGTCTGCGTTACGCTAGCCTGCCCAGGCGGGGGCGTATGTGAGCAAATCGAAATCCTCGACATCGGCCGGGCTCGCATTCGCCCCCCCTCGCGCCCCCTGGGGCCGGGTGGGGCTTCTGGTCGTGATCGCCCTCACTGTCGCCCTCCTGTCGCTCTTCAACGGCAGCGCCGATCTCGGCGCTGGGCACACGCTGCGGGCGCTTCTCGGCGGGGCCGACGTCGCCGCTCGCAGTATCGTGATCGACCTGCGGCTACCGCGGCTCCTGGCGGGCTTCGCCGTCGGAAGCCTCCTCGCCCTCGCCGGAGTGCTGTTGCAGGCGCTCTTTCGCAACTCGCTCGCCGACCCCTACGTGCTCGGGGTCTCGGGCGGGGCGGCGGTGGGGGCCATTATCGCGATGTCGCTCGGGGCCGTGATGGCACTCGTGCAGACGGCTGCCGTCTGCGGAGCGCTCGTGGTGATGCTCGGGGTATACCTCCTCGCCCGCGGCGGAAGCACCGGCCGGCTGCTCCTCGTCGGGGTCGCCGTGGCAAGCGCCTGCGGTGCGCTCGTGAGCGTGCTCGTTGCGGCCGCCGATCCCGCGCGTCTGCGGGGCATGGTCTTCTGGCTCGCGGGAGATCTGGAGTGGGCCACATCGCCCCTCGCGAGCGCCGTCGCGGCGCTCGTGTGCGTTGCGGCCGCCGTGCTGCTTGCGCGTCCGCTCAACGTGCTCGCCGCCGGGGAGCTTCGCGCCCGCAGCGTCGGGCTCGAGTGGGAAAAATGGCGGCTTGCGGTGTACTTCGCAACCGCGATCGTCACCGCAATCGCCGTGGTGAGCGCAGGGATGATCGGCTTCGTCGGGCTCATCACACCGCACACGGTACGCCTGCTTTTTCGCACGAGTGATCACCGAATCGTCGCGCCGCTCTCGGCGCTTCTCGGCGGCACTCTCCTTGCGGCCGCCGACCTCATCGCCCGCACCGCCGCGAGCCCACGGCAGCTACCCGTGGGCGCAGTCACCGCACTCATCGGGGCGCCGATGTTCATCGTGTTGCTGCGTTCGGCAGCACGCGGAGCGTGGAACTCCGGCCTGAAGGGGTGACTCGCGCTAGGCACGCCGCTCGGTGATGCTGCGCCGGTCCTCGAGATACTCTCGGCCGCGCTTCATCAAGGCCACGAACCCGTCGTGATCTCTCGAGAGCACGGCGGCGCGGATGCGCTCCACGGCCTGCGCGAGCGCCTCGAGCGATTCCGCACCGTAATCGTTGAGGCTCTGGATCTCGTAATACAGCTCCGGGCTCTCCTGCGCGACGCGCGCCGCCACATCGAGCTGCGCATCGAAGGTCGTGCTCGACATATGCGCGAGCCGTGGCGCGGCCTCGCCGCTCTCGGCAAGCGCGGTGAAGAACGCGATGTTGAGCGCGTGGGACAGCCCGAGCACGTAGGCGATGAGTCGGTCGTGATCGTCGAGGCTCATCACGACCTGCTCGACCATCGTCGGCGCGAACAGCTCCCGCACCCGCTCGAGAGCCTCGGCACACCCGAGATCGACGAGCACCAGGTGGCGCCCGGAGAGCAGATCCGTGTCGGGACCGAACATCGGGTGAATCGAGGTGACCCGGCAGCCATGGGACTTGAGCGCGAGAAGCCCCGCACGGAGCGGCGACTTGAGCGACCCCACGTCGAAGATGACACCCGGGGGGCGGCGCAGCGCGAGCTCGCGCAGGATGTCGTCGGTGATCCCGAGCGGCGTTGCAAGTACGATGAAATCGTGACGCAGGTCGCACTTGCGCCAGTCGCCCACCGCTGCAACTCCCGCCGGCGCCCCGCCAGGATCGGCCACCTCGACGCTGAAGCCCTGCGAGGCGAGAAACTCGACGAACCAGCGGCCCATTTTGCCACCGCCCCCGATGACGAGCGTGCGGCGTCCGGAGCCGACCCCGTGCGCAGCGACGCTCGCCTGCTCCTGCGTCGTGAGCGAGGAGCGGATGAGCAGGCGCAGGAGCGCCTCGGCGAGCATCGGCGAGACGCCGAGCTCGTCGGCTGCCGTGCGCGCATCCATGATCACCTCGCGCTCGCGCTGATAGTCCCGGGTGGGGTAGCCCGTGTCGCGCTTCACGCGCGCGACTTCGCGGCTGAGCGCCTGGCGCCGCGCGACGAGCGCAAGCAGCTGGTGATCGATGTCATTCAAGTCGCGGCGCAGGTCCGCCAGGCTCTTCTCGTCGGACTTCATGTTTCAAGACTCGCGGGGCACGAACACCTCTTTTAACATGTAACCCGCAACTACGCCGATCATGAGCCCCTTTGGCCGAGCGACCATGACCCCGTCCGACCGACAGACCGAGACCTCAGCGCGGCACCTGCGCGATCCGCTGCCGTCAGAGCCGCTCGATAGGGCTGCGGAGTGGCTCGCCGAGGCCTGGAAGCTGCGCGCACAGCCGAATCCCAACGCGATGACCCTCGCGACCAGCACCCGAGAGGGGCGGCCGTCTGCGCGCATGGTGCTCTGCAAGGAGATCGTCCCGCGACCGGGTTATGTCGTCTTCTATACGAATTACCTTTCCCACAAGGGACGCGAGCTCGCCGCGAACCCTTGGGCGGCAGCCGTGCTGCATTTCGATGCGCTCCAGTGCCAGGTGCGCATCGAGGGCATGGTCGAGCGCGCGCCCGATGCGGATAGCGATGCGTACTTCGCCTCGCGCAGCGCCGCGAGCCGGCTGAGCGCCTGGGCGAGCGCGCAGAGCGAGCCCATCAACTCGCGGGAGGACTTGCAGGCCAAGGTGGCCGAGGCTGCACGGCGTTTCAGCGGGCCGGGCGCGGGGAGCGGCATCGTGGTGCCACGGCCGGCGCACTGGGGCGGGTACCGGCTGTGGGCGGAGGCGGTTGAGCTGTGGGTCGAAGGCAAGGATCGAATCCACGATCGCGCCCGGTGGTCACGCGAGCTCACGCGGCGTGCGGATGGGCATTTCGAGGCCGGCGCGTGGACGGTGACGCGACTGCAGCCGTAGGTGTCGGGGTCGCGAGGCGTGCGAGCGCTCTCGCGGCGCATTCCCTGACGATCCTCGCCGGAACGAGACTCCTCGTCCGTGAACTCACGATCGAGATCCAGGCGGGGGAGTTCATCGCCGTCCTCGGCCGCAACGGCTGCGGAAAGACCCTCACCCTGCACGCCCTGGCCGGTCTCGGGACGCCCTCCGCCGGAGAGGTACATCTGCACGGCACTCCGTTGCGCGAGCTGAAGCGCCGGGCCATCGCCCGGCAGCTCGGCGTTCTGATGCAGGACCGCGAGGAGGGATTGCCGACGAGCGTGCTCGAATCGGTGCTCATCGGGCGGCATCCGCATCTCAAAGCGCTTCAATGGGAAAGCGCCGCGGACCGCGAGATCGCCCGCGCCTGCCTCGAGCGGGTAGAGCTCGGTGCACTCGCGGAGCGGGCGCTGGAGACGCTCTCCGGGGGCGAGCAGCGCCGCGTCGCGATCGCCGCGCTCCTCGCTCAGGATCCCGGCGTGCTGCTGCTCGATGAGCCGACGAATCATCTCGATCCGCATCATCAAATCGCCGTGCTCGAGCTCTTCCACGACCTGACGCGCGCCGGGCGCGCAGTGGTTGCGACGCTTCACGACCCGACACTCGCCGCGCGCTTCGCGGATCGCGCTCTGCTCCTGTTCGGCGATGGACGCTGGCGCTTCGGACCGGCTGCGGAGGTACTCACGACCGAGAGTCTCGGTGAGCTCTACCTCACTCGCATGGTCGAGCTCGAATCGAGCGGTCGGCGCGTGTTCGTGAGCGCGTGACGCCGCGGTGGGCGTGGGCTCGCATCGGGGCGCGGTGTCAGCTCCGCGTTCGGTTATGCACGATGGCAGCGAAGTGACCCAGCACGAGAACTGCACTCAGTCCGATCTGTACGGCTAACAGGTCCATCATCGTCGGTGCTCCTGATGGCGGGCGCGCACTGTAGTCGAGTTCGATTGAGGTTCGAAGACACCTGCGCCGTCTCGTAGCCAGATTTGGAATCCCGTTCTCATTTGACGGCGCCTCAAAGGCTTGGTCTTTCTGTTGTGTCCGTGCTTCTGGTTTGTGCAGTCGGACAGTCGACTGCATGGGCGGAGAATCCGCTCGATCCTGTGATGGCACCACTCGAGCCAGCCCCTTAGCGGCCACCACCCCATCATGGAGTGAGGATCGGTTGCTACTGCGAGCGACCGAGCGGCGGGCATCTGGTAAAGTGAACACGCTCCTCGTAAGTCAACCGTTTCCTGGAGGTCTGGCATGTCCGTCTCTCTGTATGACGTATCGATTCCGATGTTCACGCTGACCCTGACCAATCTTTCCGCGATCCTCGATAAGGCGGCGAGCCATGCCGAGGCGAAGAAGGTGGATCCCAAGGCGATCCCTCAGGCGCGGCTGATCGTCGATATGTTGCCGTTATCCGCCCAGGTACAAATTGCCTGCGATACCGCCAAGGGCGCCGCCGCCCGTTTGGCTGGCATCGAAGTGCCGAAACACGAGGACACGGAGGCGACGCTCGCAGAGCTCAAGGCGCGTGTGGCCAAGACGCTGGAGTTCATCAAGACCGTGAAGCCCGAACAGCTCCAGGGAGCCGAGACGCGAGAGATCGTCCTGCAGTTTCCGCAGACGACATTGAAATTCAACGGGCTCAACTACCTGACGAATTTCGTGCTGCCGAATTTATTCTTCCACGTGACGATGGCGTACGCATTGCTGCGCAAGAACGGCGTGGATCTCGGCAAGCGCGATTTTCTGGGTCCGATACAGTGAAAGCTCGCCGCTAGGTTCAGCGGGAAAACGCCGCCTTCAGGTCCA
>Ga0335074_10008567_pt1 | contig 14209 bp, 16 predicted proteins | sample Lox_Sample_23_FD_206715 | JGI IMG/M metagenome (GOLD analysis project Ga0335074, IMG submission 206715) | Soil microbial communities from Loxahatchee National Wildlife Refuge, Florida, United States - Lox_Sample_2.3 | ecosystem: Environmental > Terrestrial > Soil > Wetlands | place: USA...
GCCTTGGCCGAGGCAACACCATGGGTCGCCACGAACCGAGCTGGAGGACCAGCTCGTAGCGCCGGGCTCCCGATTATCGATTATGCGTTGCCCAAGAACCTCCTATTGTTCAAGGCAAATCCGAGCAGATCGACGGATATTGCCAGTGTGAACAGGGGAATTTTCGGTGCGGGTGCGCTCCAGAACGAACGCTCACATTATCGGGGCAAGGCTCGATAATCTGTCCTGGAGCCCGAAAGTCGGCCATTCTTGGACATGGCTGCCGAGATCGCCGAATCGGTATTGTCCTCCGGCTACGTTGGGGTCGGCGGCTTGGCGAGCAATAATCCCAATTACGCGCTCCCACCGGCCCAAACGCGCCCGGATGGTCGTTGATCTAGGTTGCCTTCAGATGCCTAGGCAGCTCCCTCCGAGAGCGGATGCCCAGCTTCGAGTAGGCCGAGGTCAAATGGTGCTCAACGGTCTTGATGGATATGAATAACCGGTTCGCGATTTCCTCGTTCGTTGCGCCCTCGATGGCCAGAGCCGTCACACTTCGCTCCTGGGTGCTCAACTGCTTCGAACTTTGCCGGGGACGCCGCCCGCCACTTGCCTTTAGCTCGGTCCACGCTTGTGCTGCCAAGCGGGCCCCGCCGCAGGCCTCGCTCTCTTCGATCGCCTGAGCGAGCGGCGCCCGTGCGAGCGCTGGCTGGCGGTTGCGCCGCAGAAAACGCCCATAGATCAGCCGGGCCCGGGCTCGCCGGATCGGCAGGTCAATACCCTCCAGGATGTCGACGGCTTGCCGGTGGTGATGTTCGGCTTCTTCCAGGGCGCCTCTGGCCTCCGCCAGGCCGGCTCTTCCGAGGGCAGCCACCGACCGTGGCCAGCGGCATGGCAGCCTTTGCGTGACTTTGTCGAGGTGCTCGACCAGTGCTAGCGCTTCACCGAGCAAGCCGGCGCGCAGGAACGCGACCATCGCGGTGTCAGCCCATGGGGCCCAGCATGGCTCCAGGACGCCAAGCCGTTCGTCCAAGTCGCGCATTTCCCGCGCCAGCCTCACTGCTTCGGAGGTGTGCCCCGCGTCCAGCGCCAGCTCGGCTTGGATACGCCAAAGCTGGGTCCGGAACCAGGGGAACTGCGCGGAGGCGAGGAGCTCAGCTTTGCCCGTTTCAGAGAGGGCGGTCGCCACGTCACCTTCTTCCACCGCCAGCATGGCCAGGATGATCCCCCACTGTTCCTTGGCCTCTGGGTACCCGGCCGCCGCCCCTATCCCCGCCATTTTGTCGAGGGTTTTGTGGGAGCGGACGAGACGACCGCGCCACCAGTCGCCAGCGGCATGGATGAGGGCGAGCATGGCCAGTGTCATGAGAGCCCCATACCGCCCAGCCATCTCCCAGGCGGTGGCAAAGAGCTCGTCGGCTTCGTCGAAACGCTCCACAAAGAGCCTCGAGTCAAAAGCCGCGGCCAGCATCATCAGGAACGCCGTCGGGGAGGCCGACCTCATCACCGACGCCAGGTTGGCCGGGCCCAAAGCGGCCCGGATCGCATCGGTCCCTTCGGGCTCGCCGGCCAACGCGACGGCCGTCCCCCACGCCAGTTCCACCTCGGTGCGTAGCGGCATCGGGACGTGGGCCCTGAGCCCCCGAAGCCGCTCCACCCAAGGGCTCACTGCACGCGGGCCGATGACCTTGCTGAGCACCATCACCGCAGGTGCGAGCACCTCGGCCAGCCTTTCGCCCCCCTCGGCCGCTTCGACCGCTTCTGTATAGCGCACACGGACCACCTCAAGGTCGTCGACGCTGTAGGCGATCCTGGCTAACATCACCATGGCGTCTATCCGTTCATCGCGGTTCGCGGCCTGCTCGAGGGCGCGGAGGCAGGCCTCCTTCGCCCGTTCGGGACGCCCAGTCGCGAGGTCGGCTTCGGCCAGCTCCAGCAGGAGCCTCGGGGCGGCCCGGTTGCCCGCCAGCTCGACGGCCGCGGCCAAGTACTTGACCGCACTGTCCAACGCGCCGGCTGCCAGGGCGTTGCGGCCGGCCACGCCCAGGACCTCGATCGCGGTTTTGTCACCCATTAAATGGCCTGACAGGGCGTGCGCTGCCGCTTTAGCCGGGTCTTCCCCCATGACGAGGAGGCCACGCAACGCCGCCGCGTGAAGGCGAGACCTCTCAGGTTGCTCAACCGATTCGTACAACGCCTGGGCGAACAAAGGGTGAGCGAACTCGACTTGGCCGTCGGCTTGAGCACGTGCCAAGCCGGCGCTGATAAGAACCCCCAACGCGGAGCTCACTTTTGCGTCACCGACGCCTGTCATGGCCGACACGAGGCGAGGCCAGAACCGTATACCCGCGACGCTGGCGGTTCTGGCTACCTGGAGCACGTCGGGGGCCAATCCCGAGAAACGAGACACTAGGCGGTTGCTTGGGGTGCTCGCCGAGCTGGCTGGGCCAGAACTGGTCCCCGCGTGAACAGCAGCACCTGCTTGGGTTAGGAGGAAAGGGTTGCCTGCACACGACGACAACAGCGCTTCGAGCTCGTCTGGCGCCAGTTGTCTTTGCGCCGCACGCTCCAATACCTGAGCCGCTGTGCGACCGCCGAGCGGGGCCAAGCGTTGGATGCCCGCCTGTCCCGAGGCAGCTAATTCTTCGGCCAGGTCGGCGGCGTCGCGGGGCCATGGCCGCAGCGCTGCGACCACTCCTAGGGCGTTGCCGCCAAGGCGGCGGAGGAGGAAGGCCAGCAGTGACAGCGAGTCCGGGTCGGCCCAGTGCAGGTCGTCGATAAGCAGCACGAAGGGGTGGGCCTGGCAGGTCCCTCTGAGGGCGCGGGCGCAGCGCTGGTACAAACTGGCGCGGAGGTCAGCCGAGCCGAGGCCAGGGACGGCCCCTAAGTCGCTGAGCGGTGCCAGAGCCTGGCTCAAGAGGCCGAACGGGAGGGCGGCCTCGGAGGCGGCGCCTTCGGCCCATCCGACAGCGAGCCCTCGGGCCGCAGACTTCGCGCGACCGATGAGGCTCGTTTTGCCCAGGCCTGCCTCACCGATGAGGAACACGACGGAGTACTCACCTCGCCGTGCTGCCTCGACGGTGGCCTCGACCGCGGCGAGAGGAGCCTCTCGCTCGAACAGTGTCAGCTCCAAGCGTGCCGTCAGCTCAGCCATCGACAAAACATTAGGGTCCCCGTCCTGCTCACGGTGCAAAGACAAGGGTCGCTCCCTGATGCAGTTGGGCTGGCTCGTGGCTCCAATGGGGAGGGAGGTGACAGACATGAGCCGAGTGCCGAGCACGGCAGGCGCAATACTGGTGGCAGTAGCGACGTTGTTGGGATCAACGACCCCGTCAGGAACAGAAGCGATCGTGCGCGCAGGACCGGCCGGCACGATAGTGGTCGCCTCGCAGGTCAGCACATATGGCTCCGTCCTGGAAGTGGGTGGCGTGTCGGGCCCGGGCCAGCTGGGCGGCTACGCGCTCTACGAGAACAGTGCCGACACTGTTGGCGGCTTCATGTGCGGCACGAGCCGTGCCTCGGCCGTCGACCTCGTGGCGGGGGGCAGAGGTCCCCTGTCTTGCACCGGCCCTGAGAGCGACATGGTCGACGCCGTCGGGACCGACGACTGGCCCGCATTGACCACCATGGGGCCACCGGTCGCGGGACATGGCGTGAACCCTCAACTGATCCGGACGGTCTATCGCCAGGGGATCGGCCGACAGGTGACTTATGCGGGGCACCCTCTCTATCTGTTCCATTCAGACCAACCGCCCGCCGATGGCTACCCTCCCCTCGGAGAGGGCTTCTTTGAGACGGTCCTCCCCATGCCCCCTTGGCACGTCCTGTGGGACCTCGTGTCGGCGTCGGACGGGCTCCCTGACCCTGGCCCGGCATCGATAGAGACCGAGACGCTGCCCGATGGCAAGAAAGTGCTGGCCGCTGCGGAGTTCCCTACCGGTTTCGGGGGCGCCGTCACGGTGTACTCCTACAGCCTCGACCATGCGGGGCATAGCGCCTGTAGCGGGGCATGCGCCGTCGAGTGGATCCCCGTCCTTACCAGTGGTGCACCACGGGGCATTCTGGGCGTCGTGACCAAGGATCTCGGGACGCTGCGGCGGCTGGACGGTGAGGAACAAGTCACATATGAAGGCAAACCGCTCTATCTCTACTCACGCGAGAAGTTCGTCTTCCCGCCGCCGGTGTCGCTCCCCCAGACAACCGCTACTGCGGGTAACGGTGACGGCTTGAAGTGGCCTGGCGGGGGCACGTTCTCGGTCATTCCATCGAAATAGCGGGGCGGGATAACGTGCCCCCCTTTTCCGATCGACGAGCACCAGAGGGAACGCTGTCAGAAGCTTTTCTACAGTGCTTGCCGGGGTGGCCGTCCCGTTCGATGTCCTGCAGGCAACTTCGGCGAGCGCCAGCCACCTCGCCCCGGTGAAGCAGCGGGGTGACCGGAACGAACGAACAGGGAGATGCGGCGGACCGAGCTTGTAGGGACGGCTGACACTGGTGCCGTGAGCCTTGTCCGAACGTCCTGTTATGTGTGCCTAAAAGCGCTGGATTTACAACCAAGATCCACGCAGATCGATGGTGCGCCGCTCGCGGACGGTGGGCACGCCGGCCGACAGAATGTGCCCCCATGCCCGACCCGGTCGCTATCCAGGACCGCAGGCGTCACAGCGCCGTCGTATGCTGGTGACGTTGAGCGCGCTTGGTGACGACAACGTGCGTGAGCTGGTCGTCGCCGGGGACGGGAGCATCCCGGCCGACCAGCTGCGGGTGCCCGGGCTGTTGCCTGGCGCTCACTTGCGAGTGGTCGAGGCTGCCGTGGCACCCAGTGGCGAGCGCTTGGCTGGCTCGCTCCCCGAGTTCGCCGACCTGGCCTGGGAGGACTTCGAACGTGGCAGTGAGCTCGCCTGCCGGGACGCCGAAGCCTCGTGAGGGTAGTCGCAGACTCCCACGCCATCGTCTGGTACGCCCAAGGCTCCAAGCGGCTTCCCGAGCGCGCCAGCGAGGTGCTGGCCGAAGCAGAAGCCGAAAGGTCCTTAGTAGTTTCGATGGCCAGGTTGATCGACCTCTGGTACGTGAGCCAGACAACGCAGTCGGTCACTGCCGAGCAGCTCGGGACGCTTCGTGGGCGCCTCGGCTCGTCGGAGGCTGTCGTCCTCGAGCCCGTGACCCGCCGTGATCGCGGACGCCACGACCACCATCCCCAGGGCCGCCGTGCCCGACCCCTGGGACCGGCTCATCATGGCGACCGCGATCGCCCTTCAAGCGCCACTTGTGACGAGGGACTCCGCTGTCCGCGCTTCTGGGTTGGTGGAGACCATCTGGTGAATCTTCACCTGGCGGCCCCGGCGATGAAGGCGGCCACCACGTAGGTGGCGTGGCGGTCGAGCGACACCCTGGCTCGGTCGTAGCGCATCGTGGTGCGCGGGTCAGCGTGCGACGCGGCCTCCTGGACGTCGCGGAGAGGCACCCCGGCGTCGAGCGCGGCTGTGATGAAGGCGTGGCGCAAAGTATGGGGGCCTACTGACTTGGTTATCCCGGCCCGGCGTGCCACCCGGCGGACGACCCGGGCTGCCCCGTGGCGGTCAAGGCGTTCGCCGTCGGCGCCGAGGAACAACGGCCCCTCGCTCCTCTCGCCGACCGCGAGGTCGATGGCCCGGGCTGTGCGCGGCGCCAACGGGACGGTGACGACCTTGCCGCCCTTTCGCAGGACCGTGAGGGCCCGGTGGCCCCGCTCTAGGCCGAGCGCCTCGATGTTGGCCCCCGTCGCCTCCGACACCCTGAGCCCGTTCAGCGCCAGCAGCGAGACGAGGGCGTGCTCGGCTGCCTGGCGAAGGCCGGCGGCCACGAGCACGGCTCCCACCTCGTTGCTGTCAAGAGCGGTCGCGTGGGACTCATAGTCGACGTGGGGCCGGCGCACGTGCAGGGCGGGCGAGTGGTCCAGGAGGTCCTCCTCCACGGCGTAGCGGTAGAAACCGGCGAGGGCCAGGCGTTCTCGCTCGTTGCCGGCGGGCTCGGCGAGCACGACCTCGGTGGAAGGGGTGGTGATTGACATGTTGCACCTCCAGTTCGGGCCGGGGCCCTGGCACTAGGGGCGCCGGTGGCCCGGCTTGATGAGGGACCCCAAGGTAGGACCCCCGGTCACAGCCTGTGCTGAGCACCCGGCGAGTCCCTGCTGGGCCGGACGGCACTAGTCATGTCCTCGACAAGGTCCGTCTTGCCCCGACCAGGACACCCGTTCGGGCTTCGCGCATGAGGACATTTTCCCGACTGCTGGTGGCCCCCAGATCGGTCAGGTACGCGTCCACCTCGCCCCGGCAGCCATGCCCGCCTGCTGGCTCGCCAGAACAGCCAGATCTGCGCGTGTGCGAAACAGGTTGCAGCACAAGGAGAAAACGCCATCAGACGGTGTTGCGCTCGCCCTGAAGACGACGAACGATCGCCTATATTGCCTCCTGCCCCAGTCCCGCAGCCTCAAAAGCCGATCGGCTTGCGGGAGGCACGACGAGATCGCGAGCGAGCTTCATTTACTCCGTGCGGTCCCCGGTGCCCCGGTTCTGCGACGCCCGCTTCAGCCGGTCCTTCGCCCTTTGGAGAGCGCGGCCTCGTGGGCTGTCCGCACTTCACCGGGTATACGTCCACGGTCGCCAACCGAGTAGCCCTGAGCGCGTGCCCACTCACGGATCTCTGCTTGTGACTCGCCTCGTGGCGCGGCAGTGGGAGGCGTTCGCGGCCTCCGACGACTCGGCCCGGACGCCACGGGGGGCTCCTTCGTCGCCGCCCTGACGCTCCTGAAACGCTCGGCTGCGGCCTGCTTCGACACGCCCAGGACCATTGCCAGTTGGCCCCAGCTCCTGCCGTTCGCTTTGGCCGTTGCGACTGCTTCGGCAAGGTCCTCCTCGGCCTTGGCCACGGCTTGGACGGCAAGGCCCACCCTGCGCAGATCCGTCGTGTCCTCAGCTTTGCTCGTCGCCGGGTCGAGAGAGCCTAACCAGGCTTCAGCTTCCGCGGCGGCTCTGGCAAGTTGTTCACGGGTTCGGGGCATATTCATCACCTCAGGTCAGCCAGGAACGGCCGCTTGCTTGCTCAGCCGGTGCGGTTGGCAGAATGGCGCTCATTTCAGGTAGTCGTAGAACTTCTCTCTCAGCACGTCGGCGCGGATTATCACCGGCTCGTCGCCCTCAGGGCCAAGGACCACTACCTCAAGCAGGCGGCGGCTAGGGTCGGCGCCGATCACTAGAAGCCGGTCTGTGCCTTGCCCCACGTGACGGAACGGCACCCGGACGGCATGCAACATGTCTCTGTCGGAGATCCCATGCTTGCGGGCGCTGTCCGCGATCTCCACACCGTCAGGTTACCTTGTCGAACCTGGTCGCCGTCAAGTTACCTTGTCGGCGGCCCGAGCGCTAGGCGCAGCACAACCGCTCTTTGCCCGACAAGTGACGTGGATAAGTGCAGCTCGGAGTCGACAAGAGCGCCGCGATGCCGGTCGGAGGTCCACGGGCAAGGGTTACCAGTTGGCGTTCAGCCCTCCGACGGAGGTGAGCCGCGAGTGGGGGTTGGAATTTGCGCCAGAGCGGAACAGTTGTTCTGGCCTGGCCTGTTCAGCTTCGGCCGCCGCTCACACCCGCGCTTAGCGACTGGTAGGGCGTCCGGCGATGCGCAGCCCGCGGCGCAATAACGCCAAGCCACAACGACCGAGCCCGTCCCCGCCTTGTCGTGGGTCGGTGACGATGTGCAAGGCTCGGTCCGTGGCTGCTCCGCTGCGCGCCCAGGGGCCCCGGGTCCACGCCCACCGGGGGGCTTCGTCACGCTGCCCCGAGAACACGATGGCGGCCTTCCTCGAAGCGCGCCGGCTGGGCGCCGACGCGGTCGAGCTCGACGTGCATGCCACCGCCGACGGCCATGTCGTGGTCCTGCACGACTACGACCTCGCCCGGACCACCTCAGGCACGGGGCTCGTCCACGAACGCGACCTTGCGTACGTCCGGTCCCTGTCGGCAGGGGCCTGGTTCGGCCCCGAGTTCGAAGAAGAACGCGTCCCGTTGCTGAGCGAGGTGCTCGGCCTGGACGGCCTCGGCTTCGAGCTGGAGGTGAAGGGCCTGCCGGCACCAGGTCTCCTGGACGGCATTGCCAAGGCGGTGCGAGCCGCAGGAGCCGCCGACAGGGCCCTGCTGACCGGGCCTCACCTGGTGGCGCTGGCGGGCCTCGGGGCGCTCCTGCCCGGGGCGAAGCTCGGGCTCTTCCCCCAGCCCTTCCAGCCATGGATGACCGACCACCTCTACGAGCAGCTGCTCACCCACAGCGCCCTGTCGGGCGGCTTTGAGCTCGTGTACGTCCCCGCCGCCCAGCTGGCAAAGCTCGACGTAGGGCGTATACATAACCAGGGCATCGCGGTCCAGGTCCTCGTCCCTCCCCAAGACGAGCAGTCTGAGGACTTCGTCGCCTCGGTCTTCGCCCAGGGGGCTGACGGCGTCACGATCAACGAGCCAGAGGTGGCTATCCAGGCCCGGGCCCGCTCCAGCTCGTGGCCGGGGCGCGGGCCGATAACGTCCGCGTGCCCGAGGGCCTCCCAGGTGGGGAGCCCGCCAGCCCGTCCGGAGACCGCGACCGCAGGGCACCCTCAGCCAGGCAGCGCGATCGCCATATGCAAGGGTGCCTTGCCGCTCGGCCGCACATAAGAAGCATCACTGCGGCTGGGAAAACAACTTGGACCTTGAAACGAGTAGCGCCCGAGCGACGGGTCGGGAGAGCGCAACTGCCAAGAACTCTCCTCCGGATTGGTCACATAATGCGCGTCGAGGCTCACGCCGGCTGCCGGGAGGCCAGGGCGACCACGGGTCACCATCGCCGCCACCACCCAGCAAACAGAGATCCGAGTGAACGGGCCTAGCCCACATGGCCGAAGGGCGGGCCACTGGGCGCCACGGGCCCTATCCTCTGTGTGCTATCGGGTACGTGCCGTCCTTCGGATGACGGCCCACGGCTGCTCCAGAGAGATCGTGAAGACCTCCGCCGTGCTGGTCAGTCGCCTGTTACGCGCCTGTTAACAGGCGCGTACGACGATAGGAAACGTGACCACGCTGACTACCCGACCTGTGGCGCTCGGGGCCGTTCTGACGACCTTGGTCGTCCTGGCGGCCGCCTGCGGGGGCACCCCGGTGCACCACGGCGTCGCCAGCCTCGGCAAGACGACGACCACCGCCCAGTCGAGCGCTCCCCCCGCTTCGAGCCCGTCCGGCTCGTCAGGGCCTTCGCAGGTGCAGGCGCTGAAGTACGCAAAGTGCATGCGCTCGCACGGCCTTAGCGACTTCCCGGACCCTAGCGTCATGCCGAACGGCGGCATCGGCTTCAGTCTTCAGGGCGGGCCTGGGAGCGACCTCAACCCGAGCTCACCGCAGTTCCAGTCCGCTAAGCAGGCCTGCCAGAAGGACGTCCCGCGCGGCCTTGCGAGGACACCCGCCCAGATGGAGGCCGCCGCACTCATGTACACCGAATGCATGCGCTCCCACGGCGAGCCCGACTTCCCGGACCCGAACGGGCAAGGACTGATCCAGGTCACCAACCCGACCGGGATCATGGACCCGAACTCGCCGCAGTTCCAGAGAGCCCAGACGGCCTGCCAGAAGCTGGACAACGGCTTCCCGGAGTCGATGACCGCCCGTTCACCCGGGGGGCCGGGGCCGGGCGGCGGACCGGCCGCCACATGAGGCAGTGCGTAAGCACAGCGGCCGGCGAACTCAGCCGGGCACGACGTGCGGGCCAAGACTACCCGGCTGCGACGGCGAACCGACGGTCCCGCGGCGTGCTCCCACTGCCATAGGCCTTGCAGCTGCTCCAGATCATCCAGTTATGCCGGTGATATGCCCGGCCGGCACCGTGCCCGCGGCGAACTAAACGACGGCGATGCGCCCTCGCCGAGCCCAGGCGAGCCCTACATAATGTCCGCGTCACGCAACGGACGAGGGTGGGCCCTCGATGCGGTCATTGAGCCATGAGGCGACGGCGGCCTCGTCCCATTCCCCCGACGCGACTGCCAGCACGGCGTGCTCGGCTTCTTCAACTGAGGGGTAGTTGGACCAGGACCAACCGTTCAGCTCGATGAAGACCCGCAGCGCCACCCACGCCACCCGCTTGTTCCCGTCCGGCAGCGGGTGGTTCTTGGCGAGGCGGACCATCAGGACCGCTGCCTTGTCCACGAAATCAGGGTAGAGCTCCTCGTCGCCCCAGCCGGCCGCCGGGGCGTGCAAAGCCGAGTCGGCCAGGTTGAGCTGAGTTACCCGGCTCAGGGTATTGACTTCGAGGCCAGTCACCTCGGGCCGCTATCGCCAGATAGTCGGCAAGGTCGAGGTACGCGACCCTCACTTGGCCAGGCGTTCGAGCAGCTCGCGGTCCTCCTTTATGATCCTTTGCACGCGTGCCTTGAAGCCGGGGTCGGCGCGCCGGGCCTCGACCGCTTCGACCAGCGCCCGGCGCACCGTCTCGTTCAAGCTCAGCCCCTCGGCACGGGCCAGCGCCTCGACGTTGGTTGCCTCTTCGTCAGGCAGCCGGACCGTGAAGTTCTTCGTCATGGTGGCATAGTACCATCACACCACCCAGAGACCGTATGTCAGCGGGCTGCCCCGGCAAGGAAGGCGGCCACCACGTAGGTGGCGTGGCGGTCCAGCGACACCCGGGCGCGGTCATAACGCATGGTGGTCCTGGGGTCAGCGTGCGACGCGGCTTCCTGCACGTCCCGCAGCGGCACGCCGGCGTCCAAGGCGGCGGTTATGAAGGCGTGCCTCAAAGTGTGCGGACCGACTGGCTTGGTAATGCCGGCCCGACGGCTTACCCGGTGCACGATGCGGGCCGCGCCGTGGCGGTCGAGGCGCTCCCCGTCGGGGCCTACGAAGACAGGGCCTTCGCTCCTTTCGCCGATGGCGAGGTCCATCGCCCGGGCCGTGCGCGGTGCCAGCGGGACGGTCGCGACCTTGCCGCCCTTGCGCAGGATGGTCAGGGTCCGATGGCCGCGCTCCAATCCGAGTGCCTCAATGTTGGCCCCGGTTGCTTCTGACACGCGGAGCCCGTTCAATGCCAGCAAGGAAATGAGGGCGTGCTCGGGTGCCGGCCCGAGGCCCGCCGCCACGAGCAGGGCCCCGACTTCGTTGCGGTCGAGAGCGGTGGCATGGGACTCGTCGTCGACCCGGGGGCGCCGCACGTGCACCGCCGGTGAGTGCTCCAGGAGCTCTTCTTCCACGGCGTAGCGGTAGAAGCCGGCCACGGTGCTAAGCCGGCGGCTCACAGTTGAACGAGCGCGGCCCTTGGCCTCGAGGTCCCGGCCAAAGCATTCGATGTCGGCACGGCGCGCCGCGAACAGGTGGGTGCCGTGGCCGGTGCACCAGGCCAGGAACTGGCGCAGGTCCAAGGCGTAGGCGTCTCGGGTAAGCCCGCTGTAGCCGGCGAGAAAGCCGGCCAGGGCCAGACGTTCTCGTTCATTTGTTGTCGGCTCGGCGAGCACGATGTCGGTGGACGGGGTTGGGACGGGCATGTTGCACCTCCAGTTCGGGCCGGGGCCCGGGCACTGGGAGCGCCGGTGGCCGGGTTTGATGAGGCACCCCACCGTAGGACGCCCGCGTCGCAGCCTGAGCTGGCCTGCGCGGCGAAAGCCCCTCTGCGTGGAACGGCGCTAGTCGGTTTCAAATAGGGGTCCGTCTCGGAGAGCTCGGGGGCTCGGGAAACATCACAGGAGAAGCCCAGCCGCTGAGTGTGGTGAGTTCCACCACCTCCAGCACTGCTTGGAGACTTGTCGAGACTTCGGTGGGAAACGACGTACGCCAACAAGCGGCCTGGTCCGGCCGTTGACAGGGTGCTTGGGGCCGGATACTTCCCTGCCCCATCTGCGGAGACGCCGCCGCTCTGTGCTCCTGAACAGCCAACTCTCGTGGATACCTAGGGATACTTCGGCACCTGGATGCGCCTCCCTTGTCGGCATACGCGCTGGCGGCTCCAGAACCACTGGTTATGCGTGCGGGTTCCACACCATCGCTGAGCTGGGTCGAAACGCCGGATCGACGGCCATGTGCGCTATGAATGCCTCCCGCATCGGCCCATGACGCGGGCCGCGCCCGCCATCTTTCGGATGGCTTGGGGCAGCTTGTGCTGCCGTGGTTGACACCGTGATTAGTACGCCATATGATCTAACGTATGGCGAGACAGGGTCGAGACGAGGGCGGCTTGGCCCGCTTCGGGGAGCCGGGGGTGCTCGTGCTGCTCGCCCTGAGCGACGGCCCCAAGCACGGCTACGCGATAACCACCGACGTGGCCGGGCGCACTGGGGTCCACCTCGGGCCAGGGACCCTGTACGGCTCCTTGGCAAAACTGGTGGAGCTCGGCCTGGTCGCCCCGCTCCCGAGCGAAGACCGTCGCCGGCCCTACGAGATCACTGCGGCCGGCCGGGCCGCTCTTGCCGCACAGCTGGAAAGGTGGTCACGCGTGGTCGAGACCGGGCGGGCGAGGCTGTCATGGGCATGAGGCGCCTTCTGCTCGCCATGCACCCGCGGCGCTGGCGCGAGACCTACGGCGAAGAGTTCGCCGCCCTCCTCGACGACACTAAGATGACCCGCCGCGCCGTTGGCGATGTCCTGCGCCATGCCTCGAGGCTCCAGGCGCGCGCCCATGTGCCGGCCCTCGTAGTGCTCGGCGCGGTAGTGGTCTCGGCCGGGACCGACGCGCTCGCCCTCCACGAGGGCCTGACGGCCAACATCCTCTGGGCGCCCACGACGCCGTTGCGGGCACTCGCCCTTGTCGGGGTGGTCGCCCCCTGGGCCAACGTGCTCGGTCGGCACTTGGCTCACGGGCGCTCTCGGCGCGCGACTTGAGCGCACGCCCTTTTGCCCTAAGAGCTGACTAAGCATTGACCGCTGTTATGCACCGACCGGTGGCCAGCACCTTCGTGGTAGCGCTCGTGCTCCCTCTCCGGGTCACCGCGTGGGCCGCCGGAGCTCTGGGGGCCAATGGCACTGCGGCCCGACTGCGCGCTCTTACTGCCGGGGCCCCGGTTGCGGCCTACGTGGTGACCGGCGTGGTCTGGTTCCCCCTCTTGGTGAGCGGCATCTTCTACCCAGTGTTCGATGCCGGCAATCTGCAGGGCTCATGGGGTGGGCCCACCCTCGTCGGGGCATGGCTAACACACCTTGCCCTGGCTCTCGGCCTGCTGATGGCCGTTGCCTTCCCCTTCGCTATTTGGATGCCGCCGATGACGATGTCTGGGAAGCACCCCTCGCCCTGACCGCGCCTACCAGCGGCATGAGGCCCTCGTCGGGCTGGCGGACGCCACTGGTGAGCTGACGACCTACTGTGCTCCTACTCGATGCATAACTCCCAATTCTTTGCGGCCAAAGAACGCTGGAATTGACAGCAGAATCACGCCAGATCGACGGCTCTCGGGCCTACCAACGGTCATACGGCGAACCGAAGGCAACGCCATATAGCGCCGCCAGATTGCCGGCGCCGCGACGAGCATTAGGACGCGGAAGCCGGCCCTGTCCCCGGACCAGCACCGGTGCTCAACATCGCCCAGTACGCGCTCATGGGCTACGCCCGGAGTGCTTGTACTGCCCGTTGTTCTGTGCGATCCCACGCCCTCGGGTGACCGGTGGGTACTTGCTGCGCAGTTCAGTGTGGTCATCATCGAGTGGCCATCAGGCGGGCCCGGCCAGTTTCCTTTCCAGGCGAAGCTGGTTATGGTCGGCATGGGCCTGAGCGAAGGCACCCACACCGGAGAACCGATGCCGCCTTTTTGGGTCATCGAGCTGCTGATGCCACGACGAAGGCGACGTCGTGCTCACCGGCACCGGCCCGTCCCGTTGCGGGCGGTCTGCCAGTACCCCACGGTTGTCGGGATGCCGAAGAGGGCCACCCCGCCGTAGCTGCTGATCGCCCCACACGCGTGCAATGCACGAGCCAGTCGGGGGTGCGTGCGCTCAGCGTTCGTGGCTGCTACTTGCACACCCATGCCGGTGGCGCTGGTCATCATCGCCCACTTTGCACGGCGGTCCGGGAACACCCCGGGCTCAGCATTGCGGAGCAGGTCATAGGCGGTGACCACGGCGTTGGCCACGTTGTAGGCGGCGACGGTTGCGATCAGGGGTCGGTCGGCGAGGCGTAGACGCCAGATGTGCCATGCGCCCCAGAAGATCTTCGGTTTGTCGCCGACGACGTGATCCATGATTTCCCCGACCCGCGTGACCGTGCCGGT
>Ga0335074_10008568_pt1 | contig 14208 bp, 9 predicted proteins | sample Lox_Sample_23_FD_206715 | JGI IMG/M metagenome (GOLD analysis project Ga0335074, IMG submission 206715) | Soil microbial communities from Loxahatchee National Wildlife Refuge, Florida, United States - Lox_Sample_2.3 | ecosystem: Environmental > Terrestrial > Soil > Wetlands | place: USA: Florida...
CAGATAGGCCAGTAGCTCGACTCCGTCGTCCTCATCCAGCACGCGCACGGACTCGTCTTCAGTCTCAGAGCTTCGATCCACATCAGGAGTTGTTCCCCGCCTCATTCATCCGGCACTGAGACGGAAGCAGGTGACAATCCGGTGCGCACCTCGGTTATCTGGCTTAGTCCTGCCGAAATCGACTGGGATCGGCCCGGCCGTCTTCCCTACGATCGGACGCATGCCAAGCTATGAGCCAGTAGACCTGTCCGCAGTCTGCAATGCCGGCGTAGAGGTTCTTGGCGACGAGCCGGGTGATGTTCCGCTCGGCAGGGTAGACCTGCGCGGCCTGCCGTTCCTGATCGGGTCCGAGCCGCCGTCTGCGGAACGGTGCTTACTGCTGCCCGGCGCTCCGACGTCGGTCCGGATCGGCCGGCTGGCACCGCGGGTGATCGTCGCGCATCGGCTGCTCGAGCCGGGCGCACCGGCCGGACACGCGGTTGGGCAGACCGTCGCGGAGTACGCGTTTCACCTGGCCGGCGGCGAGGTCGTGGTCGAGCCCATCCGGGAGCGATTCGAGATCCAGGTGGTGCCGCCGGGATGGGGCCGTCTGCCGTTCCTCGCTGTCACCGACACCAACGACCACAACTTGCCGCGCTTCGAGGGCAAGTGGGCCCAAGCCGGGGCTCGCCTGGCGGAGCACGACATGGGATGGCCCGCTGGGTACTTCCTGTGGTGCTGGGAAAATCCTCATCCGCAGCGACCGGTCGACCGGATCGAGTTCGTCCCGCGCGGCACGCGGTTCATCGTGGCTGGCGTGACGACCAGCGACGTTGACGAGCACCCGTTCGTCCGCACGCCGGCGCGGCCGGTGCGGCTGGTGCCGAAGGACGGCCGCAGCGGCGTCCTCGATGTCGAGGTGGACCGGGGTGTGGCGACCTATCCGCAGCCGCTGCCCGGCGAAGACGACCGGGCTGGCTGGGGAGCGATCGAAGGGAAGTCCGCGTACACGGCGATCGCCGCGCTGTCCTCGGCCACCGTCGCGATCCGGCAGGGCGACAACGAACTCGGCCGGGTGCGCTGGGGCGCCGTGGAACGCGAGGGGCGGGCGTACGCCGGCCAGGTCTTGGTGGAACTGGTGGAAGACGGCCGCAACTGGGTGCACGTCAGCGTCGTCGACGACGCGACCGGGCGGCCGGTGCCGTGCCGGGTCCACTTCCGTTCGGCCGAGGGCGTTCCCTACCAGCCGCACGGCCACCACAATCACGTCACCCAGAATCTCGGTAGCTGGCATTACGACGTCGGCGGTGACGTCCGGCTGGGTCAGCGCAGCTACGCCTATATCGACGGCACCTGCCAGGGTTGGCTGCCCCGGGGCGACCTCGTCGTGGACGTCGCACGCGGGTTCGAATACGAGCCGCTCCGGCAGACCCTGCGGATCGAGCCTGGTCAGCGGGAGCTGGCGCTGCGGATCAGGCGCGTCGCCGACATGGCTTCGGAAGGGTGGTGGTCCGGCGACTCGCACGTACATTTCCTGTCCACCCCGGGCGCGCAGCTCGAACAGATGGGCGAAGATCTGCGCGTCGTCAATTTGCTGCAGACCCAGTGGGGCGCCCTGTTCACTAATACCGAGGATTTCTCCGGTCGGCCCAGCGTCGTCGACGGCGGCGGCTACGTGACGTATGTCGGCCAGGAAAACCGCCAGCACGCGCTCGGCCACATGGTCCTGTGGGACCTGAAAGAGCCGGTCATGCCATGGTGCAGCGATGGTCCCGACGAGGCCGAACTCGGTGGCGCACTGGACGCGACACTGAGCGACTGGGCCGACCGGACGCACGCTCAGGGCGGCACCGTCGTCGCCGCGCATTTCCCGGTTCCGAACGGCGAGCCGGCCGTTCTCGTCGCGACTGGCCGGGCCGACGCCGTCGAGATGCTGGCCCATTCCGACGACGCGATGCTCGAGTATTACCGGTACCTGAACAGCGGCTACCGCCTGCCACTCGTCGGTGGCACAGACAAGATGTCGAGTGCCGTGCCGGTCGGCCTGTATCGCACGTACGCCCGGCTGGACGAGGAGTTCAGCTATGAGGCCTGGTGCCGGGCGGTGCGGGCGGGCCGTACGTTCCTTTCCGGCGGGCCGTTGGTGACGCTCTCGGTCGACGGGTGCCAACCGGGCTATACCGTCGGGCTATCCGGGCCCGGAACGGTCAGTGTCCATGCCGCGGTGCGCAGCATTTTCCCGCTGCGCTCGCTCGAAGTCGTCTGCAACGGCGAGGTCGTTGCCAGGGCGGAAGCGGGCGGCGGAGGGGAGGCCGAGATCAGCGAGGAACTGCGGATCCACGGGAACTCGTGGATAGCCTGCCGGGCGTTCGGCGTCGATTACCACCTCGATGAATGGGGGCGACGGGTTTTCGCGCACACCTCGCCGGTCTACATCGCCTGCGGCGGCGACTGGACGATGACCGACCCCGAAGGCATCCGCTATATCCGGACGCTAGTCGAAGGTGCCCGCGAATACGTCCGGCACACTGCGGTCCGGAGGTCCGACCAGCTCACGACGCATCATCACGGCGAGGCCGATCATCTCGCCTGGCTAGAGCGGCCGTTCGCCGAGGCACTACGCGCGCTGGACGAGCGCGGCCGCAGCTAATGACACCAGGATGACCTAAATCTTCACATTTCGGGCGCGCGGCCGGGACTCGTCGATCGCGGCGAGGGACTGCTGGAGTCAGGGTGACAAAACCTCGAACGCGGCCAACCTCCAGTGAGGCAGAGACCAGATTCGCTGAGGCAGGGCACTTGGCTCACACTGTCCTGTCTCGATTGATCTGGCACACGCATGCTTCTCTGGCCTGGGCTGCGTCAGATTGACTGAGACTGAGAGGTTGTCTACGTCTCAGCTATCTTGGCACAACTCGTGGGATTCGAGAGCCTGGCCGCGCCGGGGAGGCGGCTGAGGGGTGTTGCATTCGCGCCGGAATTCGTCCGTTGCGGCTTCGTGGTCTCGGCTCTCGTGCTCGTGCAGCAGGGTCCGTGCGAGTGGCTCGACGTAGCGCCAGTAGGGAAATGGGTCCCAGGTGTAATCCGGGGTCGACGGTGCGCCGTACTTCGGCGACAAACGTGGTGTTGTCCTTCGAGTGAGATGCGAGCGCCTTCCAGTCACGCGAGACCAGGAGGCTGGTCAGGGCGACGGCGGGCAGGTACTGGGAGGCGAGCAAGGCGGGGTCGTCCCTGCTGACGCGCCATCCACTGCCATGGAAGCGGCGCATGTGCTCGTTGACACGGCTGCGATAGGTGCCCCGCTCAGTCCATTCGCTGACGATGCTGCTGGCCTGGTTGAAGGCGCGGGTCGCGGCGTCGCGGCCGTGGTGGCGAATTAGCTGCCGGTGGCGTTTGTTGGCCAGGACGATGTCATTGTGCGCAGTGAGGTCGAGCTGTCCGGATCCCGTGGTCCATCGCCGGTGGACGAGGCAGATGACGTCCTCTGAGTGTCTCCAGCACACGACCGGGTCGTAGACGCCCCGGGCATGCGTGCACCGGACGCACTTTTCTCCCGCAATGCTGCTGCCGGGGCGGGGCCGTCCGGCGACGTTCATGGCCGCGAGTTCCCGAGCGGTGCAGAGTTCGAGGATGGCGTAGCGCATGGAATTGACGGCCTGGCCGCTAAGCGTGATCACAGCGTCGGGCGGGATGGGAGCGCTGCGCCTCTTGCTGCCCCTTACGTAGTCGGTGAAGTAGCCGGGGTTCAGGCCGTTGACCCCGGCCAACCGCCCGAGGTAGGAGTGAAGGGTCTCGTCGTGGACAGGACGGACGGTGCGGGGCAAGGGTCGCTGCAGGCAGGAGACCGCCCAGCCGGGGAGCGGCCTTTGGTATGGAACCGCTCCGCCGTTAGGGGGTGTCATGCCGCGTTCCCGTCGGATTCTGCGATGTAGTCGACGGGGACGGTTTCCATGAGCTTGCGGGTGATGGACTCTTGTCCCTCGAGGATCGCGATCTGTGCCGAGGCCCGGATCAAGTGCGACAGGCTGCCGATCATGCCGCCGGTGCGCTGGTGGAGGTACTTGGCGTTGCGCTGCAGCGTGCCAAGTTTGTGGCTGTGTACCCGTAGCGCGTCCTCTAGTGTGGCGATCATGGCGTGCCATTCATCGCCGAGGGGGAAGGGACCGGTGCTGATCACGACGCTGCGGCCAAGGATCTGGGCACCGCGGAGTCCGGACAGCCTGCGTGGGATGTCGATCCCGGCGTAGACGAAGGTTGCTGGGAGTTGCTCAGTGAAGTACTTCAGGTGATCGGACATGTCCTCGCCGGCGGCGGTGGCCAGGTTCAAGTTATGGATCTCGTCGACTAGGACGAGCTCGATCTTGGACCTTATGAGGATCTCGCAGACGGCGTCGGTGATGTCGTTGGTGTTGTATGCCCGTTTGATCGGGGGCAGGCCGAGGAAGCGGGCGAACTCCGAGGCGAGCTTGCGTGGGGATCCCTTGGGCGGGGTGGAGACGTAGACGACTGGGATCCGGTCGCTCGTCCGTCCTGGGTGCCTCTCCCGGAGCCGTAGCTCGTGCAGGCGGCCGAGCTGCTTGAGCGCCGTGGTCTTCCCGGTCGTCTGCGGCCCGCTGAGGATCATCATGCGACGGGCGCTGATCTCCCGCCGGTTCAGCAGGGTCAGCAGCCGACCCTGGCGAGCGACTTGGCGGACCAGGGAGGTCGCTACGACGACCATCTCGGAGTGGTAGCTGATCCGGGCATCGTCGTAAGCCTCCCGGCCAGCCTCGGTCAGGTCGAGCCACTGCTGACCAGGCAACAGGGTGAAGCGCGCGGGCGGGGTGTCCACGAAACGGCGCCAGCGCTGCAGCGTCATCGTGGGCTCTCGGATACCGCCACCGCCCCCGGGGTCGTCATCGCCGCTGTCAGATGGGGTCACCACCGCTTCTTGGCCTCCTCGGCTGCGTCGAACACGCTTAGCGGAATCACCTTGGCTAGATCCCCTTCCACGCGGTCCTCGTCATCAGGTTCCTCATCCAGCTCGCCGGGGCCAGAGAGCTGGGGGGTGCCCGCCGGCTCCTGGAGCACGCGGCGAGGCCATGCCGCTCTCGTGTCCTCACTTGTTGTCGCCCGAGTGCGCGCCGCGGCCCGCAGATCCTGACGAGGCTGTGCCGAAGCGTGTTGAGGCGCCTCGGTGGCCGGACGGCCAGGGCCTTTCTCGGCGCGGTCAAGCAGGTCGTTGGCGGCTTGGGCGATCTGCTCCTCGGTGGCCTTGTCGATGCCTCGGCGAGTCAGCATCCGCTGCGCATGGTCCCAGGCCAGGTCCCCGAACGGGACTGAGCCGGCCTTCAGGTAGGTCCAGGTCGCCTCGATCCAGCCACCATCGCGATGATTGCGGACCCAGATTCGCGAGACGTCATAGGGGTCGCGATGCACTTCCCACCGGCCCTTCTTAGCGGTGACGCCGGAGTGTTCCCTGGGTAGCGGCGTAGTGCCTTGCTGTCGTATTTCCTGTGCCTGATCTTGATCCCGTAGGAGTTGATCGCCCGCCACTCGACAGGCAGCAGCTCGATGTAGTCGTCCTGCGACAGCGGGACCGGGAAGTAGCCGGCAACCTCGACGAGGGCGGCGTACTTCTCATTCGGTGTGAGCACGGTGCCGGAGGAGAGAGGATCACGCAGCCCCTCATGCTGCCGGTTCTGCCAGACCGAAACAAGCCATTCATCCAGAAGATCCTGCAGTTCCACTATTGACCAGGTCGCGGCCTGGTCGGCGTCCTTGCCGCGGTTTTCCACGCTGTTGCCGACATAACCCGCCACGTACTGGGCGAAGAGCGTGTCTACGGCGTTGAAGGTGGTCTCGACTGTGCCCTTCTCCCAGGGCGAGCCCTTGTGGGTGGGCTGGAAGTTGATGCCCATCGCCCGGCACGCGTTGCGGAACGCCTGGGACATGAAGACATTGCCGTGGTCGCACACGATGGTGCCCGGCACGATCACCGGCCGGGCCGCCGCATCCGCCAGCCGTTGATCAATCCCGATCAGCCGCCGGTGCGGCAGCGCCGACCGGGACATCCGAAGCGCGTCCGCCCAGCCCGGGCGCATCGGCTCTGGTGTCAGGCAGCGCGCCAGGAGCAGGGCGGCATCGACGGCTTTGACCGAAGGGCGCAGCACTGCAGCCGGGATCGTCCTCGTCGCCAGGTCGATCATCCATGTCAGCTCGGCCCGGTCGATCACGCCGTTGTCGAGCCGGACCGCGATGTTCAGCGGGGAGGAGTCAATCTGCATCCATTGGCCCGGCCGGACCGCCGTCACGGTCCTGAACGGCCCGTCAGGCTGCTTGGCCAATGACCGGCGGGTCCGAGCCGACCCGAAGGTGTGCCTGCCAAGGGAAGCGCTCCTGACCACCCGATAGAAGCCGGCCCGGGACGGCATCACCTCCGCTGGGTCCACTCCATCCTCCGCCAGGATCTGCTCGACCCGCCGCCGCACCCGGTCGACCGTGCCCGTCGAGGCGTCGGTCTGCTCCCGCACGGCCTGGCGGACGGTATCGACGACTCTGTCGTCCGTTCTGCCGGTAGGTGAGGACGGTCTGGTGAGCCGGGCGTCGACCAACCCCCAGAGCCCGCCGGTCTCGTAGTTGCGCCGCATCCGCTGGAACGTTCGCAGCGCGACCTGATGGCCTGCGGAGCGCAACTCCCCGACCTTGGCCAGCTCCCGCTCCGCAGCGTCGTCGCCAGCGGATCGTACTCCGCCCGCACCTCCGCCGATCCCGGGAACGTCCCCGTCAGAACCTCGGCGACGTGCCCCTCCCACCACCGTGCCTTCTCGGCCGCCTCCTCGGCGAGGCCGTCCAGCAGCCCGGACGGGGGCAGGGGCGCGGCTCTTGCCGTGACTACCCGGAAGCCTGGGTTGGCCAGCAACTCGCCACGCGAGAGCGTCAAACGCGCCCCGGTGACATCCTGCAGATGCACTCCGGAGCCGCTCACTGCCACGACAGTGGCGGTGACATCGCCTAGGCAGACCTCGTCACCGAGCCCGATCTGCGGCGGCCTGGAGACCGTCACTGGCACCCACCCGCAGCCCTCACCAAGGTCGACCTGCCCAGCGGGCCGCTGGCCAGGTCGGCACGGAGGGGGCCCGACCACAGCATGTGGAACGCCGATGGCAGCACCGCGATCGGGTCGCCCCCAGTCCGCGCCGTCTTCATCAGCGGGGCGGGCTGCGCGAACGCAGTCATCAGCGCACTCGCGTGACCCGGATTCAGCGCTCGAGGATGCTTGTAGTCAGACAGCCACCGCAAGTTCGCCGCCAGTACCGGATCGACGGCGCCGACCCGCTCGTAGCCCCAGCCCACCGACTTGCACGCCTGGTCGGTTGCCGCGAAGGCCGCCGTGTCTCTCGGCTTGATATCGTCGTCGGCCCGGACATCGATCACCAGCCCGGTGCCGTCCGCAAGCCTAGCGAAGTAGTCGGGAGCGTGCCGCCGTCTCTCGGCCCCTTCCAGCCATGTCAGCCAGAATGGCTGAGAGGAGAAGGCCACTACCTCGGGCGAGAAGTCGAGCATCATGACCCGGTCGCGCTCCAGCCAGGACTCGAACCCGACTAGGTCCCGCATCGTCGATGAACACCACAGCCCCGAATAGCTCCGTTGCCCCGGATAAGACGGGAACTCCCGGACTGGCCGGACGCGCTCGAACCGCGCGTTCCAAGCGCCGGCCAGCGGAGCGTTCTGCTCAGCAAGCTGACCGTCCACCTCGCCCAGGAACCGCAAGCCGAACCCCGTCGCCTGTGACCGCTCTATTGCAAGGACACCCATCGCACCTCACAGGAAATAGCCAGCTGATCCAATATAGCGATTCTTGTGCCAGATTGAGTCAAATAATGGTCGAGTATGTCAAGTAGGAGAGCTCTGGCAAGATCAGCGCGACTGAGCGGTCCGCTATCGATCGTCTTGATCGACTCTTCGGCGGCTCCGTTTGCCGCGGGTCCCAGATAATGCACCGAAGTCCGGCAGAATCGGTAAGCTGGGCCGGTCTTGCGCAGGGAAGCGCGAGCTGACGGGGGGACTGGTGCAGCTACGCAAGGTGCGGATTCGGAACTTCCGCAATTTCGCCGACGTCACGATCGACCCCTTCCCGACGCCTGCTGTGATAGTGGGGGAGAACGGAGTGGGCAAGAGCAACCTGCTGCACGCGCTGCGGTTGGTGCTCGATCCCGACCTGCCCGACCGCCGTCGCCGCCTTCAGCCTGATGACGTGCATGATGGCGCGCCGTCACTCTCGGAGGGCATCGAGGTCTGGGTAGAGGTGGAGCTGACCGATTTCGACGACGATCTCGACGCGCGCAGCGAACTCGATGGTGCGATTACCGCCACAAACCCGCTGGTGGCGCGGCTTACTTACCTGCTACGTCCCAAGAAAGCTCTTGGCGTGGTGCTCGGCAGGACTCCTCCGCGCCCGCTGACCCCCGATGACTACGAGTGGACTATCTTCGGCGCGGCGAATCCGGCGAACGCGATGCTGGGGGCCAAGCGTTACGCCGCGATGTCGGTGCTGCCGGCGCTCCGCGATGCTGAACGTGATCTGGATCGAGCCGACCGCAGTCCGCTGACTCGACTTCTGCGAGACAGGCCGCCTGCGCAAGCCAATATCGACAAGACACTGGCGACGATGCAGACCGCCCGGGATGAGCTTGGCCACGATCCGAATGTGCGGGCCATCCAGCGAGTGCTCCGTAAACGGGTAGGCACAATGGCTGGCCCCCAGCTAGACGTGGCTATTTCGCTGGCGTTCGCCGGTCGGCCGGAGGACCTGCTTCGCAGCGTCCGGCTATTTGTCGACGCAGCCGGCACTCGCGGGGTAGAACGGACTTCCACTGGTACCGCGAACGTGATCTACCTGGCCATGCTGCTGGAGCGATTGCACTTTCGGCGGGAGGACCGCGATGGTGAGGACACGCTCTTGGCAGTGGAGGAGCCGGAGGCGCACCTTCACCCGAGCCTGCAACGCCACGTGTTCGCTCACTTGCTGGGCCAGCCCAACCGCCTGGTACTCACCACGCACAGCCCGCATATCGCCGCCGTCACCCCGTTGCATAGCCTGGTGCTCATTGCCCCGGTCGCCGGATCGAGTGTGGCCCGGATCGTGGGGCCAGGTCTCCTGAACCGCCAGGAGACGGCTGACCTCGAGCGATATCTCAACGTCACACGAGCCGAGATCCTGTTCGCCCGGCAGGTCGTGCTTGTCGAGGGCGCGGCGGAGACTTACCTGATTCCGGCGCTGGCCGCCGCTGCCGGATTTGACCTCGATGGCTACGGAATCGTGGTGGCCGCCGTGGAGGGCACCGATTTCGTCCCGTATGCGCGGCTTCTGGGACCGCGGGCGCTGAACCGGCCGTTTGCCGTTCTCACCGACGGCGACGTGACCGACAGCGAGGCCGTCCAGGACGCCGAGCCGGGCCTGGGTCGCGCTCTCGCCCTGTTGCGTATCAAGTCAACTGACGCGCCGGACCTCCAGCGGCGGCTGACTGAGATGGTGGCGGCGGAATCGCCGGACGACGGTGAAATGCGCTCCGGCCGGCTCAATCTTGTGCGCAGGGCCGCCGCCGCAGGGGTCTATGTCGGTGAGCACACCCTTGAAGTGGACATTGCGCCGCTGCTCGCCGAGGAGATGACCACTGCGTTCAACGACCTAGTCACTGGCGATGTGCGGCAGAGGAACTTCGCCAAGGCGGTTGAGGTCGCCGAGACCAGTGCTCCTACGGCTGAGCAACGCGATGCGGTGCTGTCTCGGATCGAGCGGATAGGTAAAGGCCGCTACGCTCAGCGACTTGCCGCCCACGTGACCGTGATGGATTTGCGTGCCAGGGTCTGTGAGCTGCTTAATGCTGATGCGGATGCCACAGTCGATCGCGGCGATCTGGTGCGGATTCCTGGCTGCGGCGTGCTCCTAACACTGCTCGATGACCTGCGCCGGAACATCGAAGGGCTGCCGCTCCTGCCGACAGAGGAACAGCACGGCGAATGGCGCAGACGCCTTGATGACCACAGCCGCGGAGACGGTGACGACCTCGGCACCATAAATGCAGGCGGGACATAGAACAATTGGCGAAGCGGGGCGAATCTAGCAGTGCGGATGAGATCGCGCAGGATCCGGCGAGCGGGTCGATTATTCCCGCAGAGTTGGCGAATATCCTGCTCTCGCCCTTGCTAGCCGACGAGATCACTGCGTTGCACCCGCGCCAGCGGCGAGCCGCAACACACCACGGCAACCTGGTGGTGCTGGCCGGCCCTGGGGCGGGCAAGACCCGCACGCTGGTGGCCAGGGTTGGCTTCCTGCTGGCCTCGATCAGCGAACATCGCGGGGTAGCCGCCATCACCTTCACGGACGCTGCCGCCAGTGAGGTCAGTGCCCGGCTGCGCCAGCTCGGGCTGTCGCCCGGGCGTCGGCTTAGCAGCTGCACGGTGCACGCCTGGTGCCTGCAGCATGTTCTACTGCCCTATGGCGACATAGCGGGTAACCCACTGCCGCCTGGCTTTCAGGTACTCGACGCCGCCAGCAGCGAACAGCTATGGAATAGCGCGCTGGGCGCAGCCGGTGTCCCGCTTGGCCGCCGCGGAGTCAGGGGTGAGTTGCCCACCTTGACCACTATCCGTCGGCGTCAGGCGGCTCATGTGGATACGAGCGATTTTGACCGGCAGTACCGCCGGGCCGTTGCCGAGTACGAACAGCGGCTTCGCGCGGGCGGCCTGGTCGACTTCGACGAGATGACCTTCGGCGCTCTCCAGGTACTACGCGACAGCCAGATGGCACGGGAGCTGCTGATCGCGCGCTTCCCGCATCTCGTTGTCGATGAGTACCAAGACCTCGGCCCCGTGTTGCATGCCCTGGTGACCTTGCTCCTGAAGGCCGGGATGATGGTCAGTGCATTCGGCGACCCCGATCAGACCATGTTCGAGTTTCAGGGTGCGGACCCGCGTTACCTCACCGATCTGGCCGGCCGCGAGGATGTGACCCCGATCCGGCTGACCCTCAACTACCGCAGCGGCAGCGCACTAGTTGCGGTCGGTCGGGCCGCACTTGGTGCCGACCGCGGCTACCATCACGACCCCGACCGCGCCGACCCCGGCATCATCGACATCTGCGCAGTCGATGGCGACCTCGACGCCCATGCGGAGCAGACAGCGCGGGTAGTTACTGGCTTGCTACAACGCGGCCTGCCGGCAGAGGACATCGCAGTTCTATACCCGGGGCAGACCGAACTCCAGCAGCAGATCGAGACGGCGCTCAGCGCTGCGACGATCCCGTTCGATAGCGAGCGACGACGCCGCACCCCGGACGGGCCGTTGGGTGACCTGATTGCGTCGTGCGCGGCACGGCGGCTATCCGGCCCATTGCCCGGCCATGGCCTGCCACCCCCCACCCGCTCTTCAGCCCGGACGGTTCGCCGGCCCACCGGCGGCGGCCACGTTCCATCGACCGTGCGGGAACTTGCGGCGAAATGGCACCGGCTACTAGCCGATACCGGCCTCGCCAGCGCTGACGACAATCCACGGTCCCTGGCCCGATCCCTGCTCAGCGTGCTGGACGCCCCCGACCGGGAAGACTCCGCCGATAATGCCGCCACATTCATCGCCACCCTGAGCGGAGTCCTGAACCTGTCGCAGTTGGCAGTCGAACGGAACGACCGGCGCGACCGACTGGCACCCGCCGTGCTCGAAGAAGCCTGCGACGACGGGATCACGATGGCAGAACTAGCCGGCGGGCGCGCTCCGGGTCGGCTGGTCCTCACGACCTACCACAGCGCCAAGGGCCGCGAATTTGCCGCCGTCGTCCTGCCTGGACTCATCGAACAACTGGTGCCGTTCTACTTCGCCAACCAGGGAATCAGCACCCGAGAGCTAGAACGTGCTCGCCGCCTCTTTTACGTAGCAGTTACTCGGGCGATCGACGCGGTCGTGCTCATCCCCGGAGAACGATTTACAGCCTGGGGATACACACATCACACCGGGTGGTCTCAGTTCGTTGCCGACATCCGGCGGGAGATAGGCCCACCGCGCTGACTCCACGGCACGACAAGAGCACAGCAACGGGTCAGACTTAGGCAGCTCCCGGCATCAGCCGCAGCTTGTCACCGAGGGAGCCTGTCCGGTCCGGTTGCCAGAGACGTCCGTCGGCCGGACCGGGGAAGGCGGAGAAGATCACGGCCGACTGGAGTACCACTCAGAGACGCCGTGCGATGCTCGCCCTTATCTCGTCAACCAGCGCCTGCCAGAGGCACGCCCGCCAAAACTCGCCGGCTCGCACCCTTCTACTGTTCAGGATGTTGGTAACCTGCCGCCCGATCTCGTCGACGTCCTGGCCCCTGCTGACGACCGTCCAGTTGAGGTCATCCCCAGCGCGGAAGATGATTCGCCACAAACTCAGCTCCTCATGTGGCAAGGCTTCAACCAGGGCTACTGAACGCCCCTTGAGTTATTGTCAAGACCTGTGGATCAAGATCTTTTAAGCGGCTTCTGGCTCGGATTCCGGGGCATCCTCGGTGGGTCGTTCGACGAGCTTGCCGTTGATGAAGGTCGATCCGGCGCGGACCAGGGCGACCAGGTGCGGTGCGTTGACCATGCGCCAGTGGTCTTGAGCTGACTGGATGAGCTTGAACGCCATCGCCAGCCCGGCCGCTCGCGAGCCGGGGCCCTTGGTGACCTTGGTCCGGTGCCGGACCGTGGCGAACGTTGACTCGATCGGGTTGGTCGTGCGCAGATGGACCCAGTGCTCGGCCGGGAAGTCGTAGAAGGCCAGCAGCTGGTCTGCGTCGTCGGTGATCTTCGCGACCGCCTTGGGGAACTTAGCCCGGTAGGCGGCATCGAATGCCTTCACCGCGGCCCGGGCATGGTCCTTGTCCTCGGCGCCCCAGATCTCGGCCAGCGCCTTCTTCGCCCCAGGGTGCGCGGACCTGGGCAGCGCGGCCAGCACATTCGCTGTCTTGTGAAACCAGCAGCGCTGCTCTGTCGTCTGGGGGAAGACCTCGCGCAGCGCGCCCCAGAACCCCAGCGCCCCGTCCCCGGCTGCCAGCACAGGGGCGCGCATGCCCCGCCGCGCGCAGTCGCGCAGCAGGTCAGCCCACGATTCCACCGACTCCCGGTACCCGTCGGCCAGGGCGATGAGCTCCTTGCGGCCGTCGGCGCGGACCCCGATCATCACCAGCAGGCACAGCTTGTGCTCCTCCAGCCGGATGCTCACGTGGATCCCGTCGGCCCACAGGTAGACGTAGTCCACCCCGGACAGGTCCCGGCCGGCGAACGCGCGCTGCTCGGCCTGCCAGCTCTCGGTCAGCTTCGTGATCACCGGTCCGGACAGGCCCGCACCCGAGCCCAGGAACTGGCCCAGCGCAGGCACGAAGTCCCCCGACGACAGGCCGTGCAGGTACAGCAGCGGCAGCACCTCGGTGACCTTCGGGGTCTTGCGCGCCCAGGCCGGCAAGATCGCCGAGGAGAACCGCTGCCGCTCCCCGGTGCCGGGGTCGGTGCGCTTATCGTTCACCCGCGGCGCGGTCACCTGCACCGCGCCCGCGCTGGTCAGCACCTCACGGCTCTGATGGTAGCCATTGCGAACCACCAGGCGCCGGCCGTTGCCGTCCCGCTCGGCGGCGAACGCCGCGATGTAGGCATCCACCTCGGCTTGCAGCGCCTCGGCCAGCATCCGCCTGGCGCCTTCCCGGACGATCTCATCAATCAGCGACGCCGGCGCCGAGCTGTCGCGGCCGGCCGGATCAGGGACTACGGTGAGCATGGGCGTGCCTTCCCAGCCGGCGTTCCAGCGCCAGCCATTGCTTGAGACCTCTACGACTCGATCACCGGGAAGGTACACCCCTTTCTCTCAGCCCGGCCGATCCACAGGTCTCAAGCATTGCTCCGCCCCTTCCCAGATTTGGTCAACGTCGTTAAGCGTTAGCAGGTCGCGGAGGATCTCCAACTCGAACACCTTGCGCCGTTCACGGGCTATCTGCCGACTGGCCTCAAGGGCCTGATGGCGGCGATCACGATGGCAGCGCCCTCTCTGCCAAGCTGTCGTGAGGCACCCGCCCCTCAGTAACTACTGACTCCCCGAGGGCGGGGATGGAGACAATTCCGAGATGACCATGACCGTGCTCGACCGTGCCCGGGTGGCCGGCGATGCTGGGCAGATGACCGGCGAGCGGCAGGAGCGCCCGGATCCGGAGGTGCCCGAGAAGGCACGCCGGCGGACGTTCA
>Ga0335074_10008569_pt1 | contig 14208 bp, 10 predicted proteins | sample Lox_Sample_23_FD_206715 | JGI IMG/M metagenome (GOLD analysis project Ga0335074, IMG submission 206715) | Soil microbial communities from Loxahatchee National Wildlife Refuge, Florida, United States - Lox_Sample_2.3 | ecosystem: Environmental > Terrestrial > Soil > Wetlands | place: USA...
GGTGTTAGGCGATTCAGACGATGTTCAGGTTGGCCAATTGGTATGTGCATTTGGTTCACCATTCGACCTGAGCCAGACGATGACACAGGGAATCATTTCGGCCACGGGACGAACGGATGAAAATATTATTGCCGGTCATAATCCGAATCTGGCCGGACTTACTTATGAAGATTTTCTGCAAACCGACGCACCAATCAATCCGGGCAATTCCGGCGGTGCACTGGTGGATCTGGAAGGCCACGTCATCGGAATTAATACCGCTATTGCATCGGACAGCGGAGCCTCCGACGGCATCGGCTTTTCCATTCCATCCAATGAAGTCCAATATGTCGCCAATGCACTGATCAAATATGGTCATGTTGAACGCGGATATTTGGGCGTGGGAATCGCCGATATCAGCGATCCGAACGACCCTCAGGCAGGCGAGGTGGCCAGGTCGTTTGGTTATAAGGATGACCATGGCGTACTTGTCGAGCAAATACTTGATTCAAATTCCGCGGCCGCCAAGGGCGGGCTTCGTCAGGGTGATGTGATCACCATGTTTGACGGCAAAACTGTCGAAAATATCAACCAGTTGCGGGATTGGGTGGCGCGCACAGAACCGGGCAAGGATGTAACGCTGGAAGTCTTCCGCGATGGAAAAACCCTTGATCTGACATTCCCCGTTGACGCACAGCCGGCGACCAGAGCACTGGCCGGCGTGCTAGGCGGTGGTGGAGAAAACATTCAGCCGGGCGTTGCTGCATCTACGGCTTTAGGTCTGACGGTTTCAGACATGACCGATTCACTGCGGCAGCAATTAAACATACAGGGACAAAACGGGGTCGTGGTAACCAAGGTGGACCCCGAAGGCGTCGCCGCAAATGCGGGCTTAGAGCCCGGCGACGTGATCCTGGATGTTCAAGGACAGGATATTAATTCGGCGGATGATTTCAACAACGCCTTAAACAAGGTCAATGTGTCTCAGGGTGTACGTATGACCGTTCGCGAACCAAACGGCACGGAGATGTTTGTATTCCTGCAGTCAGGGAATGGACAGTAATCGAGTAACCCCAGCTTAGAGAACCCTCCCACAGGCAGCCCCGGAACGGCGAAAGGCCCCCGGGGTTTCTTATTTAGGTTCTAAAGGCTTTTGATCATGCGCTGGGCAATAATCGCCGTGGTTCCGCGAGCGCCGCGATAAATTAAAACCGTATAGTTATCCTGTGCGAGCGCGGACCACTTTTGGGTAAGTTTGTCGGTATCCAGCCCAAGACCGCCGCGGGTTTTTACTTCAATCGCGGCCTTGCCGACAGAAGACGCTTTTCGGAAATGTTCCTGCAGCGCGTCGGTAACGGCTCGCTCGGAATATTTAAGTACAGTGAGAATTTTGAATCCGGTCAGCGCTGGATGGATGATGAATTCCGGACCTGTGGCATATCCGCCGTCGGCGTTGAGCGCTTGAAGGCGGAGCATTCTGCACAAGGCCGGCGCCAGTCCGGCGCGTAAGACGGCCCCGTCGATTTCAAAAAGCCACTCTTGAGGTTCGCATAGGCTGTCCGTGTCACCGGGTTTGCCGGTTAATGACCACACCAACTCTTTTCGTGAAAGGACTGTCGCCGTGCGTGTGTCCAACCCTTTCGACTCGGCGATTCGACCGGTCCAAAGCAGAGCCTGGACCACGACACCAGATTCACTGATTAATTCCAGGTGCCCGCCAGGCAGGTCGGAAAAATTGACTGCGGGACTGAGTTTAATCGCACCATCGTGAAGCTGATTGATGATTTTCTCAATCACTGCAGGTCCGGGATGCATGGATGCGAATTCGGCGGAGCGTTTTATGCCGGACCTGCGGGATGGATCAATATGAAACATCAGGCCCGATTGCGGACGGTAAAAGGTCGTTGCGGCGTCCGCCTGAATGACCAGCAATGGTTTGTGGTGCGTCATCTGAGCGGTGTTGTATGCGGCCAGGAGGGCTCGAACCGGGCTTAATTCAACAGCCAGGACCGGTGCGACGTTGGCCAGCGCCAAAGCGTCGCCGCCGATGCCGCAGCAAAAATCGATAATCGCCGTCGGATTCCATTGCCGAAACTGGTTCGCTTTATATTGAGCAACACGGCGACTGGTGGCTTGTTCGAGGGCTTCAGGGAGCGCCCAGATGCGATTACCTGATTCATCGGCGGGAAATTTGCCTCCTGCTTCTGCCGCCTTTTTTCCAGCTTTTGCGACAGCCAGTGCCGCGAGTACGGCGTCGAGAGGCCAGCTTTTCCTCAAGTTTTCGATGTGCCGAGGTTCGATGCAATCGGATTGTGAGTACAGATCTTCGACGATCCGCTTAAGCTCGACGCCAGGCTGGGTAAATAGATAGCGCACTCCGGCCGGAGTGCAGCCGGAATCATTAAATGGTTGAACCACCGACTGCGCCATCCCCGCGATCATATCGCGAGGATGGCGAATCAACAGTCCGTTTCAAAAATTGAAACGTTTTTATTTATAAGTTGGCTGATCGAGGCTTTTTGCTCCAGCGGCCTTTTTTTGAACCGACGAGAAAAGCCTTGTTTGGAATTAGCCTGAACCGGCATCAAGCTTCTTCAAGGGTCAGTGCATAAGGGGGCAGCGAGAACTTAAGCGCTTTGCGGCCACTTTTTGCACTATTTCCCAAAGAATAGATGACCTGTTTGCCATGACGTTTGTTGACAATTAAACGGTTCATCCGCAACAAGCCGAGATGATGGCTGACGGTTGGCTGGGGCAATTTTAAATCTTTGCACAGGCTGGTAACCGTGCGCTCGCCTTCCGCAAGATGCAGGACGATTTGCAGTCTTGTTTTATCAGAAAGCAATTTGAACACGGTGCATACATTTTGCATACCCTGTTCGTTGGACTTGGAGACCATAAACACCACTCCTTAAAAGAACACATACGCACTCTCAGCACCCTGCTGACGACGCTTTTTGTTTAGCCGGGTCTTTATACGGGCTCCGCCAGCGGTAGGTTCATCTCGCGGATTACTACATCGAACTTATCGATGCTCGTATGAACCTAATAATAGGAATAAAAGCATTTATGTCAACAGTAATGATCAAAAAAAGTTATCCACACCTAGGTACATATACTTACTGCTAAACGCGTGGTTTTCTCTCACGGTCGTTTGTTGGCTTGATACGGAGGAAAACGGGGGATTTTACGTGATAATTACCGCTGGTTGGAGCGTCTTGTCAAAGGGGCCTGAGCCGATTAAAACGTCATACGTTCAAGCGTTAGATTATTGTTTAGATACAGTGACGCTTTGGCGCCGAAAATTTTCATTCGCAGGAATCTATTTGTATGAAGTTTTGCCTCGTTGACCGCCTGGTTTCGATTGTTCCCGCACAGTCCATTATTATGGCTAAAAATGTGAGTATAGCGGAGGAATATCTGGACGACCATTTCCCCGGTTTTCCCGTTTTACCCGGCGTTTTAATGCTCGAGGCGTCCATTCAAGCCGCCGCCTGGCTTGTGCGTCAATGGGATGGCTTCGCGCACAGTCTGATCGTGCTTAAAGAAGCCCGCGGCATCCGCTACGGCACGTTTGTTGAGCCTGGAAGGGAACTGCAGGTGCGGGCGGATGTGCTTCGGCTTGATCGCACCTCAAGTGAATTTAAAATTCGTGGTTCGGTGGGGGAAGCAACCGCCATTCAGGGCAGAATTGAGCTGGCCCATCTCAATCTCGCGGATATTGACCCTGCGCTGGCGTCGCTGGACAAGACCATGATTGAAGCCATGTCCAAACTGTGGAAACAATTCGATGGGCCGCATGTCACCATCGATCGCGACTCAGGGCCTTAGACATTATCATGCGAGCCTCAAAAAGCCTTGCTTTGGCGTTGCAGATGAAAGTTTTCGCCGTTATTGTAGCCACCTGAAGACCGGCGTTACATCAGGGGATAAATATGCCAATGACCCAAGAAGAGGTATTCAACAAGGTTCGTGAAGTACTCACCAATGCGCTCGCGGTCGATTCCGACGAAGTTAAACCCGAGGCGCGTTTAAACCAGGATCTTGGAGCCGAATCAATCGACTATCTGGACATTCAATTTCAATTGGAAAAGGCCTTTAATATCAAAATTTCACAGGGAGAATTATGGCCGGAGAGCCTGTTTTCCAACCCCGAATATGTCAGCAGCGGCAAACTCACACCAAAGGGGCTTGATGAACTTAGACGCCGTATGCCCTTCGCCGATTTGACCGAATTTGAAAAAGATCCTGATGTTAATAAGTTTCGGGATGTTTTTACCGTGAATACTTTGGTTAATTTTGTGTTGCGTAAGATCAATGGTAGATAAAACCCGCCAACGGCATAGCATTGTGTAAACATTGTGGACAAAACGTTAGCAATGAGTGTATCGAATGTTATTCAACGCGCTTTTCCACACTATTCCCATCAAATTTGCAGAAAATAGAATAATTCTGATAAATAGCATCTCATCACCTTACAGATAATTGTAACCGTTTATTTATCAATGGGATAGATTATTTTACCTAAAGAATAATAAAATTTTCTTATTCAGGTATATCGGTGAGTGCAATTGTAAAATTGTTTAAATTCTGTTATTATTTGACGCTATGGTTTCAGTGAAGAAGGCGAAGCTGCATCCGGCTCGAAAGGGATTGAAAGCCATTAATTCAGCGGTTAAACGAGCTAAAGTCGGCCATAATGGCCGTTCTTTGAGTCCCCGGGTCGCGAAACGAACCTCCGCGCGCGGTGAGAAACTATCCAAATCTGCAATTGCAGCCCGTCAGGCCGCCGTATCTGCTGCTGAACAAAAGGCTTATGAGAAAGTCGTACAATTTTTGCAATCGCAAACCGATTACGAGCGGATGCGCATCGTTCGTTATAACACCACAACTTTCAACCTGGATCGCATGCGCCGGCTTTTGAAATATCTGGGCAATCCGCATTTGAATTTCAAAAGCGCTCACGTCGCCGGAACCAAAGGTAAAGGCAGCACCTGTCATATGCTTGCTGCGATGCTTCAATCGGCAGGATTTAAAGTAGGTCTGTACACCAGTCCGCACCTGGTCGATATGCGTGAACGCATTCGCATTAACGGTGAGATGATCTCCCGCCATGATATGATTCGTCTGGTCCGCCGCATTGAACCAATTGTCCGGAAAATGTCCGCCGATCCGCCAACGTTTTTCGAAATTCTCACGGCGATAGGTTTCAGTTATTTTTCCGACAAAAAAATCAACATCGCCGTCATTGAAACGGGTCTTGGCGGACGTCTGGATTCCACCAACGTTATCATGCCTGAAGTAACCGGAATCACCAGCATCAGCTACGATCATATGGCGGTTCTTGGAAACACTCTGGCTAAAATTGCCGAGGAAAAAGCGGGTATTTTCAAAAAAGGCGTGCCCGCAGTTTCTGTTATCCAGGCGCCTGAAGCTTCCGCAGTGCTCGAACGCGTCGCCTGCAACGTGCACGCACCGCTGGAATTCGTCGGAACCGATATCGAATTCAGCCACCGGTTTGAAGTAACACGGCCGCGCGGACCGCATGTACGCGTTTGCCTGACCACAGAACGGTCCCGTTTCGAACATCTGACGGTTCCGCTGATCGGCGAACATCAGGCCCTCAACTGCGGCCTGGCCTTGGCCATGCTGGATAAGCTTAAATCCCGTGGATTGGAATTTGACGATGCACGGGCCATTGAAGGTCTCCAAAATCTCCAGTTGCCGGGAAGAATTGAAGTCGTCTGGCATTCTCCAAAGGTGATTCTGGATGGTGCGCACAATGCCGCCTCCGTGCAGGCGCTGTTCCGCGGCATCAGCCAGTACATACCTTATGACAGCATGATTGTGATTTTCGGCTGTAATATCGACAAGGACATTGACGGCATGCTCGAGCAGGTTTCATTGGGCGCCGACAAGGTCATTTTCACCAAAGTCGATGAGAACCCCAAGAGCGCCAGCCCTGAAGAGCTCTCCGCCCGATATGTTGAACGATTCGGGAAAATGGCGCAGGTTGCGGCGAATTTTGAAGAAGCCATGGAGATAGCCAACCGGGCGATTACCCGTGAAGATCTGGTTACGGTTACCGGATCGTTTTACCTGATCGGACAAGCCAAGCAATTTTTCCAGAACAGAGCCGTACAGAATTAAGGTTCCAACACCACGCCTGAGACTTATTGACGATTATCCATATTATATTTTGGTATCGCGGCGCCCGTAGAAAAGCACACTAATTTTCTCCGTTTTTTCGCAGTTATTCCCGGAAATGAAAGTCGTCCTATAAGCTCTGGTGCATATAAAAACGGACTCAAAAGAGCTATAATCCAGCCGTTCTAAAATACTTTTACCAAGTTCACGTCCGAGTCACCAAAAGCCGATAAATAACCTTGGATCGCGGGAAGTGATCAAGGCGGCGAGAACGGTGTCGGGTTCTCGGACAGGCTTCGACATCTGCTTGTTCAATATGCCTTGCCTTGAAACATTCCCCGAGGGCCATAACAAGTGAGCCAAAGGATGGGGCTCTGTATGTCAGGTAAAAGCGATTGGACCGCGAATAAACCGCTGCGAGGACGCGGTGCTTTATCCCGGCCAGTCATGAGGTTCGACTTGTATATGGATACGTTGAATTTTCCAGCACGCGTTCAGGAATTTCTGAACTACCTTCAGTTTGAACGGCATTTCTCCAACTACACAAGTAAATGTTATGGAGCGGACCTGCGGCAGTTTGGGCGGTTCCTTGCCGGGCTGCCGGATATTCCGGTCACGATGCTTGCCTCTCAACCCTTCAATTCGCCGGCGGGGGCTAAATTTAACGCGCAAATTTCCGCCGGCGCCCAGAATGTACAGGACGCACCAGCCGAGCTGCCTCCCGAGAAAATTGGGGAACTGCTGCTCAACGCCAACGCCGATGACGTCCGCCGGTACCTGGCGCATATGCGCGAACACAATTATTCCAAAGCCACCGTGGCGCGCAAACTGGCCACACTAAGAAGCTTTTTCAAATTCCTCAATAAGCGCGGACTGACCGGCAACAATCCAATGCTGGCCATCCGTACACCCAAACTTGAAAAACGGTTGCCGAAGTTCATGACCGAAGAACAGGTAAACTGTCTGCTCAATACCCCTAAGGACACCGACCTGCTTGGCGCCCGCGATAAATCCATGCTGGAAGTGATCTATTCGACCGGCCTGCGTGTGAGCGAACTGGTGGGTTTGAACCTCGAAGACATTGATCTGGTCGGTGGCGTGATCAAAGTCCGGGGTAAGGGGAAAAAGGAACGGATCAGCCCGCTGGGTCAGACCGCCGGAATCGCCATTCAGAAATATCTGAACCTGCGTAAACAAGTTGTTTCCTCCGACCAGCCCGGCCTGCCGCTGTTTATCAACAAACACGGCCAACGCCTGAGCACGCGCTCCGTGCGCCGGAAGCTGGATAAATACCTCATTGAAGCGCACCTGGATCCGGACATCAGTCCGCATACGCTCCGCCACAGTTTCGCCACCCACATGCTCAACCATGGGGCGGACCTCCGGTCGGTGCAGGAATTGCTGGGGCACCAGAGCCTGAGCACGACGCAGATTTACACCCACTTGACCACCAAGCGGGTGCAGGATGCGTATCAGAAGGCTCACCCCAGGGCTAATGAGGTTTCATAAGCTGCTGAGATTGCCTGACAATAGAGACTCTTCAAGACGCGTCGGATTTTCCGACGCGTTTTTTTTGCCACAAACGTGCAAGGTTGGAAATGAAGTTAGCGCCCTTTGCGCCGGCGTTCGCGGGCGCGGCGTTTTTGTTCGGGACTGAGCCGCCCACTCCTTTGGGGCAGTGAGCCGGCCCCCATCGGCAAGTCGCCGCCGGCAAGCATGGAAGGGTCCATTGAGCCCAAATTCCGCATCATGCTCAAACGCGATCCCATGGACATGGAACTCATTTTTTTAGCCATGTCGCGGGCGGCAGAAAAACCTTTGATCAACCGCGACACGTCCTCCGCCTGCGTGCCCGAGCCGCGCGCTATGCGGCGGCGGCGCGAGCCATCAACCACATCGGGTTGCTGTTTTTCTTTAACCGTCATGCTTTGAATGATCGCCTCGGCGCGATTGAGTTCCTCTTCAGGCAACTGGATGTCCTTGAGTGCCGAACTTACCCCCGGCAGCATGCCCAGCAATTGCTTTAGCGGACCCATTTTGCGGATCGAACGCATCTGATCCAGAAAATCGTCGAGCGTAAAAGTGGCCTTGGCGATCTTTTCCTGCATTTTTGCGGCGGACGCCTGGTCGAATTCCTGCTGGGCTTTTTCCACCAGCGTCAGCACGTCGCCCATGCCCAAAATGCGCTGGGCGATACGATCCGGATGAAATTCCTCGAGCATCTGGAGTTTTTCGCCCACGCCGAGGAATTTAATCGGCTTGCCGGTGACCGCCTTGACCGACAAAGCCGCTCCGCCGCGTGTATCGGAGTCGAATTTGGTCAGGATCACGCCATCAAGTTCAAGCTGTTCGTTGAATGCCTTGGCGGAATTAATCGCATCCTGACCGATCATGGCGTCTACCACCAGATAAATCTGGTGCGGTTGTACGGTCTGATTGATCTGACGAAGCTCTTGCATCAGTTCGGCATCGATGTGCAACCGGCCGGCGGTGTCGAGAATAATCACGTCGCGGCCGTTCTGATGCGCAAAGTCAATGGAATGCCGGCATATCGCCACCGGGTTCGGATTGGCGTCTTCGCGATATACCGGTATGGAAATTTGTCCCCCAAGCGTGGCAAGCTGATCGATAGCGGCGGGCCTTTGGGTGTCGGCGGCGACCATCAGCGGATTTTTTCCCTTGCTCTTGAGGTACAAAGCCAGTTTGGCGCAAGTGGTGGTTTTGCCTGAACCCTGCAAACCGCACATCATAATGATGGTGGGGGGCGGTTCGACAAAATAAATTCGCGTGTCCACCGGACCCATCAGCGCGACAAGTTCATCGAAAACAATTTTGACCATTTGTTCGCCGGGTTGCAGCGAAGAAAGCACCTGTGTGCCGATGGCTTTTTGAAGTACGCGGTCGGTGAAGTCTTTTACCACGTCATAATGCACATCCGCTTCCAATAGGGCGGTGCGAACCTGCTCCATCGCGTCGCGGACGTTCTGTTCCGTGATGCGTCCGTGACCGGAGAGATTGCGGATCAGAGTTGAAAACTTATCTGCAAGCTGGTCGAACATGCTCAGAAGCTCTATTCGTTATGATTAGAAAATTGTTTTAGACAGATTTGTTTAACACCGGCAATTCAAGGCCTTCTCTGGGGGACTTTTCCGCGGCGATTTTCGCATAACCTGATCCTAATTCACCGATCGGATCGGGCGGAATGATGTCCACGACTTTTTGGCCAAGTTTGGCCTTGCCCGCGAGTACTTTATCCTGGAATTCCTTGCAGTGTTTTAGCAGGGTGTCCAAAATCTCAGTCTCCGGCACGTTGGCGACTTTTTCACCCTGTACATAGATGATGCCGCGCTTGTCGCCGGCGAAGATCGCCACGTCGGCGCCTTCGCATTCGCCGGGACCGTTGACCACGCAACCCATCACGGCGACTTTGATCGGCAGGGTAATTTCTTCCTTAAGCTTGCGATTAACATGCTGCACGAGTGTAAACAGATCCACCTGAATGCGCCCGCATGTGGGGCAGGCGATTAATTCAGCGCCTTTGCGGGTGCGCAGGCCGAGTACATACAGTAGTTCTAGACCATCCTGGACTTCATAAATCGGGTCGTTGGCGTAGCTGATGCGGATCGTGTCGCCGATGCCGTTGGCCAGCAACGTTCCTAACGGCACGACGCTGCGGATGGTCCCGGTTTCCTTCGGTCCGGCGTGCGTGACGCCGAGGTGCAGCGGATGATCGAACCGTTTGGATATTTCAGTGTACGCGTCGATGACGAGCATCGGCTCGATAGACTTGGCCGAAATGACGATATCATAAAAATTTCGGGCGTAGAAAATGTCGAGATATTCTTCCAGTTTGGTAATCATGATGGCCAGCAGATGGCCGTGGTGGTTATCGCTGAAAACCGCGCCAAGTTCGCGCATGCGTTTTTGTTTATCTTTGCGTTCGACGATGGAGCCTTCGTTAACGCCGACGCGAATCGGCAGGCTGCGTTCCTTGCAAGCGTCGATCACCTGCTCGACCTGTTGGCGGTCGTTGATATTGCCGGGATTGAGGCGAATTTTATTCACGCCCGCGGCAATGGCTTCCAGCGCCCGCTGAAAATGGAAGTGCACGTCCGCGACAATCGGCACTGTGACCTGTTTCATGATTTCTTTGAGGGCTTCAGTATCTTTTTTTTCCGGCACCGCGACGCGCACAATGTCCGCGCCGGCGGCGGCAAGTTTGTTGATTTCACGTACGCAATTGTCAATATCGTGGGTATAGCCGCTGGTCATGGATTGAACGGCCACGGGTGCGTCGCCGCCGATGAACACATCGCCGACCTTCACTTGCCGCGTTTTCCGACGAGAAATCATGAAAAGCTCCTGATTTAAGCCCTTAAAGCAGGGTTCCCCTGCAGAGCCAAGGAATGACATTGTAGTATATTGGGCTGGATAACTGAAGCAGTTGAAACATGCTTGTTGTAGAACAATAATTAATCTTTCCTATCCCAATCGCGGGCCCGGCGGAGCGCCTCGTTCCAACGGCGACGGCGCCGCCGTGCTTCATTCTCGCTCATCCGTGGTTCAAAAACGCGGTCAATCGCCCAATTGGATTTCACGTCCTGCTGATCCTTCCAGAAACCAACGGCCAGACCCGCAAGATAGGCCGCACCCAGCGCAGTCGTTTCGATCACGCACGGGCGGACAACCGGCACGCGAAGTAAATCGGCCTGGAATTGCAGCAGAAGATTGTTGGCTGCCGCGCCGCCATCCACGCGCAATTCTTTGATGGCAATTCCGGAATCCTTTTGCATTACGTCCATGATGTCGGCAACCTGAAAGGCGATACTCTCCAGCGCCGCACGCGCCAGGTGGGCACGCGTCGTTCCGCGCGTGATACCGGTAATGGTTCCGCGTGCGTACTGGTCCCAGTGCGGCGCGCCAAGGCCGGCGAATGCAGGAACCAGATAAACATCGCCGGAATCAGGTACGCTTGACGCCAGTGCTTCAATTTCGGCGGCGCTGGAAATAATTCCCAACCCGTCTCGCAGCCATTGCACGACCGCGCCGCCGATGAAGACACTTCCTTCCATGGCATATTGAACTTTCCGGTCAAATTCCCAGGCTACTGTAGTCAGCAATTTGTGATGCGACGGTTTAGCGGTTTTTCCGAGATTCATGAGCATAAAACAACCGGTGCCGTAAGTGTTTTTCGCCAGACCACGATCAAAGCAGGTCTGGCCGAAAAGGGCGGCCTGCTGATCGCCGGCGACGCCGGCAATTTGGATCGCACCGCCGAAATGTTCGGCGAGAGTTTTTCCCCATTGGCCACTGGAAGATTTGACCTCAGGCAGGATTTCATGCGGAACATCAAAAAGTTCCAAAAGCTGTTTGTCCCAGCGTTTCGTGTGAATGTTGTAGAACATGGTGCGCGATGCATTGGAAGGATCGGTGGCATGAATAGCGCCGCCGGTGAGTTTGAATAACAGCCAGCTATCGACTGTTCCGAAAGCCAGTTCGCCGTTTTGGGCACGACGCCGCGCGTCAGGAAGGTTTGAGAGCAGCCAGGCGATTTTTCCGGCGGAAAAATAGGCATCGATGACCAGGCCGGTTTTTTTTGACACCAGACCGGAATGGCCGGCGCGCTTGAGTTTATCGCACCAATTCGCCGTACGCCGGTCCTGCCAGACAATTGCATGCGAAAGCGGCTTGCCGGATTTTTTATCCCAGAGGATGGTGGTTTCCCGCTGATTGGTAATCCCCAGAGCGGCAACATCGGCTCCGCGCAGGCCGGCTTTGGCAAGTACTTCCTGCGCCACGGAGAGTTGAGAAAGCCAGATTTCTTCAGGATCGTGCTCCACCCAGCCGGTTTGAGGATAGATCTGACGAAGTTCTTTCTGGGCCGCGGCAATAGAGCGTCCTGTGCGATCGAAGAGAATCGCGCGTGAACTGGTTGTTCCCTGATCCAGAGCCAGAATTACCGGCATGAGATGCTCCGAATTAAACGATATATCGGGACTGATTGTATCCCCGGATGCGTTCCAGCGCAGTAATAAATTCAGCGTGTCAGGCCGAGGAAGTGCTGCGGCGATTCGGCGGTTCCCGTGCGATGTGAAACGATCATCGCGGTCATCATGGCGGCGGTTTGGGTAAGCAGGTGGGGCCAACCGCGATGTGGAGAAGTTGAAGCGGTGAATTGCCGGCAGAATTCCTCCAGTTCCGTCAGGGCATTTTTCCAGGCGGGTGCGGACGTTTGAATGTCCTGTTCCTGAATTTTGCCGTCGCTGCTGAGGAAGTTGTAAGAATTCTCAGCAAGCTTGAGCCGGCCTTCGCGATTGAACAAAAGCAATTCCCGGCGAAAAGGAAGGTCTTTATCCGTAATGGTCAGCGACGCCGTTCCGGTTCCTGCAAAGCGCATCACCACAGCGGCCGTGCCGCCGGCGTGGATGAAACGGTCTTCTTCTCCGCCGGTTCCATCAATGGATGCATACATTAGCGCCGGTATGCCGGCAAGTTCGACGATGGTGCGAAACGCATCCCAGGCCAGGACGGGCAGGGATCCAATGGAACCCTCACGAATGTCCCAGCTTTTAGCCATGGCGTGATTTAAGCCCGCCCATAAGCCGCTGATGAAATGCGGGCCGTGCAAATAAGACTCGGTCTGGGAGGCCTGCAAGAAAGCCCAACTGCGGCTCATGCGCGGCCAGATATAAAGCATGTGGGTGCGCGGCTCGATGAGCATATTGAGTTTGTGCGCATCGGAGAGAGACTGTACCGGCGGACCGAGACTGAAAATTCCAATACCCTGATGCACACAGGCTTCTATAAAATCCAGGGGCATTTCACGGGGCCGATCCATGATTAAAATCTGCGGCGTCGTTTCCAGCATCATGCGGCGCAAATCGGAATAAAAAGGCGCTTCAAAAACTTCGCCGAGTTCGCGCGCCGCGGAGATGTTCCGCTGGCCGACGGCGACGACGTTGATGACACCGGCGTTTTGGGCTTGTTTTATCGCATCAATCCAATCCTGCTGGATTAATTCCATCCCCAGGACTACGCACTGTAAGGCCACAAATGAACTCCATTTCCTTAGGTTCTGTCTGATGACTTTCAAATTATAGGCTGGCGGCGAGGAAGCCCTAGTGCACCCTCTCGCCCGGTTTGGCGCGCTGGTCGATGTCCAGAATAAATATTTCCTTGCCACCGGGGCCGGCGGCAAGAATCATTCCTTCGCTAACGCCGAATTTCATTTTGCGCGGCGCGAGGTTGGCGCAGAAAATCACCAGGCGGCCCTGAAGTTCTTCCGGGGTATAGGCGTTTTTGATGCCCGCAAGAACCGTGCGTTTGCCCAGCGCTCCGGCATCGAGTTCCAGGCGGATGAGTTTGTCGCTTTGCTCCACGACTTCCGCCTTAACGACCCTGGCCACGCGCAGGTCCACGGCGGTGAACTGCTCAAAAGTGCAAACCGGGGCCAGGGGCTCCGCATCGGGCGCTGTGCCCAACGCCGGGATGGCCGCAGACGCCTGCGAGGCCGGCTCTTTTTTATTTTCATCCAACATTTGTTGAACCTCCTTTTCCTGAACACGTGAAACCAGGTGTTCAAAAGGATTAATACGATGCGCCGGCATGGACGATTGAATATCATTCCAGGACAACGGCCCAAGATTGAGGCACTTTTCGATTTTTTCCACAAGTGCGGGCACAATCGGTTTAAGATAAATGGCCAGCATCCGGCCGCAATCCAGCGCCGCGGTCAGTACGCCGCGAGCGGCCTCCGGATCGTCCTTGATCAACGACCACGGCGCCTGATCTTCGACAAATTTATTCGCCTTATCCGCCAGGGCACAAATCTGCCTTGTGGCGGCGGCGAAGTTTCTATGTTCATAAGCTTCAACGATGGATTTTTCAGCGGCGCGGATTTCATTAAGCACGCCCAAGGCGTCTACGGTCGCAATGCCGGTCTGTCCATCAAGCTGCCTGGAGAGCATCGGAGCGGCCCTGCTGATGAGGTTGGCCAGTTTGCCCACGAGTTCGCTGTTGATGCGCGCGGCAAAGTCTTCAAAATTCAGATCCAGGTCAGCAGGTGATCCGGTCAGACGCGTG
>Ga0335074_10008570_pt1 | contig 14207 bp, 7 predicted proteins | sample Lox_Sample_23_FD_206715 | JGI IMG/M metagenome (GOLD analysis project Ga0335074, IMG submission 206715) | Soil microbial communities from Loxahatchee National Wildlife Refuge, Florida, United States - Lox_Sample_2.3 | ecosystem: Environmental > Terrestrial > Soil > Wetlands | place: USA: Florida...
AAGAGCGATTATGAAGTGCTCGCGCCGGCCGTAGAAATCCTGAAATTTTTCTCTATTCCCCACGAAACGCGGGTGGTGTCGGCGCATCGTACTCCCGACGGGCTCTTCGAGTATGCCGAGCAGGCTGAAGAACGTGGACTGCGCGTGATCATCGCCGGCGCGGGCGGGGCGGCGCACCTGCCGGGCATGCTGGCGGCGAAGACGCTGGTTCCTGTACTCGGGGTGCCGGTTCCGGCGACGATGCTGAACGGGATCGATTCCCTGCTTTCCATTGTGCAGATGCCCAAGGGTGTGCCCGTTGGCACGCTGGCCATCGGCAAGCCGGGGGCGGCGAATGCGGCGCTGTTCGCGGCGGAGATACTGGCGCTGACGGATAGCGACCTGCGGGGACGGCTGCGGGCGTGGCGGGAAGAGCGGCGCGACGAGGTGCTGGGGCAGACACTGACGGAGCCGGCGCAGTGACGGCGATCCTTCCTGGGGCGACCATCGGAATTCTGGGCGGCGGACAGCTAGGCCGGATGATGGCCATGGCGGCGCGGTCGCTCGGGTATCGGATTCAGGTGATGGACCCCGATCCCTCATGCCCTGCGCGGTTTGTGGTCGATGCGTGTTTCGAGGGCGGATGGGATGATGCGCGGGTGGCGGCGGACCTGTCGCGTGGGTGCGACGTGGTGACGCTGGAGATCGAGCAAGTGTCGATTGCGTGCCTGGAGGCGGCGGCGAAGTATGCGCCGGTGCGTCCGGGTGCGGGGCCGATGCGGATCATTCAGGACCGGATACTGCAGAAGAAGTGGCTCGCCGAGCATCGGGCTCCGCTGGGTGCGTGGCGGGCGGTGGAGTCGGAGGCTGAGCTGGCGGAAGCGATTGTTGCGCTGGGAGGCAAGGCCTTCGTGAAGAGTGCGCGCGGCGGATATGACGGACGCAGCCAGGTGAAGATCGGCTTTGGAGACGCGACCGCTGCGGCTGACGCGTGGCGATTGCTGGGCGGGAAGCCGTGCGTGGCGGAGAAGGCTCTCGATCTCGACAGGGAGATTTCGGTGATGGTGGCGCGCGCTCCGAATGGCGAGGCGAAGAGTTTTCCTTCGGCGCTAAATCATCACGAGAACCAGATTCTTGAGTGGAGCGTGATTCCGTCGTCGGTTCCAGTCGATCTTGAAAAACGTGCACAGAAACTGGCGTGTGACATCGCGGCGGGGCTGGGCATCGAGGGGCTGCTGGCGGTGGAGATGTTCGTCACCAAGACTGGTGACCTGCTGGTGAATGAGCTGGCTCCGCGTCCGCACAACAGCTACCACGCGAGCGAGCTGGCGTGCGTGACCAGCCAGTTCGAGCAGGCGGTGCGGGCGGTGTGCGATCTGCCGCTGGGGGATGTGTCGGTGGTGCAGCCGGCGGCCATCGCAAATCTGCTCGGAGATTTGTGGCTAGGCCCGGACGGCGAGTCCCGCGAGCCGCGCTTCGACCGAGCGCTGGCGATTCAGGGAGTGAGCCTGCATCTCTACGAGAAGCACAAGCCGCGCAAGGGACGGAAGATGGGGCATCTTGCGGCGGTGGGGAAGACTCCGGATGAGGCGGTCGAGCGGGTGATGGCGGCCAAGGAACTGCTGTGAGGCTTCTTTCTTAGTTAGCCGAGGTTCCAGAGGATACCCCACCCCCTCTCTGCCTACTTGCTCTCCGCGTAAAGTTCTCATTCTGCTATGGTTACGGCCTGCTTCCCGCGTAAAGATCTGATTTCATGTTACTTACGTCTAAAGATCTGATTCCGTTAGATTTAAGCTATGGTCAGTGAGGCGGTTTAGCTGCGGGGGTGGGAACGTCACGCAGCGGCTAAAGCCGCAGGATCCCGGTGCGGCTGGCGGCACGGCTAAAAGCCGGGCCTGATACAAAGCACTGATGTAAGGCAAAGTGAACCACGGCGTCTTCAAAAGCCAAAGACCGCCGGTTGGGCGGTCTTTCTGGTTTCTGGAGGCTCTATTTCTATTTTAGCTGGGTTGGGAAAAATGTACGCCAACTTTGTGGTGTCCAGAACCGAGTGGTGTCTAGAACCGAAGTACTGGTAGCGTGATTCCCCGCTCAAGCCAACGCCGGGCTTGAGTGGGACACCGATTACTGCGGTCACGCTGAACTTTTTCAGCGGAAGCCTTAATGATTCGCGATTTGAAGTGCAGAGACAGAGGGCTGATTGTCGCTTCGCCTCTGGCTGCACTCCGGCCTACGGCAGTAAGGCGCGGTCCTTTCGGACCGACCCTTTTCCCCGGGCTAAAGCCCGGGGCTTCTACCGGGCCTCGCGTTGCGAGGCAACAGGTGAAAAAGCAGATCCTTCGACTCGCTTCGCTCAGGATGACATCTTCGCTCTATCAGGATGACATCTTCTATCAGGATGACATCTTCGCTCTATCCGATGTCCCGAGGATGGAGTGCAAGTGAGGGCAAAAAGACGGACCAAAGGCTGTGGCATCCGGCAGCGATTTATCCGGATGGGGCTTGAGCCCACATCTCAGAATCGAGATGTGGGGCACCCGCATTGCACGCTTCCCCATCGGATTGTTCTTTCCGTTTAGCGAATCTTACCCGATATCTTCGGACCAGTTTTCGAGGTACTTCTTTACCTCGGCCATGAATTTGCCGGCGAAGGCTCCGTCGATGATGCGGTGGTCGAAGCCAAGTGTCAGGTGGATCATGTGGCGGATGGCGATGGAGTCTGTTCCGTCTTCGCCGGTGACGACGGCGGGTTCCTTGAAGAGGCTGCCGACGCCGACGAGGACGCTCTCGGGCGGGTGACGATGGGCGTGCCGAACTGTTCACCGAAGGTGCCGGGGTTGGTGATCGTGAAGGTTCCGGAGCCGACTTCGTCGGGCGGATGTGGTCAAAACTCGATGCGTGCCTGGAAGGCAATCATTCGCGGGCTGCTGTCGCCACCGAGGCCTACGCCGAGGAGTCCGGTGGGTGGTGCGGTGGTGTAGGTGAGTGCTCCGAAGCCGGCCTGGGTGGAGGGAGTTCCGGGGATGCCGGCTTGTGTGGTGCCGGGGAGTCCAAAGTTGGGGTGGTTAAAGAGGTTGAAGAACTGGGTCTCGAAGCGCAGCTTGACGTGCTCGGTTAGCGGGAAATATTTGGTCAGGTAGAGGTCGCTCCAGACGAAGTCGGGGCCGCGGAGGGAATTGCGGCCGAGGTTTCCGAACTGGCAGTTCTGCGGGTTGTCGCCGCCGGTGCATTGTCCGGTTGAGGGATCGACGGTGGATACAAACGCGTCGGGGTTGAGCCATTGGAGGGTGCCGGGTTGGGTGACTCCGGCGATGGGGTGGTGGGCGTAGCGGGGAACGCCGGGGACGGCGCTGGCGAACTGCGGACCGGCGCCCTGCACGATGCCGTCTCCGTTGGCGGAATAGGGTGTGCTGAGGACAGAGAACGGGATTCCACTGTGCCAGAAGGCGGTGCCGGAGACCTGCCAGCCGTTGAGGGCGTAGCCCAGAGCGTGGCTGCGGAGCTTGATGGGCAACTGATAAACATACTGCGCGGTGAGGTTGTGGCGAATGTCGTAGTCGCAGGGGCCGTAGTCGCGATAAAGCTCTCCGGGCAGGGGCGAGAGGATGCCTCCGGCGGAGAATTGCAGGAAGCCGCCGTTGGAGACGGTGTCCATGCAGCGGCTGAAGGTGTAGTTGAGCTGGCCCTGCAGGCCGTGTCCCATGCGCTTTTTGGCGGTGAGCTGGAGGCCGCTGTAGTGACTGTTTTCGCCGGTCGAGAACTGGGTGACGGCTCCGAAGCGGGGGTCGGTAGGCGTGAGGTAGGGGAAGGGCGCAAAACAACCGTTGCAGACGGTCTGGTATCCGTTGACCTGGGTGAGAAATGGCTGGTTGACGGCGCGTGTGCCGACATATTGCGCCTGCAGGCTGGCGGTGGAGCCGATCTGGCGCTCGAGGCCGAGGCTCCACTCCATGAAGTACGGGGCGTGCAGTTTGCCGTCGGGCACGGCGGTGATGGCGACGGGCGGCAGGCAGGTTGCGGCGTCGGCCTGAGGCGATGCGCAGGAGAGCTGGCCCTGGGCGAAGCCTGAGGTGAAGAGCTGGTTGGCGGCGATGGTGGCGTCGACGGCGCTGCCGGGTACTCCCGGCGCGATGGCTGAGCCGCCCACGGTGCCGAGCAGGCCGCCCTGGAAGGTCTTGACATAGGGCGGGTTGGTTCCGATGAGGTCGGCGACGCTGCCGGGCAGGATGTCGCTGAAGATGCCAAAGCCGGCGCGGAGAACGGATCCGGGATCGAATTGCCAGGCGAGCGCGGTTCGGGGCTGCAGGATGGCGAGCGGAGTGGAGGAGAAGAGATTGCCGAGGCCGGTCTGGATGGCGGCGCTGAGAGGCTGGTTGACGTCGTGCGAGATGGAAGCGAAGGAGCCTTGCAGGCGAGCGACCTGGTCGTGCGGGTTGAGGGGGTTGGAGTTGAAGGTGTCGCGCAGGCCGATGGTCCAGGTGAGGGTGTGGGTGAGCTTCCAGGTGTCCTGCGCGTAGAAGTCGAGGTTAAGAAAGTTGAACGGTTCGTTGGTGCTTGAGGGGAAGGTCCTGGAGGTGGTGGACGCGACGCCGTCGATGAACTGCTGCAGGTTGGCATAGGTGACGGTGGGGACGGTGCCTTCGCCGAAGTCGTAGTCGTTGAGGCGGAAGATGCGGGTGTTGGTTCCGAAGCGCAGTTCGTGAGGGCCGTGGCTCCAGGCGAGGTTGTCGTTGATGAAGAAGCGGGTGGCGCGGCGACCCTGCACCCAGGTGTTGTCGAGGCCGCCGAGGGGCGTGAAGGAATTGGCTCCGGTGCCTTCGAGAACGATGGGAAAGGCGGCGATCGTCTTTTGGAAGTCGGCCGGCCCGAAGAGGCTCTCGTACCAGGAGAAGGCGGGATTGAAGTAGTTGACGAGGTTCTGCGAGAAGACGTGCGTGTATCCCGAGGCGAAGGAGTAGAGCGGCTGCGGAGAGATGGCGTCGAAGAGCGGATTAATGGGGTCGGTCCAGGCGGCCTGCAGTCCAGTGTCGGCCTGGAAGCGGAACCAGGCGGAGTCTTTCTGGTTGATGTTGTAGTCGATGCGAACGGTCTGCACCTGCTCGTGGTCGTCGCTGGAGTGAGAGACGCTCTGGCGGTTGGCGCAGCCTTCTCCGTTAGCGAGCGGGCAGCCGAGTACGGCGATGGGCGTGCCGGCGGTGCTGCTGTAGAGCGAAAACATCTGCCTATAGAACGGGATCGACGGCTGGGGCAGTTGCGAGAGGACGTATCTCTGGAAGTCCGCGCTCGGAACGATGGTGGGGGTAACGATGGGCAGCGCAATGCGCACCCATTCACTGTCAAAGAAAAAGAAGAGCTTGTCGTGGAGGATGGGGCCGCCGATGCTGCCTCCGAAATGGTTTACGGTGGATCGGGGCTTGCGGTTGCCGGGCGTGGCATTGGTGAAATAGTCGGCGGCGTTGAGGACTGCGCCGTTCCAGAGCTCGTAGAGGTTTCCGTGAAATTTATTTGTGCCTGACTTGGTTACGTAATCAACCTGTGAGGCTCCATAGCGGCCCTGGTCGACGGAATAGGAGAGGGTGTTGACGGTGACTTCAGAGATGGAGTTCAGACCGAGGACGAGATTAGTGGAGAGGCCGCTGTTGAGATTGGTGAGCGGGTCGTTGGTTTCGAGTCCGTCGACGATGTAGCCGTTGGAGAGGGCGGGAAGGCCGTTGAATTCGACGTTGCCGTATCCGTTAGTGCTGCCGACGAAGTCGTTGCCGCTGCCCGCGGTGTTGATGAGGGCTCCCGGGGCGAACTGGAGCGGATAGGTGAGGTCGCCTCCGGGATTGGGAAGGTTTTCAAGGGTGTGGGCGTTGAGGGTGGTCGAGGTGTTGGCGTTCTCGGGATTGATGAGCGGGGCTTCGCCGGTAACCTGGACGGTCTGACTGGAGCGGGCGGGATCGAGCGTGAAGTCCACGGTCTGCTTCTGGCCGAGACCTGAGACGACATTGTCGTTCTGCTGCGGCTCGAAGCCCGGGGCTTCGACGCGGACGGAGTAGTCTCCGGGCCTGAGCTGGGGAAAGTCGAAGCGACCGGAGTCGTCGGTGCGGGCGATGCGCGTCAGGCCGGTTTCCCGGTCGGTGATCGTCACTGTTGCGCCGGGTATGACGGCGGCCGTCGCGTCCCTCACGTCGCCGACGATGGCGCTGGTGGTTTCGCCCTGTCCCAGTGCACGAACCGGGAAAAGGCTCACCACACTCAGGACAAGAAGAGCGATACGACCTGTCCGCGCCATGGACTTCTCCAACTTGTACGAACGGGAAGGCGTCGCCGCTTCCCGTCCATTAATATGAGCTTACCTAGCTTAGTTAAGCATAGTTAACATCAGCGCGCAAGCGGCAGGGCGGTTCCGGTGGAGTTTATCGAAGAGGTGAATCGCTTCTGGAAGCCGTGGGCAGCACTCGGCACTCGGCGGGGTCAAGGATGGGGCCGAAGCCGACGGAGTCAGGGATGGGCCGTGCGCCAAAGCAATGGGCAGGCCCCGAAAAGCCTACCCATCACCAAATCCCGCATCTACTTATTAGCTAATTCACCCGATGTCTTCGGACCAGTTTTCGAGGTACTTCTTCATCTCGGCCATGAATTTGCCGGCGTCGGCTCCGTCGATGATGCGGTGGTCGAAGCCGAGTGTCAGGTGGATCATGTGGCGGATGGCGATGGAGTCCGTCCCATCTTCGCCGGTGATGACGGCCGGTTCTTTGAAGAGGCCGCCGACGCCGAGGATTCCGCTCTCCGGCTGGTTGATGATGGGCGTGCCGAATTGCTCTCCGAAGATGCCGGGGTTGGTGATGGTGAAGGTGCCGGAGCCGACTTCGTCGGGCTTCAGCTTCTTGGAGCGGGCGCGCTCGGCGAGATCGGCGATGGCACGGGCGATGCCCAGGAAGCTCTTCTCCTCGGCCTGCTTGATGACGGGAACGATGAGTCCCCAGTCGAGCGCGACGGCGATGCCGACGTTGATGTTCTTCGGGTAGCGGATGGCGTCGCCTTCCATCTGCGCGTTTACGATGGGCATCTTGCGCAGGGTGGCGATGACGGCGCGGGTGATGAACGGCATGTAGGTGAGCTTGACGCCGTTGCGCTGCTCGTACTTGTTTTTTTCTTTTTCCCGGATCTTGACGATGCGCGTGAAGTCGATCTTGAAGACGGTGTGCACGTGCGCGCTGGTGCGCTTGGAGTCGACCATGCGCTGGGCGATGATGGTGCGCATCTTCGACATGGGCACGAGCTCGCCGGGCTGCGGTACGGGAGCGGCGGGTGCCGCGGGCTTCGCGGCGGCTGGTGCGGGCGCGGCAGGCTTTGCGGCCGGCTTCTCGATGTAGGCGAGGACGTCATCCTTCGTGATGCGTCCGCCGGCGCCGGTGCCGGGGACCTGGGCGAGGTCGAGGTTATTGTCCCTGGCGATCTTGCGGACCAGTGGGGAGGAGCGGACGTGTTCGGCGGATGCGGACACGGGCTCGGCGGGGATTGACGTGCCATCGGGCTCGGCAGCGGGCTTTGGCGCCGGGGCTGCGGGTACGGGGGCAGCGGCTGCGGCGGCGGGAGCTCCGGCGGTGCCTCCAATAACGGCGACGACGGAGTTGATCTGGACGGTGGTGCCGGCCTCGGCCTTGATCTCGGTGAGGACACCGGCGGCGGGCGAGGGGATCTCGGCGTCGACCTTGTCGGTGGAGATTTCAAAGAGCGGCTCGTCGCGCTCGACTTTGTCTCCGACCTGCTTGAGCCACTTGGTGATGGTGCCCTCGAAGATGGACTCGCCCATCTGCGGCATGATGACGTCGGTTGCCGGGCCGGAGGCTGCGGGGGCGGCTGCAGCTGGGGCAGGCTGGGCGGGAGCCTCGGCTGGTGCAGGAGCAGGCGCGGCGGCCGGCTTGGGGGCCTCGGTCTGCGGGGCTGATGTGGTTGGAGCTGGAGCGGACGCTGCAGCGGAGCCGGCTTCATCGATAACGGCGACGACGGTGTTGATCTGCACGGTCTGGCCGTCGGCGGCCTTGATCTCCTTGAGGACGCCGGAAGCGGGCGATGGGATCTCGGCGTCTACCTTGTCGGTGGAGATCTCGAAGAGCGGCTCGTCGCGCTCGACCTTGTCGCCCGGCTTCTTTAGCCACTTGGTGATGGTGCCTTCGAAAATCGACTCGCCCATCTGGGGCATGACTACATCGGTCGGCATGAATTCCCTTTCCGCGTTGGTGCAAATGAGTGGTGCTGGAGTAAATCTGAGCGCTGAAAGTGCTTTAAGCGCAAAGGTCGATTATAAATGCGCGCCGCGCCGGTGGCGGGCGGTCAGTCCGCCGATGCGGCGCTGGTACAAAACGAACCAGTCTAAATCAACTGGACGGGTTCACGGGGAGCGGAGAGTGCGGTCAGCCCGACGCTGCGCCGGGCGGCGGGTCATAATCGATCTATTCCTGTGGAAGCGATGTGCCGCGGGAGCGATGTACCGTGGGGAGCCTGCCTGATGGGATCGGGAATTCACAGCACGGAAGCGACGCTGCTTGCTCTGGTGACGCTGGTGGCGCTTCTGGCGGCGTTTGCGCAGCGGCTCAAGATGCCGTATCCCATTGTGCTGGTGCTGGGCGGGCTGGTGCTGAGCTTCTTCCCCCGGATCCCGCATGTGTCGCTGAATCCCTCGTTCGTTTTCCTGGTGGTGTTGCCGCCCCTGTTGTTTGCCAGCTCGCTGAATACACCATGGCGGGAGTTTCGCTCCAACCTGGTGAGCATTTCGATGCTGGGGATAGGGCTGGTGGCGTTTACGGTCGCGGGGGTAGCGGTTGTATCGCACTTCTTTATCCCGGATTTCGACTGGCGCGTGGGAGCTGTGCTAGGAGCGGTGCTGTCGACAACGGATGCGATCGCGGTTTCGGCTATCGCCCGGCGCGTGGGGCTTCCGCACAAGATTCTCGAAATCATCGAAGGTGAAAGCCTGGCCAACGATGCGACCGGGCTGCTGGCGCTGCAGTTCACCACGGCGATCGTAGTTTCGGGCGAGATTCCGTCGCTTTGGCACGGGGTGACGGAGTTTGCGTGGCTGATCCTGGGCGGCATTGGCGGTGGGCTGCTGATTGGGGTGCTGATCGACTGGTTCGACCGGTCGATTCGCGATACGGCGCTGCAACTGATGGTGAGCGTGGCGACTCCGTACTTTGCTTACCTGCTGGGGGAGTCGATGCGCGCATCGGGTGTGCTGGCGACAGTGGCGTGCGGATTGTACCTGGGCCGGATGCGATCGCTGAGCTTTACCACCGAGGCGCGGCTGGATTCGCGGGCGGTGTGGAACACGATCGACTTTGCGCTGAACAGCCTGATCTTTATCGTTGTCGGGCTTCAGTTGCCCGCTGTACTTGACGGCATGCGGCCCTGGCGGTGGTCGGTGCTGATCGGCGGGGCGGGATTTATCTGCGCGGTGGTGATTGGACTGCGAATGCTTTGGATCTTTCCCGGGGCGCGGATTTCTTATTTCGTGCGGCGGCGGGTTCTTGGGCAGGAATCTACATTGCCGAACCGGCGGGAGTTGTTTGCGATGAGCTGGAGCGGACTGCGCGGCGTGCTGACGCTGGCGGCTGCGCTTTCGCTGCCCGTGGTGACAGACACGGGAGAGCCCTTTCCACACCGGGCGGCGATTATCTTTATGGCATATTCAGTGATCCTGGCAACGCTGGTGGGGCAGGGACTTTCGCTGCCCTGGGTCATCCGGCGGCTGGGTATCGGCGAAACCAATCAGGGCGTCGTGGAGGAGCGGGCAGCGCGCCGGCTACTGCTGGAGGCGGCCCTGCGGGAGCTGAAGACGATGCCGGCTTCCGAGGACGAGACGCAGGCGCAGGCCAGCGATCTGCTAAAACGCTACTACCGGCAGCGGCTGCAGGGGCTGAATACAAAGGACGGAGACGGGGATGCTGTGACCCTGGATCGCACCTATCAGGACTTGTACGCGCGACTGCGCGGAGTGGAGCGGCGGGAATTGATGGCTCTGCGGCAGCAAGGGCGCTTCAGGGAGAGCACGCTGGGGGATCTGGAGAAGGAACTGGACCTGACGGACGTTCGCTGGGGACGGCAGTAGTATGCCGGCGTTTCGGGTACCAGTTTGACTTTCGCGACGATACTTGTTTAGTCTAGGCCTGTTGCGATAAGGCCTTATGACGAATAGTAAGCAGGAACCCCGCGATCTCTTTCCCGGCGCGCTCGAAATGATGATTCTCGAGTCGCTGCGCCGGCAGCCAGCGCATGGATACGCCCTTGTCCAGCACATTCAACAGCGTTCGAACAACCTGCTGCAGGTGGAAGAGGGCTCGCTCTATCCGGCGCTGCAACGGCTGCTCAAAGAAAAGCTGGTGAAGGCGGAGTGGGGCATCTCGGCGACGAACCGCCGGGTGCGCATTTACCAGATCACCGCTGCGGGCATGAAGCATCTGGAGCGTGAGCGGTCGAGCTTTGAGCGCATGTTCGAGGGTATTGCACTGGTGCTGGATCCGGGCAAGGCGATTTCCTGAGGTGGTGTGATGAGCTGGCTTGCGCGTATCGTTTCCGGGACTTTCTGGCGCCGCCGGGATCTTTACGAGGATCTTGCAGCGGAAATGCGCGAGCACATCGAGGAGAAGACGGAGCAGTTTATTCGCGAGGGGATGGGACGCGAAGAAGCGGAGCACGCGGCGCGGCGGGCGTTCGGCAATGCGACGGTGATTGAAGAGCGCGGGCGTGAGGTGTGGCAGTGGCCGCGGCTGGAGTCGATCGGGGCGGACGTGAAATATGCTCTGCGGCAGTTGCGGAAGTCGCCGGGGTTTGCGATTACGGCGGTTCTGACTCTGGCGCTGGGGATCGGGGCCAACACTGCGGTCTTCAGCGTGATGAATGCGGTGCTGGTGCGCTTTCTGGCGGTGGCCGATCCGCAGCAGCTGGTGTATCTGCATTACGACAACCAGCCCTGGGGCACGTCGCAGAGCGGTTATGGCGATACGTCGCTTCCGCTGCCGGTTTATGAGCAGCTTCGCACGCAGCACCATGTTTTTTCGGAGCTGATGGCGTTTGCTCCACTGTCAGGACAGAAAATTGCGGTTCGTTTTGGTGAAGAGCCGGAGGAAGCGCTGGGGGAGATGGTCAGCGGCAACTTCTTTTCCGGGCTGGGTGTGAAGCCGTTTATGGGCCGCGGCATTACGGAGGCTGACGAGAAGGATCACACGCCGGTTGCGGTGCTGAATTATTCGTGGTGGGCGAGCCGCTTCGCGAGCGATCCATCGGTTGTGGGAAAGACGCTCTATGTAAAAGGTGTGCCGCTCACGATTGTCGGGATTGCGGAGAAGGGATTTCAGGGCGCTGATCCGGAACGGGCGATGAACTTCTGGATTCCGCTGCAGAACCGGCCGGAGCTGACTCCGTGGGGGAACTCTGCGACCGAGCATACGCTCTACGGTTCGCCGGAATGGTATTGCCTGTTGCTGCTGGGGCGGTTGCAGCCCGGCGTTACGTGGAAGCAGGCAATCGCTCAACTTGAGCCGACGTATCTGCGCGCGGCGTATGCGGGCGTGAAACATCCCGATTCGAAAGAGAAACAGCCGCATCTCTATTTTTCTGCGGCGCGAGGGATTGAAGACTTCCGCGAAGATTACGCGCAACCGCTGCACCTGCTGATGGGGATGGTGGTGCTGGTGCTGGTGATTGCGTGCTCCAACGTGGCCATGCTGCTGCTGGCACGCAACTCGGCGCGGCAGCGCGAATTCGGCGTGCGCATGGCGCTCGGTGCGGGGCGGGTGACGCTGTTTCGGCAACTGCTCACCGAGGGACTGCTGCTGGTGGCGATGGGCGCAGCGCTGGGCTGGATATTTGCTGTGCTTGCGGCACGCTCGCTCGTGGCCTGGTCGGGCATTCTGTTTCCGGTTGCGCTTGATCGCAACGTGCTGCTTTTTACGCTCGCGATCAGTGCGCTGGCCGCGCTGGTTTTTGGGCTTGCTCCTCTACGCAGCGCGACGGGAGTTCCGGTGGCAATGACGATGAAGACCGCCGCGGCCACGGCAAACACCGACCGCAGCCGCTTTACCGGTCGGCGGTTGTTGCTCATATGCCAGGTGTCGATCTGCCTGATCCTTCTGGTGGCCGCGGGGCTGTTGTTCCAGACGCTGCGCAATCTGCAGGCGAGCAACCTGGGCATGCAGGCGGATGGGCTGCTGGTGTTCGGCATAGAACCACAAAAGGATGTTCAGACGGACGCGGAAGCGGTTCGCTTCCACACTGCGCTGCTCGATCGCCTGCGTGCGCTGCCGGGTGTTGAAAGCGCGACGGCGATGTCGAACCGGCTGGGTAGCGGATGGAGCAGCAACACCGCGGTTACCGTCGACGGAAAGAATCCGTCACCGACGCAGCAATTCGCTCCGGTGCGCTGGAATGCGGTGGCCCCGGATTATCTGCGTGTGCTGGGTATTCCACTCCTGGTGGGCCGGGATATTACGGACGGTGATACTTCTACGTCGCGAAGAGTTGTGGTAGTCAACCAGACATTTGTTGAGGAGTATCTGCCGCATACGAATCCGCTGGGCCATCAGATCGAGCTAGACGGAGAAGCAAGTTCTACGGGCGAAAAGCGTTTCACCATTGTGGGAGTGGCCAGGAACAGCAGCTTCCGAAAGATTCGAGAGAAGGCGTGGCCGGTGGCGTACGCGCCGTTCAGCCAAACTTCGGGGAATCTGCAAATGGAATATGCGTTGCGTACGCATGGCGATCCGATGGCCTTGCTGCCGGAGGTTCGCGGGGTGATGAGGGATGTCGATCCCAACCTGCCGCTGGAACGGCCGGAGACGCAGCGGGCGCAGTTTGAAGAATCGATCTCTACGGAACGGCTGGTGGCCAACCTGTCTATCTTCTTTGGGCTGCTGGCGGCGCTGCTGGTGGCTGTCGGGCTGTATGGAACGCTCTCGTACCGAATCAACCGGCGGACGGCGGAAATCGGCATCCGGATGGCGCTGGGTGCGAATCGAAGGCAGATCCTGTGGATGGTGGTTCGCGAGAGCATGGTTGTCGGCGTTGCCGGACTGGCGCTGGGGCTGCCGTTCGCGCTTCTGCTGGGGCGTGCGTTGCGCAGCCTTCTCTATGGTCTGAGTGCGACTGATCCGCTCACGTTTGCGCTCGCGTTCTTAGGTATCGGCGTCATTACGCTCGCAGCCAGCGTGATTCCGGCGCATCGTGCGGCGGATGTTGATCCGCAGCGCGCATTGAGGAGCGAGTAATGAGCTGGCTCAGCAAATTGTTTTCGCGGCAAGGTTTGTACAGGGATCTCGCGGTGGAGATGCGCGAGCACATCGAGGAGAAGACCGACCAGTTGATGCGCGAGGGCATGGGGCGCCAAGAGGCGGAGCACGCGGCGCGCCGGGCCTTCGGTAATGCGACGCTGATCGAGGAGCGGGGTCGCGAGGTGTGGCAGTGGCCGAGGCTGGAGTCGATCTGGGCCGATGTGAAGTTTGCTGTGCGTCAGTTGGCGAAGTCTCCGGCGTTCACCGCGACGGCGGTTTTGACGCTGGCGCTGGGGATTGGGGCAAACACGGGCATCTTCACGCTGATGCATGCGCTGCTGCTCAAGAGCCTGCCGATTCCCGAGCCGGACCGGCTGGTGCGGATTGCGCTCGACATCGATTCTCCGAACGGCGTGGTGAGCGATCAGCCGTTGAATGTCTTCCTACTGCAATCGATCCAGAGACACTCGAAATCTTTGTCGGGCGTGTTTGGGTGGAGTCCTTATGATTTCGTGTTAAGGGAAGACACCGGGTTGCGCATCTACTCAGGTGCGGTGGTCAGCGGGAATGCGTTTCAGGTGCTGGGGATCTCGCCGGCCGCCGGCCGATTGCTGATGCCCGAAGACGATCAGCGGGGCGGCGGTCCTGATGGGTGGGCCGCTGTGATCAGCCACCGCTTCTGGCAGCAGCATTATCATGCCGATCGTTCGATCATCGGCCGGCACGTGACTCTGACTGACCACAGCGTAACGATCGTGGGCGTTGCACCGGAAGGATTCGAAGGCGTTTTCGTTGCGACCCGTCCGGATTTCTATCTGCCTCTCGAATATGAACCGGTCATGCGCGGGGCGGGGTCTTTGCTGCGGCAGCCGGGCAATCTGTGGCTATCAATATGGGCGCGGCTCAAACCGGGGATCAGCAGAGAAGCCGCGGCGGCGGAGATGAGCTCGATCTACCGGATTGCGATGGACGAGA
>Ga0335074_10008571_pt1 | contig 14206 bp, 13 predicted proteins | sample Lox_Sample_23_FD_206715 | JGI IMG/M metagenome (GOLD analysis project Ga0335074, IMG submission 206715) | Soil microbial communities from Loxahatchee National Wildlife Refuge, Florida, United States - Lox_Sample_2.3 | ecosystem: Environmental > Terrestrial > Soil > Wetlands | place: USA...
CGCCGCCAGCAGCAGCGACAGGGCAAAGAGGACGACGATGATCGTCCAGTTGATCCAGTTGTTCCAGGGGCGGTTGACCCAGCGATCGCCGAGCAGGGCGCGGTCGTTGAGCAGAAGCTGGAGAAAGATGATTGCGGACGGCAGAATGATCCCGGCAAAGACCTGCACGCTGATGATGACCAGTTGCAGCGGCATGCGCGGGATGAGAACGATAGCCGCCGCCAGAGCGACGCAGCCGATGTAGACCGCATAAAAACCGGGAGCTTCCCAGATCTTCTTGTGCAGGGAATGCGGCCAGCCCCGGACTTCTCCGTATGCCCAGGCGCTGGCCAGCGAAATCGCGGTGGTGCCGAGGACGGCTGCGTTCACCATCAGCAGCAGGATGCCGTTGCGCACGAAGTGGCCGGCAATAGGAGCCAGAGCCTTGGCCATTTGCGCGGGGTCCTGGAACTGGACTCCATGCTGATAGCCATAGTTGCCGACGATCATCATGGCCCCGGCGACCAGAACCGTGAATGTGGCGCCAATCAGCGTATCCAGTCGAGCCCACTTGAGATCGGCGAAGCGCAGGCGCTTTTCCGCGACGCAGCTTTGCTGGAAAAAGAGCTGCCAGGGAGCGATAGTCGTGCCCACGATGGCGATGATCAGAAAGACAAGATCGCTCGTGATACGTCCTGGAGGCAGATTCGGGATGAAGCTGTTATAGGCGACGGAGGACCACCGCGGATGCATGACGGCGGTAAGAACGAACCAGGTAAGATCGAGCAGGCAAAGAACGATTACCGTGCGCTCCCAGCGAAGGTAGCTGCCGGTAATGACCATCAGGATGAGCCCCGCCGCCGACACGGGGACGGCGATCCGGGGGGAGATGCCCATCGCGCTCAGGGCCAGCGAAATCGCCGCAAACTCCGTGATCAGCGTAAGGAAGTTCACCACCAGCAGATCGACGAGCGAGAATCGCCCCCACCATTTTCCGAACCGCTCGTAGATCATGGCCGCGTGGCCCTTGCCGGTTGCGATGCCCAGGCGGGCAACCATCTCCTGCACGAAATAGGTGATGGGCAACAGGAGCAGGAGTATCCAGAGCAGGTGGAGGCCGTACTGACCTCCCGCCTGGACGTAAGTAGAGACTGCTCCGGCGTCATTGTCGGCTTCCATGACAATGAGTCCGGGGCCGAAGACCATCAGAAAGGTGAGCAGGCTCTGTTGCCAGCGCCGGCGCACGACGATGCCCTGGCTCACGACTGCGACGCTGGAGTTGGTCGGTTTCATGCTGGTTCCACTCATGCGGGATCAGGCACAGACAAGCCGCAGTCCTCGGCAAGCGGGGACAGGCTCGGTTCGAGGTTCAGGGTCGGCGCCGGGCGCGGCGATGCGCACTGCGTTGTCGATCCATACGCTGGCCAGCGGCTGTCTCGGATTCCCGGTCTCAATCCAGACGCGGGACAGAGAACTGCGGCGGACCGCCGGCACAAGAAAAAGAGTCTTCGTCATGACATCCTCCTTCCGGCGCACGTACGTCATTACCTCCGACAGGCGAACCTTTACGGGCCTGGCGAAAAGCCAGTCGCGGAGCCGCAGCAATGGACCATGCGTCCACGTCAGCGGGCACGTTGTGCCGAATCAGTTGTGGTTCAGGAGGGTGGGTAGCTGCTGCTCACTCACTCTGCGTTCAGGTTGTGCACCGTGAGGAGCGAGCAAAGCGATCAGCAGGCGCTAATCGCGGAACCCGGTTTCACAGCGCAGTAGAGGGCTCCCGCATCGCGGAGGCTCGAATGCCGATTCTGTGGTTTCCGTTGTCATAAAGTTCCAGGCAGGAGAATCCGGTAATCTGGAAGCTCCGCCTCAGTTTTTATACCATACCCCGGTGGGATATAAGCAAGGAATTCTTCCAAATTTTGCAGAACTTTGTTAAGGGGGACCTCGAGATGCCGGTTGATTCAAAAGAGCAGCAGAAGCTCGTTGCCCGCATAAGAAGAATTCGTGGCCAGGTGGACGCCATCGAGCGTTCCCTAACCGGAAAAGAGCACTGCGCCGACGTTCTGATGTTGCTTGCGAATGTGCGAGGCGGAATCAACAGCCTCATGGCCGAAGTACTGGAGGACCACATCCGCCTGCACATGCTGTCGCCGGAAAAAAGTCCCGTCGCTACCACAGAACTCGCGGAGGACCTCATCGATCTGGTTCGCGCATACCTGAAATAGAGCGCGATCTGGTTGGATCGTTCCGTCAGAGGGAGAGCCAAGCGCGCCAGCATGTGCTTATCCCTGGCCCTGACTGACCGAGTTCATGTGCACGGTGCCGCCTCCTCCGCTGGAAACCTTTGACGCTTCTCTGGGCGGCAGGAGCCGCGTGGAATTCAGGATGAAGGTCAGTTCGGATGCAACATGAATGAACGCAGCCAGGAGCGGATTCAGCAATCCCGCCGCGGCCATGCCGATGCCGACAACATCGACCATCAGCGTGCCGTAGAAGTTCTGAAAGATGCTCACCCGGCAACGGCGCGCGATACGAACGGTTTCGACGAACTTCTCAAGATCGTTTCCAATCAGGACCACGTCTGCACTTTCACGAGCGACATCAGTGCCGCTGCCCATGGCAATCCCGACCGTGGCTTTCGCTCAGCGCAGGCGCATCGTTGATGCCATCACCCAGCATCGCTACGACCCGTACTCGCTGTGCGTGAGCGGCGACCTCGGCGGCTCTCTGTTCCGGAAGCAGGTCGGAATGAAAATGAAAAATCCACATCTGATCCGCAACCGCCTCAGCAGCGGCTCGTGAATCGCCGGTCAAGAGAATCACGCGAATCTTCATGTCTTCGAGCGCTTTGACCGCTGCTGCCGCGCTCGCGCAGCGGGCCGGACTCGATTATGCGCCCGTCCGCATCGTGGACCTGACCGAAGTCCAGGCCCTCGAAACGTCCATCGTTGAGAACCTGCAGCGCCGCGACGTGCACCCGCTTGAAGAGGTGCAGGGCTTCGCCGCTCTGCTGAACCTTGGCCCCCATGCTGTGCAAGAGGAGGTAAGCATATGGAAGCAGTTCAAAGCGGGCAGTGTGGTCTCTGTACTTATTTCGGGGAGCACCACAAGACGGATGTGCTGGTCAGCATCCGGACAACTCACCAGGCTGACCTCAAAATCATTGATGAATGTGGCCATCCTAAACATGCTGGCCTGCACCTGAAGGTCACTCCGATCAGCGGCTGCGACGGTTTTGCTCCGGCTGCGGCAGCCTGAGGAGTCCGAACAGACGGAGTATCGCGCGGCCCCGTTTTTGTGCCGCGCTAGATTTGGAGTGCTGCTGTCTCCAGTGCGATAGGAGCGTGAGGATGGGCAGGCTTGTGCCCGATGATTACCTAAAGCCCATGCCGCCAGTGAACCTGTATCAGCAGCACGGCAGCGCCGGCGCCGATCTGCAGGGCTGAGCTGATCAGCAACTCACGCATCGCCGGGCGAGTCCCTTTCTGCCGGTGCACCATCGGCAGATTCATGGAGGCGCTCGCCATTGAGGCAAGCACGACGGCGATCCCTGCCTGACTGGCGGTCACTGCATGATGCACGGCGAGATTGGCGGCAGCGGCAGCAGCGCTGGCGCTGCTCACAAATCCACCGAGCAGGCTGGCGACTTCAAACCCCGTGCTTCCGAAGTGACGCTGGCCCAGCGTCGCAACGATCTGGATGATGAGAAACAACAAGGCCAGGCGCAGAACCCTGCCAAGAGAAATCGGGGATCGGAGAGTCAGGTTGGGAGAGTTCCCAGCAGTCTCGGCTTTGCGGTAGTCGCGATAGATCCAGAAGGCTGCGACCGCCGTCATGGCCAAAAGGGGAAGAGCCGCAGTACGGACGGCGGAGTGTCCAAAGATCGCCAGAATCGTGATGTTGCGCATGAACATCGCCGCCGACGTGAGCAGCACTACGGGTACCGCAAGCGAGCCGAGTCCGGTGGCGGAGAGCGTTGCCGCCAGTTCCGCAGCGGAAGCGGTGGAATTGACCAGGCCGCCGAGGATTGCGGTGAGGTACACACCACGGGAACCGTAGACGCGCAGGAGCACGTAGTTCATGAAGCCGAGACAGGCGATAACGACCACGATGATCCAGTCCTCACGAGGCTGGATCAGATTCCAGGGGTCGATATAGTGGTTGGGCAGCAGCGGCCAGACGACGAAACCGAGGAGAGCCAGAAGAATCGCGCTGCGGATTTCCTGCTGGCTCAAACCGCCGGCGAAGGCGCGAAACTGCGGCTTCAGGGCGAGCAGCATCGCGACCAGAATCGAACAGGCCACGGGAGTGAAGATGTGCCCCTCGCCGACCAGAACGCCGAGAAGGAAGATGAGCGCCAGCGCCAGCGAAGTGGTCGCCTCAAGCTTCCGCTGGACGGTGATGCTGCGGAAATTGGCAAAGGCAATCAGGATGAGTACAGCGGCCCCGCTGACGATCATTGCTGCGGGTCCGAGCAGCGAACCAATGAGGCCGAGCAGCGCCGCCATCGCGAAGGTGCGCGCGCCGATATCCTTGTTGGACCACTCGCGCTCGAAGCCGACGAGCAAGCCAAGAGCGACCGTTACGCCGATTTTGACGGCCACTTCCGAGGCCGGAAACGGTTGATACGGGCCGTGAAATGTCCTGAGCCAATCCTGCATCGCCAATACCTCCGAAGCCCTGTGTCGGGATCCGGTTGCTCCTCAGAGGCGGCATCTTCTGTCTTAACTCTCCGCCTTATCTGGCCGGGCCGGGACAGGCGCTGCTGAGATGGCCGTCGAGATCCTCATGTTCGATTTTGAAGGTCAGCCTGGGCCGCCCGCCGTCCTGCCAAATTTTGAATATGTAGATCCGGTCATAATCGCTGTTCGGCCACTCCGGCACCTCAGCCGGATTGTCGCCATAGCTTTTCAGCATCTGCTGCGCGAACTGGTTGAGCATCCCGTGCTCCCACGCTACAAAGATCAATGCTCGGGCATAGGCAGGCGCTGTCAGCACCGACTGCAACTTCGAAATGTCGGTGAAGCCGATCTGGGCGTTGACCGGCATTCCGAGTGCGATCGCCGTAGGCTCGATGGTCATCAGCGGGCGGACATACGAATAGCGCAGGTTGCTTCCGTCGTTGACCTGGTCGGCCGGATCGGGTGCATAGATGGCATCCGGTCTGCCGAATCTGCCAATTAGCACCTTTGGCAGCGCAAGTGCTCGATTCAGCCCCTGACAGGTTAGCTGGCCGAGACCGCCAGCCGGCTTTTCGGCATGACGGATCGCAACGATGGTCTCCTGTGCATGAAGCGAAACCTGAGCCCCGCCGGCAATACTCAGAAACACGACTGCCCATTGGCAAAATCGCACCTTAAACATCCAGTTCTCCTCATGAGTTTGTGAAAATTTGTCACAGGCGGCATTAAACTGCTCGCTCAGATGGTAGCGAACTGCTCGATCCACCAGCCAACACTCTGCCTAAATCACACCGCCCATTCGCGGATCGCTGAAACTCGGCCGCCCCGTTTCCACGTGTCCCGCCAGATGTGTCTCCGCATCGAACCCTGCGGCCCTCACGATGAAGTCGTACCAGCCATGGCTCTTCCCCAGCCGCATCACAACAGTTTTCTCGTCTCCTGAATGGATCCGGTGGGAAGTCGAGTCAGGCTTAGACGAATTGCTTTCGAGGATCGCATGCACATCGTGGCCGGTGGTGTTGTGGAGGTGTACCTGCAGATTGCCGGTGTATTTCCCATCCCGAGCTTCATACTCCACCCGGACCGTGAACGGTGGGGATGTCCTGCCGCCACGGAAAGAGCGGTAGAACCCATTCGGCCCATGCACGTCGATTATGTAATTGCCGTTGTCGAAGAGTGCCAGAGGAAACTGCTGCGTCAGTGTGTCTCCCGCGCGTACCGCCCACGTGGCAGCGCGCATGCCGTCAACCGATCCCTCAGTCCCCGGGTTCAGATTGCGCAGATAGACGTTAAAAGGCGCGCCGGCCGCCTCGGTGCCGAAAAGTTCGTCTCCGGCGGTCATCCGCAGTTCAAAAGCCGTGCCATCTTCCGTCAGCGTACCTTCCGCCAGCAGCTCATAAGGAATCGAGCAGGCGCGGCGAATGCCCGGTTCCTGGTGCGGCACCAGGGAAGAATCTCCAGGCGCGCGATTGATCTGATCGATCGCGGCGCCATCCAGCGGTTTGTAGTTAGCGGGGATCTCCATGAAGCGGGTCTTCTGAATACCGACGACGAAGTTGTCCCGGTTCAGGAAATCAAGATCCGGCTCAGCAGAGTCGTACGGCCGAAACACCGAGGTGAGATTGCCCGAGATGGCGCGCCGCCATGCGCTGATGTTCTCCTCCCGCACTGTCTTGCCGAACTTCTGCTGAACAAACTGCTCGAGAAACATCAGCGTTGAGGTGTGGTCGAAGAGCTGCGAGTTCACCCAGCCGCCCCGGCTCCATGGGGAGGCGATGATCATGGGCACGCGGAATCCCATGCCGATGGGGCCGGTGCGCGCTTCCTTTTCGGGAACGCCCTGAACCAGCTCGTCCTCTTTGTAGGTGTACTCGATGCCCGTGTCGATGCCGGCCGAAGCGCCGCCCGTCCAGGGGCGTTTGGGATCGGCCGCGACAAACGACGGCGCGTGGTCGAAATAGCCGTCGTTTTCGTCATAGGTGAGGATGAAGATCGTCTTCTTCCACACCTCAGGATTCTTCGTGAGGATGTCCATGACCTCGGAGACATACCATGCGCCGTACCAGGGAGAGACGGGATGGTCGGAGAAATTCTCCGGCGCGGTCAGCCAGGAGATCGTTGGCAGCTTGCCATCCTCGACGTCTTTGCGGAATTGGTAAAGGACGTCGCCCTTCGGCACATTCATCGTCAGCGGCTTGCCGTTGTCCGTGAAAGGCAGGGATTCGAGGGAGTGAAAGTCGGAGGCGCCGGCGTTGGTCACGAAAGCCGCATGAAACAGAGCTTTTTGCTCGGGTGTGAGCTGACGATAGCGTGCTTCGCCGCCGTTGACCAAAGCGGCTCTGCATTCGGCGATGCGCTTCTGCGCATATGCGATTCTGGACTTCAGGTCATCGACCTTGTCGGGATCGTTCGCCTGCGAGATTTCAGTTTCAAGTTGGGGCAGTTCCGCCGAGTAGTGGGCGATCTCCTCCTGCTGTTCCTTCACATATCCCGGATACGCTTCGATGTTGTAGGCGGCGAAGAACTCCAGCAGGTTGCAGCCGAAATTTCCCAGCCACGCATCTTCTTCACCGCGCAATCCTGAGTTCATTACGTCGTTCTGGTAAAACTTCCAGGAGACGCCGGCGTCCTGCAGGCGCTCGGGATACGTCTTCCACACCATGCCGCCGTGCAGATACTGATCGTTGCGCATGAAGACTCTGGAATCCGTGCTCTGCCGGTCACGGACCGTTCCCGTCCAGAAGCAGCTGCGGTTGGGCGTGGTGCTGGTCATGATGCCGCAGTAGTTCTGGTCGCAGACGGTGAAGGCGTCCGCCAGCGCGTAGTAAAAAGGCAGATCTTCCCGGGTATAGTGGCCCATGGTCATCGGTACGTGCGCGTATTCCGGATCCCACGAGCGCTTCGCATCGATCCAGTCGTCGTGCCGGCCGTCGTTCCACGCGTCCACCTGGCTGTTGCGCGAATGCGGAATCGAGCCCATCCAGGTAATGCGCGTATCGTGCATATCGAGCCGCCAGGGAGCGTACGAGATGCCGGCCTTATCCGTCTGCACAAAAACTGAATTGCCGTTGGGCAGACGAATGGCGCGCGGATCGTTGAAGCCGCGCACACCCCGGAGCACGCCCAGCGCATGGTCGAAGGAACGGTTTTCCTGCATCAGGATGACGATGTGTTCCGCGTCCAGCCAGGTCGAGCCAGGCTCGGGCGCAATGGCATAGGCGCGCTGAATCGAATCGGGAACGAAGCCGGAGACTCCGGCTGCTCCTGACAACAGGGCTGCAAGCTTCAGAAAGTCGCGTCGCGTTTGCATAGCTGTGACACTTGTAGTATCCCCTGGGAAGCACAACGCGCGATGGACTGCGGCGTTCTCGGGTATTTTTTGCACGACTCCTCATAGTCAGATTTCTGTCCTCTTCGCAATATTCGGTCTGCGACTGCGCGGCAACTGCCAGGGTCCTGGTCGGTGATGAGACAGAAATGCCCGATACTTCGCCGAAGCGTCCGTAATCCGGGAAGGTATCCTGTCTGCTCAGCAGCGTACGCTGTTCTTCCGGCAACTCACAGACTCCGGGAGCACACATCGGAGTTCTGAGCAGCATCGACGTTGCCATTGATTTCGAGCTTTTGACACGCTTTTGGTCCATCCATCGAGCGCAGTGGCTGTGCGAACCGCTCGAAGGCGTTCCGAGGCATGATCCGCGACCGCCTGGTAGCGGAGCAGACGGCTTCGACCGATGCCATTGAGGTGGGCACCATCACGCGGAGACCTGGATACCTCGTAGCACGAACCTGTGTATCGTATGTCACATAAGCTGCGGATCGTGTCCGCAATCCGATGGAGGGCCCCATGCGCAAGGGAAGGCATTCGTCGCTATACGGTTTGGCTGTTTGTGCCGTGAGTTGCGCCACCGGAGTGGCAGCACAGCAGGCGCGGCCAGCGCCGCGGGCGATTCCGCTAATCTGCGCAGGCCAGTATCGTCCACTCCTGATGGGCGTTCGGCAGACAGCGGGCATGCGCAGCGGATTTGTTCGTCTCACTCCAGGCACAACCGCAGGCCGGCACACTACGGGCAATCATGAAGAGACACTCGTCATTTTCCGCGGTCGCGGAACTGCATCGCTGGATACGGACGGATGAGTTCCGACGGTTGCGAGTTGCATGCTGATGAGGAACTCGATCCGAAAGCTGAATCCGATTTTCCGGCTCAGTGCAACACTGGATCGGGCGATTGCGCCGGTCACAGGGCATCATTCAACCGCCGCAGGGCCGAGATCTCGCCTTCCGATTGGGAAAGACTTGACGCAACCCAGCGGTCAATAAGAAGATAACCTTGTAGCGGGCGTTCTGTTCGCTTCCGTAAGCGTTACCGTCAGCCAACGCACATTTCACGCGCTAATCGGACTACCGGTTAGCGAGAAGGTGCGTTCATGGTAACCAATACACTCGATTCCCCACACATCACCGAACTGCTTGACCGTTTGTTCCAGGAAGCAGAGGCCAGCGAGGAAGCCCTTCAGGCTGTCGCGCAATCCGATGTATCGCATCTGCTCACGAGCAGGACGGGGTATCGCCAGCTCTACGCGTTGCTCAAAGACATCCCGCTGCCTGTCTCTCGCGAGACAGGACATCTGCTCTACATGCTGGCGCGCTCTACGGACGCCAGACACATTGTGGAGTTCGGCACGTCCTTTGGTGTCTCGACGATTTTTCTGGCCGCTGCTCTGCGCGATAATGGCGCAGGCCGCTTGATTACCACGGAGTTCGAGCCGTCCAAGGCGGCTCGCGCACGTGAGAATCTGACGGAAGCCGGTCTGATCGACCTCGTTGAAATTCGAGAGGGCGATGCCCTGGAGACCCTGGCGCACGATCTTCCTGTTGCGGTGGATCTGGTGCTGCTGGACGGCGCAAAGGGACTCTATGCAGACGTTCTCCAGCTTCTGGAAGGGCATTTGCACTCCGGATCGCTTCTACTTGCAGATGACGCTCGACTCTGCCAGGAGTTTGTGAATCGGATGCGCTCCGATGCAAAACGATATTTGTCTGTTCCGTTAGCGGGCGATCTGGAAATCTCGATGCGGATCTCCTGATCGTCGTGACAGAGGATCGCCCCCTGTGAGTACCAAAACTCAGGCATAACAAAGAGGCATCAGCATGAAGCATCCGCTGCTTCGCCGCTGCTGAAGCATCGCAGAATAACAGAATTTGGGGGCCCGTCAGGCCCCCACTCTTCCCGGAATAGCTACGAAGCTTTCGTATGCTTCGCCGCCTTCTTCGTTGGGCTCTTCTTCCGGCTGCCGTTTACATACTCACCCACCGGCGTAGAATCCGCCGGCGATGTCACCTCTGTTCCAGGCTCTGGATCGTAGGGCTCGGTCTTCAGCTTTCCGGCGCCGTCTCCGCTCGGGTTCACCAGGTGCAGCCCATGTTCGGAATTCCACGGCCCACGCTTGTCCGTGCCCTCTTCCCCTTCCCCTGTCGAGGCGTTGAAGAACTGATCGACCAGGATTGGCGTCGGTTGAATGATGCCGATCGAGAAAGGAGGCTTCTCCATGCTCTCGATCGCTGCCGAGAAGGCCCGCATATGAGTGATCTCCCGCGTCATCAGGAACTGTAGTGCCTGCCGCGATCCCTTATCCTGGGTGAACCCAATCAGCCGTTCGTAAACGATCTTCGCTCGCGCTTCGGCAGCCACGTTGCTCCGCAGATCCACTGCCAGATCACCCGTGATCTTCAGATAATTCGCCGTCCACGCATTACCCATCGAGTCCTGCAGGGCAACACCGCCGCCGCCCGCAATCGCCACCAGAGGGTCAGCCTCCGCCGCCTCCCGACTTTCCTTCATCGGCTTCAAATGCATGCGGATCAACGCGCCCACGATCTCGAGGTGGCTCAGTTCCTCCGTGCCGATATCCATCAGCAGGTCTTTTCGCGCCTCGTCCTCGCAGTTCAGGCCCTGAATCGAATACTGCATGGCCGCCGCCAGTTCTCCATTCGCGCCGCCAAACTGCTCCAGCAACATCTTCCCAAAACGTGGATCGGGCTCGTCGACTTCAACGGTGTACATCAGCTTTTTCACGTGGTGATACATAGAGACTCCTTGTTTTTGGCGCAACGCGCTCTTTTGTGGGTTTTCGGCAGATCGCCCGACGCGCAGGACGACATAGAGACGGCTTCTCAGGGTAAGAGTGCCCGTCGATTTCGCAGGTTGCCGTAACCGAGATTGGTTTCAATGTCCACGCGATAGAACCTCTTGGAACGGATTTCGATAGCGTGCCCCTCTCAACTCGATTTGAGTTGAGCTGTCAGCATCCGAACCACCGTTGAACGGACCGCTCGGCGACGGCTGCATCGGGTTCCGCCTCTGCGGCCCACGCTACAAATCCGTCGGGGCGGACCAGCAGAGCGGACAATTGCTTCTCATCCTTTGCGCGCGAAGCGACATAGCGCAGTCGGTCCTGAAGTCCATCGCACAAAGCAGCCAAAACCTTGCTGGAGGTGAAATCCAGCAACAAACCGCGGCTATCGTGCAGCAGGTCGCCGAGTCGGCAACCGTTCTCAAGCTCGAAATCCGGAGCGCTGTGTCCCGCCAGCGGATGTTCTCCCCCCAGGTCGTAGTGCATGGAGATTCCGGAGATCTTTTCGATAAAGTAGCTGGTGCCATCTCTTGTGGCGATCAGATCGCGCATCACCGCAGCAATTGCCCGGGCGTGCGGATCCGGTCGAATGACCGCCACCTGAGCGCGAGTCCAGTTCAAAACCCATTCGCCAATCGGATGCCGCTCCGCGGTATACGTATCGAGCAGACCATCGGGCGCCCAGCCATGAATGACGGCGGCGAGCTTCCATCCCAGATTCATGGCATCGCCCAGGCCGGCATTCATCCCCTGACCGCCGAAAGGGGAGTGAACGTGGGCTGCGTCGCCCGCGAGCACCACCCGGCCCTTACGGTAGGTTTTCGTCTGGCGGGCGCGGTCGGTGTAGCTTGTGGCGACCTGCACCGATTTCAGCGTGACCTTGGTTCCGGAGACGTGACGCAGCATCGCTTGCAAATTGTCGAGTGTGATCTCGGAGGTGCGGTCGAAGCGGCCCCCATCGAAATCGACTACTCCAATCCGGCCCGGCGCCGGTCCGTGCGTATACATGCCGTATGGGGTCAGATTGAAGCCCGGTGCGAGTCTGTCGACGTCTTCAAACTCAACGATCGCCATATAGCCCGTCAGTTCAGGTTCGGTGCCGTCAAATTCGAATCCCGCCAGCTTGCGGACTGTGCTTCGTCCTCCATCGCATCCTGCCAGCCACCTGGCTTCGAACTGTCCCTCCGCTGTCCTGACCATAATGCCGTTGGCTGACTCGGTAAAATCGGTGACCTCCTGCCCGAAGCGAAGGTCCACGCCAAGCTCTCCCGCGCGCTCTGCCAGCAGATGCTCAAGTGCCGCCAGGCTGACCATGCCGCCACCAACCGAGGGGCCCGGGATGATCCATTTCTGACTGGAGAAATCGACCTTGCTCGCATCGAGCATGATGCCGGCGAAATGACCTGCAAACCGCGGAGCGGAAGGCGGCGGTGCAGCCACCTTTTCGCCGGTGAATTGTATTCCGGGCCGCTCGCCGCCCGTCCATCCAATGGACACGGCTTTCAGCTTGTCAAGAAGTCCGCGCCGATAGAAGGCTTCGGTGGAGGGAAAGTTAAGCCCGCGCGCTCCCATCCATCCGCTTTTCAGCGGGGTGTCAGGACTTTCATTCTTCTCCAGCACCACGACGGAAGCGCCGGTGAGACCCAGTTCGCACGCAAGAAGCAGTCCAACCGGGCCCGCGCCCGCAATGACGACGTCGTAGATCATAGGTCTGAACTCCTGCAGATCGGGAGGCTCATACGCTCCTGGCGGATATGCTTGCGGCCTGAGCGCGGCGCTTCATTTGCTTAACACGCCAGAAGGTCCACAGTCCCAGAAGACCCATAGCTCCATACGCCAGGACGGGACTGACGATCAGATAGTCCGCAATCGGTATAGCAAAGACCAGGCAACAGGCAATCGCGGTCTCGGTAACGAGCCCGAAGCCCCACACGAGCGTCATGACAGTCATATTGCGGCGAAACTGCGGACTTTCGGCACGGAGCTTTGCAAGCCGATCGGCCTCGGACGGGGATGTTCGGAGATTCTTTGCGCGGGCCAGCTGGTAGATGAGGGGCCGGCCGATGGCCGCTGACCCAAGAAAAACAAGCCCAATCAGGCCGGTGACCAGATTCTCGCGCAATTGCAAAAACCGCACCGACCCGCCACCCAGAAACGCCAGCAGAGAGAGCACGATGCCAGTGATCACCAGGAGTGACATGGCGTCCAGCCGCCGCTTGCGGACGAACTCGACCACGCTCCAGATGATGGGCGGCAGTGATGCCGCCATCAGGGCATGTGCTTGCCCAATATGCGGTTCGGCGTCGATGTATATCGCATACGGAAGGATGAGATTGACCAGAACTTCGACCCCAACCATGCCGAATGTCCTGCGCATATTTGCCATCAGCTTCTCCGACCAGTCCCCTGACCCGGGGCAAGGTTAAAAGGAGTCTCGGCACAGCATTACCTATTCTCCATACGTTGATCCGGAACCGTCGGTTCCGCGAAGTCCGTCGACTCCCGCCACTCCGGCATCCCGTCCGGCAAACAGCGTACGCTATCCTTCTGGACCACTCACTGATTCCGGGAGCACACATGGGAGTTCTGAGTCGCATCGGCATTGCCATTGATTCCGAGCTTTTGAAACGCTTTGATCGTTCCATCCAGCAGAGCGGCTATACGAATCGCTCAGAGGCATTTCGTGACATGATCCGCGATCGCCTGGTGGCCGAGCAGACCGCTTCGCCCGATGCCATTGTTGTGGGCACCGTCACGCTGATCTATGATCACCACGCCTTTGGCGTCGGGGAAAAGCTCACGGATCTGCAGCACGAGCACCATCACCTGGTGGTATCGACCAGCCATGCGCATCTCGATCACGACTCCTGCCTTGAAGTCCTGATCGTGCACGGAAAGGCGGCCGATATTGAGCAACTGGCCGACCGCCTGATTGGACTAAAGGGCGTGCAGCACGGCCGTCTGGTCAAGACTGTGCCCGCACATGCTCTGGATGCCGGGAAGAAGCCGGCTCACAAACATGCCCACAGGTAGCGAACCTCGATCAGCGTTTGCTCGACTCGCTCTGAAGAGGCCTGGGGAACAGGCGGGCCTTGCATCACGGGCACGCGTATTTCTCCCTCGGACTCAGCTGGCACAAGTGTCCCTCAGCGGCCGCCGAACCTGTAGCGCAATGTGAATCGCGCCTGTATGGGTTCGACGGGGTGCATCACCCTGGTGAAGGCCGCGTTCGCATTCACCACCCTTGCAACCTCCTCCTGCCCGGCTAATGTTGACGGCGGTATCGCCGGCAGCCCAAGCCCGGCAGCCGGAGTGATTTGCGAAACATAGGCATAGTCGACGTCGTGATCCCGGCGGTTTAACACATTCAATACCTCGCCGACCAGGCTCCAGTTGCTGTTGAATTTGTA
>Ga0335074_10008572_pt1 | contig 14206 bp, 13 predicted proteins | sample Lox_Sample_23_FD_206715 | JGI IMG/M metagenome (GOLD analysis project Ga0335074, IMG submission 206715) | Soil microbial communities from Loxahatchee National Wildlife Refuge, Florida, United States - Lox_Sample_2.3 | ecosystem: Environmental > Terrestrial > Soil > Wetlands | place: USA...
GCTGGTCAGCCACGACTGCCCGTCCGGTGTCGCGCACACGTTCGGCCGCCCGCCGCCGCAGTGGGATCCAGCCGACCTGGCCCGCAGCGACGCGCACCGGCGGCGGCTGCAGCGCATCGTGGACGCCGTCCAGCCGTCCCGGATCATGCACGGCCATCTGCACCGGGCCTACCAGCGCAGCTGCGATTTCGGCTACGGGCCGGTCCAGGTGACCGGACTGGACGCGGACAACCGGCTGCGCAACTTCGCCGTGCTCGATGTTGCGGACATGCGCTGGGAGTTGCGTGAAGGCTGGTTTGGCTGGCTTCGCCGCAGGCGGTTAGCCCGGGTACGGTTCGGTGAACCACATGGGCCAGACCGTCCGGAGCCAGTCGTCGATCCGCTGCTGGCCGTCGAAGGCGACGCCGGTCAGGTCTCCCATGGTTTCCGGGTTCAGCTCCCGGGACTGAACCGCGGTGAAAAGTTCCCGCGGCAGCCAGTCCCGGTAGTGCGCGCCGCTGGGCCCACGCAGCACTTCAGCTACGTACTCAGGCTCTATCTCCGGGCTGCAATATTCCGCAATGAATTCCTGCAAACGCTGACTTAGCATGATGTCCTCACTGGCCGTTCACCTTTCGGCGGACCGAGCCGTATGGCCTGGGCTCTGGATAACAGGTGTAAAGATGCCACTGGCCATCGTCTTGTAGCCGCCAGATGGCGACCGCGGTGCTGTCCGGCCGCCACCGGCTGGGCTGCGCGCCGCCCGATGCATGGGACCGGCCGTAGACGTCGCCGCGCCACCGTGGTCCGAGCACCTCGGCTAGTGGGCGGCGCACGGTGATCTGACGGGCCTTCCCGGGGGCCGACGCCGCGTCCCGCTGCTTACGCTGGAACTCGGCTGAGTTCCGCAGCCCGTCCTCGGCGATCACCATAGCCTGGGTGGACTGCCACCTCGTGGCGTGCTCCGGCGTCGGCCCGGGTCGGCCCCGCGCGTTGATCCCACTCTTGGCGCGTAGCGCCAGTTGCTCGTCGGTCGCCCGGACGTGCTCGCGGTGGGCATGGCCCCAATGCGGATGGTCCCGTTCCACCGTCCGCAGTCCGTCTGCCCGGGCCCGGATCTGTGCCGCGTCCCGCACCGCGTCGAGGCGGCGGCGGTCGCGGCCACCGTCCCGGTCGCGGCCGCCGTCCCGGTCAGCCACCGTGGCTTCCGGTCATCGGCGCGTCGGCTCCTGCCGCTACCGCGAGCAGCATGGCCGCCTCCTCGGCGACCGCGTCATTGTCGGTCAGGAACGTGGTGCCTGGCGCCTCGGTGAACGCGGCTGCGATCAGCTCCGCTGCGGCCTTAGGCACGATCCACAAGATCGAGGCCCCCGCGGCGAGGTCCCGAAAAGCCCGGGCAGCGGCCGGGTCAGCGAGCGGTGGGTCCGGTGCGAAGAACACCACGGCGGGTCGGCCCGGGGCGGTTCCCGGCGGGTGGGTCAGCAGCCGATCCCGGTCCAGCATGGCCCGGATCTCCGTCAGCACGACGGCGAAGTCCGCGTGGGTGACCGGGTCTTTGAGATCGCGCCGGGTGACCTGCCCGGCGGGCCGCAGCTCGCCTCGCCGGAGTTGCTCGTTGCCGTGCAGCACCCGGACCCGGAACTCGGCCCCGGGCACCGTTGCGATCTTGGCGTCGATGTCCAGCAGCGCCGACCGGCCACGCTTCCAGGCGGCCCGGTCCTCGACCTTGGTCTCGCCGGTAACGAGCAGGTACACAATCCCGCTGACTCCCGGTTCCGCGCGCTGGCCGTCGGCCTCCGGTTCAGAGACCTCGGCACCGGCGCCCGGTTCCCCAGGGTCGCTGCGGCGCCGGGGTAGTTCCGCCCGCCAGCGCGGCCACGGACGCGGCCACCCGGCCCGGGGTGGTGCTCCTGTCGCGGGGCCAGCCGTCGGTTCCGCGGTCTCAGCTGGCCGTTCGGGTGGTTCCGGCGGTGGCTCGAGGACATCCACCGCCATGATGGCGGGCAGCGCGTCCGCCGGGAGCGGCTCAGTGGGCGGTGCTGACTCGGTCGGCCCGCGTTGCTCCGGGGTGGGCGGCTCCGGCCCAGGCTGTGCGGCCGTGCGGTCCTCCTCGTAGCGGGACCGCAGCGCAGCGATTTCGCCCTCGCTCAGCCCGGGGTGCTGACTGGCAGCACACTGGCGCAGCAAGTCGTCGCCATACCGGCGCAATTCGTTGACCAGGTCGTTGCGGCGCCACGACCCGGCCGGGGCGACCACGATGTCAGCATCAGCACCAGCGGCCGGTTGCGGTGCATCGGGTCGGCTGGGGCGACTCGCTATACCGCGTTGCCGTAGCGGCAGCCCGGCCAGGTACGTGCTTCCGGCGCAGGCCGCAAGCACCTCCTCGACCACGGCGGCCGATCGGTCCACCACCAGCAGCGCGAAATAGCTGCGCCCGGTGCCGATGCGCGGACGCAAGAGCTCAGCGATGATCCGGTGCACAGCGGCGGCGTCCCTGGACCCGTCTTCCGGATCCGTTCCTAGGCTGGCAAAGCGCAATTCGATGAAGTCGCCGAGCGAGGGTGACATCATCAGCCGCGCCGCCGCTTCGGTGGTGATCGACTCCATCAGCTCGGCCACACTGGCATAGCTCGCGACTACGCACAGACAGCTTTCGGAGTCCGGGGCGGCCGTCGCCGGGACCGGCTCCGCGTCGGTCACAGCATGCCCCCGTCCGGATCCAGCCCAAAGCCCGAAGCTGCCTGCCACATCTGCGGATGCGGCGAGCTACCGTTGCCGTTCAACTGAGCGGCGGCACCATTGAGCTTCGCGTGCACCTGCTGGCTCCACTGCTGGAGCGCGGCATCCAGGATTTCTTCCATCTTTCCCGCGACGTGCTCGTTGGCGTGGATGCCCATGGCTTGCTCGCGATTGCTCATGTCCTCGGTCACGTTGACCCGCACCCGCGTGGCGGCATCTGCCCTCTTCTGCTGTTCGTCCGACTCACGCTCCGCGTTCCTGCGCTGCGTCAGCCGATCCAGCCGCGCCTGGTCGAGAATCTTCTCCTCTTCCAGCTTGGCCACCTTCTCGTAGGTGCTCGGCGGCCCCAGGTTGAGCAGGAATTTGACCGTCACGGGCAGCAACTCGATGAAGAAGAACAGCAACGTCACAACCATCTGGGCGACGAACAGTGCGAAGTTGTGTGAACTGGCGGCCGAGAGCGCGGAGAGCTGGGCGAGTATGCCGGTGTTCCGGTTCAGCGCGTTCTGATCTTGTTGCGCCTTCTTCCTGACCTGCTGCTCGAGGCCGTTGTATCTCGCTTCCAGGCTGGGCAGTTGCGCTCTGGCTGCCTGCTGGGCCGTCGCCAGCGTCGACCCCTGGGCCCGCTTCACCTGCTGCTCCGCAGCGCTCTGGCTGCGCTGGGCGGCGAGCAGCTGGGCATTCAGCTGGTTATAGGCCTTGAGGTCAGCCTGGTAGGTGAGTTCCTTGGCGTGCGCGATAGGGCCGTTGCCGGCCCGGTTGGAGGCGCCGGCACAGCCCGTGCCGTCGCCGTACAGTTCGCACTGCCACGCCTCGTACGCGTGGATCTCGGTGGTCTTGGCCGCCTGCACCTTCGGCTGCAACTCGGTCACCTGCTGCTGTGCCGTCTGCAGCGCCGGATTGGTGACGGACTCGGGCAGGTGGCCGGCCAGCGTCGCTTTGTCCGTGGTGATCTGCGCGAGCACCGCGCTGGCCTGCTGCTGCAGCCCGCTGCTCTTGAGTTGCTGCTGCTGGAGACTGGATTCCTTAAGATTGGCCGAGTTCAGCGCCACATTGATATCGCTCTGGAAAATGCGCAGGGTGAGCGGCGTGGCGATGACGAGTGATATCACCGCCGCCAGCAGCAGCCGGGGCAGTGATATCCAGACCAGCCGGCCGAGGTCACGGGTTGAGCCCATGCTGAGCACCAGGAACCGGTCCAGGTTAATGATGATCAGTCCCCAGAACAGGCCGAACACGATCGCGCCCGCCAGCAGCACCTTGACGCCGTCGTGCATGGCGAAGATCATCGAGACCGCGGCGATGCTCGACGTCGTCAGCAGGACGCAGCCCATCTGGACGAATTTCCCGCGTTCCTGCGGCACCTTGGCCAGCAGGCCTTTGTCCGCGCCGCCAAGCCAGGCCAGGAAATCACTAACCCGCTGCATCATCACTTCTCCTCCAGGAGACCCTGGCTCGCCAGGTAGGCCCGCCGCTCCCGGGCGGCGACGCTTGCGGCCTCCGCCCGGAGCATGGCCAGCACCGTGTCTGTCAGCTCGGTGACCGCCTCGTCCAGGCGCGGTAGCGGCACCGGCATGATGGCGTTAGCCATCAGGGTTCGCACCACACCAAACGTGTCCACCGTGGGCACGGCCGGCAGTTCGGCCAGCCGCGGCAGCGGGATCTGTTCCAGCACGGGCCGCAGTGGCGCCAAGGAGAACGGGGTGAGCGGCGGGACGCTGACCCGGGGCAGGTAGCCGAAGTCCACCCGGAAAGGCGGGAGCTCATACAGCGTCACTTCGCCGAGATCGACCCGGACCGTGCCGAAGCGATTCGACACCTCCAGCATCACCGGGCCGGACTCATCGGGGCGGAACACGTAACCCTTCGCGTGCTGCGCCAGATCGACCTGGACCGGCTGCGCATGGCCGACCGAGACGGTAGCGGTGGCTGCGTTGCTGATCTGCCATTCGATGCGCGCGTCCTGGCCGTGCACCCTTAGCGGCGTGACCAGGCGCGCGGCAGTCACCTCGGGCGGCCGGACGCGGGCCGACACGGTCCGGTAGAAGTAGCCGTACAACTCCTTGGCTGATGGCCTGCTGGCCCGGTCCGTGGCTACGGCTCGCGCCACCAGTGTGGCGCCGTCCGCATCCAGTTCACTGGCGCAGCGGTCCGCCCGGCGGCTCGTCGCGGCTCCGGATCCTGGAGCCAGGCAGCGCAGGATGGCCAGGCCCAGTTTGTAAACGTCGGAGATGTCGTCCTGCCGGTTCCGCCGCGGTCGCTGACCGGGGTGCAGGTCTATCGGGCACTCAGGCGGATCCCAGAACGGGGTCGAAGCCTGCTGGCGGGCCTGGTCGGCCAGCGCGGCGGCACCATCGCAGTCGAGCAGCAGAATCCGCGGTGGGTCAAGGCTGAACACCGCGTTCTTGAAGCTCAGGTCGCCGAACACCCATCGATGCTTGTGCAGCCGCCCGATCGCATAGGTCAGTTTCCCGAGCAGGACGAGCCGCTCGCTCTTGTCCACTTCAATCAGGTCGGCCTGGGCCTGCGCCAACTGGTCAGCGGTATAGATCAGCCACGACATCTCGCGCGGTCGGTCGGCCGGCTGCCCCGAATCGGGATCGAGGGCCCGGAAGAAGAAGTCCCCCGGGATGAGCTGCATCAGCAGCCCGGTCACCGTGCCCGGCGGCTCCTCGACCAGCGCTCTTGGCCACACCGCCCAGCTGTCCAGGTCGTCGCGGTCAGCCTGGCTCAGCCCAGTCCGGAAGGCCACCGCGTTAGCCGCGGCACGCGCCTGTTCGGTGTGGTTCTGGGTGAACTCCTTGTACGCGAGGTCACCCGGCCCGCCCGGCAGCTGATAGCCGGAAACACGGTAGACCTTGCCGAATCCGCCTTCACCGAGCGGCGTCAGCTGCCCAAGGCTGGCCTTGCTGACCCGCATTCCTGTCCCCCGCCCTCCGGCCAGATGCCCACCACGGTCCGGTCGTCCATGTGTGTCTTGCGTGCGAAGCCCACCTGGGCCGCGAATGTGAACGGGGCAGGCGGCTGTCCCCACCAGCCAGCCAGCATGTCCCGGACTTCGTGGCTCCATCGCAGCGGATTCGATACCCCATCGGTCATCAGGAAAAGAGCGCCGCGGTGGACCCGGAACCCGCACCACTCGCAGCCCCCGTCACCGGATGGCAGCGGCCGGACCGCACTCGAGTAGTAGTCAAACCCGTCGTCCAGTCCGGCCACGGTGAGCGGCGACCAAGCGCCGTCCTGGCCGAGGTGCCAGAGCATCGAATCGCCCACCCAGGCGACTTCGCCGACCCAGTCGTCACCGTCCGGGCGGACGGTCACCGCGACTGCTGTCGTCGCCATGGCCGGACGGCAGGCCGCCTCGTCCAGCCCGGCGGCCTTGCTCAGTTCGTCGTTGGTGCGGGTGAATGCCTCCGGCCAGGGCACTCCAGCGGCACCAAGCTCGGCCAGCCGCCGGCTGACGAATACCGCCGCCTCATCGGAGCGGTCGAGGGAGCCAACGCCGTCGCACACCACAGCGACCGCCATCTCGGGTTCGCCGCTGACCGCCTGGTGCCCGAGCGCGAAGGCGTCCTGCCGTACGGTGCCGGTGGCCCGGTGCAGGACGCCGCGGGTGGATGCCGCCCGGATGACCATTCCCGGCATCGTCGCCGAACTGAGCTCGGCATCGGCCGGGCCCACCCGGGCGGGTGGGAGCCCGGGCGGCACTTCCAGTGCGGCGCGGCCAGGGTCACCGATAACGAAGAAGGGATCCGCTGCCACGGCCGCGCGTCACATGAACGTTTCTGAATCGCCGTAGGCGATCTGCGAGCCAGGAGCGGGTGCCTGCTGCACATGGGCTGGCTGGCCGCTGCTCACGCTCATCCCGCTCTTGATGACGGTCTGCAGGATGATGTGCAGGATGCCCTTGATCGTGTCCTCGATGTTCGTGTCCCGGCTGTGGTACCACTTCCCCTTTTCCAGCGGGTAGGCGAGCTTCCGCAGCACGTCTTCGGGGGCATCCCGGAACCCGAACGGGACGAAAACCGGGTGCCCCTTCATGCCCGTCTTGGTGCTCGAGTCGTAAGTCAGCGTGCTGACAAACGTCTGGTGCCAGTCACGGTCGTTCGGCTCGCCATCGGTGAGGAAGAACGCGCACGGGCGGTACACCTGGAGCCCCTGACCCTTCAGGTCTTTAGTGTCCTGCACGATGGTCTGCGCGAGCTCGCGGAATGCTGCCCCGTAGTTCGTGCCCCCCTCAACGGACAGCGTGGGCGGCGTGGTTTCGCCCATCTGGGCCAGCGGCATGACAACCTTGCCGATGTCGGAGAAGGTCAGGATGCCGACCCGGGCCACGTCACAAACAGCGGGCTCCGCGACAATCGTCCGGCTCAGCCGCTGGATCCCGTCGTTCAGCGCGCGCATGTCGTGTGTCATTGACACGGACACGTCGCATACCAGGTAGAAAGGCATGACGATCTGCCCCGGCTCGACAGTTCGGCGCTCGGTTACCCGCTCTTCAACCATCCCCGCCCCCAATGACGTATTGACAGGTGGGTCACGCTACCAGCGGTCGGGTCCACGCTACTGCCCCGAAACGTAGATTCTTCGTGCAGCGAAGAAAGCGTGGAAAGAAGGCCTATCGCTTCGCTGCTGCTGGCCGCGAATTGGCCGCAGCCTGGCTTGCTGTCAGCTATCCAGCATGTTCTCGAACTCGGCCAGCACCGACGCCGCGAGCTCGGTCGGCGTGCCCGGCGTCAGCGGCCGGAAGGCCATGCGCAGCGCGGTGACCGCCAGTCGGTCGCCATCGTCGCGCCGGGACGTGTACACGGGGGCGGGCGTGGGTGCCGCTGCACCGGTGATCCCGGCGACTGCGGCATCCAGCGCGTCCCGTGCCGTCATCAGGTCGGCCGCCGGGTCGGTGGGCAAGCCGTCCGCGACCACCAGCGCGCTCGGCGGCAGGCAGACCAGACCGTCGGCCGTCAGTTGTGCCGTGTCCTGGCGGACCGACTCAGCGAGCAGCCGCAGTCCAGAGGCGAGCGATGACAGGCCCGCGGGCAGCAGCTCTGGGATGAAGCGGATGTTCGCCGGGTCGCTGATGGTGAGCAGCGCTTTCGCCTGCGTGCCGTACGTCAGCACCGACAGCAGTATGCCGGGGCGGCGGCCGGCCGCGTCGACGAGTTGCGGCAGCACTTCCTCGCAGGCTGGCGCGAAGCCGTTCCGCAGCGTGGAGCCAGAGGTGTCCAGCAGGACGTAGACCGGCCGCAGGCGGGGGTGGGATAGCGCAGTCACGCACCGGTCCAGACGTCGATGGGAGCACCGCACTCGACGATATCGCCGCGGCGAGTGACCGGCATGGCCTGGACACCCGCGTGGCCGGCCAGAGTGAGCCAGCCCGGCTGCGCCGCCGCTCCCGGCTGCGGCAGCGGCGCGCCTGCCGCGATAATCCGCGCCGGGGGCGCCTGCCGGACTCGCTCCGGCCGGTCGATGCTGTGCCAGGCGGCGTCTCCACCCGCCACCGTGCGGACGTCCAGGCTGAGCAGGTCGCCGGCGGCGGTCGCGGCGATCAGGACGGGTGCCCCGTCCAGGCACATGACGGCCGTCGCCACGGGCACGGCCGGTGGATCGAGTGGCCGCCACCGGCCCAGGTCAGCGACCGTGAGATCCCACCGGGTGACCAGGATCCGGCCCCGGTCGGTGCGGCAGGCCAGCCAGGCGGTCCGCTCGGTTTCCGCGCAGGCGTCCAGGCCGGTTAGCCGTTCCCCGGCGCTGGCCGCCACGGCTAGCGGTGCCGTCTCGCTCGCGGGCAGCCAACTCCGCTCCTCGGTCAGGAACAGCGCGCGCCGGTCTGAGCTCCAGACCACGGACAGCGTGTCGGCTCCGCAGCTAAGCGCGGCCAGCGGGTAGCGGGCCTGTTCCCCGGCGGGCGGCGCGCCCAGCAGGCGCGGGCCGCCGAGGCTGAGCGGCCCAGCCGCGCTGCGGCGCAGCGACCGGGCATGCAGGCCTGTATAGTCTGTCCACACCACCTCGGCCCGGTCGGCATTAGCGGTAAGCGCCACATCGCGGGACAGCGGCGACCGCACCGTCGCCGCCCGGCGCCAGCGCCCCTTCGCCGGGACGCTAGCGTCGGTGAGCACGAAGACGCCGCGCATGGTCACCACCGCGGCCGCTGGCATCCCGTCCGGCCAGACGCAGACCCGCAGCGCGCTCGGCGCCCCCGGCTCCTCCACCGGTGCCCCGTCCGCTGCCGGCCCGGCCGGCTCGGGCGTGTCGTCCGGCACGGGTGAGGCGGCTGGGCCGCGAGGACCGTCCGGAAGATCATGGCCCAGGGCCTGCGCCCAGGCGGCCAGCGCCCAGGCGGCGGCATCCGGCCGGCAGCCGCCTACGTCGGCGAGCCGGGCCCGTGCCTCGGCCGCCTGTCCTTGACTGATCAGTTCCGGCACGGCCAGGGCTGCGCCGAGCGTCAGCAGCCAGCCACGCTCATCGTGTGGAGCCAGGTCAGCGAGTGCCCGCCGCAACCGGCTTGGCTCGGCGGCCAGCGTCGGGTCCAGGCGCAGCGCCTCGCAGAGCGCAGCGTCCGCGTCCCCATCGAGCTGTGCTGCCACTGGCGCGCCTCCCGCTGCGCGACTGTCCGTCAGTCTCCCACAGAGGGAAACAACGTGCGGCCCACCGGCCGCATGAGGGAGGGACAGTGAGTGAGACTGACGACCGTACCAGTGCTGACGATGAGTACCTGACCCTGGCCTTTTACGTCGTCGTGGATGTGTCCTACTCCATGCGCCAGTCCGGCGCGATCGATGCGGCCAACGACCTGCTGCCCAGGATCATCGACGCGATCAGGGGGAATCCGATGGTGGCCGACGTGGTCCGCCTCGGGATGATCGACTTCTCCGATGATGCTCAGGTACTGCTGGGACTCAGCGACCTGCGGGACGTCACGCACATCCCGCAACTCAAGGAGCGCGGCGCCACGTCGTACGCCGCCGCGTTCCAGTTGCTCCGGCAGGAGATCGACCGGGACATCAGGCAGCTCAAGGCCGACCGGATGCGCGTCTACCGGCCCGCGGTGTTCCTCATTACCGACGGTGTACCGACCGACGAGGCTGGCTACCTGCAGGCCGCATTCGCCGAGCTCACCGATCCTTCGTTCCGGTTCCGGCCCAACATCATCCCGTTTGGCGTCGGTGACGCCACCAAGGACGCGCTCGATCCCTGGGTCTTCCCCGGCAGCGGCCCGAAGCCGATGCGGAGCTACGTCACTAAGGACGGCGCGGATCCGGCCCGGGCGATCAACCAGGTGGCAGAGATCCTCATCTCGAGCATCCTGGCCTCCGCGAGCTCAGTGACCAGCGCGGGTACGGGCGGCGGTTTCGTCCCGCCCGATGATGAGGACCTCGATGACGACTGGATGTGAGTCGGCAACCGACTGGTGGCTGCATGGGAACGGCCGGTGGGTGGTCGGCGACGCGGGCAGGCAGCCGGACACAGTGGCCGTGCCCGCGGAGGTCGCAGCCGGGCGGCCGGACACTACGTGTGACGGCGCGCGGCTCGGTGACCTCGACTACCGTGCGGTCAGCCTGCGCGGCTTGAGTCACTGCCTGGGCGGTAAACCGCGCCAGGACGCATACCTGCTGCGCATCAGCGCCAATCGGGAATGGCTCGTTGGCTGTGTGGCGGACGGCGTTTCGGCCGGGCCGTTCTCGCACCTCGCGGCGGACGTCGCCTGCCGGGAGATCACCCGGGTGGTGGCCGACGCGCTCGGCAGCCAGCCGCCGGTCACCGAGCCGGGCGGCTGGGACAAGCTGGTTAGCGATCTGCCCTGGCAGGTGGCGGTCGACCAGGCCAGCTCGGTGATCGTGGCCCGGGCCAGCGCGGGTCAGCCGCAACTGGAGCCGGGGGCCCAGCTTGACGTCCGCGAGGTGCGGGCGACGATGGCCACGACCGCGATCGCCTTTGCAGTGGCCGCCAGTCGGACGCCAGACGGACTGTTGCCCTTCGGGGTGGCCGTCGCGTCCGGTGACTCGTCCGCACTGATGTTGTCCGAGAGCCGATGGTGCCCGCTGACCGCGGTGAAGAACGCCGATCGTGACATCGCGACTAACGCCGTGCTCGCGCTGCCCCGCGAGGTAGACGTGCTGCCGCTGAGCGGGTTCCTGCGGCCGGGCGAAGCGCTTGTTGTCGTCTCCGACGGGATCGGCGATCCGCTCGGCCAGGGCACCGGCGCGGTCGGCCAATTCCTCGCGACGCACTGGTCGCACCCACCGGATCTGTTCTCCTTCGTCGGCCAGGCCGCGTTCTACCGGAAGGGATTCAGTGACGACAGGACCGCCACCGCGGTATGGCACCGGTCAGATCACTGGTCAGCTGGCGAACAACAGGCACCGGACGCCGGCCTGGCCGAGATTCCCGATGATGGACCGGGTAACTGACAGCCCGCTGGTGACGTCGCGTTCTGCGCTCGGCAGGCTGGAACGGCTGGGGCAAGGCGGGACCGCGTGGGTCTACCGGGTACCAGAGTTCTCGCTGCCGGGCGAAGGGCGGCTGGTCTACAAGGAGTACCGGGCGGCCGTGCGGGCCAAGGCGAACCCAGCGTTGTTGCCGGGCCTGCTCTCGCTCACCGAATTCCGCGCCCGGCTGCCCGCCGACCGGCGGGCCAAGCTGGATCAGCGCACGATTTGGCCACTGGTCGTGGTGACGGGGGACAATGGCGCAGCGCTCGGCATCGTGATGCGGGAGATCCCAGCCGAGTTCTTCCAGGGCAGCAAGCCGCGGGAACTCCAGTTGCTGTTCCATTCCGACGACGACGCCCGGCAACAGGGGCTGCCCCGGTTCGACCTCCACGAGCGGCTCGTCATCTGCGCGCGCATCGCGGCAAGCTACATGATGCTGCACCGGCTGGACATCATCATCGGCGACGTGTCGCCGCGCAATATCGTTTTCACGCTGGGCGAGAACCCGCGACTTCTCGCGGTGGACACGGACAGCGCCCGGGTCAAGGGCACCCGCGGCGCGCTGGGCGCTCAGCCACACACCCCAGCCTGGGAACCGCCCGAGGCACTGACCGCAAAACGGCTGCTGGACCAGGGCAGGCGGTCGGGTCAGGCGAGCGCCGTCGAACTGCGCGGTCACGCCGACACCTGGCAGCGCCAGACCAAGCAGACCGACGTGTACAAGTTCGGGCTGATGGTCCTGCGCATCATCGACTACGGCAGGCGGTGCAGCCGAAAGCGCGACCCGGAGCGGGCCCGCCGGCTGCTGTGGGAGAGAGCCGGGCTAGGGTCGGCGGACCTGCTGACCCGTAGCCTCGATAGCAACCCGGGGGCGAGACCCACGATGGAGGACTGGTACCACGCCTTCCGTGGCCGCGACGGCCAGGGCGAGCGGGCCGTCGGCCGCGTGGCCCGGGACAAGACGCGGCCAGCCGACCGCGGCGCGGCGGCCGGGGCGGTATCACGGACGGTCGGCGGCTGGCGTTTCGTCGAGGGCACCGGATGGATTCGGGAGTGACCCAGCCAGCTGACCCAGACCAGGGAACGGTTTACACGTGAACGATTTCTTGCGGATGTACTGGAACGTCAATAAGGCGTTGCTGAAAGGCGCGGCCAAGGCCGGCGCGCGAGCCGGCACGGCGATGTCCGGGGCGATCGAAGACTACAGCGCTGGCCGGGGTGCCCGCCGTGGCATCCTGGCGCCAGGCGACCCGGCGCCACCGCCCACCGCGGACGGCTCCTACTACGACTTCCGCGGTGTGCTGGCGCTTCGCAGCGTCCCCCAGGACCTGCAGGCCGCGGAGTTCCCGCTCGGACGGTACGTGCACCCCGCCAAAGGCCCGCGCCAGCCGATCGGGCTGCCCGAGGGTGTGGTCGCGCACCATGCCGCGGTCGTCGGCCCAGCCGGGTCTGGCAAGACCACGAGCATCATCATTCCGTGGATCATCGCCGGTCTCCGGGCGGGCTGGAGCGTGGTGACCATCGATGTGAAGGGGAACCTCACCGACCGGGTCCGGCACGCGGCGCAGAGTTCCGGCCGGCCCATCGGCGTCCGGGTGCACGTCGTTGACTACACGAATCCGGCGAAGTCGGCCAAGTGGAACTGGCTGGCCGAAATGGATTCCGACCGGGCGATCGACAGTGCTGTCAAATCGATCATCGGCAAGGAGCCGCCCGGTAAGTCCGACCCGTACTTCTTTCACCTGGATTCGCAGATCCTGCGCGGATTGCTGGAACTCACCTCGATCAGCCCGCGGCGGGATTCGGTTACCGCTTCCCGCCTGCTCCAAGTGCTGACGGACCAGGCCAGGCTGACCCGGATGCTGCACAGCAACCCGCGCAGCCCGGCCGCGGCCCGGCTGCGCGACCTGGAGGCGCTATACCCGGACGACTACTCCAAGCGGATCTCTGGGGTGGCGACCCGGCTGGACGCGCTGGCCAACCCCATGATCGAGGCGGTCACCAATCGGGCCGGCCTGCGGGTACAGGACGTGCTGCGCACGCCGACCTTCGTGTCGGTGGTAGCCCCGGTCCAGGACGGCCAGATGGCAGCCATGCTGTCCAGCTTGTTCATCAACCAGTTGCTGTTCCGGGCGTACGACCGGTTCGCGCACCCAGGTGGGCCGCCGCTGCTGCTGGTGCTGGACGAGGCGGCGCAGATCGCGGATCGGGTGGACTTCGAGTCGCTGCTGTCGGTCGCCCGCGAAGCCCAGGTCGCCGCAGTCATCGCGGTGCAGGACGTGGCGCAGTTCAAGGACGAGAACCAGCGCTCCATCGTGTTCGCCAACTGCGGCTCCGCCATCTACCTGCGCCGTACGTCGGCCAAGAGTGCCGAATTGCTATCAAAGCGGGTGGGCGAGCATGCTGTCCCGTCCGCGTCGGTGTCGGTCAGCCCGGCCCCCTCGGGGTGGGGAACGCATACCAGCCGGTCCACACAGACCCAGATGGTGCCCATCCTGGCCGCGCGCGAGATCATGGAATTGCCGTTCGGCCAGTTCCCCGCCGTGGTGCACGCCCCTGACCTGGCGGACCGCCCGTTCCTGGTGGACCTGGCCCAGCCGTGATCCCAGCCGACCGGATCAGCCGGCTGGGATCAGCCGGCCCGGCGGGTCAGGCACCGGTTACAGGTGAAGATCCGCCAGGCCGTCATGATCCCGCCGCGTAGGACACCGTACTCACTTATCACCCGGTGCCCATAGACCGAGCAGGTTGGGTTGTGCAAGCACAGGCCACGTGGCCGGTTCGGGTTCACCTGCCACGCCTCGATCATCCGCAGCACAGCCCCTTGCGCGGCCCCCCGGTCAGAAGTTGAACAGCTTCGAGATGTCAACGTCTGGCCAATGACCTGGCTGGTCTTGCCACGGCAGCTTGATCTTGGCGTGCACCGGGTGGACATACGCGTTGTTCGTGACCAGGAACCAGGCTCGGTTCTGGGACGAGATGACGGCAGGCCGCTTCCTGGATTCGCCGATCACCGGGCCGGTGAGCAGGACCTGCCAGGCCGGCCGGGCCGTCGAGGA
>Ga0335074_10008573_pt1 | contig 14205 bp, 13 predicted proteins | sample Lox_Sample_23_FD_206715 | JGI IMG/M metagenome (GOLD analysis project Ga0335074, IMG submission 206715) | Soil microbial communities from Loxahatchee National Wildlife Refuge, Florida, United States - Lox_Sample_2.3 | ecosystem: Environmental > Terrestrial > Soil > Wetlands | place: USA...
CTATCGAGCGGGCACGACGCCCGACCGTCCGGGCACGCCGCAGCATCGGTGTTACAGGCCAATCGCTGAACGGAACGTTGCCATGGGCCCGGTGATGTTGCGCACCGAAGGGGTGGCCAAGAGCTTCACGCTGCACCTGCAAGGCGGCGTGCGCATCCCGGTGCTGTCGGACCTCGCGCTGGACGTGCGCGCCGGCGAATGCGTCGCACTGGTCGGTCCGTCCGGTGCCGGCAAAACGACGCTGATGCGCAGTCTCTACGGCAACTATCGCGCTGAAAGCGGCCGCATCCTGGTGCGACATCGTGGCGAGATGGTCGATATCGCTCACGCCGATCCGCGCCAGATCCTCGCGATACGGCACGAGACTCTCGGTTATGTCAGCCAGTTCCTGCGGGTGGTGCCGCGGGTGCCGGCGGTCGATATCGTTGCCGAGGCAATGCTTGCCCGTGGCGAGACGGCCGATGCAGCGCACCGGGCTGCGACAGAGCTATTGCTGCGTCTGAACATTCCGCGCCACCTGCACGAGCTGCCGCCTGCCACGTTCTCGGGCGGCGAACAGCAGAGAGTGAACCTCGCGCGCGGATTCATCGCCGGCCATCCAATCCTGCTACTCGACGAACCCACTGCTTCGCTTGATGCCGAGAACCAGGCCGTGGTCATAGCGATGATCAACGAGGCGAAGGCAGCGGGCGCGGCGATCGTCGTCATCATGCACGACACCGCGACACGGGATGCCGTCGCGGACTGGCTGTTCCGGCTTACTCCACTGCGGGATGCGGCATGAAAGACGAGACGGTCCTGACCAATGCATCACTGGTGCTGGCCGATCGCGTGTTGCACGGAACCCTGGTGCTGCGCGGGGAGCTGATCGCCGATATCCAGCCGGGTCGTTCCACCACCCCCGGCGCCATCGATCTTGGCGGCGACACGTTGATGCCCGGCGTGGTCGATGTGCACACCGACAATCTCGAACGCCAGGTGTTTCCGCGCAGCAATGCGCGCTGGCCGTCGCGCTCGGCGCTGGTCGCGCATGACACGCAATGTGCCGCGGCCGGGGTGACTACCGTGCTGGATGCGCTCTGTCTCGGTGATCTGGGTTTCGACAAGGACCGTGTGCGCACCTTTCGCGAGGGCGTTGCCGACCTCGATGCGCTGGGCGCCGCCGACCTGTTCAAGGCCGAGCACTTTCTGCACCTGCGCTGCGAGGTACCGGCTGCCGACATGCTCGACCTGTTCGCGCCGGTGGCGGACCATCCGCGCGTGCGCATGGTGAGCCTGATGGACCATACGCCTGGGGTCGGCCAGTACGCCGATCTCGACCGCTATCGGGCGATGCGCCGGCAGGGCGGCATGGCAGACGACGAGATCGACTGGCGAATTGCCGAAATGCAGGCGACGCGGGGACGGCTGCGGGATACCCAGCGTCGCGCGTTGCTTGCTCGCCTCACCGGCCGCGACGTGGCATTGGCGAGCCATGATGATCGAACCGAACAGGACATCGCGGAGAACGCCGCCGACGGCATCCGCGTGAGCGAGTTCCCGGTCACACTGGTCGCCGCGCGGGCGGCGAAACGCGCGGGGATGCAGGTGGTTGCCGGTGCACCCAACGTGGTACGCGGCGGGTCGCATTCGGGAAACGTCCCGGTCGCCGCGCTGCTTGCGGAAAACGCAGTGGATGCGTTGGCATCCGACTACGTGCCGTCGAGCCTGATCGAGGCGGTGTTCCAGTGCGCGCGCGGCGGGATGCCGCTGCCCGCGGCGGTGGCGCTGGTAACCGATCGGCCGGCACGACTGGTGGGCCTGACGGACCGTGGCAAGGCGGCGGTCGGCTGGCGCGCCGATCTCGTGCGTGTGCGCGTGCATGAGGACTTGCCGGTCGTGCGCCAGGTCTGGCGTGCGGGAGAACGCGTCGCGTGAGCCTGCCCGAGGGGGGGCGGGTCGCCGTCTATTACGCACCACCGCCGGAGGACCCGCTGTTCTCGCTCTCCGCCGCTTGGCTCGGCCGCGATCCCGAGAGTGGGGCGGCGGTGCCGCAACCGGACATCCCTGGACTTCACGACGTGACCGCTGAGCCACGGCTCTATGGCTTTCACGCGACGCTGAAACCGCCGATGCGGCTGCGGCCGGGCGTCGATTGGGATGCGCTGACGAGCGCTGCCATCAATCTGGCCGGAGGTATTGCGCCGTTCGCGCTGCCGGCCATGGCGGTTGCCGACGTGCATGGGTTCCTGGCGCTGCGCGAAACCGAGCCCTCGCCGCCGTTGCAGGCGTTGGCCGATCTCTGCGTGGCGTGGCTCGACGAGTTTCGCGCCGCGCCGACGGAAGCCGAGCTGGCGCGTCGTCGCTGTGCGGGGCTGTCGCCGGGACAGGATGCGATGCTGTGTCGTTGGGGATATCCCTACGTGTTCGGTACGTGGTTCTTCCATATGACACTGACCCGGCGATTGAACGCCGAGGAGAAAGCGCTCTATCGACCGGCGGCCGAACGCCATTTCACGCCAGCGCTGGCGGAGTCGCGGTGGGTCTCGGACATCTGCCTGTTCACTCAGAGCGAACCGGGTCATCCGTTCCTGCTGGCCGCGCGTCTTCCGCTGCGCGGCTGAGCACGGCGATAAGGCGCACGGCGCCGCGCTCGATTGTTGCATCGTTGACCACTGTCTCGACAGGGATACCGGGCGGCAGTGCGATGCTGCGCGCGAGCCGCGCCGTGATGTCGGATGCCGCTTCTCGCCCACGGTCCACAAGACGCGCCGCCAGCAGGTCGGGGGGTGCCGTAATCTCGATCACGCGCACCGGGAAGCGTTGCGCCGCGTCGGCGATTACCGTGCGCGACACGCTCGCCACAACGACCCGGCCGGCGGCGAGGTCGCCTTCGATGTCGGCGGGAATCCCGTAGTGAAGGCCGTGCGCCTGCCAGCTCAAGGCGAAGTGGAGGGCGGCGAATTCGGCCTCGGTGACAGGTCGGTGTGCTTCGCCGCCGGCGTCGGCAGGTCGGGTGATGGTGCGCCGGACGAAGCGGAAACGTGCATCGCCAGCCAGCGCCAGCCGGGCGGCATCGAGCAGCGTGTCCTTCCCGGCACCGCTCGGGCCGACCACGAGGACTAGAAGACCTGACATTGATAGTGGCCTCGGTGAGCCGGCAAGCTACCGTGGTAGCGCTCATTCGTTTGGGGTGGCGGCGATGGGATAAGAAGATATAACGCAGCGACGCAGAGCAATGGAAGTCTCTGCGCCCCTGCGTTGAATCTTGAACTCCTGCTGACCGCACGGAAGTAGAGATTAGTCCCTTACTCAGTCTTCGCGAGGGGAAGACTGGTAGCGACGATCAGAACAGTCTTTGCTATCTACCACGCCATCACCTCCTCGGCATAAGCGAACAGCGCTGGCGTGCCCCCGGTGTGCACGAACACCACGGCTTCCCTCGCCCCGATCCGGCCACTGCGTATCTGGTCGATCAACCCCGCCATTGCCTTCGATGAATAGACCGGATCGAGGAACACACCCTCGGTCTCCGCCACCAGCCGCAGCGCCTCGCGTCCCTCGGCGGTGACCAGCCCGTAGCGTTCGCCGATATAGCTCTCGTCGATCTCCACGTCGGATGGTTCGACCCGGGTCGGAATTCCCAGCAGCTCGGCAGCGCCATTGGAAATGCCGACGATCTCCGCGGTCCGGTTGCCTGCCCAGCGGATCGGGCAGATGCCGACCACCCGCGCCGCCCGGCCCAGCGCCTTCAGCCCCAGCACCAGCCCGGCCGGCGTAAAGTTGGCCGCGCAGACGAAAACCCAGTCCGCCTGAACGCCCTCCCGTTCGAGCTGCTCATCCAGCTCCACCGCCGCATTGACGTAGCCAATCGCCGACGCAGCCGCGGTCTGCATCGCAAACGGCTGGATCACGTAAGGACGCCGGCCCTCGCGCCGGAGTTGCTCGGCTGCCTCCTCCAGCAGCGGCTCCAGGTCGTGCATGTCGTCGATCTGGACGACGTCCACCTCGGCGCCCATCAGCCGATCGAGCAGCAGATTGCCCTGCACCAGGCCGCCCTTTACGCCGTGAACCAGCACCAGCTTCGTCCGCAGGCCGCATTTCGCCGCCGCCGCGGTGATCTGGCGGCACCAGTTCGACTGCGTATAGGCGCCGACAACAATGGTATCCGGCTCCTGCTTCAGGATACCGGGAAACAGGAACTCGAGCTGGCGCGTCTTGTTGCCGCCGAACGCAAGCCCGGTCAGGTCGTCGCGCTTGATATAGATGCGCGGCCCGCCAAGCGCCTTCGTCAGCCGCGGACAGAAGTCGAGCGGCGTTGGCAGATGCGCGAGCGGCATCCGCGGCACCGCGGCAATTCGGGCAGCAAGTTCGTTGCGGCTCAGCGCGGTCGAGGCGGACAGGACGCTCATTGCGTGATCTCCCCGGATTTGCAGTCGCCATAAGCCACAAACGTGACGATGACTCAATGCCACCGCCAGTTGCCGGACCATCGCCCGGTTCCTATGATGCGCCACCGGCGCCCCCCCAAAAGAAGGCGCCCGCGCGACAGATCAGGAGGCTCACGATGGTCATTTCCCGGCGCGCCGCACTGCAGGGCGGTCTCGCGGCCAGTGTGCTTGCCGGAGGTTTGCCGCTGGCCAGACGTGCCGCGGCGGCATCGGATACGGGCACGCTGCGCGCGGTCATGCAGGGCGACCTGCGGGTGTTCGACCCGATCTGGACCACCGCGAATATCACCGCCTATTACGGCGTGATGGTGTACGACACGCTGTTCGCGACCGACGAACAGTTCCGTCCGCAACCGCAGATGGTCGGCAAGCAGGACCTGTCGGACGACAAACGGACCTATACGTTCGAGCTACGCGACGGTCTGGGCTGGCAGGACGGCACGCCGGTCACCGCGGCGGACTGTGTGGCCTCGGTGCATCGCTGGATGGCGCGCAACGGCGGCGGCCAGGTGATGCAGCAGTTCGTCAAGGATATCTCGGCCAAGGACGACAAGACCTTGGTCATCGCGCTGAAGGAGCCGTTCGGCCTGGTGACGGACCTGCTCGCCACCGCTCTGCTTCATGATGCGCAAGAAGGACGCGGAAACCGATCCGTTCCAGCAGGTCAGTACCCGCGTCGGCTCCGGCCCGTTCCTGTTCAACGAGAAGGACACGCGTCCGGGCAGCCGTTACGTCTTCGACAAGTGGACCAAATACGTGCCGCGGCAGGAACCGCCCAACGGGCTGGCCGGCGGTAAGGTTGTGCACCTTGATCAGGTGATCTGGGACAACATCGCGGACGAGCAGACCGCCACGGCGGCGTTGCAGTCGGGCGAGATCGACTTCTACGAGTTGCCGCCGATCGATCTTCTGCCGCAGCTTCAGAGCGATCCCAACATCAAGATCGACGTGCTGAACAAGACCGGCAATGTCGGCATAGCGCGGCTGAATTGCCTGCATCCACCGTTTGCATCGGTCGATGCACGACGGGCCATGCTGTACCTGCTCAATCAGACCGACTTCCTCAAGGCCACGTTTGGTAACCCGAAATACTACCGGACCTGCCCGTCCTATTTTGGTTGCGGCACGCCGATGGAAACGGACGCCAACACCGACTGGTTCAAGCAAGGCGTCGATCTGGCGAAGGCAAAGCAGTTGTTCCAGCAGGCGGGCTACAGCGGCGAGCCGGTGCTGGTGCTGGACGCCACCAATATTGCCTTCATGAACAACTCGGCTCAGCTCATCGCCGGACAGTTGCAGAAGATAGGAGTTAAGGCGCAGCTTGCGACAAGCGACTGGGGCGGCGTTGTGACGCGCCGCGCGGTGATGGAGCCGGACGACAAAGGCGGTTGGGACGTCTTCATTACCTGGGGCAGCGCCTATGCGTTCAGCAATCCGATCGCGCTCAATGCGCTGGCCTTGAACGGCAAGCAGGGCTGGTACGGCTGGCCGAGCGACCCGGATTACGAAAAACTGCGCATGCAGTGGGCCACGGCGACCGACGATGCGACGCGCAATGCGATCGCCCAAAAGCTGGCGGTTCTCGGATGGAACGACGTGCCCGAGGTGATTCTTGGCCAATGGGTCTCGCCGTCCGCGATGCGCAAGAATGTCAGCGGCTTTATCGGCGTGCCCGAGATTATCCCGTTCTGGAACGTGACCAAGACCTGATAAGGCATGGGTCTCTATATCGCGCGCCGGCTGGCAGCCACGTTGCTGGTAATGGCGCTGGTCGGCGTGTTCATTTTCCTGCTGCTGCACATCGCGCCCGGCGATCCGGCCGCGGTCATCGCCGGCGACAATGCCACGCCGCAGCAGATCGCCGACATCCGACACCAGCTCGGGCTCGACCTGCCGGTGCCGGTCCAGTTCGGCCGCTGGGTGTGGCAGTTGCTGCACGGCAATTTCGGTATCTCTATCTTCTCCCAGGCGCCGGTACTTACTTTGATCGAGCAGCGTCTGCCGGCAACGATCTCGTTGACGTTGCTGACCATGGGCTTCGCTGCGGTGCTAGCGGTCGGCGCCGGCGTGCTGGCGGCGTGGCGTGCCGGTGGCCTGCTTGATCGAGGGCTGATGGCGTTCTCGGCGCTGGGGTTCTCGGTGCCGGTGTTCGTGGTCGGATATCTGCTGATCTACGTCTTCGCCATGCGCCTTGGCTGGTTGCCGGTGCAGGGTTATGCGCCCCTCGCCGCGGGAATCTGGCCGTGGCTCAGCCATCTGCTGCTGCCGGCGCTGGCGCTGGGCATGGCGTATGTGGCGCTGATCGCCCGCATCACGCGGGCGAGCATGCTGGAGGTATTGGCCGAGGACTATATGCGAACCGCACGTGCCAAGGGCGCATCGGCCTCCTCCATGCTGCTGCACCACGCGCTGCGCAACGCAGGGGTGCCGATTGTCACGGTGATCGGGATCGGCGTCGCGCTGCTGATAAGCGGGGTGGTGATCACTGAGACCGTGTTCAACATCCCCGGTCTCGGGCGGCTGACTGTGGATGCGATCACCAATCGCGACTATCCGATCATCCAGGGGGTGATCGTAGTGTTCTCGGGGGCCTACGTGTTGGTCAATCTGGCAGTCGATCTTGTCTATACAGTGATCGACCCGCGTATTCGCTACTAGTGTCCCATGTCGAGAGCGGGTAAAGCAATCTCAACCGCAGATAGGAGCCACTGAAACGGTGTCGCAGGCAGCCACTCTTCCAATCGCTGCCGCGCCGGCCCGAACCGGCTGGCGCCGTTTCGCCCGCCGCAACCCAACCATCTGCCTGGGCGGCGGCATTATCGCCGTGATGGTGCTGCTGGCGGTGTTCGCTCCACTGTACGCTGGCAACCCGTACCTGATGACGCCGATGCACCGGCTGGAGCCACCCTCGGCGGAGGCCTGGTTTGGCACCGACAATCTCGGCCGCGATGTGTTCGCGCGCACGGTGTATGGCGCGCAGATCTCGTTGCTGGTCGGATTCTCCGTCGGCGTCTCGGCGATGCTTGGCGGCCTGGTGATCGGACTGCTTGCCGGGTACTACCGGCGGTTCGATGCCGTGGTCATGCGCCTGATGGACGGGTTGATGGCGATCCCCAACATCCTGCTGGCGATCGCACTGGTATCGTTGACGCATGGCGGCGTCGGAATCGTGATCCTGGCGATCGTCATCCCTGAAGTACCCCGCGACGTCCGTTTGGTGCGCGCCGTGGTTCTGGCGACGCGCGAGCAACCGTATGTCGAGGCTGCACTCGCCGGTGGTGCGCGTACTGGCAAGATCCTTCGCCGACACATCCTGCCAAGCACCATCGCGCCCCTGACGGTACAAGGCACTTATGTCTGTGCCTCGGCGATCCTGGTCGAGGCCGGGCTGTCGTTTCTCGGCGCCGGCATCCCACCGAACATCCCGACTTGGGGGAACATGATCGCCTCTTCGCGTCTGTATCTCGGCATTGCGCCGTGGACGATCTTCTTTCCCGGCTGCGCGATTGCGCTGGTCGTGCTGGCGGTGAACATGCTGGGTGACGGGTTGCGCGACCGGCTCGATCCGCGGCTCGCCCGCAGCCTATGACCGACTGGTTGCTGGAGGTCGAAGCGCTCCGCACGCAGTTCTTCGCCGAGGACTCTGTCACCCGCGCGGTCGATGACATCAGCTTTGCGATCGCGCCTGGCGAAACGCTGGGCCTCGTCGGGGAATCCGGCTGCGGCAAGAGCGTCACCGCCCTGTCAATAATGCGCCTGTTGCCGAAGAACGGCCGGGTGGTCGGCGGTGCGGTCCGTTTCGACGGTCGTGATCTGCTGGCGCTGTCGGAAGCCGAAATGCGGGAGATCCGCGGCAACCGCATTGCCATGATCTTCCAGGAGCCGATGACCAGCCTCAATCCGCTGCACACGATCGGCGAGCAGATCGCCGAGGCGCTGCGCATCCATGAAGGCGCATCGCGTGCCAGGGCGCTCGCGCGGGCGGCGGACATGCTGCGTTTCGTGCGCATCTCCGACGCGCCGCGCCGGTTGCGCGACTATCCGCACCAGTTCTCCGGCGGGATGCGGCAGCGGGCGATGATCGCGATGGCGCTTGCGTGCTCGCCGAGGCTGTTGATTGCAGATGAGCCAACCACTGCGCTGGACGTCACCATCCAGGCGCAGATACTGCGGCTGATGCTCGAGTTGAAGCAGCGCATCGGCGCGGCAATCCTGATGATTACGCACGATCTCGGGGTTGTGGCAGAGACCTGCCAGCGGGTGATCGTGATGTACGCTGGTCGCATCGTGGAAGAAGCGACGGTTGAAGCGCTGTTCGATCATCCGGCGCATCCTTATACGCGCGGGCTGATGGGCTCGATCCCGCGCGGGGCGGATCGACGACGGCGACGTCTGGCGGAAATCCCCGGCGTGGTGCCGAACCTTGCCGAGCCGCTGATCGGCTGCGCCTTCGCCCCGCGCTGCCCTCTGGTGACCGATGCGTGCCGCGTCGCGGCGCCGGAGTTGCGCACGATCGGGCCCGGCCATCGTGCCGCCTGCATTCGCGCCGAGGCCGCATGACCACGCCAGTCGTGCAGGTCGAGCACCTGTCCAAATGCTTCCCCGTCACGCGCGGGTTTCTGCACCGCACCCGCGCCGAGCTGCGCGCCGTGGACGACGTCTCCTTCGACGTCCAACCCGGCGAGACGCTGTGCGTCGTCGGCGAGTCGGGGTGCGGCAAATCGACGCTGGGCAAGCTTGTGCTGCGTCTTCTTGAGCCAACGGCCGGACGTATCCTGATCGAGGGGCAGGACGTGACGGCGCTCGGCGCCGAAGCCATGCGCCCATTCCGCCAGCGCGTGCAGATGGTGTTCCAGGACCCGTATGCCTCGCTCAATCCGCGTCTTTCCGCCACCGAGATCGTCACCGAACCGCTGGAGAACTTTCAGCCGCTACGGACGTCGGAGCGTCGCGAGCGAGCGGCTGATCTGTTGGCGCGCGTCGGCCTGCGCCCGGATCTGCTGGACCGCATGCCGTTCGAATTCTCCGGCGGGCAACGCCAGCGGCTGGGCATTGCCCGTGCGCTCAGTGTCCGACCGGCGCTCATCGTCGCCGACGAGCCGGTCTCGGCGCTGGACGTCTCGGTGCAGGCGCAGGTGCTGAACCTGCTGCTGGACCTGCAGGACGAATTCGGGCTGGCGTATCTTTTCATTTCGCACGATCTCGGCGTGGTCGAGCACATCGGCCAGCGGATCGCCGTGATGTATCTCGGCCGCGTCGTGGAGCTGGCGGACCGCGACGCGCTGTTCACTGCGCCGCAGCACCCGTATTCCGAAGCGCTGCTTGCCGCCGCCCCGCTGCCCGACCCCCGGGCGAAGCGGCTGCGGCCGATAATCGAGGGCGAGGTGCCGAGCCCGCTCGATCCGCCGCCGGGCTGTCCGTTCCATCCGCGCTGCCCCTATGCCGAGCCGCGCTGCCGAATCGAGGTGCCGGCGTTGCGCCGCCTTGCCGACGGGCGGCTGGCGGCGTGCCATTTGCGGTGAGAACGACAAACTTGGGGACTCCGGAGCCTCGGCTTGACGTTGGGACGAGAGGCTTTAAGCAAGTCCCGGGATGACGATCATGAAGTCAGGAGGCGCAGATGCCAATGCCAGCCGCAATACAAACAAATGATATCAGCCGTCCGCCAAGCGAATGGGTCGAGGCATTCCGGCTCATTGGTGCTGCGACGACGACCAGTACGTTGCATAGGATGGGGATTCGCAACGCGCACATTTGCGGTCCCACATGTCGCACGCCAGGGAAAGGGATCGCCGGACCCGCGTTGACGCTGCAGTTCATGCCGTTGCGCGAGGATCTGTATGGCGCGGACGAGTACGAGCAACCTGAAAAGCAGTTGCATCGGCATGTGCTGTATCACACGCGTCCAGGTGACATCGTCGTGGTTGATGCGCGCGGAGATATGCGGAGCGGCATCTTCGGCGAGATGATGCTGACCTATTTCAAGGGAAAGGGCGGCATCGGTGTGGTGGTCGATGGTTGCCTGCGAGATTACCCCAACGTCAAGGGGCTTGATCTCGGTCTTTGGATCTCGGGGCTGACCCCCAATTTCCATACCCAGACAGGCATCATGCCGTTCGGCGTGAACGTCCCGATCGCCTGCGGCGGCGTCCTGGTGATGCCCGGCGACATCATTGTTGCCGATGACGACGGCGCTGTCGTCGTGCCGGTCAAACTCGCACCTGAAGTTATCCAGCAGGCGAGCAAGCATCACGAGTGGGAGGACTTCTCACGGATCAGGCTGTCCGAAGGCGGCGACCTACGGCGCTATTATCCATTGTCCGACGACGCGCGTCCCGAGTACGAGGAATGGTTGCGGTCGCAAGCAAAACGAGGGTGAAGGCGCGAGTATCAACGCCCCGACGCCCCTAGCAGCGGCCGCAGGTGAGCGACGGCGAGCAGCCCCAGACGCTTGAGCGACGGCTTCTTCGCCACCGACTGGCGCATCGCCGACAGGCCCGACTGGGGCCTGCCCAGCCGAAGCAATTCGCATCCGGTGACCCAGAGCGTCTCCGCCAGCGCCCGCATATGCATCCGCATCGCCCGGCGCTGGCCCAGACGAACGGCGAGCATGGGATTCTCGAAGATCGCCTTGACGCAGGGGGTGAACGCGACGGGGTCGACGACCTGCCGCAGATAGGCGCCGGCCGTCCGTTCGCGCACGAACAGCACCGGCCGTCCAGGCGCTGCCGCGATCGGTCCGAGCGCGGCGAGCCTTGTCCAGTATTCCCAATCTTCTCCAAACCCGAGATCGAGGCGGAACAACCCTGCCCGCTCGACCGCGGTGCGCCGGATCAACAGCTGCCCGCCATTGGCGAACAGATTCCGCTCCAGTAGCAGCGTCAGCAACTCGCCCGCCGGTGGGCGCTTCACCCGGCGCGCACGAGCTCCCGGCTGTGCGTGCTCCGGTACGAAGCCGCATGCGCCGGCGGCGGCCACGGCCGAGGGGAACGTCTCCAACTGTCCGAGCAGCCATGCCAGCGCGTCGGGCGCCAGCCAATCATCGGCGTCGAGGAACAGCACCGCGTCGCAGTCGGGAAGCGCGGCGATCCCTCGGTTGCGCGCCGCCGACACGCCGGCATGCACCTGCGGGACCAGCGTGATTCGCGGCCCGGCCAGGCGCGCCACGATCGCTGCGGTACCGTCGGTTGATCCGTCATCGACCACGACCGCAAGCCAGCGCGGATGCGTCTGGGCGAGCAGAGAGAGCAGACAGGTCTCGATCCAGGCGGCCGCGTTGAAGGCAGGGATGACAATCCCAACTCGCCGAAACGACACATCAGGAAGGCACGAGGACACGCGGGCTTCTCCTGCGCTTTCCCATCTTTCTGGGGCAGCTTCGGTGAATTCCTGGTGAACCGATCGGGTCGAACAGCCAATCAGCCGGCGGTAGGTATCTTCCTTGTGGTGGAATGAGATGTGCTCGATACTATCGGTGAAACGGTCATCCCCCAACTTTGTGCCTGCAAACAGGATTGTGGCCGAGACTGGCAATGCTGGAGCGCAACGCTGCGTCGCCTTACAGAGGTCGAAGCGGCGTTGCTTTTCGACGCGACAGTCATGGCCGGCGAAGGCCGGCCATCCCCGTCTCCGATGTGGTCCGCTGGAAGGACATGGATGGCGCGACCTGTCGCGATCATCCCCCGTCGCGACTATCCCCCATCCAGTGTGAGATCGGGTTTTATCACCGCGTCATGCGCTCGATCGTCTCGACAAGTTCCTCGACCTTGTGTCGCTGCTCGATCGGATCGCCGGACGCAAAGGCGTTCGCAACGCAGTGCGACACGTGATCGCGCAGAATCTGTTCCTCCACCCGATGCAGCGCTGATCGGACGGCATTGATCTGGATCAGGATCTCCACGCAGTAGCGGTCGTCCTCGACCATGCGCAGCAGGCCGCCGACCTGTCCCTCGATGCGCTTCAGCCGTGACGACACGTTCTGCCTGGTAACCGCGTGCATGATGATTGATACCATACCTCCGAGGGGTATATAGACCAGATCGCATCAGAGACAAGCAGGCATGGACGCTCAACCGGCGAATGAAGCGCGAACGCAAGAGGCGCATCACGCCGAATGCTCCCGGCAGCGTGCCCACAGTGCAGTGCCGATCGCTGAACCCGCTCAGGTACCACCGGCCCCATACGGCGCGGTCTGGACCTGCCCGATGCACCCGCAGGTCCGCCAGAACCATCCTGGAAACTGCCCGCTCTGCGGCATGGCACTGGAAACCGCCGTGCCATCCACCGATGCCGCACCCAACCCCGAGCTGGCCGACATGTCCCGCCGGTTCTGGATCGCGCTGGCGCTGACTGTGCCGGTGTTTGCGCTGGCGATGGCCGACGTCATCCCGGACATGCATCCCGATCTCGTCTCGCCGCATTGGTCGGTTTGGCTGCAGTTTGCGCTGGCGACGCCAGTGGTCCTGTGGGCAGGTTGGCCGTTCTTCGTGCGCGGCCTTCAGTCCGTGGTGCGCCGCCACCTCAACATGTTCACCTTGATCGCCCTCGGCGTTGGCGCGGCCTATACGTTCAGCGTGGTGGCGGCGCTCGCGCCGGGCAGCTTCCCGCCCGGATTCCGCGGCGCCGACGGCACCGTGGCCACGTATTTCGAAGCCGCCGCCGTCGTCACGGTGCTCGTTCTGCTGGGGCAGCTTCTGGAACTCAGGGCACGCGAGCAGACCGGCGGCGCGATCCGTGCCCTGCTGAACCTCGCGCCGAAGAGCACATGGCGCATCCGGGCCGACGGCATCGACGAGGAGATCACGCTTGATCGCGTCCAGGTTGGTGATCTCCTGCGCATTCGTCCGGGTGACGGCGTGCCGGTGGACGGCACGGTGCTGGAAGGACGCAGCAGCGTGGACGAGTCTCTCGTCACGGGCGAGTCGGCCGCCGTGCCCAAGGAGCCGGGCTCGAATCTGATCGGCGGCACGGTCAATGGCACCGGCGCGCTGATCATGCGCGCCGTGAAGGTCGGTGCCGACACTGTGCTCGCCCGTATCGTCGCCATGGTCGCCGAGGCGCAGCGCTCGCGTGCGCCCGTTCAGCGTCTGGCCGATGTGGCCGCCGGCTATTTCGTGCCGGCAGTCATTGCGATCGCGGCCGCGGCTTTCGTCGGCTGGGCGATCTGGGGCCCGGCGCCGGCGCTTTCCCACGGACTGCTGGCGGCCGTCTCTGTGCTGATCATCGCCTGCCCCTGCGCTCTCGGCCTGGCGACGCCGATGTCGATCCAGGTCGGCATCGGCAAGGGCGCGACGATCGGGGTGCTGATCCGCTCCGCCGAGGCGCTGGAACGGATGGAGCGCGTGGACACGCTGGTGGTGGACAAGACCGGCACGCTGACCATGGGAAAGCCGCACGTCACAAGCATTGTGCCGGCCGAAGGCTTTGCCGCGGCGGACGTGCTGCGCCTTGCCGCGTCTGTCGAACGATCGAGCGAGCACCCGCTGGCCGCTGCCATCATCGCCTCGGCGTGCGATCGCGGCCTGTCGGTCCAGGACGCGGTCGATTTCCAATCGGTCACTGGACAAGGTGTGCGGGGATACGTCGGTGGCCGGCTTGTTGCGCTGGGCAACGATCAACTGATGCAGGCTGGACGGGTCGATATCCTCTCACTGACCGAAACGGCGGAGCGGCTGCGTGCGAGCGGGGCAACGGCGCTGTTCGTTGCCGTTGATGGCCAGGCGGCCGGCGTGATCGCGGTAGCCGATCCGATCAAGCCGACAACGCCGGCGGCTCT
>Ga0335074_10008574_pt1 | contig 14204 bp, 14 predicted proteins | sample Lox_Sample_23_FD_206715 | JGI IMG/M metagenome (GOLD analysis project Ga0335074, IMG submission 206715) | Soil microbial communities from Loxahatchee National Wildlife Refuge, Florida, United States - Lox_Sample_2.3 | ecosystem: Environmental > Terrestrial > Soil > Wetlands | place: USA...
CGAGGTCGAGTTCTACACCACGACGCTCGGCTTCGAGGTCCGGATGGAGATCCCCGGCCAGGCCGCGTTCCTGCGGTCCCCGGGCTCCGTCAACGACCACGACCTCGGCCTGTTCGACATCGGCACCGGCCACGCTTCGGGCCGCCCCGAGGTGGGGCTGTACCACCTGGCCTGGGAGGTCGGCACGCTGGCCGAGCTCGTCGAGGCCAGGCAGAAGCTGCTCGACGCCGGCGCCCTGGTGGGGGAGAGCGACCACCGGCTGTCCAAGTCGCTGTACGCCAAGGACCCGAGCGGCATCGAGTTCGAGGTGCTGTGGCGCGTCCCCGTCGAGGACTGGGACGACGAATTGGCGCAGGGCGACAACTTCACGGTCCCGCTGGACTGGGACCGCACGCTGAGCCGCTGGGACAACCACCAGCAGACCGGCGCCGCCGCCGGCTCGCCCACCTAACTGGAGTGGCCTGGCCGGACGATGCCGTGTTCATAGGCGTAGACGGCCACCTGCACCCGGTCCCGTAGCCCCAGCTTGGCCAGGATGCGGGCGATGTGGCTCTTCACGGTCGCCTCGCTGAGGTAGAGCCTGGCGGCGATCTCGGCGTTGGACAGGCCCTGCGCGACGAGCCGCAGGACGTCCAGTTCCCGTTCGCTGAGCCGCCCGGCCGTGTCCGCGGCCGGGGCGCCGGGTGCGGGCCCACGGCAGAAGTCCTCGATCAGCCGCTCGGTGATGGCCGGGGCGAGGAGGGTCTCGCCGGCCGACACCGCGCGCACCGCGCCCGCCAGCTGCTCGCGGGTGGCGTCCTTGAGCAGGAAGCCGCTCGCGCCCGCCCGTAGCGCGTGGTAGACGTACTCGTCCAGGTTGAACGTGGTCAGCATCAGGATCCGGGCCCGGGACCCGGCCTGGACGAGCAGTGCGGTCGCCTCGATGCCGTTCATGCCGGGCATCCGGACGTCCATCAAGATCACGTCGGGATCGAGGAGCCGTGCCTGGGTCAGCGCCTGGCTGCCATCGGCGGCCTCCCCGGCGACGGCCAAGTCCGGCTCGGCTTCCAGCAGCATCCGCAGGCCCTCGCGGACGAGGTCCTGGTCGTCAGCGATCAGGACGCTGATCACGACAGCTGGCCGGCTGGCTGAGCGTCGCTTAGCGGCAGCCGGGCCCGCACGGCGAAGCCGCCGCCAGGCCGCGGCCCGGCGGCCAGTTCGCCGCCGAATATCGCGGCCCGCTCGCGCATCCCGGCTAGCCCGTGGCCGCCGGCCGGCTCCTGGCTGCCTGGCTCGCCTGTTCCGTTGTCGGTGACCTCGATCGTGATCGTGTCCGCCGCGCACCCGATCGCCACGTCGGCACGGGCCGGCCCCGCGTGCTTGAGCACGTTGGTCAGCGCCTCCTGAACGATCCGGTACACCGATACGTCCATGGCCGCGGGCAGCGCGGCGCGGTCGCAGTCGATGACCAGGTTCACGGGCACGCCAGCCGCCCGGACGCTGGCGGCCAGCTCGTCTAGGTCGCCGATGCCCGGCTGCGGGGCGAACCCGGTCTCTTCGTCTGGGTCGCGCAGGACGCCCAGCAGGCGGCGGGTCTCGGCCAGCGCCTGCCGCGCGCTGTTCTCGATCTTCTCAAGGGGTGCCCCTGCGGGCTTTCCCGACGCCCGGGCACCGGCCGCCTGCAGCACGATCACGCTGAGGTGATGGGCGACGATGTCGTGCAGTTCCCTGGCGATCCGGGCCCGTTCGGCCGCCGCGGCCTGCTCGGCCTGGTGCTGCAATGCAGCGCTCTGCTCGGTAAGCGCGGCGGCCTGCCTGCGGGCGTGAACGAGAACGCCAGCCAGCCAGAATGCGAGCAGCTGCAGGAACGACAACGCCACTGCCGCCTGGCCGCCCTGCTCACCGCGCGTGAAGAGCAGTGACAGCTCGCCCTTGTGGCTGATCAAGACCACGAGCGGGGCGACCAGGATCAGCCCAGTGACCGCGCGGCGGAAGCTGGCGTGCGCGCCTAGCGAGTAGGCGGCGGCGAACAGCACGAACGTGAATGCGAGGCCCCGCAGCGAGTTGTAGGTGAGCAGGCATAGCAGCGCTATGCCAGCCCAGATCGCCAGCCACATCAGCAGCGGCGCGCGACGGCGCAGCATCAGCGACGCGCCCATGAGCAGGGGCAGCAACGCCAGCAGCCACGAAGGCCCGACGATCGCCTCGCTGCCGATCAGGCGGGGCGAGTCCCACGCGGCGATGGCGATCAACCCGGTTGCGGCGATCCCCATCCCGGCATCGGCGATGACTCCCGGGTCATCGCCCACCATGCGCCGAACTGCCTGCATGCCCTCGACGGTATCGGCTGGCCATGGCATGCGCATCGGCCGCAAGGCGGTCCTGGATTCATCCTCGCGGATGAACCGGTTCGCTCCCATGGCCGCAGACAACCGGACCGGGATCCGGGAACAGTGGGCGGCGGACCTACCGGATTTCCCATGGGAGGAGATCAATGAACGTCGTCGAGGCCAGCGGCCTGGGCAAGCGCTACGGCCGAGCGTGGGCGCTGCGCGACTGCACGCTGGAGATCCCCGCCGGGCGCGTAGCGGCGCTGGTCGGACCGAACGGGGCAGGCAAGACAACGCTGCTGAACATGACGGTGGGCCTGTCGGCGCCGTCGGCGGGCGCGGTCACCGTGCTGGGCGGGCGCCGGCCGGGGTCGCCGGGCGCGCTCGACGGGATCGCGTTCGTGGCACAGGACACGCCGCTGTACAAGAACCTGCGAGTCGCGGACATGATCTACATCACCCGCAGCCTGAACCGGCGCTTCGACCAGCGCTACGCCCGCACTCGGCTGGACGAACTCGGCATCCCGCTCAAGCGGAAGTCGGGGAAGCTGTCGGGCGGCCAGCAGGCGCAGCTAGCGCTGACGCTGGCGCTGGCCCGTCGGCCGTGGCTGCTGGTACTGGACGAGCCAGTGGCGGCGCTCGACCCGGTCGCCAGGCACGACTTCATGGCCACGGTACTGGCGGCGGCATCCGCCGACGGGGTGTCGGTGCTGTTGTCCTCGCACGTGCTGACCGAACTGGAGCGGGTGGCCCGCTACCTCGTGCTGATGTCAGGCGGCCGGGTCCAGCTAGCCGGAGAGGTGGACGACCTGCTCGCCGCTCACGGCCAGGCGAGCCTGGAAGAACTCGCCCTGCACTACCTGCGCGAGACCACGCCGGAGGTGACGCGATGACCGCGCGGACCATGGCCGCCCACCCGGCGCAAGACGACGCCAGGCTGCGGCCACTGCCGTGGCGGCGGATGGTGCGGGTCACCTGGCGGCAGCACCACTTCGCGCTGATCGGCGTGGCCGTGCTGCTCGCTGCGCTGGCGGTGTGGCTGTGGCACGCCGGCACATCCGTGCACAACGCCTACGCCGCTGCGATCGCCTGCCACCCGGCAAGCTCAGCCGCCTGCGGGAGCCTCGTCAACAATTTCGACGTCAGCGCAGAGAACCACTTCATGGGGAGCAAGGGCCCAGGAGGAGTCCTCCTGCAGCTGCTGCCCGCGCTGATCGGGGCGTTCGTCGGAGCGCCGGTGCTGGCCAGGGAGCTCGAGACCGGCACCTTCCGGTACGCCTGGACGCAGGGCTTCGGCCGGTGGCGCTGGGCGCTCGCCAAGCTGGTGCTGCTCGCGGTCGTGCTGGCCGCCGCCACGGTCGCGTTCGGCGCCCTGGTGTCCTGGTATTACCAGCCCTATTCCGGCGCCTTCTACCAGGACTCCCCGTTCGGCAACCTGTTCATCCTGCGCGAGGTCACGTTCCCCGCCTGGACGCTGGCCGTCTTCGCGATCGGCGCCCTGGCAGGCATGCTCATCCGCCGAGTCGTCCCCGCGATCGTCGCCACCCTGGCCGTCTACGCCGGGCTCGCCTTCGCGGCCGCGGCGTTCCTGCGCGAGCATTACGTGACACCCCTGGCCACCAGCAACATGAACATCAGCCTGCCCGGCGCCAGCACCGCGTGGATCATCGACCAGTGGTCGACCAAAGGCGGCAACTTCGCCTTCGCCGGCAATCCCCCCATCAGCCTTATCAACCAGTACTGCTCGTCCGTTCCACCGGACAAGATCGGGCCGCTGGGATTCGCGCCGTGCCTGGCTCAGCACGGCTACACGATGTGGACCAGCTACCAGCCGGCCAGCCGGTTCTGGCCGTTCCAGTGGATCGAGGGCGGCTGGCTGCTCGTCCTGTCGGCGCTACTCATCGCTGTGACCGTCTGGCTGGTCCAGCGCCGCGCCGCCTGAGCACCCCACCTAGGAACGATCGGACAAATAACTGACACGAATCTAGGGAGGCGGCTAGACAATTGTCGTGCAATTGACGCTATGATCGCCTAGATCAACAGTCAGCTGTCGTCGTCGGGGTGTGTCGACTATGAGGTGGGTCTACCCTCCCATGACCGCTGCGGGCGTCAAGGCAACCTTGAAGAGCCTGCGTACGCGGGTCGGGCTGCAACCCGACCGTGTCACGAGCACCTCGCTGGCACTCGACACCCTTGAGTGGCTCGCCTCCGTGCGGTATCTCCAAGATCAGGGACTCGATCGCGCTACGGCAATCGTTCAGGCGGTCCGCGAGGCGGCGGCAGAACTGCCGGTCACGGACAGCCTGATCGTCGACGCCGCCCTGTCTCTTCAGCTCAACGCGGAGGCGGTAGCCGGAGCGGATCTCTACGCCGCGGACCTTTCGGACCGGCGCCTGGCGCTCATCCAGGAATGGGACAGACTTCACACAGCGCGGGGGGTGCTTCCACCGCCGGCTCCTACCGTGCGAAGCCTGCGCCTCGACCGGGAGGACGCCGCCCTTGGCCTGCTTGCCAGCGCGCTGGTTGGCGAGGAACTGGAACGAAGGCGGCTGGACGGAGTCGAGTCGGACCAGGAACGCCGAGGGGAGGATGAGCGCGCGGCCGTCGTCATCGGCGCGGCCGTTTACGATGTGAGCTGCCTCCTAAGGGAAATGCCAGCCCCGAACGCCTCGGCGCAGGCCTATGCGTTCGAGGAGCACCCCGGCGGCAAGGGGCTGAACCAGGCAGTGGGAATGGCGCGCCTAGGCGCCCAGGTGCGGCTGATCAGCGCGCTCGGCTCCGATCAGGCTGGCGAGGAAATTCTCGGCTTCCTGCGCACTGAAGGCGTCGACACGGAGTTCGTCGAGGCGCGGCGCGACAGCGTGTCCCCGCGGGCTATCGTTCTTTCGAGCAAGAACGGCTCGTACGCGCACATTGGCTGGAAGAACGAGCACGAGGTCCGTATCAGTAACGCGTTCCTGCGAAGTGCGGAATTCCAGAGCGTCGTCGAGGCTGCTTCCGCCGTCTTGCTCACGTTGGAGCCGCCCAGAGACACCATCGCGACGGTGCTTGACGTAGTCGGGCGGTCGAAGACGTGCCCGCTCATCGTCACTGCCTCTCCGCCACTCGAGAGCCCGCCCCTGTCGAGCAGGGAGCTCCGCCTTATTGACTACCTGATAGCCAACGAGCAGGAGCTGCCGTCCATGCTCGAAGACGCCGGGGACGATGATGACGCGCTCAGCGTGCAGGACATCGTGGACCGGCTCCTGCTCGCAGGGGTCGGCACTATCTGCGTGCTCGGCCCTAACCAGTGCCGTATTTACGGTGTGCCCGACGGCTTCGTCCAGCCGCCGCCCGCCATGGTCAGCGCCACGTACCAGTCGGCCTCGAAAGATTCCTTTGTGGCCGCGCTAGCTTCGCGAATCGCCGCTCGCGGTACGGCAACTCAGCATGACTTCCACTATGCTTATTACGCCATGCTCTATGCTGGAACGCGTTTTGGTACCTCATCGTCGCTTCCCACGCGCAGTGAAATCGCTGCCTTCGAAGAAGAACAGCTCGATGAACGAGCTCGATCCCTGGTCGGTGGTAATCAGTGACTGCAGAACCAGTAACGCATGACATTTCGGTCGATGGCCGACCCGGCACAGTTCGTATGCATAGCTCCTTCGGAGCAGACTCGAAATTTTTCGCGAATGCCGCCATTGTCTACGGCGAGGTGCGGGATGGCTGCCTCGTGCGAGTGCACTCACGGTGCATGTACTCAGAGGTATTCGGCTCACGTGAATGCGATTGCGGGTGGCAGCTGAAGAGGTCTCGTGAACTGCTTACGGTTCAGGGCGGTGTGCTGATCTACCTTGACCAGGAAGGCAGAGGAGCGGGCCTGTGGGCCAAGGCAAATGCTTACCGGCTGAACAAAGAGGAAAGGCTGGATACCTACCAGGCTTACGATAGGCTAGGGCTGCCGCATGACTTGCGCGAATATGTGGATGCCGTCCAGATCCTCAAAGAGCTCGGCCTCACCTCGGTGCGGCTGCTGACTAACAACCCAGACAAGATCAAGGGACTGGAGCAAGCGGGCATTGCCGTGGCCCGCGTGCCCCTTCAGGCGCAGCCCACGCCAACGACTCTTGCCTACCTGCAGGCGAAGAAGCGCCACGGACATCTTCTCTTAGCCGTCCGTTCATTGACATCTCCTAGGCGCTGTCGGACTATTGTCGCGTAGGGGACTTTTCTCCGACAACTGTCGGGGGACAGTCTGGGTCACCGCTTCGCTGGGGGTGCGCCCATGTCGATCGCAGAAACTCCTGCCGGCCGGCAGGAGTATCTCCAAAGACTCTTGGCACTCACAGAAGATGCCAAGGTCAAGAGGTTCGCCTTGGCGCGTGCCGGAGATCATGAGCTAGCCGCCGACGCTCTCCAAGAGACCTACGACACGATGGCTCGGATCAAGGATCCGAGCAGAATCGAAGCCCTCGAGCCTTACTTCTACCGGGTGCTGACCCGCGTCATCTACGCGCTGCGTGCGCAGCTGAAGGTGGCGGTTCTGCTCGAGGATTTCGGGGAGCTTGCCGACACGAGTGAAGGCAAGACCCCTGGCGGTGCGCCCCCCAGGCCGGTGGACGACACGGTGGCCCTTGATCTGCTCGCCCGTGGCTGGCTCGAGCGCTTCATGGCCGAGCGCGCGTCCCTGCTCGAGGCGGCACCCGGCCGATCCCACGACCCTGTCCGTTACCGCCAGCTCATCGTCAGCGTCGCCGAGCAAATCCTCAGGTCGATAGTCGCTCTTGACGTGCCAGACGCCGACAGCAACGCGGCCCTGCGCGCCGCCTTCCCTGAGTGGTTCGCCGAGTTCGGCGGCACGGTCGGCAACGTTCATCAGCGTTTCAGCCGGGCCCGTGCCGACATACGCGGCCTGCTCAAGACGATCGTCAAACGCGGCGACCTGTACCAGTAAGCCGCCGTCAGACGTCGCCGCGGCACCTACCGGTTCAGCGCGAGCCGCGCCCGAACAGCGCCACCGTGTCCGCGATGAGCTCGTCGGTCTGCCCGGCGTCGACGCTGCCTGAGGTGACGAGTGCGGCGATGCCCTGGATAGCGGCGAACAGCAGCAGGCGGACTCGGTCGGGGTCGCCCGGCCGGAACTCGCCTGCCTGCTGCCCCTCGCGGATCAGGGTGTCGAACGTGGTGAACAGGCGGCCGAACGCCTCGTCAAGCGCCACCGAGTGCGGGCCGCGCTTGACGACGTACATCAGCTCCAGGAGCGCGGCGTCCTGCGTCGCGAAGTGTACGTACGCGGTCGCGGCCGCCCGCAGCCGCGTGTCGTAGTCGTCGGCGGTGTCGATCGCCGTGTGCAGCTCGTCGTCGAGGCGCTGGTATCCGGTTTCGGCGAGGGCCTCTAGCAGTGCCTGGCGGTCGGCGAAGTGGCGGCGCGGTGCGGCGTGGCTGACGCCCGCCTGGCGTGCGAGGTCACGCAGCGACAGCTGGTCGATGCCTTGTTCCCGCAGCGTGCGCTCGGCCTCGTCCAGCAGGGCAGCCCGCAGGTTGCCGTGGTGGTAGGGGCGCCCGTTCATGTCCACACCATAGCAGCGAATGTTGTCGTTGACATCTTAGTGGTCGCCGCATACATTGTTGTCGTTGGCTACTTCGAAAAGGAGTCGCGATGCAGAAGATCGAGTATCACGAGTACGGCGGTCCGGAGCTCATGCGCCTCGATGAGGTGAAGACTCCGGAGCCTGGCAAAGGCCGGGTGCTAGTCCGGGTGCGGGCGGCGGCCGCCAACCCGATGGACTGGAAGATGCGCAACGGTGACGCGAGGCTCATGACCGGCCGCCGGTTCCCTCGTGGAGTGGGACACGACTTCGCCGGCACAGTCGTTGCCGTCGGAGCGGGCGTCACGCGGTTCAAGCCAGGCGACGACGTGCTCGGCGCGATGAGCCTGCGGGACTCAGGGGCGTTCGCTGAGATGGTCGCCGCGGACGAGCAGCAGATGGTCAAGAAGCCGGCGGTCCTCACCTATGAGGAAGCCGCGACACTGCCGACCGTCGGCGTGACCGCGCGGCAGGCCCTCATCGACAAGGGGAAGCTCGCCGCAGGCCAGAGCGTCTTCATCAACGGCTGCCTCGGCGGGGTCGGCCGGACCGCCGCCCAGGTCGCGCTGATGCACGGAGCCTCGGTGGGCGGCAGCTGCCGCGTCACCGCGATCGATGATGCGAAAGCCCTCGGCGTCGACCCGGTCGTCGACTTCGACTTCGATCCGGCCGCGCTCAAGGGACGGTTCGACCTAGTCCTCGACACCGCAGGCACCATGCGGGTCAAGGCCGCGCGCACGCTGCTCAAGCCCGGCGGACACATCGTCGACATCAACGTCAGTCCCGCGAGCATGGCCGCCAAGATGGCGCGGAGCATGTTCTCGCGCGACTACCGGATCCTGATCGCGCGCTACAAGAGCGAGGATCTCGACGAGGTAGCCCGCGCCGCCGCGGAGGGCCAACTGGCCATCCCCGTCGCTCGTACCGTGCCGCTCACGCAGGCAATCAGCGCGCTCACCGATCTGGAGCGCACGCACACCCCCAAGGGCGGCAAGCTCGTCATAGTCCCGCAGGCGGCCGTGTAACCGGCGGTGTCACTCGCCGGTGGCGCCGTCGGTGCGCTCGCGCAGCAGGTCGGCGTGGCCGAGGTGGCGGGCGTACTCCTCGATCATGTGCAGGTAGATCAGGCGCAGCGACATCGTCTGCCCGGCGTGGGTGAACGTGGCGTCGAGCGGCGCGTTCTCGGCCGCCGCGTCGGCCAGCCGGCACTCCTCGGTGTACCGCGCGTAGTCGGCGGCCGCCCGCGCCGGGTCGGTCGCCTTGAAGGCCGCTTCCCGCTCGTAGGCGTCCTCGATGGGCTCGTCGGCGAACCGCTGGCGGAACCAGGCGCGCTCCACCCGCGTCATGTGCCGGATCAGCCCGAGCAGGGACAGCTCCGACGGCGGCACCGTGCGCTCGGCCAGTTGTGAGCCGGTCAGCCCGGCGCACTTGTGCAGCAGCGTCGCCCGGTGCCAGTCGAGGAAGGCCTGCAGCATCGGCCGCTCGCCGCCGGTCAGCGGCCCTTCCTCCCGGGTTACCTCAGGTGCGGTCCAGGTCACGCACCCATCATGTCACTCACGTGAACGCGCTGAGGCCCGTGATCGCGCGTCCGACCACGAGAGTGTTGATCTCCCGCGTGCCCTCGTAGGAGTAGATCGCCTCGGCGTCCGCCACGAACCGGCCGACCTGGTTCTCGAGCAGGATGCCGTTGCCGCCGAGCAGCTCGCGGGCGTAGCCGACCGTTTCCCGCATCCGCACCGTGCAGAACGCCTTCGCCAGCGCGGAATGCTCGTCGCCGGCCTCCCCGTCGGCCTGCAGCTGAGCCAGCCGGGCGCACAGGCACACCGACGCGGTGATGTTGCCGAGCATCCGCACCAGCAGGTCCTGCACGAGCTGGAAGCCGCCGATCGGCCTGCCGAACTGCTGGCGCTCCTTCGCGTAGGCGAGCGCGTGCTCGTAGGCGCCCATCGCGCAGCCGACCGCTTGCCAGGCCACGCCCGCCCTGGTGAGCCTCAGCACCGCGGCGGTCTGCCTGAACGACGTCGCCCGCTGCAGCCGGCTCGACTCGGGCAGCCGGACGCCGTCGAGCGTGATGTACGCGTTCTGCACGACGCGCAGCGCGATCTTGTCCTTCATCTTGGTGGTCGACAGGCCCGGCGTCCCCTTTTCGACCACGAAGCCCTTCACCTGGCCGTCGGCGACGTCGCGCGCCCAGATGATGATGTAGTCGGCGAACGTCGCGTTCCCGATCCACTTCTTCTGGCCGTCGATCACCCACTCGTCGCCGTCGCGGCGGCACGTCGTGGTCAGCCCGCCGGCCACCCCGGAGCCCACGTCGGGCTCGGTCAGGCCGAACGCGCCGATCTTCTCCATCCGGGCCATCGCGGGCAGCCAGCGTTCCTTCTGCTCTTCTGAGCCGCACAGGTAGATGGATCCCATCGCGAGCCCGCTGTGCACGCCGAGGAACGTGGACATGGACGGGTCGGACCTGGCCAGCTCCATCGCGAGCACCCCGTCGAGCAGCGGGCCGCCGCCCGGACAGCCGTAGCCCTCGTAGGCCACCCCCGCGATGCCGAGCCTGGCGATCTCCGGGATGAACTGGTGCGGGAACTCCTCCCGGGTCCAGTAGCCGTTGATCACCGGTTCGACCTCTTTGACCAGGAACTCCCTGGTGCGCCGGACCGCATCCCGCCCGGCGTCGGTCAGCAGCTGCTCGATCCCGTAGAAGTCACTGCTCATGAAGCCCTCCATCCCCCGGCAGGGGTCACGTCATGCGGTCGCCAGGGCGCTGGTTCTTGGTAATCGGCGAGCGAAGCCGGGCGGTGGCCGTGATCCGGGCGGCGATCGTGATGAGAATGGCCACCGGCAGTGTCTGCGGCAGCTCGGCGGGCGGCACGAACGCGACCGCGGCGAACGCGACGGCCACCCCGCCGATCGCCACGGACAGCGCCGTCGCGACCCGGCGGGTGCGCAGCGTGCGCCGGACCAGCCCGCGCGCTTCGCGCGGCAGCCGCAGCAGCATGAGCCCGAAGCTGGCGACGGTGCCCACCGCGAGCACGCCGAACCCGACGGCGAACGGGAACCTGTCCACGTGCATGACGGCGGGGACCCAGAGCATGAGCAGCGCGACCAGGACGAAGACGTAGATCATCCGGGACAGGGTGCGCAAGATGACGACGTCGATGTTCCTGCTGTAGATGTGCTCGCCTGGCGTGGTCCGCGCCGCGTTGATGAAGTGCCTGATCGCGCCCGCCGTGTCGTGCCTGCGCAGCCGGATCCTGCCGAGCTCGTTCATCGCCCCGCTGTGCGCCGGGTCGAGCGCGAGCGCACGCTCCTGATGCCCGCGGGCCGACTCGAGGTCGCCGCGGGCCAGCGCCACCTTGCCGGACAGGAAGTGCACGTCTGGCTCGTTCGGGGCGAGGCGGCGGGCTTCCGCCGCGGCCGTCGCGGCCAGCGCGGGCTGCGCCGCGGCCAGCGCCGCCTGGGCGACGCACACGTGGGTCTGCCAGTATGACGGGGCCAGCCGGCGCGACTCGGCAGCCGCGCGCAGCGCTTCGCCGTGGTTGCCCAGGTGCATCAGGGCGTTGGACGCCAGCCGGTGCGGCCATTCCTCGGCGGGCTCGATCGCGGCCGCGCGGTTGGCGGCGTCGACGGCGTCGACGTACCGGTCCGCACCGAGGTGCGCGCGGGCGAACAGGCACCAGGCACGGGATGAGACAGGCTCAGCGCTGACGAGCCGGGCGAGCAGCGACGTGGCCTCGTCGTAGCGGCCCAGGTCGAGCATCGTGGCAGCGCGCGCCAGCTCTTCCCGTATTTCCGTCAAGTCGCCCCGGTCCGTCCCCTCGGAATCAGATCAGCCGGCGCTTACGCAGGTACGCCACGAGATCATCGTATGCGCCGCCTTCGTTGGCGAACAGCGCGACATTCCGGGCGGTGTCGAACCAGGTGCCCAGCGACGGCCGCACCTCGCCGACCGCCGCCTCCAGGTCGGCCTGCCCGATCAGCCGGGGCTCGCCGCGGGTCACCGAGTCGAGCAGGGCGCGCTCGGCGGCGGTCTCGCAAATGTGCGCGATGTCGGCGCCCGAGTACCCGTCGGTCAGCCGCGACAGCTTGCCGAGGTCGATCCCGGCCACCGGCCGTTCCCGCAAGTGGTAGCGGAATACGCCCTCCCGCGCCGCCGGGTCCGGCGGCAGAACCAGCAGCGTGCGGTCAAAGCGCCCGGGCCGCCGCAGGGCGGAGTCCACGTCCCACGGGTGGTTGGTGGCCGCGAGCAGGAACACGCCGGTGTTGTCGGACGCCACGTCGTCGAGCTCGAGCAGCAGCTGGTTCACCGCGGATCGCATCGGCGTGTTCCGCAGCTGGGAGCGCTTCTGGCCGATCGCGTCCACCTCGTCGAGGAACAGCACGCAGGGCGCGTTGCGGCGGGCCACCTCGAACAGCTCGTGGATGTTCCGCTCGGAGCGCCCGACGAACATGTCGATCAGGTCGGCGAACGAGACGGTGATGAATCGCGCCCCCAGCTCGCCGGCCACCGCGCGGGCGATGAACGTCTTGCCGCACCCGGGCGGCCCGTAGAGCAGGAGCCCGCCGCGCAGCGACTTGCCGTACAGTTTGCGCAGCTCGGGGTTGCGCATCGGCGCGAGGAAGGCCGCCTCCAGGCGCTGCTTGACCTCGGTGAGCCCGGCCACGTCGGCGAGGGTCAGGCCTGCGGGCTCCGCGTCGTACGCCCGGGCCTCGTCGAGGGCCGAGGTCGACCCGGCGTCGCCGACGAACATGGCGGGCAGCACGTCGCGCAGCTCGTCTTCAGCCTGCGACCAGTCGTAGTTACCCGTCGAGTCGTCCTCCTCCTGGCCGGGCGGCGTGGCCGGAGCCGAAGAAGACGGAGCCGAAGAAGACGGAGCCGAAGAGGCCGGAGCCGGCGGGGGAGTGGCCGGGGCGTCGCCGTCACCCGCGGCGTCTGGCACCTCGGCGGCGGGAGCGGAATCAGCGGCAGGAGCCACCGTACGTTCTGGCGACACGGAAGGCTCACCAGGCGCGGACGGATGCTGGCCGGTCAGCAGTGCCAGCGCCTCACCGTTGCCGGGGTCACGCTGCAGCACGGCGCCCAGGTGCCTGACCGCCTCGTCGCGGAGGCCGGCGCGCAGCAGTAGCGCAGCCAGGTGCAGCCGCAGCGGGACGTCGTCGGGCATCGCGGTGACCGCGCTACGCAGGCTGTCCAGCAAGGGTTCTGATTCCATGCGTCCGTCCGGGGGTAGAGAGCGACCACCGTCCACACTATGAGGTCGCGCCGCCCGATGGGTACGGTCTGGGCAGACTATGCGCTGACTAGAGGCTCGCGGCCAGCTCCCGCAGATGGTCGTGGACGCCCCCGAAGGCCGCCTGGCGCAGGTACCTCTTGGGCATCTTGGCCATCGACGTGTAGTTCGTGTCACACACGTTGGCCAGCGGCGACTCCACCGCCTGGGTGACGAGCTGGTAGGCGTCCAGCGGGTCGAGGCCGCACAGATCGGCGACCCAGCGCACCATGTCGTGCTGCGCGATGCGGAACGCGTCCTCGAGCGGCCGCGCCGAGCCCGCCGACATCACGTACAAGTCGTTCTCCAGCCGCGGCCACGGCGTCGGCGCGGCGCCCTTGATCAGGTCCACGATGAGCACCGTGTTCATCGCGCACTCCACGGCGACGCCGCAGGTCTCGCCCTCGCCCTGCCTGGCGTGGCCGTCACCGAGCGACAGCAGCGCCCCTGGCACGTTGACGCCCAGATAGCAGGTGGTGCCCGCGCGCATCTCCGGCGTGTCCATGTTGCCGCCGAACGCGTCAGGCACCAGTGAGGACCGCACCTCGAACTGCGCGGGGGCAACGCCGACCGTGCCGTGCATCGGCTCCATCGGCAGGTCCGCGGTGAAGTCACTCTTCCGCGCGGTGAACCGGCACAGGCGGGCTGCCCTGTCCAGCTGCCACAGCCATACGAGCTCTTCGAGCGGCTCGTGCAGCAGCGCGGTCAGGTGGGTTCCGGTGAGCGCGCCGAACAGCGGCACGGTGGTGGACGCCGCCCAGTCCCTGGCGGGCTCGATCGACACGAAGTGGACGGCCACGGTGTCGCCAGGCTCGGCACCGTCGATGTAGAAGGGACCGGTTTGCGGATTGAGACCGGTGATGTTCTGGGTGGAGATGAGGTCTGTCTCGCTCCTCACGCGGCCGGCGAACGCGTCCTCGGTGTACACGCTGAGGGCGACCGGCGGCGTCAGCCGCTTCACCGGTGTGGCGCCGCCAAACGTCCAGGCATACTCGACCGGCTCCGGCCGGTAGCTGATCAGGTCCAGGTCGCTCACGGTGCCTCCCCGCCCG
>Ga0335074_10008575_pt1 | contig 14204 bp, 11 predicted proteins | sample Lox_Sample_23_FD_206715 | JGI IMG/M metagenome (GOLD analysis project Ga0335074, IMG submission 206715) | Soil microbial communities from Loxahatchee National Wildlife Refuge, Florida, United States - Lox_Sample_2.3 | ecosystem: Environmental > Terrestrial > Soil > Wetlands | place: USA...
AGCTCGCCGCTTGGCAGCGCAGTCGCAACAACACTCATGCCAAGGTGGACTGGCAGTTCACCACCGCCGACGCCCGCGTTAAACTGAAGAGGTTATACCCCGCAGTATGAATGACTCAGGGCACTAGGATCCTTTGTATCGGCACCTATTTCGTCAACCCGCCCTTCGAGTTCATCTCTCGGGGAAAGAGAATGGGTTTTGAGATCGATCTGATGGAAGCGATCGCCAGACGGTTCCATCTTCGGGCGGAATTCGTCAACACGCGATGGGAAACCATGCTTCGCGAGATGCGGGAAAATCGTTGCGATGGCATCGTCGGCGGGATCACGATTACGCCGGATCGTCAGCGAATGCTCGCATGGTCGGTCCCCTACATGACGACGACGCTGAGCCTGGTGGTGGATCATGGGAGATCGCCGGGAGCGACGACGCTGGCGGATTTGAAGAATGCGACCGTCGGGGTGCAGGCGGCCACAACCGACTATGATGTGGCGGTGGCCATGGAGAGGGCTGGCCGGATTGGCGGGGTCAAGGTCTATCCATTCTCGCGGATCGCCGATGCGATCACCGACCTCACCGCGGGCCGTATCGGCGCGGTGATGAAGGTCTATCCGGTGGCGGTGTGGTTCGTCAGACAGACGCCGGGATTGCACATTCTGGCTCAGGTCCCCGATGCTCCGCAGCCGTTGGGAATCGGCTTCAACCGGGACAATCCTGGCCTCGTTGCGGCTGTGGATGATGCCTTGGCCGAGATGCTACCAAGCCCTCTCGCAACGCTGGGGTCTGGACTAGCTACCGTGGCGCATCGAGTAACAGCATCAGGTCGGTATCGCCGGTTGGCTGGCCATTCCGCGGCGTAGCGGGCCAGCAGGGCGATGTCCTCCGGGCGCTTGGGCCTGGCGTCCGATGACAGGTCCGGATCGTCCGATGAGCGCGCTGTCAGGCAGTGTCCAGCAGGCCTGTCCGATGACCGGCTTCGACCCAGTGTGGACCTTCCACGACGTCTACGTCTTGCGCATGGGCCGTAAGGTAATGTCGGTGACCTCGCTCGTTCGCGGCAACTGCAGGAGCGACAGAATAAGCCCGGCGACGTCATCCGGCTGGATTAGGTGCTCCGGCTGGTAAGGGCGCCCCTCCGCCGCGAAGACCGCACGCTGCATCTCGGTGGCGGTCCGTCCCAAGAAGATTGACACGACGCGCACGCCGGCCGGGTTCACCTCGTCACGCAGACTGTCGGCGATGGCTTTCAGGGCGTGCTTGGTCGCCGCATACTGGCCGACTCCGGCTGCCGCTCGCAGCCCCTGCGTCGAATTCATGAAGACGATTTGCCCCTGCGCCTTCACCAAGAGCGGTAGAAGACGTTGTACAAGTGCGTACGGACCAAGAAGGTTCGCCGCAATCTGATCGGCAAAGATGTCCCTTTCGTTCGAACGAGCATAGATTCCGGAGCTGAGAATCAGCACATCGAGCCGTCCTCGTGGAACAATCTCCGCCGCCACGTGCTCGATAGCTTCGTGTGCGCTCAGATCGGCCGCGACGCAATGCGCCCTGCCCGGTGCTGCGGCCGGCACCGCTTCCGTTAGGCGCGCGAGGCTACGTCCGAGCATGAACACGTCCGCTCCGGCCTTCAGCAGTGCCCCGGAAACCGCGCGCCCGATTCCGCCAGACGCGCCGGCCACTACTGCGACTGCATCATTCAGGTTCATCGGACACCGGCTCGAGGAGATTGGCGTCGATAAGGGCATTGGCAGCTTTATGGATCACGGCGAAAGTTTGCTCCGAACGTTCCGCCATGTCGAGCAACGAATGAGTGCCATCAGCCAGATTCAGAACCCAGAGGATCGCCATCTGGTCGGCGGGCGCAACGCGTTGGCCACCTATCGTGCCGTACAGGCCACGTCGGCCAAGCTGCGGCTCGCCCTTCTGGTTCCGGCTACGGAACGTCGTATCACCCTCGATCACGTCCACGATCCGCTTCAGCACGGAAAGCGAGTGCGCAAGGCTTTCGGGTCGGACGAGCGAAAGGTCATCGGCGGAGCTGTGGTATTCGGGGTACTCGCCGTTTGGCGTCCGCGTCAGACGGCCGACCGGAAGGTTGAACCCGGGCGAGCAGTACTGCCGTTCGTCGTAGCCATAGGGTATGAACGGGCGGATCTGGTGCGAAGGGCCGTCATGACGAAGCACATGCGCGACGATCCGGTCGATCTCGGCGTTTCCTTTGCGACTCTGCTTGTAGGTCATGGCGCCGCGGTCGCCGAGGCACGAGAGGACAAGGCCGTGGCTGATGCAGCCGACCGCGCTCTCGTTGCGGGCGAGCCAGGTGAGCGCGCCGATCGTTCCCGGAATGAAGAGGAACCGATAGCTGTAACGGCGCGGAGCCGACTGCACATGTCGGGCCAGCATCGTCGCGACCGCGATGCCGGCGAGATTGTCGTTGGCAAGCGACGGATGGCAGGCGTGGCAGGAGAACAGCACGGTTTGGTCGGTCTGGCCGGGGATCAGCAGTTCCCCATAGCTCAGGTGGCCAGGGGCGAGGTCTGAATCAATAACGACGTGATAGGGCTCATCAGGCATGCTTGAAAGATCGCTGTCGGCAAGACAGAACCCCCAATTCTCCGCGTAATAGGATGTCCGATACGGTATCCAATCGGGGTGCTCGGGAAATGTGTGCAGATGCGGCCTGAGTTCCGTGAGTGGAATGACCGCGTCAATGGGCTGACTGTACTGGACCACGTGCAAATTGTTCTTCCTGAAATCGACAATCCGAGTACCGTCGCCGCGCTCGATGTAGGCGTCGCGGATGTTCCACTCCAGAGGCACAGTCCAGTCCAGAACGCTGGTTCCGGAGGGAATCTCGTGAAGCTCGAGCGGCACATAGCGGCGGATGATATTCAACGTGCGGCGCAGCCCGTTGCCCGTGATGCTACGGCAGATCGGGAACAGCTCCTCGATCAGCGCCATCATGGCCTCGCCGTCTGCCCGCGCGCCGGTCAAGCCTTGGTCGCCCGCCAAAAGGCACTCTCCAATGAGCTCATGACCTGTCACGCGGGCACAATCCCTTTGCCGGAGCTCCATAGCCGTTCCCAAATCTGAAATCATGCAGTCTCTGCAGGCCGGGTCCGAGGTCCAGAAAATAGCCTTAGATAACATTATCGCCCATGATCGCCATCATCCATTAAATTAATTTGTCACATGTCCGACACATGAGTGGAATCTAGCCCCGGCGCGCACTTGTAGGTAGGCATAACGGACTGGAAACAGCTCCTAAATCCTGCCCGAAATTCCCGATACACGCGAAGGTTGTAGCGGAGCCTCACACCCGGAGGGAACCCCGGTGGCCGCGCCTAGCCTGCCCGCCCGGCGTTAGTCTCACAAGCCTCCCCAGACCGACGTTACATTATCTTAATAATGCTTCCTGGCCTGTCCGGGGTATTCTGTGAAACTACTTGGACCGCAGTGAGCGTGAGCGAGACGACGTTGGGGGGACGACGAAAACCAATCTCGTACCACTGTCTGTAGCCAGCGCTGGGCCTGCAGTTGGCACTCCATTAAAGAGGAACCTCCCGACGTGACGATCAATGTCGCCACATGCCGCTTTTGCGGTGGACCGCTTTCTGAGTTTGTCAATCTTGGCATGTCGCCCCTTTGCGAAAGTTTTCTTGCCGCCGATCAGCTCAATGCGATGGAGCCTTTCTACCCTCTCGTGGCCTATATCTGCCGCGACTGCCTGCTCGTGCAGGTTCAGGACCATGTCGCTCCTGAGCACATCTTTTCGGAATATGCCTACTTCTCGGGATATTCCGATTCCTGGCTCGATCATGCGCGGCGTTACGTGGCCACGATGACCGAGCGTCTGGGGCTTGGCCCGGACAGTCGTGTCATCGAGCTCGGCAGCAATGACGGCTACCTGCTGCAGTATTTTGTGCAGCAGGGAATTCCTGTCCTGGGCATCGATCCTGCCGCTAATGTTGCTGCTGCTGCCGAAAAACGCGGCGTTCGGACACTCGTAAGGTTCTTCGGCACCGGGACTGCGCAAGAAGTAGCCGATGCCGGGCTCCAGGGCGACCTCGTTGTGGGCAACAACGTGCTTGCTCAAATCACGGATCTTAACTCCTTCGTATCCGGCATCCGGATCATCCTGAAGCCTCGCGGGATCTGCACGATCGAATTTCCCCACCTGCTGCGAACGATGGAAGGAAACCAGTTCGATCAGATCTATCAGGAGCATTTCTCGTACTTCTCAGCAATGACGGCCGAGCGGATCTTCGCCGCTCATGGAATGCGCCTGTTCGACATCCAGGAGCTTCCGACGCACGGTGGCTCATTGCGGATCTTCGCCTGCCACGCGAGCGACGACAGCCACCCGACATTGCCGGCTGTCGAAGCCTGCATTGCCGGCGAGAGAGAATACGGCCTTCACAAGCTGGGAACCTACGCCGACTTTGCCGAACGGGTCCGCGCAACGAAACGCAAGCTGCTCAGCTTCCTCATCGAGGCGAAGAGTCGGGGTAAGTCTGTGGTGGGCTACGGGGCGCCGGGCAAAGGAAACACGCTGCTCAATTACTGCGGTATCCGGACGGACTTCCTGGACTACACGGTCGATCGCAATCCGTACAAGCACGGGAAATTTCTACCTGGTACCCACATCCCGATCTTCCCCCCGGAACGCATCGCGGAGACCAGGCCCGACTATATCCTCATCCTCCCCTGGAACCTGAAGGATGAGATCATGGCCCACCTTGCCTACACGCGCGAATGGGGTGCTCAGCTCTTGGTTCCAATCCCTGAGGTTGCGGTGTACTAAGTCAACCTGGGAAGCTGTTTAACGCTGACAGCCGCTGCCAGCCGACGCGCAGAAATCACAACAGCAAGGCTTCCCTCGCAAGAGCTGTTGTCTCATCGGCTTCGGGCTCGAGTTGCCCTGCGCCGGAGTCTTCCAAAAACCTGGCGATCTGGTCGAACTCCCACGGTGGACGCGTCCCATCCGATTGGTCGCCGCGCGGCACCCAGATAATGGTTTCGTAACGGGCGCGCGTCAGCAACACGCGATAGGTGTTGATCACATAGGCCACGCCCGCGTCAAGCCGCCTGTCCTGCCACCCGCTTCCGATGAAGGCACGCGCGGTCCAACGCCCGTCGCGGCGAACAAGATCGTTGCCCCAGGCGAGGCCGACATAATCGAGCTCAAGCCCCTGGATCGCAAACTGCGTTGCCGGTACTTCCAGAGCATCCGAGGCGCGCACATCCGGCCAACGGCGCAGGAACCAATTGGCGACGGCATCGCGGTCAAGATGCGGGAACTCGGGCCACAGACCGTCAGCAATCAGCCGTTTCGCCCCGGCGCTGCACACCAGGCCGCTGCGTCGCGTCCCACGCGCACGCCGGCGCAATGCCGCGCGTAGCGCAGCCAACGAACGCGTTATCTGCACCGGTATGCCTCCGGCGGCAATGCCGGCGGCCCGATCGGCATCCCCGGCGAGTACCGCATCGACCCACGGCGCGACTGCGCCGGAATGGATCGATCGGACTGGCACGTCCAAATGCAGCGCCGGATCGATCTCTAACGCGGCGGGAGCGGTTGCGAAAAGAAGCTGTCGAGCATCGCTGTTGGCCAGCGCGGTGGGCGCGGCGCGGACTTGCCAACTGGGACGTGCCAACAGAGCCTGCCCCCATTCGGCAAGTCCTGCCTCGCCGGTGTTGATCTCCTGACCACCGCCGACCAGGGCCACGATCACCGCCCAGTCGTTGTGCCGGTGCATGATGTCGAGGAACAAGGCCGCCTCGCTCTGGGCGTGGCCGAACTTGCGGCGGCCGAACTCGGCGTCCCAGGCACGCTGCGCCTCGTCGAAGACGATTACGTGCTCATGCGGGGGGCCCGGGCGGTCGAGATTGTCGCGCAGGAAACCGATCAGCGGCTGCAGCGCGCTTTCGGTCTCCTGACGCGCCTGCCGTAGGCTGCGGCCCTGGCGCTGGGCGTCGCGTGCCAGCGCCTCGCGCATCACATGCACAAGCGGCAGATTGCCGGTGAGGAACGCGGCGCCGCTATCGGTACCGAAGACGACGTTGAGGCCGCATAGGGTTTTGCCGGCGCCCGGAATGCCGGTGACGAACAGTACGAGATGCTGATGCGTGCACTGCGCAGCTTCAATCGCCGACAGCAAGGCCTCGGTCGTGCGGGTCAGATTGCCGACCTCCGCCCGCGCGGCGGCGATCTCGGCGACGCCGTGGCGGCCATACAGCATTTGTGCCGCCTCGACGATGGTGGGCACGGGGTGATAGGGCGCGGCTTCCCAAGCGGTGGCGTCGAGCGGCACCAGAGGCGGAGCGCGCTCTAAAATCTGCCGTATCGTGTTCGCGAGCGACCCCGCACCGACGTCCAATACCTGCGTTACCCCGTGCCACAGCAGCGGCCAGGCGGGCGATGTCGGGCGCGCTTCGGTCGCCACGAGAAGCGGTACCACGGGATGGCTGCGACTCGCCGCATGGAAATCGAATAGGTCCAGCGCGTAGTCATCGACCTGGGCGCGATCGGCGGCGCCGAACCCCGTCGCGCCGACCTTGAATTCAAGAACCAGGATGGCCCGGTCGGTCAGAATCACTGCGTCGATACGACGGCCAAGCCGCAGCAACGGATACTCCAGCACGACCCGCCAGCTTCCGGGGAAACCAGCCAATGCGGTCCGCAGCAGCGCGATCTGCGTCCGCCATGCGCGGACCTGGCTCTCGCGGTTCAGGTGATGCGTTTCCACCAACCGTAGCGCCAGACGCTGGACGATCGCTTCAGTATCCGCGGCGAGCAGAGCCGCCACGTCTCCGGACCACCATGCTCTCACGCCCAGTTGCCTAGCAGCGGAGTGCTAACCGATGGCTAGCGCGGGCCGTCGAGAATCAGCATCAGGTCGGTATCGCCGGTCGCCTGCCCGCACGCAGTGATCATGGCGTGCGCCTGGCCGCGGTGGTGGGTCTGGTGATTGAACATATGGGTCACCAGGAAGCCGCGCTGACCCTTCATCTCACGATTGGCGGCGCCGCTGAACCACACCAGATCGCCGGCGAGCCAGGGGTCGGTCACCCGTCCGGCCCATTCCTCGATCCCTGCATCGGCCTTGACCCGCTCCTCGGCTAGTCGGTCGAAATCGTCGATCATCCCGGCGCTCTCCTTGATCCGCACCGGCGGGCGGGGCCAGCCGTCGAAGCGCGCCATCCACACCTGATCGCCCCACAGCAGGTGCACCAGCGTGCCGTGGATCGAGCCCCAGAACGCGCCTCGATCCGCGCGGCGCTCGGCATCCGGGATGCAGGCCGCCGCGGCGTAGAGCCGCCGGTTCATCTCGGCGTTGTAGGCCGCCATGGTGCGCACATAGGCCGGCGTGATCATGCCTTTCCTCCGATCCGGTGGGTTGATTCGCGGTGGAACATGGCCGAATTTGCCGCCGCCGCCCGGCCGCCGTCCAGGTGACCGGAACGATCTGTGCCGACAGGAGATTCGCCGCCGATGGCTTCCAACTCCACTACCGCGCTGCCAGGCCCCGGGGGGCACGCCGGTCCGCATGATGGCCCCCCTGGCGAGACGCGGCGCGATTTCCTGAACCTGGTGACCTTCTCGTTCGCCGGGATCGGGGCGGTCGCGGTCGCGTGGGCGATGGTCGATTCGATGAACCCGTCGGCCGACGTGATCGCTGCGGGCGCTCCGATGGACATCGACCTCTCGAAGATCGAGCCGGGCCAGCAGGTGATCGTGCGCTGGCGCGGCGATCCCATCCTGATCGTGCACCGCACGCCCGAGGCGCTGAAATCGCTGCAGTCGCAGAATGTGCTTTCACGGTTGTCCGATCCGGACTCGACCGTCAACCAGCAGCCGCCCTATGCGCAGAACTGGCACCGCTCGGTCAGGCCGGAGCTCGCGGTGCTGGTGGGCATCTGCACCCATCTCGGCTGCCTGCCGCTGTACGAGCCGACGCCCAGCGCGACGGACCCGGTGGCGAATTGGCCGGGCGGTTATTTCTGCCCCTGCCATGGCTCGAAATACGACCTGGCGGGACGGGTCTGGAGGAACGTCCCGGCGCCGTACAATCTGCCGGTGCCGCCGTATAGCTTTCCGGAGCAGAACACGCTGCGGATCGGCGAGAACCCGACGGGGGCCAGCTTCGAACTGAGCGAAGTGGTGCAGATGTAGATGGCTGACTAGACTAGCGTCCGCGCTACGCCACTGACTCCGGCATGCCGTTTGCCGCGAGCCGCGGCAGCAAAGGCAGCAGGGTCTTCAGGTCTCGCTCGGCCACGCAAACGAGGTATTCCGATGCCGGCGGCGTGATGTCCAGCGCCTCGGGCAAGGGCAGACCGTCCGGGCCAAGCGGCAGTGCCGCCAGGCCAAGATCGCCATACACCTTCAAAAGCCCCGCACCGGCACGCCAGACCGCCGGGTCCTTCCCCTCCTGGCGGGCCAGGTCGTGCAGCCGCCAGATTGCCGACACCCGGTCGGTTTCAGCGCCGGCCGGGTCGCCCAGCGCCAACAGCACGCGCCCGACGCGGCGGAACGGGATGGCCGCCTGCTCCGCTTCGCCCCACACCACCCCTTCGGCGCCGGCCCGCGGTGCGGCACCAAGCCTGGCGAGCCGCGCCTTCGCCTCGGCATCCCACGGCCGCCAGGCAATACGGCCCGGCCGCACGAGGAACCACACCGCGACCAGCGCAAGCGCCACCGTCACGGCCACGCTCGCCCGCAGGCCCCACGGGAAGGCGCCAGACAGCACCACCTCCCACCAAGCATTGTTCGGCACCCCGTGCACCCGCCGGCGGAAGCCGGCCAGCGCCAACACGCAGACCGTCAGGGCCAATAGCGACACCGCGGTCGAGGGTTCCAGCGGCCCGCTCAGCAGCCGGGCGTGGCGGTAGAACCGGCTACGGAACGGCGCCAGCAACACCGCCGACAGCACCAGCATGCCGGCGACCCAGCCTCGCTCGCCCTCCGCCACGATGAACGCGGCGCCGCCAAGCAGGAGCACAACGGTCAGCCACCACGCCAACGCGACGCGGTGCATCAGCCCGATCCCCAGCACCATGAGCCCGGCGCCGATCAGGGAGGGGATGAACTGCCCGGCATGGCTCGCCACCTCGGCCACCTCCGGATCGGCCCAGGAAAGGTCGGGCGGGCGCGCCGACAACAGCCCGAGGCCGAGCAGCAACACGCCGGAGAGCGCGACCGCGCCGGTGGAGGCGGCGACCGCGAACTCCGGCTCGGTCCAGCGTCCCACCGCCGAGAGCCCCGTTACCCGCGCGAGCCGGCCCAGCGCAACTCCGCCGTGCAGCAGCACCTCGTTGGCAGAGAACAGGGAGCCGGCCAGGAACAGGGGGATGACGTAATAATACAGCCGGAACACCACGATCGCGCCGACGATTTGGGGCGCGGCGACGAACGGCGCCAGCCCGAACAGCACGGCGCTGTCGAACACGCCAAGCCCTCCCGGCACGCTGGTCGCCACCCCGGTCGCGTAGGACGCGACGTAGACGCCGAGGAAGATCGGCCAGCTCAGTCCTGGCGCGCGGGGCAGCAGCATCCAGAAGACAGAGGCACTGATCGCGACATCCGAGGTGGCGAGCGCGACCTGCGCCAGCGCCATCCGCCCGCTTGGCAGTTCGGTGCCGCGGCCGAACAACCGCGCTCCGCCGCGCAGGTGCGCGACGATCACATAGCCGACGACCACCCCCAAGAGCACTGCGCCCGCGGCCTGCAATGCGGCGTGCGGCAGATGCTCGCCGAAGAATGGGATCGCCTGGGGCTCGGTCAGCAGAACGGCTCCGCCGATCACCAGGCCGCCAAGTCCGAAAGTGAGACTGCAGAACGCAACGATCCTGGCGATCTGCAGCGGCGCGAGCCCCCAGTGGCCATACAGCCGGTAGCGGACGGCGCCGCCGGACACCGCGCCGAAGCCCAGGTTGTGCGACAGCGCATAGGCGCAGAACGAGGCGAACGCCACGCGCGGATAGGGCACTCGGTGCCCGACATAGATCGTCGCCAGCCGGTCGTAGATGGTCAGCACGCAGTAGGACAGCACGGTCAACAGGAAGCCGAGTGCCAGCGCCCGCGGCGGGATGTCGTTTACGGCCCGGCCGATGTCCTCCAGCCGCAGATGCCGGAATTCCTTCTGCACGGCGTAGAGGGCGCCGAACAGCAACGCCGTGCCCAACAGCGCCGGAAGATGGCGCAGGAAGCGGGGAAGGCCGAGGGGGAGGAGCCCCCTGGCCGATTCGTCCCTCATGCGGCGTGGGCGGGCCGGGCGAGCGCCGCCTCGATCAGCGCGATAGTCTCGGGCATCCCGTACAGCGCTGCGAAGCCGCCGAAGCGCGGACCTTCGGGCTGGCCGAGCAGCACCTGATAGAGACAGCCGAACCAGTCGCGCAGCGCCGCAAAAGGATGGCGCTTGCCGATCTCGTAGACCGCATTCTGGATGGCCTCGGCATCCGCGCCCGGGTCCATTCCGCGCAGCGTCTCGGCAAGGTCGGCGAGCGCCGCGCGTTCAATCGTGGTGGGCTGGCGATAGTGTTTCGATGGCAGCACGAAATCGTGGTAATAGGCGATCGCGTGGCGCACCAGGCTATCGAGGAACGGGCTCGTCTCGGGCGAGGCGTCCGGGGCGTACCGACGGATGAAGCCCCACAGCATCTCCGAGGTTTCGGCGTTCACCACCGCGGCGAGCTGCAGCAGCATGGTGAACGATACGGGACTGCCGCCATGGTTTGGCAGCCGGCCCGCGTGGATGTGCCAGGCCGGGTTGGTGCGCTGCTCCTCGTCCGACTGCGCCGGCAGGCGGGCGGCGTTGGCCAGGTACTCGTCCGTGGCGCGCGGGATCACGTCGAAATAGAGCCGCTTGGCGCGCTGCGGCTGGTTGTACATGAACTGGCTGAGCGATTCCGGCGGCGCGTAGCGCAGCCATTCCTCTACCGGCAGGCCGTTGCCCTTCGACTTGCTGATGCGCTGCGCGTGCTCGTCCAGGAACAGCTCATAGGTGAAACCGTCCGGCGGCGGCGCGCCCAGGATGCGGCAAATGCGGCCGGAGAGGCGCACGGAGTCGATCAGGTCCTTGCCGGACATCTCGTAATCGACGCCGAGCGCGAACCAGCGCATCGCCCAGTCGGCCTTCCATTGCAGCTTGCAGCGGCCGCCCTTCACCGAAGTCTCGAATGTCTCGCCGCTGTCGGGGTCGCGCCATTCGATCGTACCGGCGGCGGGATTGCGGCGCTGCAGCGGCACCTGCATCACCCGCCCGCTGCGCGGGTGGATCGGCAGGATCGGCGCATAGGTCGCGCGTCGCTCTGGTCCCAGCGTCGGCAGGATCACTGCCATCACCTCGTCGTAGCATTCCAGCACACGCAGTAACGCGGCATCGAACCGCCCGTTGCCATAGTATTCGCTGGAGGAGGCGAAGTCGTACTCGAAGCCAAAGGAATCGAGGAACTCCCGCAGCCGCGCATTGTTGTGCGCGCCGAAGCTCGGATGGGTGCCGAAGGGGTCCGGAACGCGGGTCAGCGGCTTGCCCAGGTGCTGCGCCAGCATGTCGCGGTTCGGCACGTTCTCGGGCACCCGGCGCAGCCCGTCCATGTCATCGCTGAAGGCGATCAGGCGGGAGGGCTTGCCGGTCAATTCGGTGAAGGCCTGGCGCACCCAGGAAGTGCGGGCGACTTCGCCGAATGTGCCGATATGCGGCAGGCCGGAGGGGCCGTAGCCGGTCTCGAACAGCGCCGCCGGCTTGCCCGATTGTGCCAGGCGGTCGGCGACCTTGGCTGCTTCCTCGAACGGCCAGGCGCGGGGAATCGACCGTGTATCGTGATGCGCGGCAGCGGACATTGCGCGGAAGCTATGGATGGGGCGTGCGAAGGTCAACCGGAGCGGTACGGCGGGATTTCCTTGCTTTGGCGCATCCGATCGGCTAATTGGGCTGAACAGAAACTACATGCGCCCGGCGGTCGGCGACCGCTCGGCCAGGGTTCATGGTTGACCACCACCTGAACGAAGACGCTGCGATCCGTGTCGCGGCGAACTCTTAGAGGGAGGCAACCATGCACAGAGGCCACAAGCTCGGCCGCACCCCGCGGTCGTACGATCCCCGAATCCCACACCTGAGCGCGCTGCTGGCGGGCCGCACGTTGGCCCCGCCGCCGCCGGCAAAGGACTGGTCGACCGGCATGCCGGCCGGTCTTGGCATGATGCTGAATGACACGCTCGGCGATTGCACCTGCGCTGCCGTCTATCACGCCCGGCAGGTGTGGACCTTCAACGCCGGCGGCGCCGCCGGGATGGACACCGAGCCCGACAGCGAGGTGCTGAAGCTGTATGAGGGGGCCTGCGGTTACAAGCCGAACGATCCTGCCAGCGACCGCGGCGGCAACGAGCAGCACGTCCTGACCTTCTGGCTGCGCCGTGGCGCGCCAATCGGCACTGCGAAGCAGGCAGACAAGATCGTAGCCTTCGTCGAAGTCGATCCTCGCAATCTCGACGACGTGAAGCGCACGATCGCGGAGTGCGGGGTCGCGTATATCGGCTTCAACGTGCCCCAGAACATCATGCCGCAGGGCGGCGAGCCACCTGCGGTCTGGACCATTGATCCGAGCAATCCGCCGATCATTGGTGGCCACGCCGTTGTGCTGCCGGGCTACGACCCGAATGGGGCGATGGTCATCTCGTGGGGACAGAAATACACAATGACCTGGGAGTTCTTCGCCAAGTACGTCGATGAGGTGTACGCGATTGCCGATAATTCCTGGGTCAAGAGCACGGGCGCGACACCCGCAGGACTCACCATCGCGCAGCTTGAAGATCAGATGCGTGGGCTGACGGAAGCGGCCTGATCAACGCGCGGGGCGACATGCAACGGGCTGACTGCCGAGGTGACGGTGTCGCGGCATGAGCAGCGGCTCCGTCACCTCCTGTCGGCCATGGGTCGGCTGAAATGCCTCGACACGAAGAGGGTATTATATTACCGCTCGATACCAGCTTCTTTTATTCCGTTTTCGACCCATGGATCGGGTTGCCCGCAGCCTGCCGACTATTCGCATTGAGGCATCCTTTCCCCGACGCCATCATGGGTACCAAGTAACCGCTACGCTGCGGCCTCCTCGTCCGATCGGAACGTCGCCGCTTCACCCGCCGGCGCGAGATTCGACCGTATCGTGTCGAGCAGATGCAGCAGCCTTTGGTGCTCGGTCTCCGAGATGTCGGCAAGAGCCTGCGCATCCACGAACCCGGCGATCGCCCGAATCTGCGTCAGTGCAGCCTGTGCCGCCGGCGTCAGCCAAAGGGTGCGGATCCGCCGATCGGTCGGGTGCGGTCGGCGCTCGATCAGGCCGGCGTCCTGCAGCGTGTCAATCAACCGCACGACCGAGATGGTCTCGATATCAAGAGCGGTCGCCAGCCGGGTCTGGCTGGTTCCCGGCGCTTGCGCGACATGCACCAGCACGAGCGCTTCCGAGCGATTGAGATTGAGGCCGGCCTCTTTCGCCCGTTGCACAAATCGCCGGCGCATCAATCGGGATGTGTCGCGGAGCAGGAAGCCAAGGCTGCGATCCGCCGGCGCGGATTTGCTCACGTCCTGCCAATTCCCATGTCCACCGACGGGTTCGGCTGAACGGCACAGCCTGTCCCGATCAGCTTCGACCAGCTCACCGCCGGCCCGGTCTGTGTAAGTCTTCTCAGTCACACTCGTCTCCACCCTGGCATCTTCGTTTTGCCCGTTGACGGGACCAACAAACTCGATCAGTCCGCTGCCTCGCTGCTGACCACCCCCATCTTCGACGCGAGCGTCGGCATGCGCGCGCGGCGCGGCGCCAGGCGCTGCTGCAGGCGATCGAGATAGAGATAGATCACCGGCGTCGTGTAGAGCGTCAGCGCCTGACTCAGCATCAAGCCGCCGACCATCGCAAAACCAAGCGGCTTGCGCAGATCAGAGCCGGCTCCGCTCTCCAGCATCAACGGCAGCCCGCTGAACATCGCCGCCATCGTCGTCATCAGGATCGGCCGGAAGCGCAGCAGGCAGGCCTGGCGAATCGCGGCGAGCGGCGAGAGACCATCGCGCCGCTCCGCGGTGATGGCGAAATCCACCATCATGATGCCGTTCTTCTTGACGATGCCGATCAGCAGAATGATGCCGATCAGGGCGATCACGGTGAGTTGGTAGCCGAACGCCAGCAGCATCAGCAATGCGCCGACA
>Ga0335074_10008576_pt1 | contig 14204 bp, 12 predicted proteins | sample Lox_Sample_23_FD_206715 | JGI IMG/M metagenome (GOLD analysis project Ga0335074, IMG submission 206715) | Soil microbial communities from Loxahatchee National Wildlife Refuge, Florida, United States - Lox_Sample_2.3 | ecosystem: Environmental > Terrestrial > Soil > Wetlands | place: USA...
GCCGTGGGGGAGGGCGTGCCGCTGTTCACCGGCCTGGCCCACCCGCTGAGCCTGCGCCTGATTGCCAGCACGGCATTTCCATCCGGCATCCTCGAGCTGGCCTACGCACCGGCCTAGTGCCGTCGCAGTATCAGGCGTTGCGCGCGGTCAGGGCCGCGCTGAATTCGCTCTCAGGACGCGCCAGCGGCACTCCGTCGACGACGATGTCGACAACCTCGTTGAAGACGGCGAGATAGTCCTTGATCGGCGCGGCGGCGGCGATCGGCGACGGGTAGGACCAGACGATGTTCGTGCGGAGGTTCTCGCCGGCTTTGACCGACCAGTAACGCGCGTTACCCTTATACGGGCAGGTGGTGACCAGGTCGGTCTCCTGGAGGAGGCTGAAGTCCACGTCCTCGGGGGGGATGTAGTACCGGATCGGCAGGCGCGTCTCGAACAGCAGCACGGGCCGGTTCGTGTCGGCGATCTTGAGGCCGTCTACGTACACCTCCACGTGGCGTGAGCTGCGAATCGGATCGACGCGCTTGTACGGGTCGCGCGGGTGCCGGAAGATCTCCTCGTCCTCCTCGTACCAGTGCTCGACCCCCGGCTCCTCACGACGGAACCAGTCGACGGCCAGGTAGTCCTCGAGGCCGCTCACCTGGTACTGGAACACCAGGGCCGGGTAGACGACCCCGTTCACCGCCACGTCGTACCACTGGCTCACCCTGGGATGGCGTCCGTGCGACGGCGCCGCAGCGGCCGCGGTCAGCAGGTCCGCGCGGATGTCGGCGCGCGGGAAGACGTATCCGGGCACCGCCTGACCGGGCTCCCACACCAGCGTCGGTGCGTGGCTGTCTACCAGGTCGATGCCGCCGATCACCCCGCGAACGTGGCGCTCGCTCGGCTCGAAGGTGAAGTCCCCGGGCGGTACCGGATGACGGCGGGTGAGTTTGTCCGTGGGGGTGACAGCGGGGGCGGGCGATGACATGAATCTCTCCTGGAGGATCGGCTGGGCCGTCGGTGGGGACCCCAGAACAAGCAAGCTAGCAGGTACAAGCCTGCTAGCGCCGCCCGCAATTATCCACTATGTTGATCGGATTAACCTAGAATCCGTTGCGTCTACGGTACCCGTCCTTGATGGGTCCGTGTCCAGTGGCCGCCAGCATGAACGTGACTGGTGGCGCATACCGAACACACCTGAGCCCGCCGAGAAGACAGAGGACGGCCGCGTCATGAACATCAATCACCGTCGGCTTGATGCCCTGCGGAGGGGTCGGGGTCCCATCCAGGAGCACTACATCGATGAGCTGGTTGCCGGGCATCTGCCGCGCCGGGAATTCCTGCGCCGCGGCACCATGATCGGTCTCTCGGTGCCGCTGCTGGGCGCCATCCTGGACGCGTGCGGGAGCTCGTCGTCCAGCCCGTCCCCGAGCGCTCCGGCCGTCGGGCACGGCAAGGCCGGGTCCACGATCCGGGTCGGCGGGACGGTACCCGCGGCGGCGATCAACCCGGTCACCATCTCCGACCCCGGCGGCCTCGACATGCTGGCCCAGGTTGGCGAGTGGCTGGTGTTCGGCGACCAGCACTTCAACTACCACCCGTGGCTGGCGACCAGCTGGAGCCCGAACGCCGACGCCACGGTGTGGACGTTCAAGATCCGCCAGGGCGTGAAGTTCAACGACGGCACGCCGATGACCGTCGATGACGTGGTCTACAGCGTCAAGAGCCAGTGCGACCCGAGCAGCTCGGCCAATGCGCTGTCGGTCTTCGCTGGCCTGCTGGTCCCCGATGGGGTGGTGAAGGTCGACGACACCACCGTCGCGTTCCACCTGGAGTCGCCGGATGCGAGCTTCGTCGACGCGGTCGACAACTACAACTACAACCTGATCATCGTCCCGAACGGCTTCGACTTCGGCGATTACCAGAAGAAGTGGCCCGGCACGGGCGCCTTCATGAACAGCAGCTACTCGCCGAACGTGGGCGCGACGTTCGTGCGCAACCCGCATTACTGGAGGACTCCGGCCCTGCCCAAGGAAACCCAGTGGACGTTCTTCCCCAGCGAGGCACCGATGACGGCCGCGCTGGAGGCCGGGTCGATCGACTGCGACGACGGGATGTCGGTCGCCATCAGCCCGCAGCTGCTGAGCGGGGGATACAACGTCATCGCGGTCAAGGCGAGCACGCACCGGGAACTGTCGATGCGCAACGACATCCCCCCGTTCACCAGCAACTACGTGCGCCAGGCCATCGCCTACACGCTGGACCGCCCGGCGATCGTGCAGGCGCTGTTCAAGGGGTACGCCCAGGTCGGGAACGACAGCCCGTTCGCCCCCATCTTCAAGGCGACCAACACCAGCGTCCCGCAGCGAACGCAGAACCTGAAGCTGGCCAAGGAGCTGCTGGCCAAGGCCGGGGTGCCACGCGGTTTCTCGACCCCGCTGCTGACCGAGATCGACGAGGAGATCCCGCATTACGCCGAGATCGTCAAGCAGTCCGCGGCGGCGATCGGGGTGGACATCAAGCTGACGATCGAGACGTCCACGAAGTACTACGGCAACGCTACTTTCGGCCAGTCTGACTGGCTGGACGGGGAGATGAGCCTGGTCGACTACGGCGCGCGCTCGGTACCGAACCTGTTCCTGGAGGCGCCGCTGCAGTCGATCAACGCCAAGACGGGCCAGGGAGCCTGGAACGCCGCGCGCTTCAACAACCCCACCTACGACCAGCTGTCCAAGGAGTTCGTCGCGGCACCGGACCTGTCGACGCAACGGCGGCTGGCCGGCCAGATCGAGCAACTGCTGCTGGACGAGACCCCGATCATCTACTCCTACTTCTACGACGCGCTCATCCCCACCCAGAAGAACCTCACCGGCCTGTACCCGACGCCGACCGGGCAGTTGTTCTTCTGGAACGCGGCGAAAACAACCTGAGCGCCGTGGCAGCCGGGCTGGAATACGACCACCGCAGCGAGTGGGTTCCCAGCCCGCGGCGGGTCCGGGTCTGGTTCGCTGGCCAGACCATCGCCGACAGCACGGCGGTCATGCTGCTGCGCCAGCACGGCTTCCTGCCGGTGTACTACTTCCCGGAACGCGACGTGCGCGCCGGGCTGCTCGAGCCGAGCCCGCACGTCACGTTCTCGCCGTATAAGGGGACCGCGCAGTACTTCGACATCCGGGTCGGCGCCCGGGTGGCCCCGGCCAGCGCCTGGACCTACCCGGCCCCGCTGGCCGGCTCCCCGGACACCCGCGGGTACTACTCCTTCCACTGGCACGGCATGGACGCGTGGCTGGAGGAAGACGAGATCATGTCCGTGCACGCCCGCGATCCGTATCTGCGCGCGGAGACACTGTCCAGTTCCCGGCGTGTGGTGGTGCGGCTGCGGGGCGAGGTCGTGGCCGATACCGCCCGGCCGGTGCTGCTGCTGGAGACCGGCCTGGTGACCCGGTACTACATACCTCCCGCGGACGTCGCGATGGAGTATTTCGGGCCGGGTGCGGGCTACTCGATGTGCCCGTACAAGGGCACCGCCCGCTACCTCGACTACCGGCGCGGCGGCGCGCAGATCGACGGTGCTGCCTGGTACTACCCGGCCCCGCTGCGGGATGTGGTGAAGATCGCCAGCCACGTCTGCTTCTGGAACGAGCGCGCCGACACCACGATCGAGGTCGATGGCGAGGAGGTACCGCATCTCGGCATCCGGCCCAGCGGCCCGGGCGGCGAGCTGCTCTACCCGTCACGGAGATTCTTCATGGTCCCCCCGCCGGCCACCATGCAAGACGCGCGGCCCGGCCAGCTCCAGCACGATTTCGCGCGCCCGAACGGGCGGCCGGAGGGCCCGCCCGATGATCTGATCGACATGGCGGTCGAGCGCGCTGGCGGTCGGCTGCACGGGCTTCCGGATGGCCCGCCGCGTGTCGGCGCACCAGCGGAAAAGGCGGCCAAGCCCGAGCCATCGCCGTTCTTCACGTTCGGCCGCAGCCCGGACCGGCTCACCGGGGAAGCGGGTTACGAAACCCAGGCCAGCCTGGATCCCGCCGCCACGTGCGCTCCGGCGCTCCGGCGGGTCCGGGCCCTGAAAGCCGGTGTGATCCTGGCTGACTCCCGCGACGCAATCCTCTACGCCGGTCCTCACGGCCCGGCTACCTACTATTTCCCGGCCGGGGATGTGCGGCACGACTTGCTCGATGAGTCGACGGGTTTCTCACCCGCTGACCCGCCGCCCGGTCTTGACTTGCTGCGGGGGCGCTTCGCGTTCAAGTGGAACGCCATAGATACCTGGCTGGAGGAGGACGACGAGGTGCGTGGGCACCCGCGGGTGCCCTACCACCGCGTGGACGCCGTGGCCAGCGGGCGCCATGTCACGGTGCGGCTGGCAGGCACTCTGCTCGCCGAAAGCCGCAGACCGGTCGCGGTCTTCGAGACCGGCCAGCCCGCGCGCTTTTACCTCCCCCGGGCCGACATCGCGATGCACCTGCTGACGCCGGATGACCGGCGGACGCAGTCGCCCTACCTGGGGACGGCGGCCTACTACTCTGCGCGCGCCGGGGAAGCGATCCACTCCGGTGTGGCGTGGAGCTACCAGGATCCGATTCCCGAGTGCCCGAAGATTGCTGGCCTCATGTGCTTCGACGATTCGCTGGTCCGGGTCGAGGAGGAGACTGCCTGATCCCGCCCGGGCACCTTGCCGGGAATGGCCACGCCACCACCTGCGTAGGGTGCTTTGTGAGGGAGGAATAACGTGACACTCGCCAACGGGACCGGTCTGCGGCCGGTCTTGAGTTCTCCGACCGCCAGGCCCGCCGCATGAGCACCCGCCGTGCCCATCTCACCGCGTTCCTGGCCGGCGTCGGCTATCACGAGTCCGCGTGGAAGCTGGCCGATCCGGCGGACCTGGCCGGCCCCGCATGGTTCGGCGTGCTCGAGCGGGCCACGCTCGCTGCCGAGCGCGGGCTGCTCGACGCCGTGTTCTTCGCCGACTCTCCCGGGCTGGCGATCTTCCGCGCCCGGTACTTCCCGCAGGTCGGCTTCGACCCGCTCGAGCTCCTCGCGGCGCTGGCCCGCAGCACGACCCGGGTCGGCCTGATTGCGACCGCGTCCACGACCTATAGCGCGCCATACGACCTGGCCCGCCGGCTGGCCACCATCGATCACCTGTCCGGCGGCCGGGCCGGCTGGAACATCGTAACCACCCGGTACGCGGGGGCGGCCGGCAACTTCGGGCTCGCGGCCCACCCCGACCCGGCCGACCGCTACGCGCGGGCCGAGGAGTTCGTCGAGGTCGCCACCAGGCTGTGGGAGAGCTGGGATGCCGACGCGGTCGTCTGCGACCAGGCCAAGGGCGTGTGGGCGGACACCGACCTGATCAGGCCGGTCGACTTCCACGGACGGTTCTTCGATGTCGCCGGCGCGCTGACGCTGCCGCGATCGCCACAGGGCCGGCCCGCGTTCGCCCAGGCCGGGTCCTCGGGGCCCGGCATCGAGCTGGCCGGGAAGACCGCCGACGTGGTCTTCACCGCCCAGCCGGACATCCCGGCCGGACGCCGCTTCCGCGAATCGGTCCGCGAGGCCGCCCTCCGCCACGGGCGGGACCCCGACGACGTGCTCGTGCTGCCCGGCGTGGCGTTCGTGCTCGGCAGCACCGAGGCCGAGGCGCGGACGCTGCGAGCCGAGCTGGAGGACCGGGTCGACCCCGAATTCCGCTGGCGCAACCTGGCGCACAACGCCGGGCTGGACACCGAGCTGATCGACCCGGACCGGCCGCTATCCGAGGCTGCCGTCGCGGCGGCGAGCCGCACCAGCCGCACCGACGAGGTCGTGCGGCGCGGGCGGGAAACCGGCAAGACCTTCCGCCAGGTCGCCGACGAGCTCACCGGCCTGCCCGGTGGCCTGGAGTTCACCGGGACACCGGAGCAGCTCGCCGACCTCATCGAGACCTGGCTGGCCGAGGGCGCGGGCGACGGCTTTACCTTGCAGCCGGCCACGCTGCCCGGCTCGCTCACCCAGTTCACCGAGCACGTGGTGCCGATCCTGCAGGCCAAGGGCCTGCACCGGACCGAGTACACCAGCACCACCCTGCGCGGCCACCTGCGAGACGACCGGTGACCCGCTGGGCTCCCCGCTAACGTCGGCTAGCCGGACCGGGTCAAGGCCTCGCTGGTGAGGGCGGCCAGCAGTCGCGGGCTTTCCGGTGACGCCTCGTCGGCTGGTCCCAGAGTCCGCTGGAGAAGTCCGTCGACTATTTCGTAATAGCCGATGGCGCGCAGCGGCGGTGAGTAGACGTGCACCGTAACCGCGCCCACGTCGTGGTTCATGCGGTGAATGCCGGTACCCGGGACCGAGAACTGCTCACCCGGCCCGTAGCGGTGAACGCGACGGCTTCCGCCGACCGGGAGCCCCTCGTTGGTCACGCTCCCCCGGAGCACGTACACGCCGGCCGCCGACCCGTCGTGGTCGTGGAATCCGGTGTCACGCGGATCAAGGATCACGTTGAGCCAGGCGATGCAGTCCTCGTCCTGCCAGAGCACGACCGACTCGCTGGCCCCGGTGCTCGGCAGCCCGGCCACGTCCACGCGGGCGGCCGCGCGCTCAGCCAGGGCCGCGCACCGCTGCGGCGGCAGCGCTGCCACTAGCGGCCGGCCGAGTTCTCGGCCAGCTCAGCGACGTAAGGCTTGCCCTCGCGCCACGCGGCGACCTGCTCGGGCCGGCCGAACACCTTGAGGTAGTCCTCCACGCTGTCCTTGACCAGCTCCCACTGGGTCACCGGCTCGTAATCGGTTTCCTCCCCGGGCTCGGTGAACGGGGCCAGCGGCTCGAGCACCTGCTCCAGGCCCGGGTGGTAGAAGATGGCCACCGACCGGCGCCTGGTCGCACCGCCGGCCACCACCCGGTGCCGGGCCGGGCGCAGCAGGCCGTTGGTCCAGCGGGTGAGCAGCTGGCCGGAGAAGACCTGCAAGGCGCCGGGCCTGATCGGCACCGGCACCCAGTCCCCGTCGGGAAGCTGAATCTGCAGTCCCTCGTATTCGCCGCCCTGGGCCAGCACCGTAACCGCGGAGCTGTCAGCGTGCTCGAGCAGCAGCAGTTTGTCCTCGTCGTTGCCCGTATCCGGGTACGTCCAGGTCGGGTAGTTGTTCACGGTGAGCCTCAGGTACGGCACCGGGCTCACCGGGAAGGTTCCGTCCGGCAGGCCCTGGGCGCGCGCGTACAGGCTGAGCACGCGCTCGGCGACCGACCGGGCCCCCGCGATGTAGCGGAAGGCCAGGTCGCGCAGTTCCGGGTCGTCACCGGGCCACACGTTCTCGTGGGCGTAGAGGCCGAGGTACTCCTCGGGCAGGCCGGCCGCCCTGGCCTGCTCGACGTTGTCGAACTGGCCGACGCTGAAGCGCTCAAGCTCCAGGCGGCCGAAGTCATCCGGCCACTGCCGCCATCCCCGGTACGGGTGACCGGTCGGGCTGGCCAGCTTGGCCCTGAGCCCCGCGGGCAGGTCGAGCAGCCGCCCGATGCGCTGGTCGAATTCGGCGATCAGGGGCTCAGGGACCCCGTGGTTGACCACCTGAATGATGCCGATCGTCTCGGTCGCCTCTTTGACCGCGTCCAGCAGCTCCGTGGGAGCGCCGGGGGCGGTGGCGGCGGCCAGGTCGATCACGGGGATGGGGGACGTCATAACGGATCCTTCGCTTCCTTGGCTGGTCAGGACCATCTGGTGACCGGGCGCTCCTGCGGCACGCCATCAACCACGATGTCGACCTTCTCGTTGAAGAAGGCCAGCAGGTTCTCGATCTTGGGTGCCTCGGGGATGGGCGCGGAGTAGCCCCACACGATGTCCTCGTGGCGCTCCCCGCCGGCCCGCACCGACCAGTAGACGGCCTCCCCCTTGTACGGGCAGCGGGTCCGGTTGGGGCTCGGCTCAAGCAGGTCGAGCCGGACGTCGAGCTTGGGCAGGTAATAGCGGACCGGCAGGCCGGTCTCGAAGAGCAGCCTCGGGCGGCGGCTGTCCGCCACCAGAACGCCGCCCACCAGGACCTGCACATGCCTCGAGGAGTTCAGCACGTCCACCCGGTGGTAGGGGTCGCGGGCGTGCCGGAAAACCTCGTCGTCTTCCTCGTACCAGGCGTCCGCCTGGTCCCAGTAGAAGGCCACGTAGTCCTTCAGTTCCGGCACCGAGTCGATCGGGTCAGGGTAGGCCCACACCGCGTTCTCGTACCGCTGCCCGCCCGCGACCACCGTGTAGTACGAGGCGTCGCCCTTATACGGGCAGTGCGTGTGGTGGCTAGTTGGCTCGAGCAGGTCGAACCGCACGTCGTCACGGGGGAAGTAGTACACCGGCAGGTGCCCGGTCTCGAACAGGTACAGCGTTCTGCTGCTGTCCGCGACCGCCTCGCCGCCGAAGAACACCCGCACCCGCCGCTGGTTCGGCTCGCTGCGCACCCGCCGCGTGCGGAGCGTTTCGCTGGTGACCGGTTCTGCTGCCTGTGTCATCGCTGCCCTTCTGGCGCCGTCGTGAGTAGCCGATTGAGTGCCGCGGCGAGCGCGGCGGGCTGGGTGGCGACGACGTCTGCGCCGCCACCGGGAACCGTGATGACCTGAACGCCCGGCGCCCGCTCCCGCAACCGCGCCAGGTCGTCGGCGGACAGCGGGCCGGCCCGGTCGCCCCGGATGACCGCCGCCGCCGGGCCAAGCTGGCCGAGTTCTCCCCACCGGGCCTCGTCAGCCGCCCCGGGGTCGCTGGCCCCAGCAGCACCGCCAGGCGGTGCGGCTGGCAGGCTGCCCGGATGATGACGCCACGCCCACGAGCCATCCTGATCCTTGATGAGCTCGTAGGCGATCTCCCGGCGCAAGGACTGCGCGCTGTGCTCCGGCCGCCTGGCGGTCAGCGCCGCGAGGGCTTCGGCCTGGCTGGCGAACCGCTCCGGACCCGGCCACCGCTGGCCTTCCCCTGGCCCCGAGCCGGGCAGCGCGGCGGCGACGAGCGCGAGTCGCGGCACCAGCCGCGGCTGGCGCCGGCTCAGCGCGAGCGCGGTCTGCCCGCCAAGGCCGCTTCCGGCGACGAGCCGTGCGCGCGGCGCGAACGACCGGATGGCCTCGGCGAGCGCCGATGTCAGCTTGCCGGGCTCGTAGCGCCCGTCCCGCCGCCAGTCGGAGCGTCCGTGACCGGGCAGGTCGATGGCCAGCGAGGGACGGCCGACGGTCAGCGCGACGGCGTCCCAGGCCCGGGCGCTCTCGCCGATGTCGTGCAGGAACACCACCTCTGGGGGCCCGTCGCCCCAGAACACGCCGCTGACGTGACCGCCAGCGGGAACATTGACCCAGGCCCGGCGGACCCGTGGCAGTGCGCCGTCGGCGGCACCCGCCTCCGCTGCCGTCTCCGCGACGAGCGCGAACTCGTTGCCGAGCTCAGTGAACTCCTCACTTTCAACGGCCATGTGCCGAGCCTTACGCAGCCACCGCACCTTGTCAATAATGTCTATCAATTTAATAGGAAAACTAGTAAGTGCGGCCCGGCGGCCGCTCGCGGCCCAAACGGGGTGGTGGGGTTCCTCCGACAACGAGGTGGTGGGGTTCCCCGGCAACGGGGTGGTGGGCACCACGCTGTTCCTCTAACAACAGCGTGGGCACCACCACCTCACTGACCTAGCCGATCTCGCGCCGGGATGCCCGCACGGCCGGGTTCCCTCCCGGTCTCTGGTGCTGCACCTCAAAGACCACGGCCCGGCCCTCGCCGTCTTCCGCCGCCACCGGGAACCAGAACTCGTCGGCGCACCCGTCCCGGCTGTGCCTGGCCACCGGGCCAAACGGCCCCGCCGACTCGGCCATGGCCGCGAACACCGCGTGCCCGGTCAGTGTCCGCAGGGTGGCACGCGCGGGGAGCCAGACCGGCCGGCCGCAGACCGGGGTGCGCGGCGGCCAGGAAACGCTCAGCAGGGCCAGAACGGCGGCGGCGGCGAGCACGCCGGCACCGAACCAGCCACGGTCAACCGCAGAAGGCTGACCGGCCGCGGCGACCGCTTCGGCCGCGCCGGCCACCGACAGCACGGCGCCGCGGGCTATCTCCCGCGAGGAGACTGCCGCAGCGGACGTTGCCGGTGCCGAGCGCCACTGGATGCACCCGCAGCCCCCGGGCACGCGCTTCACCCGGGCGTAGCCAAGCAGGGCGCAGAATCCCGCACCGAGCGCGGCCATGGCCACGCCGCCGGGCAGCGGGGCGAGGCGCGCGCAGACGACCAGCCCGACGGCGCACTCCAGGCCGCCGGCGGCCATCTCGGCCCGCCGCCACCGGCGCCTGGTCATGCGCAGCGCGCGCCTGATCCCCGAGGACCCGGCCACGCCGCGCACGCCGCGGTAGAGCTTGCTGGCGCCGGCCAGGGCCAGAAGCGCGCCGCAGCTTTCGGCGCACCCCGCTGCCCCGGCCGTCAGCAGGCCAGCACCGGGCCCGATCACGGGTCGGAGAGCACCCGGAAGCAGTAGTCGGCAAAGACCACGTTGGCCAGGTCCAGGTCGACATTCGCCGAGTACCCGCAGACTCCCTGTTCCCCGAACTGCCACAGATTGCTCGGGACCTTCGAACTCGTGTAGGTCGAGCATTCCTCCGGGTCAAAGGCTGGCTGGTCTTTCATGGCTCCGCATGGCTCAGGCACCGCCGACCACACGGTGATGGGAATGTCGATGCCCGTCGCCGCGGCGATCGTGGAACAATTCGGCCAAGGCGAATCCGGGGTGCAGTACAGCGCCGGGAAAAGCGGGTACGTGCCCAGGCCGGCGAAGTTGTAGTTCCCGATGTAATTCGCCCACGCATTCCAGTAACTAGTGCTGAGCGACGTGTTATATTCCTGGTCGAGGAAGGCCCACAGTTCGCTGTTACTGGGCAGATCGAGCGGGCCAACCGTGTTGTAGGCGGAGAGCATCGCCGCGGCGAAGGTCTGCGCGTCGAGCTGGCCGGTGCCCGAGGACCCGTCGAGGTCCGACTGGTTGGGCGCGCTTATGCAGCCGACGAAATGCCCTCCGCTGGCCCAGGCGCCCTCGCATTCGGCGGTGGGGTCGCTGTTGAAGACGTCGGCAGCCGGCGATGGCGAGAAGTACCGGATCCAGTAACCCGGGTCTTCACCAAATTCGTCATACGCCGCCTGATATGTGTTCTGTATTTCTCCTGCGGTGTCATATCCCGCCATTGCTGATATCCCTCCGCAAAACAGTGCGTGGCTGCTGGCGATGCTGCTGGATCAGTAAACGGCCGATACCAGCAGGCTGGTGGAAACGGTCCCGATCGGGCTCAGTTCCTGGGAGAAGAACTCCAGGCGGGGGTTGCCTGGGGTCAGGGTCAGCAGGGTGCCGCTGGCGAGCTGGTACAGGCCGGAGTACTGCCGGCCGGAGCTGTAGGAGCCGGCCAGCTTGCCGGTGGACACGTCATAGGCGGCGATGCCGCCGGCCTTCGCCCCGCCGACCACGTAGAGCGTCTTGCCGTCCGCCGACAGGACGGCCTTGCTCGACGGCGCGCTCAGCGGTGCGGCGGGCACCGGGTAGCTGACCTGGGCCGTGACCCGGAACGAGTCGGACGGGTCGACGATGACCGCCTGGCCGATGCCGGGCTTGGTGATGAACACGGTCCCGTCGGCGCGTGACTGCATGGTCAGCGAGCTGGGCTTGGCCCGGATCTCAGCCAGCGGCGCGATCGTGGTCTGGGTCACCTCGCCGGTCCGGGCCGAGCCGACCTGGACCGTGCGCCCGTTGACCAGGCGCGCCACGTCCCCGCTGGCCAGCGTGACCACCGGCTCGCCGGACGCCCAGGGGCCGGGGGACGGCACCGAGAGCCTGGCCCGGCCCGATCCGAGCGGGAACGCGCTCAACCAGGGCAGCGGCGCCTTCCACGTCCCCTTGCGCTTCTCCTCCGCGGAGATGGGCTGTGGTTCCGCGGTCGACCACAGGAACAGGTCGGAGCCGTTGGCGGCCGCGGTGGTCAGACCCAGCGCCGGCGCGTTATCGAGGCTGAACGGCCCGGTGACGTGGCCGGTGCTGGTATCGAAGTAGGCCAGTTCGTGATGCGACGTCCAGGTCACGGCCTGCATGGGAACGGCGGCGCCGGTGCGCGGGTTCCTCTTGGTGACCAGGCGCTGGTCACTGGGCTCGGTGACGGCCAGCACCACGGCGATCGTGGTGGTGCCCGGGGCGAAGACCGGCTTGGGGACGATGTTCGTGCCCTCGGGGATGCCGGTGATGGTGACCGAGCCCTGCTGCTGGACGGCGGCCGTCGCCGACTCGACGAGCGTGAGCGTCACCTTCGCCCCGCCGGGCACGCTGTCCACGGTGACCAGAGCGACCGCGGACTGGTCCGGGGACGAGACCGGCGCGGTGGCCAGCGTCGCGGCAACGGGCTTGGCCGCGGGCAGGGAGACGGACCGTGAACCGGGGGACATCGCCACCGCGACCGAGCCGCCCGGGGGCGCCGCCGAATCCGGCACCCCGTACAGCAGTACGTAGCCGGAGCCGGGACTGCCCGACGCCGCAGCAGCCGTGGACCGGACCGATGCCCGGCCGGAAATCGACAGGTCAGGCAGGGCGATGAGAGCGCCGGCGCCGATCCCGCCGACCAGCATCTCACGCCGGCTGACCGTTAACCCGCCGCCATCCGAGCCCGTCCGGGGAGCCCGGCCCGGCCTCCGCAAGGTCTGCACTTCATTACTTCCTTCCATATGTATTTATATATCCGTATAAATTGCCCTCCTGAAGCGTAGGGACGCCCGGATGCGCTGTCAACGAGGAGCGGCCGAGAAACCTCTGCGCCCGTCAGCGCGTCATGACTCGGGCATGGCTCCGGGCGACCGGGCCGGGACGGTGGCCACGCTTGACGACCAGCGCGCCTCGACGTTGCCGACCCGCCAGTAGATCAGGGCTACGGCCCAGACCGTGATGAACAGGCCGGCGATGCAGAAGCCGGCGACGTTGATGTTGAAGTTGGCCATCGTGTTCCAGAACGCGCCGTGCAGGTGCAGCTCGGTGGTCAGTACGCCGAGGATCTCGATGGTGCCGATGATGAACGCCGCGCCGATCGACAACGCGGTGATGACCAGGTTGTAGTAGACCTTGCGGACCGGGCGGGCAAACGCCCAGCCGTAGGCGAAGTTCATGAACGCGCCGTCGAGGGTGTCGAACAGCATCATGCCGCCGGAGAACATGAACGGCAGCGCCAGCACGGCGAAGTAGGGCAGACCCTGGATGGCGGCGTAGGCCGTCGCGGCCAGCAGCACAACTTCGGTGGCGGTGTCGAAGCCGATGCCGAAGACCAGCCCGACGAAGTACAGCTGCCAGGTGTGGTTGATCGACTTCATGAACCGGCCGAAGAACCGGTACATCAGCCCGCGGGCCTGCAGCTGCGCTTCGAGCTGCTGCTCGTCGTAGGCGCCCGAGCGCATGTCGCGGAACACCTTGAAGATGCCGGCCAGCACGATGAGGTTGAGCAGGGCGATCAGGTACAGGAACCCGGCCGACAGCGTGGTCCCGATCGCCCCGCCAGCGGTCTCGTACGCCGAGCTGGGGTCGACCATGGCACCGAACACCGCCCGGGCGGCGACCGTGATCCCCACGCCGACCGCCACGATGATCGTGGAGTGGCCGAAGGAGAAGAAGAACCCGGTGCCGAGCGGCCGCTTGCCGTCGGCCATCAGCTTGCGGGTGGTGTTGTCGATGCACGAGATGTGGTCGGCGTCGAACGCGTGCCGGAACCCGAGGAACCAGGCCGTGATCGCGACCCCGACGCCGATGCCGAGGCCCCGGCTGCCGCCCTCACCCTTGTAGTCGAAGTGGTGCGGCAGCACGTACAGCACGAAAATGCCCCAGCCCACAACGTTGACCGCAACGACGAAGGCCAGCATGGCGCCGAGCCGGCCCCACTCACGGGCCCCCATCGTGGTGCGAACCGCGTGCAGACGATGCCTGGCCGTCGCGACGCGCCCCTGGCCGTAGAACATGGCGAACTGCCCTTCTTCCGAGGACTGGTGCTCGTCAGGCAGACCAGGCCAGGCGACCGGACTCGTCCCCGGGCAGGGGCTTGACGGTTGCGGGACAGTGCCGGGCTTACACCGGACTTCGCTGGCTGGCTGCCGCCCCGGCCATCGCGGCCGGGACCATCGGCAAGCTACAAGCCCGACGCCAATACCGTCAAGGCTCACTAGATGATTAGGTATAGGTGTGCTGATTTAAAACCCACGGTTTCGCCGTAGCCCGTGTTGCTGCTG
>Ga0335074_10008577_pt1 | contig 14203 bp, 11 predicted proteins | sample Lox_Sample_23_FD_206715 | JGI IMG/M metagenome (GOLD analysis project Ga0335074, IMG submission 206715) | Soil microbial communities from Loxahatchee National Wildlife Refuge, Florida, United States - Lox_Sample_2.3 | ecosystem: Environmental > Terrestrial > Soil > Wetlands | place: USA...
CGGGGGCTCCCAGGGGAGGCCCGCGCTCGCGGCGCTCGACGCGGTGGAATCCATCATGTGCAGCGCAGGTCTCGCCGGCCGCTGGGGCCCCACCGGAAGCGTCGGATTCGAGCTTGCCAGCCATCGCGCGACGGCCCGAGAGCAGAGCGACCTCGACCTCGCGATTCGGCTCGAGCAGCCTCTCTCGTGCGCAGCGGCGCGCGGCCTCGAGGCCGCATTGGCGCCGCTCCCGGTGCGCTGCGACGTGCTGCTCGAGATGCCCTGGGGTGCGGTGTCGCTCGGCGAGCTGGCGCAAATGCCGCGGCGCATCTTGCTGAGAACGGTGCACGGCCCTCGCTTGATCGATTCGGGCTGCGCTGCCGTGGCGGATGGATAGCCGCCCTTGCCGCGCGGGCGATCGGACATGCGCACGGCTTTTCTGTTCCCCGGTCAGGGGGCACAATCGCTCGGCTTTTTGCACGCCTTGCCCGACCGGCCCCTGATTCGCGAGACCCTCGAGGAGGCCTCCGGCGTGCTCGCTCTGGACTGCTCGCAGCTCGACAGCGCGGCTTCGCTCGACTCGACGCTCGCCGTGCAGCTCGGCTTGGTCATCGCGGGGTTCGCCTACGCTCGGCTGCTCGCCGCGAAGGGCGCCCGTCCGGACGCCGTGGCGGGCCTGTCGGTGGGGGCGTTCACGGCGGCCGCTGTCGCAGGCGCGCTCGATTTCGAGGATGCGCTGCGCCTGGTGCGGGTTCGCGGCGAAGCGATGCAGCGGGCTTTCGGCAAGGGTGGGTTCGGAATGCTCGCGATACTGGGGCTTCCCGAGACCGCGATCGGGAGCCTGATCGAGCGGGTTGCCGGCGGCTCAAGTGCGCTATATCTGGCGAGCGTCAATGCGCCCGCCGAGATGGTCCTCGCCGGAAGCGATGCCGCGCTTGCCGCCGCCGAGCAGGCGGCGCGGCGCGCAGGCGCCCGGACCCGGCGGCTGAGCGTGAGCGTGCCCTCGCATGGGCCGCCGCTCGAGGGCGTCTCGACCGCCCTGAGGCGGGCGATGGCCGGCGTGCGCCTGCATCCTGCCCGGGTGCCCTATGTCGGCAACCACCGTGCGCGAGCGCTTCTCAGGGGCGAGGATATCGCAGAGGATCTCATCGTCAACGTGTCGCGCACGGTACGCTGGCACGAATCCATGACGCTGCTGTATGAGCTCGGTTGCCGGCTGTTTGTCGAGACGCCGCCCGGAAGGGCGCTGAGCAATCTCGTTCGCGGCGAGTTTGCGCAGGCGCGTCCGGTTGCCGCGGTCGACGTCGATGGCGATTCGGTCGCGCACCTCGTGAAGCTCGCGGCAGAGCGGGCGGGCGGCGGCGCGCCGCGATGAGCACGGTGCTCGTCACGGGTGGCTCGGGCTTCATCGCGGGGCATTGCATCCTGAAGCTCGCGGCAGCCGGCCACCGGGTGCGCACGACGGTGCGCTCGCGCGCGCGCGCGACCGAGGTCCGCGACCTCCTCGGGGATGGCGGCCGCGACCTGTCCTTCGTGGTCGCCGACCTCGGCGATGATGCGGGCTGGGCGGCGGCCGTGCAGGGCGCCGACTACGTCCTGCACGTGGCATCGCCCTTTCCGCCGCTCGCTCCGAGACAGGAGCGCGAGCTGATCGAGCCGGCGCGCGAGGGCACGCTGCGGGTGCTGCGCGCCGCTCGCGATGCGCGCGTCAAGCGCGTGGTGCTCACCTCCTCGTTCGCGGCCATCGGCTACGGCCACGGGCCGCGGCAGACGCCGTTCGACGAGACCTGCTGGTCGAATCTGGACGGCCCCATGTCCGCGTACGCGAGGTCGAAGACTCTCGCCGAGCGCGCCGCGTGGACCTTCCTGGAGGAGCAAGCGGGCGCGATGGAGCTCTCGGTGGTCAATCCGGTCGCGGTGCTCGGACCGGCGTGGGGACCCAACCTCTCGGCCTCGATCCGGCTGATCGAGCGCATGCTGAAGGGCGGCATGCCGGGGGCGCCCAGGCTGTATTTCGGCGTGGTGGACGTACGCGACGTCGCTGACCTGCACCTGCTCGCCATGCTCCACCCGGCGGCCCGCGCACAGCGATTCCTGGCGGCGGCGGGCGAGTTCATGTCGCTGCTCGAGATCGCGCAGGTCTTGAGAGGCCGCCTCGGCGCAGCCGCGAATCGAGCCCCGACCCGGGAGCTGCCGAACTGGCTGCTGCGCCTCGTCGCCCTCTGCAGCAAGACGGTGCGCGAGCTGCTGCCCGAGCTCGGCAAGATCAAGAACGCCACGCACCTGAAGGCGGAGCGCCTGCTCGGCTGGAAGCCCCGTTCCAACGAGGAGTCGATCGTGGCTGCGGCGCAAAGTCTTCTGCAGCGGGCGAAGAGCCGAGCTCGCTAGCGAGGTGGCATTGCGCATTCCGCCAAAACCGAGCACGATCGCAAGCCGGAGGTTCGACGTGGCCGCAACATCCGCGCCTCACCACAAATCGCCGTGCCGCTGATCGATCATGTCATCGAGCAGCGCCGGCGCGACCTCGGGGGATTCGAGGTCGGGCGGGTCCTGCCCTCCGCGCAGCAGCGCATGGTGGGTCCATTCGTGTTCTTCGATCACATGGGGCCGGTGGATTTTCCGCGCGGTATTGCACGCTCCGTCGATGTGCGCCCACATCCTCACATCGGCCTCTCGACGGTCACGTATCTGTTCGACGGCGAGATCACGCATCGCGACAGCGTCGGCTCCGAGCAGATCGTGCGTCCGGGCGAGGTCAACTGGATGACCGCGGGTCGCGGCATCACCCACTCGGAGCGATTCGAGCGCGCGCGCGCCGAGGGCGGCACGATGCACGGCATTCAGGCCTGGGTCGCATTGCCCACGGAATACGAGGAGACCGAGCCTGCGTTCGCGCACCATCCGGCGCCGGATTTGCCGACCTACGAAGGCGGGGGCCTGTGGGCCCGGCTGATCGCGGGCGAGGCGTTCGGCGCGAAGGCGAAAGTGAAGACCTTCTCTCCCATGTTCTACGTCCACTGGCGCCTGGCGGGGGGCGCCAAGGCGCAGCTCGGGGCGGACTACCCGCAGCGCGCCGCGTACGTCGCCGCCGGCTCGATCGAGGTCGATGGGCGGCGCTTCGGTGCCGGTCAGATGCTCATATTCACACCCGGCAAGCCCATCCTTTTGCTCGCCGAGGCACCGGCCATCGTCATGCTGCTCGGCGGCGAGCCGCTCGGCGAGCGCTTCATCGACTGGAATTTCGTCTCCTCCTCGAAAGAGCGAATCGAGCAGGCCAAGGCCGACTGGCGTGCGGGCCGCATGAAGCTGCCGGATCTGGACAATCAAGAGTTCATTCCGCTGCCACAGACACCGGGCGCTCAGGGCAGTCCACTGTGAGCTGAGCTCGGGCCGGCGCGATGAGAGGCTCTGCTCGAGGGTATGGCGCAGCCAGGCGGGGCAGCGAAGGGGCCTCCCAGATCAGCTAAACTGGTCAGCGCTGCGCTTGCGCGACCGGCGCGGCGCATCGGTTCGTGCCGCAGAGCAAAGGGGAGACTGAATGGCCAAAGACGCACGGCGCTGAGCACCATGGAGACGCCCCTCACGCCGCTCGATTTCGCACGCCGGGCGGCCAAGTTTCACGGTGCCCGTGAGGCGCTGGTCGATGGCTCGACTCGATACACCTACGCACAGTTCTGCGCGCGCTGTGATGCCTGGGCCGCGGGCCTTGCGGGTCTCGGCATCGTCAAGGGTGACCGTGTGGCCACCATCGCGCCGAACACGCACCAGCACCTGGAGCAGTTCTACGCGATTCCCCAGCTCGGAGGGGTCATCGTGCCGATGAACTATCGGCTGGCCGGCGAGGACTTCGTCTACATGGTGAACCACTGCGGCGCGAAGGTGCTGTGCGCGCACGCGGACCATCTGCAGCTCATCGACGGGGTCCGCGCGCGCATGCCGACCGTCGAGCACTTCGTCGCGCTCGAGGGCGAGCGCAGCGGCTGGCTCAGCTACGAGTCGTTGCTCGGCGCGGGCACAGGATTCGCGGCGAGCCCGGTCGTCGAAACGGATCTGCTCGCGATCAATTACACCAGCGGCACCACCTCGCGGCCGAAGGGCGTGATGATCACGCATCGCAATGCCTGGGTGAATTCGGTGGGAACGCTGACCCATTGGCACATGACGCCGGCCGACCGCTATCTTTGGACGCTGCCCATGTTCCACGCCAACGGCTGGACCTTCACCTGGACGGTGACGGCGGCGGGGGCGGCGCACGTCTGCCTGCGCAAAGTGGACGCCGCGAACATCTATGAGCTCGTCGACGCGGAGCGCATCACGCATCTGTGCGCGGCGCCCACCGTGCTCATCGGCATCGCCAATGGCCCCGAGCCGAAACGCCGTCAATTGCGGCGCGGCGTGCGCATCCTCACGGCCGGGGCGCCGCCGGCGGCCGCCACCATCGAGCGGCTGGAGTGCGAGCTCGGATGGGAAGTGACGCACGTCTATGGTCTTACCGAGACCGCACCCTTCATATCGATCTGCGAGCCGCTGCCCGAGCACGATTCGCTGGCGCCCGCCGACCGCGCGACCGTGAAAGCGCGCCAGGGAATCGAGCTGATCACCTCCGGTGAGCTGCGCGTCGTCGATGCCGAGATGCGCGACGTGCCGCGCGACGGCGCGACGCTCGGGGAGATCGTCGCCCGCGGCAATGTCGTGATGCGCGGCTATTACAACGATCCGGGTGCGACGGCGGCGGCATTCGACGGCGGATGGTTCCACTCCGGCGATGCGGCCGTGGTTCATCCGGACGGGTACGTCGAGATCCGCGACCGCTTCAAGGATGTCATCATCAGCGGGGGCGAGAATATCTCCTCGATCGAGGTCGAGGGGGTGCTGCTGCGCCACCCGGCGGTGCTCGAGGCGGCGGTGGTCGGTATGCCGCACCAGAAGTGGGGCGAGACGCCGCATGGCTTCGTCGTCCTCAGGCCCGGCGCCCATGCCACCGAGGCGCAGCTCGCCGACTTCGCGCGCGCGCAGCTTGCGCATTTCAAGGTGCCGACCGCATTTCACCTGGTGAACGAGCTGCCCAAGACGGCGACCGGCAAGATCCAGAAATACGTGCTGCGCGGCCGCAGCAGCGCCATCGTGCGCCAATGAGCGGCGCGGAATGTGCCGCGCCGGCGGGCTCGCTGCGCCTGTACGAGCTCGCCCTCGAGAACGGCCGCTCGGCGAGTCCCTTCGTGTGGCGTATCCGCTACGCGCTCGCCCACAAGGGGATCGCCTTCGAGCCGGTGCCGATCGGCTTCACCGATATCCCGAAGATCTTCGGCACGCGATCGAAGACGGTTCCGGTGATCGAGCACGCCGGCAGGATGCTCGCGCCGCTGCTCGCCCCGCTGCGTCAGGGCCGCTCGCCGAGCGCCCGAGCCGCGGCCTCATCGATGCGCCGCAGGGTCTGGGCCAGGGCGGCAAGCTCTTCCGGGGCAAACTCGCGGAACACCGCGCGCTCGAGCTCGAGCGCCCGGGGGGCGATCGCGGCGTACAGGCCCCTGCCGGACTTGCTCAGCAGCAGCAGGCGGGAGCGCCGATCGAGGGGGTTCTGGCGGCGCGCGATGAGCCCGCGCGCCCTGAGAGCCAGGGTCGCGCGGCTCACGGCGACCTTGTCCATGCGCGCGCGCAGCCCGATCTCTTGCTGGGTGATTCCAGAACGCTCGGCGATGTGGGCGAGCACACGCCACTCGGGAATGCTCAAACCGAACGAATCGCGGTATTGCGCTGCGATCGCTTCGCTCACGATGCCGGCCGTGTAGGACAGCCGATAAGGCAGGAAGCGCTCCAGGGCAAGAGAGGCCGGGGCCTGCGCCGGCGCGCCCTCATCGGCTGCGGCGGCGGGCGTCGAGGATGGCATCGAGACGGTTGGTATCATTTGACACTACTTGCCGGGCGCGGCCATACTGGTTTCAAATGTTACCAACGGAGCGGGACGATGTCTGCGAAATCGCCGCCTGACGAGCGCGGTGCGGGGGCCGCGATGTCCTGCGGATTCGGCTCCTACATCGCCACCGAGGCGCTGCCTGGGGCGCTGCCCCTCGGCCGCAACAGCCCCCAGAAGGTGCCTTTCGGGCTCTACACCGAGCAGCTGTCGGGCAGCGCCTTCACCGCCCCGCGCCATGAGAACCGGCGCAGCTGGCTGTATCGCATCCAGCCGAGCGCCAGCCATCCGCCTTTCGCCCCTTACCCGAAGCCGACGCGGCTGCGCTGCGGACCGTTCGAGGAGGTGGCGCCGAATCCCAATCGGATGCGCTGGGATCCTTTGCCCTATCCACCGGGCTCGGTCGACTTCGTTGACGGCCTGATCACCTACGGGGGCAACGGAGATGCGGGCGCAGGCTCGGGTTGCGCCATCCATCTGTATGCGGCCAGCGCCTCGATGAGGGACCGGGTGTTCTTCTCGTCCGACGGCGAGCTGCTGATCGTGCCGCAGGAGGGTGAGCTGCGGCTCCTTACCGAGCTCGGCGCGATGACGGTATCGCCCTTGCAAATTGCCGTCATTCCCCGCGGCGTTCGGTTTCGCGTCGAGCTCGGGCAGGAGCGTGCGCGCGGCTACGTGCTGGAGAACTACGGCAGCCCGCTGCGGCTTCCGGAGCTCGGCCCGATCGGCGCCAACGGCCTCGCCGCTCCGCGCGATTTCGAGATGCCGGCAGCCTACTTCGAGGATGGTTGCGGGGGCTGCGAGCTGGTGCAGAAGTTCGGCGGCGCCCTGTGGACGACGCAGCTCGAGCACTCGCCTCTCGACGTGGTCGCCTGGCACGGGAACCTCGCGCCGTATCGCTACGACCTCAGGCGCTTCAATACCATCAACACCGTGAGCTTCGATCATCCCGATCCCTCGATATTCACGGTGCTGACGAGTCCCTCCGAGACGGCCGGTACCGCGAATTGCGATTTCGTGATCTTTCCGCCGCGCTGGATGGTCGCGGAGGACACGTTCCGACCACCGTGGTTCCACCGCAACGTCATGAGCGAATTCATGGGCCTCATCGAGGGCACCTACGACGCAAAGGCGGGCGGCTTCTCCCCGGGCGGGGCATCGCTGCACAATTGCATGAACGGTCATGGTCCCGATGCGCAGAGCTACGCGAGGGCGGTCGCGCGTAGGCTCGAGCCCGAGAAGATCGAGCACAGCATGGCGTTCATGTTCGAGACCCGGCACATCATCCGGGTCACCCGCTGGGCGCTGGAGACGCCCCATCGCCAGGCCGATTACGGCAGCGTCTGGTCGGGGTTTGCGCGCGCGAAGCTACCCAAATGTCCGGGATAGACGCCACACACGATCCAGCATTGCGCAGCTGGGTGGCTTCCGCCAACGGCCATGGCGAGTTTCCCATTCAAAATCTTCCGCTCGGCGTGTTCTCGGCCGGCGGCAGGGAGCCGCGCACGGGGGCCGCCATCGGAGACCTGATTCTCGACCTCGCTGCGATCGGGAATCTCATTCCGCAGGAGCTTGCGGCCGCGGTCGGGGGCGGCGATCTCAACGCAATGCTCGCGCTTGCGCCGGGCGCGCGCGCACAGCTGCGAACGACGCTCTCCGGGCTGCTCAGCCGTGAGGCGCATCGCGCCGCCGTGGAGCCGCATCTCATCGCCGCCGCGGAGTGCAGACTGCATTTGCCGGCCGCGATCGGCGATTACACCGACTTCTACGCCGGGATCCATCACGCCATGAACGTCGGTCGCCAGTTTCGCCCCGACAATCCGCTGTTGCCCAACTACAAGTACATGCCCATCGGCTATCACGGACGCAGCTCCTCGGTGCAAGCCTCGGGGGCGGCGGTGCGAAGGCCTCGCGGACAGACCAAGTCCGCGGATGGCCCACCCGGGTTCGGGCCGACGCGGCGGCTCGATTACGAAGTGGAGCTCGGGGTCTGGGTCGGGAGCGGCAATGCGCTCGGAGAGCCGATCGGCATTGCCGACGCCGCTGCGCACGTCGCAGGCTTGTGCCTGCTCAACGACTGGTCCGCGCGCGACATCCAGGCCTGGGAATATCAGCCGCTCGGCCCGTTTCTGTCCAAGAGCTTCTCGACCAGCGTGTCGCCCTGGATCGTGACCTGCGAGGCGCTCGAGCCGTTTCGCGTCGCCCAGCCTGCGCGACCTGCGGGCGATCCCCAACCGCTCGATTATCTGCTCGATGCGCAGGATCAGTCCCGAGGCGCGTATTCGATCACGCTGGAGGCCTGGATCAGGAGCGCTGCAATGCGCGAGCGAGGAATGGCCGCGCATCGATTGAGCCGCGCCGCGGCGACCAGCATGTACTGGACGGTGGCTCAAATGGTGGCCCATCACACCTCCAACGGCTGCAATCTGCGCCCGGGTGATCTGCTCGGTACGGGGACGATCTCCGAGCCCTGCGCCGCGGGATACGGCAGCTTGCTCGAGATCACTCAAGGCGGACGCCTGCCGATCACCCTGCCGTCGGGAGAAGCGCGCGCATTCCTCGAGGACGGAGACGAGCTGACACTGCGGGGCCAGGCGAGCGCCTCCGGATTCGCGTCCATCGGGTTCGGCAGCTGCAGCGGCATCATCGCCGCCTGAGCCGAGCGGCTCGCGGCGCGTTGCGAGCGCGGCAGGCGCCCGAGCGGCGGCTGCCTACGCCTGCTTGGCCGCTTTCAGGTGCCCTGGGCGCAGCTCACCGCGCTTCACCACCAGCACGAGCTGGCGCCAATCATCGATGAAATACTGGGCGCGGTCGGCCCCGATACGGCTCACGATCACCGCCTTGAGCGCACCTTCCATGGATTCGAGCTCGCGCTGTGCGAGCGCCAGGTACCACGCATGCCGATCGCGAATCTCGACGCCGCCAAAGCCCGCGGCGCGCAGCGCCGCCGCGCTTTCCTCGAGCGAGACCATGTTGTAGGCGATGCCCTCGAGACGAAAGAACTCCATCATCTCGGGCGAATAGGCACCCGAACCGCCGCGCAGCCAGTCGCTCGCGATGAACCGACCGCCCGGACGCAGCACGCGCAGAATGTCCGCGAATATCGCGCGCTTGTCGGGGATCTGCACGAGCGAGTCCTTGGAGAACACGACGTCGAAGCTCGCCGCCTCGAAGGGCAGAGTGCCGCCGTCGACGCGCTGCCCGCGAATGCGGCCGGTCAACCCCGCGCGCTCGATGCGCTCCCGCATGCGGGCGATGAGCGTGGGATCGATGTCGACCCCGACCACCGACCGTGCGCCATGCGCCCGCACCAGCAGCTCATCGACGGCGCCCAGGCCGCAACCGATATCGAGGACCTCGCAGCCTGCGATATCGCTGCCCTCCAGCAGGCGAGCGACCTCCTCGCCGCCCCCCGGAGACAAGAATCCGTCGCCCCAGATGATCTGCAGCAACGTGAGCATGCCCTCGTCGTATTCGCCGGGCTCGCTCAGCTGGCCGATCTTCACGGGTTCCGTGCGGCTCACGACGCGCCGAGCTCCGCGAGCAGAGCCCTGGCGCCGTACACTTTCTCGAGCGCCTCGCGGATGATCGCCGGGTGTACCGCGATGGCGCGGTTGTTCGCAGGATCGAACCAGTAACTGCCCGCGATCGAATCGATGTTGCCGTCGAAGATGAGACCCACGAGGTTGCCCTGCGCATCGATCAGCGGGCTCCCCGAGTTGCCGCCGACGATGTCGTTGCTCGTGGAGATACAGAAGGGCGTGTGCATGTCGAGGCTATCCTTGACGCTCATCCAGGTGTCCGGAATCCTGAACGGCGTCACGCCGGTCGCGCGCTCGAAAGCCCGGCCGAGATAAGTGAACGGATCCACGGCGACGCCGTTTTGCATCCATCCGCTGACCGTGCCGTAATTCAGCCTCAAAGTAAAGGTGGCGTCGGGATACACGCGGCTGCCCAAGGTCCTGAAGCGCTCGGCCGCGATGCTGGCCGACGCCGCCAGTATCGGTGCCTCGACCTGGTCCTCGAACTCGGCGCGCAGCGCCCGGGCGTCGCCGTCGATCGAGCGCACCAGCTCGATCATCGGGTCGAGCGATGCGCCGACCGCCGCCTTGCCGCCCATCCACAACTGCTTGCGCACGTCCGGGTCATCGAGCTTGCTCTCCGCGACGACCCGGGTCGCCAGCGACTCCGGGGACTCCCTCGCGAGCAGTCGCCGGATCAGCGGGTGATCCGGTCCCAGCCACTCGCGCATTCTCTGCAGCGAAAAGGACAGCGTGAGGGACTCCACTTCGGCGTAGATCGGAACCGGCGCAAAGAGCTGTTGCTCGATCCGAGGCAGCTCGGAATCGGTATACTCGCGAAGCCGCTCGGTATCGGGCTTGGCACGCTCGTCGGCGCCGCGCAGCAGCAGCCGCGCATAGCGAAACAGAATGCTGTTGAATCCCGCGCCCCCCTCGATGAAGCTGTATGGCAGGTATAGCACTCGTTCGCGCTCGACCGCCGATTCTATCTGTCGCCAGGGATCGGGGGCGCCCGGCTTCACGAGCGACCTCAACGCCTGCTCCTCGGCCTGCTTGCGCGCCATGAGATCATCGTCATGCAGCGCATCGAGCAGCTTGCGGCGGACCTTGATCGCGTTTTCGAGGCTGCTCAAGGGCGCCTCGATCAGCTGCATGTCGGCTTGATTGCCGCGGCTGAACTGCATGTATCCGCCGCGCAGCTCCGCAGCGCGCAGCAGCGTCGTCGGCAGATACACATCGCGGTCGAACTCGAGCTGCGCGCGCGTCTCATGCCGCGACGTCGAGCCGGGATTTCCGGAAACGAACACCAGCTCGTTGGCATGCGGACCGGCAAAGTCGATCTTCAGATAGTCCGGCGTGCGCGCCGGCTTGCCGTTCTCGTAGGCGCGCAGCAGCGCGAAGTCGAGGCTCCAGCGAGGGAACTGAAAGTTGTCCGGGTCGCCGCCGAACGCGGCGATATCGGTCTCCGGCGCGAACACCAGGCGCAGATCGTCGTATCGCCTGTACTTGTAGAGGAAGTACTGGGCTCCCTCGTAGAGCGAGACCGATTGACACGTGAACTTGCCCGATCTCCCGCTCGATCGCTCGCAACGCTGCTCGAGCGCGGTGAGTGTCTTCTTGCGCGCCTCATAGGCCGCTTGCGGCGAGAGCCCGGCAGTCGCCTGCGCCACGGCTGCGGTGACATTCTCCGTGGAGATGAGCACGTCGCCGAGCTGAGTGGGGCAGCGCTTCTCGGCCGGCCGGCCGGCGGCCGCGTAGCCCAGCTCCATCAGGCTGTCGTTCTTCGAGGACAGCTCGCCCAGGCAGGACTCGATGCAGTGATGGTTGGTGAGCATCAGCCCGTCGGGGGAGACGAACGAGGCGGTGCAATTGGTCAACCGGATCGTCGACAGTCGCACGTGATCGAGCCAGGCCGGTGTAATGTCGACGCCGTAGGACTTCCTCACGGCCTCGACCGGAAAGGAATCGAAGGTCCACATCCCCTCGTCGCAGAGGGCCGGCGATGACGCCGCGATAGCCAGCAGCAGTGCCATTGCGCGAATGACGTGTCCTCCAGCCCGCACCTTACCTCCCGCGTAGTTCGCCGATTCTACAGCTTGTGCCGACACCGCTAAGCATTACAATCGGCGAATCGAGACGCTCAACGCCCTGGAGCCCATTGAATCCGGACACCCGTGCCGGCATCCCCCCGGCACCCATCACGCACCAAGTCCTCGCCTCGTTCGCCCGTCGCGCTCGCCCCGGGGGCCTGCGCCTCGACGCAACGGGGCGCTATCCACGCTCCGCCGCCCGCTGGCGAACGAGCCGGCCATGAGCGGCGCAGGCGCCGCAGCGACGGATGTGGAGCTCATGCACCGTGCGCTCGCTCTGGCGGAGCAGGCCGGCGAGCTGGGCGAGGTTCCGGTGGGCGCCCTGGTCGTCATCGGGGGCGAGGTGATCGGGGAGGGATGGAACCAGCCGATCGCTTCGCACGATCCCACCGCCCATGCCGAGGTCGTCGCCCTGCGCGCCGCCGCCGGCGCCCGGCGCAACTACCGGCTCGAGACAGCCACGCTGTACGCGACCCTCGAGCCGTGCGCGATGTGCATCGGCGCCGCGCGCAATGCGCGCGTGGCGCGGGTGGTATTCGGCGCCTGGGATCCGAAGGCGGGAGCCTGCGGCAGTCTGTTCGACTTGACCCGCGAGCCGCGAGCGGCGCATCGGCTCGATGCCTTCGGCGGTGTGTGCGCGGAGGAGAGCAAAGCCCTGTTGCGGCGATTCTTCGAGGAGCGGCGTCCGCGCGGCGCGCGATCGACGAGCTAGTTGAGCGCGGCGCCGCCGCGGCCGGCCGAGCTGCCCGTGCCCACCCACTCGAGCAGGTCCACGTAGCCGCGAATGTTGTCGACATAGCGCACCGGCTCCCAGCCGCGCGCATAGCCGTTCTCGGTCTGGCTGTACCACTGCTCCTGAGCGAGCAGCGGCAGGAACTCGCGCACATCATCCCATGAGTCCGGGTCGCGCCCCGCCCTCTGCGCAAGCACGCGCGCGTCCTCGAGGTGGCCGTAGCCGATGTTGTAGGCGGCGAGCGCGAACCAGGTACGATCGGGCTCGGGCACATGGGCGGGGATCTTCTCGTACACTTGGTGAAAATAGCGCGCTCCGCCGAAGATGCTCTGGCGCGCGTCGGCAGGATTCTCCACGTTCACCGCGGTTGCGGACTGCATGGTCAGCTGCATCAGTCCGAGGGCGCCGGAGCCGGACGCGGCTCTCGGGTTCCACTTCGACTCCTGGTAGCCGATCGCCGCCAGCAGCCGCCAGTCCTGGCTGCTTTGCTCCGCTGCCTCCTCGAACCACTTCTTGTAGAGCGGCAGACGGCTCTGCAGGTGCCGCATGAAGTCCTCGGGCGCTTCTGCAAGCTCCGCATCCTCCGAGCGCCCGTAATAGCGGTTCACGATCGCGGCGAGCTGGCCGCTGCCGTTGAGGCTCGCGAAATATGCGCCCATCGCCTGGCGAAACTGCGGATAGCGGTCGCTCGCCGCCCACGCCAGCGATTGAGTGCCCGGGAAGTCGAAGGCGATGCGCAGCTCCGGATGGGTGTCGTGGGCGAACGCAAATTCGGCCGAGTCCGCGACGGTGTAATCGATGGAGCCGTCCGCCACCCCTTCCAGCAGCGCCTGCGAGTCCGTGGTGGCATCCTCCACCCACACCAGCTCGGGCAGGGAATCGCGCGCGGCGCCCAGGGCTTTCGCCTGGGAGCTGCCGGCTGGCACCTCGAGCTCGCCGTCGCCGATCTCCGCGAGCGAGCCCGGCCGGGGAGCGCCACGGCGATAGATCAGGTGTTCCCTCACGCGCTGGTAAGTGGGCCCGAACTCGATGCCGTCGATCGACCGCTGCGGCACCTTCAGTGCGGCCGCGGCCAGATGAACCCGGCCCGAGACCAGTGCCGAGTAGATATCGGCATAGCTTCGCATGGGCGTGATCTTCAGCGCCACGCCGAGCTCATTGGCGAAACGGCGCGCGAGATCGTATTCCGGACCCTGCGGTGTGCCGTCCTCGCCGATGTAGTAGGAGAGCGGCGAGATGCGCGTCGCGACGCGCAGCTCCCCGAGCGTCTTGATCTGATCGATCAGGCTCGGCAGTGGTGAACAAGTGTTCAACAGCACGACGGCCGATGCCGCGATGCCGAGCTTGGACCACCTGAGCCAGATTGTTTGAGTGTAGGTACGCACGGTCGTATGTATAGATTCCGTGAGGCAGGGCCAGTTCCCTTCGGGGAGGCGAGCCCAGTGCCGATGCGCTAGAATAAACCTTTTCGAGCGCCAATGAACTCTTGACAAATGGATTTGCAGTCGAGTCGCTTAACGCTTCACACGGCCGAGAGTTTTAAGTTAACGAGGGGAAAACGCTTAAGTTAACGGGAAAAGTCTTAAGTTAACGCGTTGGCGCTCTGACGCTGACATCGATTTTTCGTCCAGCGGAGAGGTACCGAAGTGGTCATAACGGCGCCGACTCGAAATCGGATGGTCGGGTAATTCCGGCACGTGGGTTCGAATCCCACCCTCTCCGCCATTTATGCTTCCGCACCCGTTCGCCGAAGTTCGAAAAACCCTATAAAACCAGGCGAATTCGCGAAAACCCTGTCCGCCTCGAATCGCACAAATTCGTCGACAGACGCCCATTTTGGGCCATGCACCCGCGCACTTAAGGTGTCGAGATTCGCGCCTGTGCTTGGCGCGTGAGCCACGTCTCGACTTCCGCCTCAATCCATCGAACGGAATGGCCGGTCAAATTCACACCTCTCGGAAAGCGGCCT
>Ga0335074_10008578_pt1 | contig 14201 bp, 7 predicted proteins | sample Lox_Sample_23_FD_206715 | JGI IMG/M metagenome (GOLD analysis project Ga0335074, IMG submission 206715) | Soil microbial communities from Loxahatchee National Wildlife Refuge, Florida, United States - Lox_Sample_2.3 | ecosystem: Environmental > Terrestrial > Soil > Wetlands | place: USA: Florida...
GCAAAGCACGAAAAGGCCCGCAAAAAACGATGCCCTGGAGCCAGACATTCCGTCCCGATTGATGGTTTGCATGTCGCGTGATCTCTTTTCGCCGTCAGGAAGTTTTCCCGCGGGTCATGGCGGCGTGAGGCCGCATGGCTGTTGGGGAAGAGGTTCGGGTTGTGTTGAGCCGTGGTGGAACGAGGCTGGGAGCCTTGCCGGGGCGAGCGCAGAATCGAACACTGAAGGCAACACCACCCGCCTTTCGCACGGCCCGCCGTTGGGCCGAAGCGAGGCGAGCTGCAGCGATTTCGGGCACGCGGCCGATGACGACCGGATCGAACCGGTTCAGGGTTTGCTTTGAGACGGCCACGCTGAGTTCAATTGTGGCACAGCCCGCGCATCTGGCGACCTGACCTGTCGCGGCGGATTACAATGCTGATGGTTGGACTGGGTAGTCTTCCCTTTAATTCTGGTGGGACCACCCGATAGGGTTGCGGGCCAGGCATCCAATGGAGAAGGAGGCTCGCAGCGTCGCATGGCGGAATGTGTTTATTGCGGATCGGGCCACCTGCGATCCTGCCATTTTCATCTGAGCGATTTGCCCAGTTTCCTCGTGCTGAAACTGCCGTTCCGCTGCCTCTCGTGCAATGGGCGAATGTATCTGGGCATGCTTGCCGCGCTTCTGTTTCGATTGAAGAGGAGACGGTAAAGGACCGGCGCGCATGAGGCGGGCTTGGCCCATGAACCGGTTGCGGATTCTGCGGCGGCACGAAGCGCGCGGTGTAAACTAGCAATAACCCCAATGGCCGGCGGCACCAAGCCGGCTGCCTTTCGTCGGGACGTGGCTCAGCCTGGTAGAGCACTCGCTTGGGGTGCGAGGGGTCGGCAGTTCAAATCTGCCCGTCCCGACCATTTCAGTTTTTCCAATACTCTTCATCCAGCGAAGGTCTTCGTGGCCGACCCACGAAGCACCCCAACCTGTCATCCGCCTCAGCGGATGACACCAATCAAGACTGCGAGGGGAGCGAGGCGAAGCCGAGCCATTCGGCAGTTCAAATCTGCCCGTCCCGACCATATTTAAAATCAGCGGCTTACGGTATCCCCCTCCGTATTGAGAATCCTAACGCGAGTACTCAAATTCCGCAAGGAATCCTGGTAGATTCCATCGAGAACCTGGTTCAATCGCCCGGCAAACGGCATCCGCGTTCCCGATGAATGTACGGAACCACGGGTCGGTCACGACATGCCCCCGAAAAACTCAGCGAAGGAAAACTGGAGTTCTCTCGTAATCTGAACGGGAGGACTGGGATGAAGAAGAGCAGGTACACAGAAGAGCAGATCATTGCACTTACAGTGGGTGTACTTCTAGTTGACTAGCTCCCGCTAAGGGGGCTGTTCCCAGGCATCGAAATGGCCCAGTTGAGTATGAAATTCATTCGGGCAGCCCGGCAGGCGAACATTGGAGGCGAGAGCATTCACACGTTGTGCCATACGCACCTCGGCAAGTCGCACCTAGAGGCAGCAGCCTTCCGGCTCGATGGCGTGCTCTCCCTGCCTGCTCGGGACGACGAGCAGAAGCACATCTAGCGAGGATGCTGCTCGATGAAATAAGGAAGTGATGTGGTAACGGTGCCTCCTCCATCGCTCGGTTGAGCCGTTATGTGTAGCCTTCCGTGCTCGTCGTAGTTGTGAGTGCTGGGATTCGTGAACGTCCTCCAGATGGTTCCCTCCGGCTTAAAGACATAGATCGTTGTTTCCATGAACTCCCCCGTTCATAATGCGACCCAGATTGCAATGCTGCCAAGATTCAGCATCGCGCTTCGGGAGCAGTGATTAGGTCGTGAATTCGCCAGGAACAACTACGTCTGCAATCTATAACTGTGCGACCTGGCAAACCTGGAATCAAAGTGGATTCTCGACCCGGGTTCCGCCCCTTTCCCGGCGGCCTCTTACAAGTTTCTTCGATTCGCTGCCAAGTTTGGCAAGAGACGGCGAGTCACGCGGGGCCACGCTTTTCTCAGCTCACGCGTCCAACTCGCAGGGCTACGAGGCGGCCGGCATTGACATTCGCCAAATATTCGCCTATTCTACAGTTAGACTGCGCCTTGCCGGGGGATCCCTTGGTAACGATTTTTGCACCGGAGCCGATAGTTTCGGATTGACGGAGCCGTTCCGGAGTAGTATGGTTCGGCGCTAAGCAGATATCTTGGCTCCGACTTAACGGTTGCCTTCGGGGAAGCCACCCTTCTGGCGTTGCAGAGGAAAAGAGGTTTGCGCTCATGCCTATTCCGGCAACGGCATCACATGACGTGTTTCTCAGGGCTCTGTTGGCGCTCCAAGCAGAAGATTTCGACTTACCAGTCGCCGTCGAGGACGTGTTCAAGAGTATTCCGAACGCCGAGCGAGACGAGCATTCGCCATCGACCCTGCCGAAGGCAGTGTTCAGAGACATTCGCTTCCTGGAGCGACACCGGTTATTGACGTTCGACAATAGCAACCCGCACGTGCGCCTTACCCCCCTTGGCGTCTACGCGGCCCTTCTATTCGAGCCACTTTCGTAGACCAGGCTAGGGGGACCATCAAGAAGCTTACGGCAGTATACGTCGCGATCGACAGGCTCGCATGCCTGAGCGACGGGCTGCTGGAGGCTATTCAATACATCGTATACTTCACCGCGCTCGCATTTGTTTTCGAAGCGTTCCGAGAATGCAGCGGGGCGAAACGACGGCTATTCGCATTCATCCTCCTACTTATCCTCCCGCTCCTCCGAACCGTTCCGTATTGGTCCCCCCTCGTTCTACGAACCTCCCTGAGCAAGCTTGACTCAGACGCAAAGGTGAGGGCGGTTGCGGCGTTCCGCGCCCAGAATGTCACGGACCTTGTACAAGTCTTACGAACCAACCTCCCGCTAGTGTCGAGGGATCGACTGGCGGCGCACTTGTGCGCCCTGCCCGAGACAAAATTCTACAGACTCCTTGGCATGGATAAGGTGACGCAATGAGCGAAGTTAACGATCCTCACGCCGGAAAGAACCTGCCTCCAAACCAAGCTTTCGTGCGCCTGATGAAAATGCTCGAGAGGCACACGCGCTTATGGGAATCTGAGGCTTCCCTTTGTGCCCTAGGGCGGAAGACGGAAGTCGTCAAAAGGACCTCCGGGGCGGTGGTAGGAGATTGCGTTATCTGCTACAACAATTTACTGCGAGGCGAGGAGTCAGTCGAAGAGCTCGAGGCTGTGAGGAGACTGGCGGGGCGACCAATTTTTTACCGTTTGAATTATATCCGACAGCTCTCAACAACTCACATGTCTGTCGACCTCGATGGGTGTCATAACCGCCTCTCACACTCCCTGGGCACTCTCGATATCGCGAGCCGATTCATATCCGGGCTACGGAAGAAAGGCGTTGAGCTCTCGCCGATCGAGGTCAAGGCCGTACTGGTTTACGCTCTCGCTCATGACTGCTTTCATGGCCCGATGGGGCACACGCTCGACTTAATCAGAGACGTCCTCTGGGGAGCGATCCGTGAGAGGGTCGATAAGCACCTGCTTCTCAAGCAGGTCGACAGAATAAACCAACTTACTGAGCTCCGCCATTTTGAGGAACGGGACAAATTATCCTTCTGGAGAGAGATTAGGACCCTCGTAGCGGCGACTACCTCAGAATGCGAACAAATCTTTAAGCTTCTCGCCTATTTTGCGGACTATGACGAGATCGAAGGAGAAGACCCCTCCCTGACATTCCTTCGGGAAATTGTGGATAGCGATCTGGACGCTGACAGACTGGACTATCTTTGGCGAGATCATGTTCACCTTACAATGACGGAGCTTCCTGAGTCCGTGGAGATAGACGACCTGATCTCGTCGGTAAGAGTGCTTGAACGAGGAGAGGGGCGACACCTCCATTACGACGTAAGACACAAGGCGACCGTCGAAAGGCTTCTCAGCCTGCGAGTGAAGTATTACTCGAACTTCTACGAACACCCGCTCAAGACCGTGGCGGACGAGATGCTTGTGCACGCAGTTTACTACGCGCTGGATGGGGCAGGACTTTTCGAGGGCATTAGTGATGTGAGGAGACTATCGGAGCTTGCAGATCGCTTCGCGTACCTGACCGACGAGGGGCTTCTGGAAATCTTAACGGACATTGCGTCGGGCGACGACCAGATCGTTCCCTTATCTTTGTTGCGCGACTTCAGGTTAAACAAACCATTCCAAGTAGTTCACAAGCGAGGGCTGCGGAGGTCCGAGTTCGGGCACTTAACTCGAAGGATTGTCGGCCAGCAAAGAAACCTGCAGTCAATTCTCCGCGAAGAGGAACCGAATATAAAGCGCCTTGCTCGTCAAACAATTTACGATTTTGATCGAAAGTTGTATCGAGATGTGATCGAGAAGTTTAATCAGCAGGTCAAGAAGCCCGTGCGATGGGAGTTCGACCCCGACCCGCTCTGGCGAGAAACACAACTTGAATACAGCCCGGATGAGGATGTTTACCATATACAGCTAATTTGTGGAGACGGGTTCAGAAAGAAGTTTTTCCTTGAGCAAATGCTCTGGGACAAACTCCTAAAGCATGAGGTAGGCGATGCCCAACCTTTTTCCGATGTGCTGACCCTGCTTGCTGTGAGCATGGCAGGAAACCGCGCGGGGGATGCGGCTTTCTTGGAAGGGATAAAGAGGCGTCTCGAGGCCACGCCACTGGTGTTCATAACTCTTTCTTGGATGCCTGGTGGGACGGAACAAGACCTGCTCAACCATAAGCGCGGTCTATCTCAGGGCGGAATCCGTTTCCACGATAATGGCGAAGTGGTCGAGAACGATCCTGATTTGGAAGTCAAATCTGGCGACCTGGACTATTTTCTCCTGATTTCCGCACCGGCGCTGCTAGCGGAAATACCCGGGATGAAGGAGTTAATAACAAAGAAGTTCGATGAGCTTCTTGAGGGACGCGCGTGGGTCCTCTGGTCCGGTAGCGGCTTGGGCCCGACTTGGGCCGAGCCGGGCTAATTGGATCAACCAGCATGCCCAGGGCCTCCTTCGCCTGGATTCCGACTCAAGCCACTTGAAGCTGTGTCTGTACCACTCCAGTGTTGATGGCGAAACGTTCGACAGAAACTGGCGCTCGTGAATGAACTCGGCAAATACCGCTTGATTCAGGCGTAGTTTCAATTGGCGTTTGTATAGATCCGATGGAATCGGGCGGATGCATCGTGATGATGCGGCATGCCCTGTTTGCACTGAGGAACTGCCAAATGAATTGTTTCGCTTAATTGGACTGCGCGTCGTTTTGCTTCATCGCATCAATGGCTGTCATGATGGGGCGGCTTGCGACTGAGGTGGCCACGCAGAACCTGAATCGTGGCATCCGGCGTTTGAGTTTGTGCGAGTGACGCAATGAAATGATGGCGAAGATCGTGGATCCGGCATACGCGAAAGCAGGGGCGCCGGATTCAGGGCGCCGCACGGTCCTGGACATGGATTCGACGGAGGTTCCGGTGCGCGTTCAGGACTTTGACCTGGGAAGCAATGCGAAAGAGATCGCCAGCGAGGCAATGATGGTACACTGGCTCGCAGCGTAGAGGCAAAACGGAAATTCCGGCTCAGTCCTTTTCCCCCAGGAGATCATCGCCAATGCAGGCGGAGAATGGGAAGCTTGAGGGGACAGGAAGATCCCTCAAGGGCTATCAGTTCATCGAGCGGCTGGGGCAGGGCGGCTTCGGCGTGGTGTACCGCGCGACGCAACTCTCCGTGGGCCGCGAAGTGGCGATCAAGGCGATTCTCCCGGTACATGCCAATACACGCGAATTCATCCAGAGTTTCGAAAAAGAAGCGCAACTGGTCGCCAGGCTCGAACACCCGCATATCGTTCCGCTGATCGATTATTGGCGCGATCCGGATGGGGCATATCTTGTGATGCGCTATTTGCGCGCGGGAAGCCTGCGGCAGCGCATGCGCAAGGGCCGGATTGCGAGCGACCAGATTCTAACCATCCTCGATCATGTGGCATCGGCGCTGGATTTGGCGCATCGCAATGGGGTGGTGCACCGCGATGTGAAGCCGGAGAACATCCTGCTGGACGGCGACCAGAACGCATACTTGTCGGATTTCGGAATCGCCGAGGAATCCACCGCGGGCAGCAACGGCGGAATTCGCGGTTCGCCTGCGTACCTGGCACCGGAACAACTCAGGCAAGGGCGCCCATCGCCCCGGATGGACATTTATTCGCTGGGCATGATGCTCTACGAACTTGTGGCGGGCGCGCACCCCTTCGCGTCGCAAACGCCGGGCGAGATGTTGAGGAGCCAACTGGCCAGTGTTCCTGCTCCGATTTCCGATGCCTCCGAGGCGGTTTACCGGGTGATTCTGCAAGCCATCGCGAAGGATCCGGCCGCGCGTCAGGCGACCGCGCTGCAATTGTTCGAGGACTTCCAAGTCGCGGTCGATGGCAAACGCGCTTCCAGTGCCGCCGTAAGATCGGCGGTGGTAAATCCATACAAGGGATTGAGGTCATTTTCTGAAGCGGATGCCTCGGTTTTTTTTGGCAGGGAGCGGCTGGTGCAGCGCCTGATTGCCCGATTGCAGGAGGAGGAGCATCCGCTGCGGAATTTTCTCGCCGTGGTGGGGCCGAGCGGCAGCGGCAAGTCGAGCGTGGTTTCGGCCGGGCTGGTGGCGGCAATCCGCAAAGGAGCGATGGGAAGCATCAGCGCGGAGACGCTTCCCGCCGGGAGCATCAGTCTTCAAGAGACGGAGACATGGAATTCGCGTGCCAGCCTGTTGAGCGAATTCATCGTTCAGACGGTGCCGGGCAGCCATCCTCTCAAGAACCTCGAGGCAGGACTGCTGAGTATCGCCAGCCGGCCGCTGCACGACCTGGAGGCGCGGTTCGAGAAAGACTCGTCAGCGTTGCTCGACGCGCTGCGCGAGATAGGCGGGACGACGCTGCTGGTGGTGGATCAGTTCGAAGAGGTATTCACGCTCACCGAGTCGGAGCGGGAGCGCGCGCGCTTCCTCGATCTGCTGCGCGTGGCGGTGACCGCGCCCAACACGCCATTGCGGGTGGTGATCGCCTTGCGGGCAGATTTTACCGATCGCCCGCTGCACTACAAGGAGTTCGGCGAGCTGATGCGCCAGCGCACCGAGTTTGTGCTACCCCTGGCGGCCGACGAACTGGAACGGGCGATCGTGGGACCTGCACGCCAGGTGGGGCTGGAAGTGGACCCCGAATTGATCGCCACGGTGGTTCACGACGTGCAGGACGAACTGGGGGCGCTGCCTCTGCTGCAATACGCGCTCACCGAAGCCTTCGACAAGCGCAGCGGCAAGACGTTTTCTCTGGCGGCATATCAGGCGAGCGGCGGCGTGTTTGGCGCGCTGGCGCGGCGCGCCCAGGAAGTCTACGACGGACTGAGCGCGGAGTGGCGCGATGTTGCGCGGCAGATATTTTTGCGGCTGGTAACGCTGGGCGATGGGGGTCGCGATACGCGAAGGCGTGTTCGGCTGGCGGAGCTGCTGAAACTTGGCGGCGATGTGCAGCAAGTCCTCGACGTATTCAGCAAGTCCCGGCTGATCGCTTTCGACGTGGATCCCACCACCCGCGAGCCGATGGTCGAGCTGGCGCACGAGGCGCTGTTGCGCGCCTGGGAGACCCTGCAGCAATGGCTGGATGCGAGCCGCGCCGATATCCGCATGCATCGCTGGCTGCTGGCCGCGGTGAGCGAGTGGGAGAAGTCGGGACGCGACCAGACGTACCTGCTGAGCGGCACCCGGCTGGCGCAGTACGAAGAATGGCGGGTGAGCGCCGGTTTCCATCTTACCGACGAGGAGCTGCGTTTTCTCGACGAGAGTTCGGCCCTGCGCCGCGCGCGCGAACATGCGGAGCTGGAGCGCCAGGCGCGAGAGCAGCGCAAGGCAGTGGAGATGCAATGCCTGGCGCTGACCGCGAATTCCCGGCAGACGGGGTTGCAGAACCTGCCGGACCTTGCCCTCGCGCTCTGCGTGGCGGCGAACTCGATTCCTTCTCCGCCGGACCAGGCGAGCGAACTCCTGTTTGAAATTGCGCCGATGCCAGGCACGCGCAAGCTCTTGCAAGGACACACCGACACGGTATGGCGGGCGGCAATCAGCCGCGACCAGCGGCAGGCGCTTTCCGGATCGGGAGGGTTTAGCCCGGCTTCGAATTTCTATCAAAAGATGCCCACCTACCTGCCGCTGAACACGCGCTCTGCGCCGTACTCGGACAATACCATGCGGCTTTGGGATCTCGAATCCGGAGAACATATTCGGACTTTTGCGGGACACAGCAATACGGTGACTTCGGTCTGTTTCAGTCCCGATGGAGAGCAGGTGATCTCCGGTTCGGCAGACGCGACCATCCGGATCTGGGACAAGGAAAGCGGCGAGATGCTCAGGGAGTTAAAGCACTCTGCGCAGGTTTTGAGCATCGCGATTCACGAGCATTTGCTGGCTGCGGCAGACTACGATTTCGAGACGGCTGCCAGTCATCTGATTCTGTGGAACTGGCAGACTGGAGCGGAAGTGCGCCGCTTTGAGGGGCAGAATGACGTTGTTTATTCTGTCGCATTCAGCCCGGACGGCCGGCAGCTTCTCTCGGGATCGGGTCCCAGCGGCCCGTTTTCGAAAAGTTCGGGCGAGAACGACCTGGTGCTGTGGGATGTGGCGAGCGGGGCCATCGTGCGCCGTCTGCGCGGCCATAAGGACGCAGTGTTTCAGGTGGCCTTCCTTCCCGGCGGGAAGGGAGCGATTTCCTCATCGGCGGACGCAACCGTGATGGTTTGGAATCTCGACGAGGGAAGCGTGCGCAGGGTTTTTCGCGGCCACACCACGTTTGCTTACGCCTTTGCGGCGAGCCCGCGCGGCGATACGGTATTTTCAGCCAGCTTCGACCTGTCCGTGATCCACTGGGACATTGAACGCGGGCAGGAGATGCGCCGCTTTCACGGGCATGCGGGGCCGGTGACCACGGTGCAGTTTCTCGGCGACGGGCGGCGGGTTCTGACCGGCTCGATCGACAAGACGCTGCGGGTTTGGGATATATACAGCGCCGATGAAGTGATGCGCCTGCGCGAACCGAGCGGACTGGGCATGTGGGCGGTTGCCTCAGATGGCCGGCGCGCGATCACCACGGCCGGCAGCCCAGCCGTCTTCGCGCCGCAGTCTCCGGTCAATCCCATTTACCTGTGGGACCTGGCGAAGGGAACTCTCAGGGCGAAGCTCGGCGAACAGCGCAACACGATATTTGAAGCGGCGCTGCTGCCGGATGGCGAGCGTTTTTTGACGACCTCGGGAGACTTTTTTGTGCCTGGGGCGGAAAACTTCATGGTGCTGCGCGAGGCCGCAACGGGAAAGGAGTTGCGCCGTTACATGTCGCCGGGATCGGCGTTGTCTGGCCTGGCGGTCCTGGCTGACGGCAAGCGCGCGGCCACGATTGTATTCGGCGATGAGGTGGTTCTATGGAATCTTGAAACGGGAGAGATCGAGCAACGATTTGCCGGAACGGTGCCGGGGTTCAAGGCGGTGGCCGTTTCAAGCGATGAGCGATTGTTGCTGGCCGGATCGGCGCTTGGCTCGGTCACGGTATGGAATCTCAAGACGGGCGAGATCGTACACCAGATGCAGGGTCACGCTCTGCATATATCGGATCTCGCGCTGGCCGCCGACGATCGGATTGCGATAACCGGGAGCAACGATACAAACGCCATCGTCTGGGATATCGAAAAGGGCCGGCAGTTGCTGCGCTTTCAGCAACACTCCACATCGATTGAAGCTGTGGCCGTGCACCCGCGGCAAGAGTGGGCGCTGACCGGCGACGACAAGGGCAACTTGCTGCTGTGGGAGTGGAGGACCGGCAAGGTCCTGCGCCGGCTGGTGGGCCACACCGGGAGCATCTGGGACATCGTTTTTGTCGAAGATGGGGAGTTCGTTTTGACTACTGCCGGAGACGGCAACCTGATCAAGTGGAGGGTTGCGCCGCAGAGCGTGGACGAACTGGCGGCGTGGACCGAGAAGAACCGGTTCGTTCGCGATTTCACCTGTGACGAGCGCAAATTGTATCGAGTCGAGCCGTTATGCCCTGAAGAGGAGCCGGTAGCGAATGCCGCTTCGTGAATGAACCGCAACCCCTCCCCCAGGAGAGATTGGGATGTTTCACAGCGAATCGAAGCTAAAGCTTGCGAAAGAAGAAAAGATTCAGGGCTGGTCCAAGGTGCCGGACGCGGCATTCGCCAAGTACGGCCTGACTCGCGAAAAGGCCGAAGCCCTGGAACGGGATGCGGCATTCAAGCTGGTTTGGACATGGGACAGCGACTATGACAAGAGCCGGCAGCAGTACGATCCGGCGTATTCGGAGTACCCGCTGGTGGTTGGGTATGCGCAGATGGCGGCTCACGTCGAATGGCTGCTCACGTTATCGCGCCTGCTGAAGACTCCCTTTCCCGTTTCCTGCCGATCCGGCGGCCACAACACCGCGGGCTATTCGGTTTTGCCGGGCGGAGTGGTGATCGATATGAGCTTGTTCACGCAGGTTTCGGTCGATGCGGCGGCGAAATCGGCGACCGCGGGCCCGGGAGTCAATTTTGAGAAATTCAATACCGAGCTCGATACACACGGCCTGCACACACCGGGCGGAGACTGCCTGGATGTCTGCATCGGAGGCTACATGCAGGGCGGCGGCTATGGACTCACATCGCGCGAGTTCGGAATGAACTGCGATAACGTCACCGCATTCACGATGATGACTTACGATTCCGCCGGAGCGCACATTGTGAAGGCAAGCGCGACGCAGAACCCGCAACTCTTCTGGGCGGTGCGCGGCGGAACGGGCAACCAGTTCGGCGTCCTGCTGGATGTGACTTACCAGCTTTACCCTCTGGGACTGGTTTGGGGATTCGGCATCAAGTGGATGGACCTGAAGTACGCGCCCGCGGCTCTGCTGGCCACGCAGGAAGGGTTCATGAAGGCGGGCTCGCCGCAGGTGGGCTACATGTCGGTCATCATGGTGCAGGATGGAGACAAGACGCCAAGTCTTGGAATGTGGGGGATTTTCGTGGGCAGCCGCGCCGACGGGCTGGCGCAACTGCAGCCGCTGCTTTCGCTGCCCGGCGCGCAGCTGGTAGCCGACAAGGTCGATTCCTACAAGAATCTCAATGCCACGCTGTTTCCCAACCCCAATCTGCCGCCGGGCGTCAAGCCGCCTCCGCCCGAGGTGAAGCAGTCGGCCTATATTGACAAGCTGATCGACCTGGCGGGCTGGACGGCGATCGTGCAGCATTTCGGAACCCGGCTGAACGATACTTCCGCGGTGATTCTGGAGCCCTACGGCGGCGCGATCAACAGCTTCTCCGGCAAGAATGCCTTCATCCATCGCGATGTCTACATGGATCTTTTTGTCGACTCTTTCTTTTTCACGGCGGACCAATGGGATGCGGCGAATGCCTGGCTGGATGGCTACATGAAAATCATCGAGCCGTATTCGAACGGCCAGCAGTACCAAAACTATCCGCGACGGAACACGCCGAATTATCCCCAGGCATTCTGGGGCGATGCGTATCCGGGGCTGCAGCAGGTGAAGGCCCAGTACGATCCACTGAATGTGTTCCAGTTTCCGATGGGCATCAACCCGCCGGGACAGCCACGCTTGATGGCTCATGCAGCGGCGCCAGAGGCTGCGCCGGCGGCCGCACATCGAGCCGAGACCGCGCCGGTATTCGAAGCGCATTATGAGGATTACAAGAAACGAAGAGGGCCGGTGAAGATTTAGAAAAGCCCGAAACCGGAGGCCAAATCCATGCTGCGAAGCAGGCCGCGCCATTTTCTGCGCATCAGTCTTTTGCTCGGTGTTTCGGCCGCACTGTGTGCGCAGCATGCCGAGGTTGCGCCTTCTGTGTCCTCGCTGGCTAACGTTTGCGGCAATCGCGTGATGCCGCAAGACGCCGCCCTGGCACAGCAGCAGCCTTACCTTTTCGCGTGGACGATGTTTCTGTATCTGAATTGCCCGGCGCAGAGCGGCACAACTGCGCCGCTTTTGTGGGAGACGTGGAAGCCGGTGCAGAACGTTTATGTGCCCCCGGGACAAACGCCTGCGCCCTGGGGCGCGCCTCTGGGGCCACGGGTGCTGCTGGACCGAGAGGAGATTGATGGCTACTCGCTGCTCGATGTGAAGGGCCAGCCGGTGCTGGAAGAGATCCGGATGAACCAAGGCTCGTTCGATTACATCGTGCAGCGGACGCTCTACAGCAAGGCTGGTCAGCTTGCTTTCTTCTCCGGCTCGCAAGCGCCGATTGTGTTTCCCTCAGATGCCATCGAGATCAAGGCGGCGTGGCTCATTCTCGATCCCAACGATCCAAGGACGAAGACCTACTACACCGTTCAGGCCAGTTATACCGATCTGAACGGGCAATCCCACTCCGTGCTGGCGGGCCTGGCTGGTTTCCATATTGCCAGCAAGGTGATTCCCAACTGGTTCTGGACGACGTTTGAGCACACCGGAAACCAGCAGATGACGAAGGCCCCAAATCGGGCGCCTGATCCCCAGAGCGTGCGCCGGTTCAACGACGCGGTGCACGCGGTGCTGCCGCCGGACTCAGTCTGGCGAAACTACAACATGCGGGGCGCGCAGACGGAGTACACCGAGCAGAGCCATCAGCCGACGCTGCTATCGAATACGCTTTTGGAAACCCGGTTCCAGAGATCGTCCTCCTGCATCACCTGCCATAACCTGTCGACGCGCGGCTCCGAGACGGAGGGGCGCCTGGGACTGTGGACGGGCAACTACCGGGGACATGTGGGCGAGGTGGGCGCAGCGTCGAACCACTATAAAGATAACTTCGGCAAGCCGGTATGTTACAACGCCGCCAGCGACGCGTTTACCACCTGCAGTCGGCCGGCGCCAAAGACCGTGTATAAGACGATGGATTTTGTCTGGTCGCTGAGAGAAGCCCAGTGAAGCAAGGAGAAGAGCACACGTGTCCTGCCTGATGCGCCCGCGCGCCCACTTCAAGGGAAGGTTCACCGTCAACGTTCCCACAGCCAACAACGACAAGGTCTCGCTGACGATCGACGAGGCCAATGTAGCGCCGGTTGTCCCCCAGAACTACACTGACGAACAATTCCGCCAGTGGATGATGCAGGCCAAAGAAGGCGCGACGCCGGTGTGGCTCAACTCTTATTACAACTACTTCGGCGACCACAGCATGAGGTTCACCGGACCCGGCGCGCAGGCGGAGGCCATCCCTTCCGTGATGACCACCAGTACTTTGCTCAGCGGGCAGGTTTGCAGCGGCGCCGACGATCCTTTTCTTACCGGGCAGGTGCAGTTGCTCGGTCATCCATTTCAGGATCGGCCGGGTTCGGCGAAGATGGTCGACCTCGATCCCATCGGCATCTACGGCACGCAGGTTTTCAGCGGCCTGTTTCAGGTGGTTGTGGGATCGCAGGTGATGTTGAGCGCCAAAAACCCGACACGCGCCTATATTTACAATCTCTATCTCGACCGGAACCTCGCGCCGCCTCCCGGCCCGCAGATGCTCGCTGCCATGTGGCAGATGGCTCTGCCCAACCAGGGCCTGACTTTCAACTCGTTTGGCCAGCAATCGCCCACCTTGAGCGCATTGCAAACCGCCGCCAGCCAGGGCGCGGGCCTGGTCGTGCAATATGTGACGTACTATTCGACCGATGCCTACAGCGAACAGAAGATGGCGGAGATGTACAAGAAGAAGGGATTTGCCAAGGGGATCGAAAACCCCTCCAGCGGATACATCGTGGGAAGCATCGGCGCCTGGGCCGGCGACGATCCGCTCTCCACCGGCCCGTGCGGCCGGCTGTTCTTTGGCACTTACCCGCTCGCGCGGCCCAAAAGTCCCACTCCCTTTGCCAGCAGCTATCGCGACCATGTCCCGGTTGCGCAGGAGCCCCCGGCGGGCGCCGCGGCAGGACCGCCGCCTTACTTCCTCGGCCCCATGATCGCGTTTGTCGACACGGACCATCAGGCAGTTGTGCTCGATCTCAGCAGCACGATTCCCGAGACAACCGGGGCCAGCAAACCGCCCGCGCCCGGAGATCTCGCAAAGATGAATTACGGCGATTTGACCCTGACGATTACCAGCAAGGGGCAGGAACAAACCGTCGGCGTCATTCCCTATAGCCAATACAACCGCGATGCTTACGAGTTATCCGGCGGCATTCTCGAGCTGCCTTACGCCGCCAAT
>Ga0335074_10008579_pt1 | contig 14200 bp, 11 predicted proteins | sample Lox_Sample_23_FD_206715 | JGI IMG/M metagenome (GOLD analysis project Ga0335074, IMG submission 206715) | Soil microbial communities from Loxahatchee National Wildlife Refuge, Florida, United States - Lox_Sample_2.3 | ecosystem: Environmental > Terrestrial > Soil > Wetlands | place: USA...
GCTTCTCACTGTGGCCCGCTTCGAGGGCTTGCCGGAGTTGCTCGATTGCGTTGTTTGCGATCTGTTTTGCTTGTTCAACTTTCATTTTCTTGTCCTCTTGTTTCGGGGAGTCTTCGCTCCCTTCACCGACAGCCAGGGAGCGAGGACGCGAAACAGGGGACACCGGCGAAGAGATTGGCGCGTCCAGGTCGGAACGGGCCGCACGCCTAAGTGACACTGCATCTTGGTGGCGCGAAGCGTGCTAGTGCAGACCGGAGGCGAATGAATCACACGCCGGGACGTGACAATCTCGGAGCGAAGAAAAGCAAAAGCAGAGGTGCAATCAGCGAGTCGGAAATCAGGCGGGACAGAACATTTCAAGGACAAACGGGCATGACAAGAGGTATGCTGTTCGCAATCGGGCAAGCAGAGGTGATCACGTGGAACTACGCTGCCCACAATGCAACAACACCGATCTCAAGAAGCTGTCCCTCGCCTACGAAGAAGGAATCTCCCACATAAATGCGCGCACACGGCTGCGTGGCGTCGTAGTGGGAAGCGATGGCCCAGATTTGGTCGTCGGCAGCGGGACAACAAAGGGAATCCAGCAAACCGCTATTTCTAAGGCGGTCGCTCCGCCGACTAGATGGTCGTACAAGAGGCTCATTGGTTGGTCAGTCTTGGTATTTCTTGCAGCGGGTTGGATCGTCTTTTATACGAATACGGTCACGACGAATTCCGAAAGCATCCTGTCAGTGCCGCTGACATTGTATATTGTCGTTGCGCTCGGAATTTTTAGCGCAATCGTCACATGCTTTTGGAAGCACAACGGTAGCTACGGCCTGAAATTGGCACGATGGAATCGGTCATTCCTCTGCCAACGCTGTGGAACTATCAGTGAGCAATAGAACTCAGGCATCCCTCGGCCGTTTTTGCGCCTACCTCCTCGAAGCGGGAGCCTATCTCTTCGGAGCCTGGCTCGTCGATGTGACGTATGGAAAGATCGGCACTCGGGGCGGCGCATCCGCTACGTCGTGCAGGACGAAAGCGCTGTGCGAAAGCTAGTGCGCGAGAATCTGCAGCGAGGGGCGACGGCCGCATTGACGTTGCATACCAGTTCTGCCAGCTCGTAGACCCCTGCCAGTGGTACTCTGATTCAATTCTCACATGAGTGAAGCCTATCTACGGCGTTACACGGATCTGACGGCGCTGATGTATCTCCTTCACCAACGGAAAATCACGCTGCTCGATCCGGCGTCATGGGACGACAAGAACGACTCCTATTACCTCACGCAATACAAGGAGAAGCGCAAGCTGAAATCGGTACTGGCGCTGTGCCTGATGCAGTCGGATGAACGCTATCATCACTGGAGCGTCTTCGCGCCAGGTCCGGGCGGAGTGTGCATTAAGTTCAATCGCGAGGAGCTTCTGGCGGCGGTGCGGAAGCATGCGCACATACACATGCACGCCGTCACCTACATGAGGCTAAGCGAAATACGGAAAAAGACGCTCAAAGTGGCGGAACTTCCGTTTCTCAAAAGGCATGCTTACGAGCTTGAGGACGAATTCAGGATCATCTACACGTCGAGGACGGAAAAACTCTCGACGCTGGACATTCCGATCTCCCTGTCGTGCATGGAGCGAATCACACTCAGTCCTTGGATGCATTCGAAGCTCTCCAGGTACGTCAAGCAGACGCTCCGGGCGATTGAGGGGTGTGACGATCTGGAGATCCTACGGTCCACGCTGATAAGCAATGAGGAGTGGAAGGAACTTGGAGAAGATGCAGAATAGGGCGAGTGTTGCCAGCGAATCGCGTTAGAAGAAAGCCGGGGGTGTATGACATCTACGGACAAGGGCGTTCCGGCGGTTCCGGTTGCGTCGCAGAAGCCGACAGTAAGCGTAAGATCGCTACTGGTGGGTTGGGCAAACGAACAGGACGCCTGGGTGCGTCAGCTCGTGTCCGAGGTTGTCGTCAGCGGCAAGGCGATGACGGAGAACCAGCTCAACGCGATTTACCAGATATTTCTCAGCGAAAAGGCACTGGTTGCCGGCCGGCCGCCCAATGTCCCCAAACTCCGTGACGATGCGTCTCTGCTCGACGTAAACACGGGCCTGTTTCTCACGCAGTTGCGCGACCTGAAAAATGTGAATGCGCTGGTGGATGGCCAGGCCATTGATTTCAACGCAAAGCTGACGGTGGTTTTTGGAGAGAATGCCTGCGGGAAAACCGGCTACGTGCGCGTGCTAAAGAAAGCCGCCGCGGTGCGTACCAGCGAAACGGTGCTCCCTGATGTATCGCAGGCCACCGCTGCGACACAGCCTCCCGCGGCGCGCATTGCTTACCGCCTGGGGCAGGACCCGCCTAAAGAGATTGAGTGGAAGGATCAATCTGGCATCGCTCCGTTCAATCGCATCGACGTGTTTGATTCGCGAGCGACGGCGCTGCATGTTGATGGTGATCTCAATTACGTGTACACGCCGGGCGAGCTTGCCCGTTTCCCGCTGGTGCAGCAAGGCATTGAAGGCGTTCGGACCCGGCTGGAGCAGGATGTCACTTCCAAAACGCAGACGAGCAATCCGTTTCTCATGCAGTTCAACCGGCAGAGCCGGGTGTATCCGCTGATTGATTCCCTTGGCGCATCGACGGATATTGCACAGCTTAAAACGTTGGCGGCGGTATCGGAGCAGGAACAGCAGGAGATACCGACGCTTACTGCCGAAGTCGAAGCCCTGCAGACGACCAATCCTGCCGCCCAATTGAAGCTGGCGGAGACGGTCAGACAGCATCTGGACGCTTTAGTAAAGGCATTCGCCGCTATCGGGCGCTTCGACATTCTCAAATACACCAGCAGCTTGGATCGTTTTCAAAAGGCCGGCCAGCAATATGAAAGGGCAACCCAGGAGTCCTTCGCGGGACTGCCGATCCCGGGTGTTCTTAAGGAAGAATGGCGACAGTTCATCCAGGCAGGAGACCAGTACCTCAAGACCCTTCAGACGGTAGACCGTTATCCGGCAAAGGGTGAGGATTGCCTGTATTGCCGTCAGCCGCTTTCGCCGGAAGCCGTAGCGCTTCTAAAAAAATACCGCGACTACTGCAACAACGATTTGCGCGCGGAACTGGACGGAGCTGGGCGTGAGATGGACATTTTGCGGCGGGCGTCAGAGCAAGGGGTAGATTTTGCCGACATCGACCGGCGCGTAACCGAGCTGTCCGATCACGGTGCAGGTATCTCCGTGGACCAGTTTGCCGAGATCCGCGATTTCGTGAGCAAAGGCAAGGCGGTACGTGAGGCTGTCGAAAACCGCAAGCCCGTGGAGTGGGCCGATCAGGCCGCTAAAACGGGGAGCGTACTCCAGTATCTGAAGGACGCTCAGACCCACAACAATAGACTGCTCAAGGATTTGACGGAACGCCGCGACGCGCGCCAAGAGGCGTTGCGCGAGAGGCAGGGAAAACTGCTCGACATCGAATCGCGCCTGAAACTGGCCGGGTTGATGCCGCAAATTGAGAATGTCGTGGAGCAGGCCAAATGGGTAGACAAGGCGAAGATCCAGCAGCGGAAATTTCAGGGGCTGCTGCGCTCACTCACGGAGACTTCCAAAGTTGCAAGCGAGCAGCTTCTTAACCGCGATTTCGAGCGGCATTTCGTTGAGGAATGTAAGGTGCTCAGAGCACCTGTCGTGACGTTGCAGTTTCCCGGCAGGCAGGGCCAGGTCACGCGCAAGAAAGCGGTCGCCGGTGGCGAATATCGACCGAGTGATGTGCTGTCCGAAGGCGAGCAGAAAGTCGTCGCGCTTGCCGATTTCCTTGCCGAGTCGTCGCTCAAACCCTCTGCTCCTGTGATTTTCGACGACCCGATCAACAGCCTCGACTATAAGCGCATGGCGGAAGTCGTGGGCCGGATTGTGGCATTGAGCGAGACGCGCCAGGTGATCGTATTCACGCACAACATCTGGTTTACGACGGAACTTCTCGCGCGTTTTGAAAAACGACCGCAGGACTGCTCCTACTACGACGTGGCGCGCGATGGAGCGAAAATCGGAATCGTCAGCAAGGGCACGCATCCGCGTTCTGACACGTACTCGAATTTGCGGGGCAGGATCAATACGTTGATTCAGTCTGCGGAGAAGGCAACGGGAGAAACGCAGGCAGCGCTCATCGAAAAAGCATACGAGCTAATCCGCAACATTTGCGAAGTGATTGTAGAGCAAGAACTGCTGCAGGGCGTAACGCAGCGCTACCAGCCAAATGTCATGATGACAAAGCTGCCGAAAATAAATTTCGCCGGGCTGGAAGCGGCCGTAGCTGCGATCAATCCTATTTTCGAGGATTGCTGCCGGTACATCGGTTCGCACTCTCAGCCAATGGAAACGCTCAATGTGCGGCCGACGTTGGACTCACTCAAAGCGGATTGGAAAAAAATCCAGGAGGCGCGGGAGGCTTACGCAAAAAAGGCGTGATCACTCGACGTCAGATTCTCAAAGGGATATTTGAGCACCACTCTGGTCGGAGCCCTCGTTTGGCGGCCTTTTGAACTCTGGCGCTCGTTGGTATGAGCAAGGGATCGTAGCGGCGAAGTTATCTGATGGTGAAGTATATGCCCGAGCCGCTTGCAGCCTTCGCCAGTGGAATCGAAGAACCTACTTCGCCCACGTCTGTGAATCCGAGATTCATTCGGCCGGCGAAAGCATCGAGCTTTTCAACCGGGGGATACAGCCCCAGATATTCTTGCCCCTTGAACTCTGAGTCATACTCCGACACCAGCGGAAGAATCCAGACGTGTCTCGGCTTTAGCCCGTCGAAATAGCCCAGCTCCCACGGCATCCATACCGATTGCGTTGCGTTGGCGGAATGCACATAGAGCAGGCTGGAGCAGTTTTGCATGCGCTCCCGAAGTATCTGCGCAGTCCGGGTTGTGACTTTACCCCGATCAAGCCCAGGATCTTCTATCCAGTCCACGTAAACCTTGAGCCCAAGTTTTTCGACGATGCTCTTGATCCCGTAGATCACGTCGGCATCCTGATAGGAGTGCGAGAGAAAAATGTCGTAATGCTCTGTCGATGAGAACCTGCGCGAGTCTTCCGTCAGGATTTGCGACGCGCTCTTACTTACATAGGACCGGGCGGCCTGGCCAGCGGCTCTGGCTTCGGATATGCGCAGATATGCCAATCGTCCCTCCGGTCGCTACTTGAGCCAGCTTGAAAAATTGTTAAATCCGCCGTTCGTATTCCAATCGTAGACTGGATACCAATTGCCCAGGTTATAGCCCTTCCCCCGGTATTCCGCGCCTACCTGAAAACGGTACGATGCGCCGTCGTCCACCTTGTCATATTCAACCCACTTGTCCGTTAACTTCTCCCACAATGTCGCTGTCTCGCCGCTCTCTGAGAAGGTGACGCCGACATATTCAAGGGGATTGGGGCCAGCCCATTTGGTGAGCCCGTCCTTGCCTTTGATCGAATTGATGTGGACGCCGAACAGGTGATTGCCGCGCTTGAAGCTTTTCAGTATCTCGTACCGCACCCAAGGGCGGGCATGGGTATCAGAGCCGATGAGAATGCAGGTATTGCTGGTGTTATCCAGGCCGCCATTGATGAGTCGCTTGAGCGCGGTTTCACCCTGCTTTTTGGCCGTTTCCCAGATAGAGGCATCATAGAAACCCGCGGCTTCGCGGTCAGGCTTCGTCAGCCAATGATTTCTCACGACGTTCGCACGGAAGTCGATTACGTCCTGGTAGTGGAAGGTGAAGAATACGCGATTGGCCATATCCCGACTTAGTAGTTGTTCCGAATTTCGATGGCTTCCTCGATCCAGTCAGCAAGGTTCTCGCTGATGTAGTTGTACACGTCTTTGCTGCTCGTGTACGGCGGATTGTAAGCCTTGACTACGGACGACATTCGCGCCTTGTCTTTGCCGATGGTGAAGTCCTCGAATGGATTTCTGCCCTTTGACGCCTGATAGCCGTCGAGATCCGTCAGGCGGTGGATGTACACGCCGACCAGTCCCTTCTTGCTGTTCCACGCAGACTTGATCTCGTAGTTGATCCACTTGCGGCCTGCGGTATTTTCGCCGATCAGCACGACGTTGCAGGATTTCCCATCGAGCTGCTCCTCAATCCATTGCTCGATGGCTTCGTCGCCACCTTCGGTGATCTCTTCCCAATCGTTGTCGCTCGCGGGCTTGTTGCCTTCGACCACGCCCATATTACGTACTTTCGCGGCGCGCGTGCAGTCCGGCTTGTAATGAAAGCTGTAAAATACCCTTCTCGCCATGCTCACCTGCCCTTCGCTTTATTAATAATTTCAATGACGTTCGCTACCAGGCGTTTGGTGTCCGAGGGGTCGTCAAGGCTGTCAAATAGCGGCTTCAGCTCCGCATGGGCCGTATAGTAGGTATTGAAATTGGCCTTGATATCCTGCCACAAATCTTTCGCTACGTAACCGGTTGCGCCGATGGGAATGAGCAGCAGGCCTTTTTCCTTGGCAATTTCAAACTCGCGGCGCACTCCGTTGGCGGGAACTACCTTTCCCGCCTCAAGCTTGTTGCCGAAGACAAACAGTGCGACACCCGCATGGGCAATCATTTCCCGGCGGTAGTTCTCCCATTGTTGCTGGGCATCCGTACCTTGAGGAAACGGCCGCAGGATTAGCTCGTCATGAAGGCGTTTACCTTGGTGATGATAAAGCTGCTCAAGCACCCCGGTGATCACTTGGCTGCCTACGCCCAAACCGAAGCCGGAGACGATCCTGTTGTCGTTGCGAATAAGCGCTTGGCTGAGTTCACGAATGAAGCTTTCAGCCAGACTTTGTGTCCAGGTCCCGTATTCATGCGCGCTCCCGGAAATAAGAACGGTCTTGCGCTGGTATCGCTTCTCGATCTGTTCCAGAAGCGCTGTGATGTCTTTGTATTCATCGACAAGCAGCGTCTGCACTCCGAAGCGCTTCAGGTCGTTGATGGCAAGCTGTTGTTTCAGCTCTGCGTACCTGAAAGCATCATCGTCGGCAAAGCTGGCCCGGTTGCATTTTTTAAAGATGCAGTAGTGGTCGCGCGGCTTTCCGTGCAGGCTCACCCGCACACGGCTCAGGATGTAATCAAGGTTGGGATCGGTAAAGCTGAAACCCAAAAACAAGAACATCTTCGCCACGAGATCGCCGCTCAGTGCGGTGACATATTGCCCCCGCGTCGATTCGTACCGCTCGTAGTCATCCTTCGTGAGGACTGCATCGTCCGGGTGGTCGATGTCGCCGTGCATCTTATACACGATGGCATCCCGCTTCGGGCGAGTCAGTTTCAGGTGATCGAGGGTGAATTTCACGTCGGGAATCTTGCCCGCACTTTTAAGCGACTCCTCAATCAGTTTGTCGTAATTTGTGGTCCAGTAAGTTTTGATCGGGAGCCTTGCAAGAATCCGGTGGTTATCGGTGGGAGCATGACCGGGTGAAAGCTGTTCAATCAGGGCACGATTAAGCCCGCTGCGATTTTGCTTTTCGTTCAGGTGGTACTGCGCAATCGAAATGAGGTCGTGCTCTTTGTCGATGTCGAGCCCGAGTTCATGTGCGATGGGCTGCAACAGTTTCTTCCAATCGACGTAGCCCGCTCCTACTGATAATCCTGCCCCGGCAAAAATGGCGACGTTCTCTTCCTCCAGTTCCTTAACGAAAGTCTCGACAAAATGTTCTGCGTGCTTGTCCATACTCTGCCGTCTAACCTCGTCAAGGCCGCTGCTAACTAAGCTCGCCCCTTAAGGCTTGTGCTTACCACCCAAGGATCAAGTACTATAGCTCATATAGGGAAGAAAAAGCGAAGCCGAAAGGCATAGACACCACTGCAGGCACCGGGTGTCAGTAGGTCAGCTCACGCAAACAATTTCTCCTGCTTCTCGATGCGGACATGGCCGTCCATGCTATCGAGAACCTCGCGCGCGGGAATCTGCGACAGTTCCTTCGGTTCGACCTTGTGCAAGCCGCCGCCGTACACCCTACCCTCTGCCACGAGCTGGGAGGGCGTAATGCGCTGGAGGGCGTTGAATACACGCTCCTCCAGCTCGGGATGCTCCCTGAGGGCGGCCAGCAAGGAGCCTTTCGGATAAAGCATGAGATAGACGTTGTGGGCGGTCGCCTGCGAGCGGTTCCAGATGAAACGGAAGGGATGCTTACCGTTGCGCGTGCGTCCCATGTACGTGCAGAGGAACGGTGCGGGCGGCCGTTGTTCCTGCGAGTACCACGGTACGCGGTGGCTGGCGAGGTAGGAATCCGCAATTTTTTCTTCGTGGCCCTTTTGTAAATATTCAAAGAAGCGAGGCCAGCGGTACTTTATCTTTTCCTCGGGCTCGCTGCAATCGAGCAGATAGACCTGCGGCGAAACCGCAGGGTCGCCGTTGGGATGCGCATCAATGGTGTTGACCGTTACGTGTCGTGGACCGGGCAATATCGGCTTGAGAAATTGCCGCGGAATCTTCCACTCGTTAACCTGTTCGGGAGTCAGGATAAAAAAGCTGTTGGAGCCGGTCGCAAGCCCGCGCTTGATGGAGAAAATATCGCCTAGCGTCGGCTCCCCGGTGTTCTCGATAGACGTACATCCGGGAAACTGCGTCCATTTGCGGGAATGCCGCAGCACATCGAGCGGAATAAACGCTTCCTCCTGCGGCTGTTCAATTGGCCCACCGAAGGAAAACCGCACACGTTGACTCTGTGGTGGCGGAGATTTTCTGAAGACGACGACTGCCGAGGAGACGAGCGCATCGGTGAACTGCACGTCGGTCGGGCAGAAGCGATGAATATGCAGCAGTGTCACGCGCTCGGTGAGATAGCGGCGAACCGTCGCGCCGTAATTTACATCCATGAATTCTGAAGGAATGAGCCACAGGGCAAGCCCCTGCTCTTCCATCCAGTCGTGGCACAGCAGCAGAAAATAACAATAAAGCCCCGCAAGGCCGCTGATTTCCAGATGCAACGAATGTGCGAGCTGCGCTTTCAGGCGTTCCTTTTCGTTTCCGTCCAGATGGTGGTGCCGGACATAAGGCGGATTGGTGAGCACGAGATTGAAGCGCTGCTTCGGGGCCTTCTGCTTGGTGAAGTCTCCGCGAATGACGTGGAGCCCGCTCTTGCCCCACAATTTCTCGGCCGCATCCGCAAATAGCGGGTCCAGCTCGATGCCGGCCGCGGCCTCAATCTCTTTCGGAACAATCTGCGATAGCGCGGAAAAGAATGATCCCGTGCCGATGGCGGGGTCGAGAAACCGGATAGCCCCCTCCGCTCGCAGCTGGTGCATGTAACGCGTGAGGCTTAAGGAGAGGTCGAAGGGTGTTGCAAACTGGCCCCATTTGTTTCGCTCGGCGGCGGATTTGAGGTTGTCGAGGCGTGCCTGCTCCGTCTGTCGGTGTCCTTCGATGGTCTGGTGATGCGCCGTTGCCATGACTTCAAATCCCCAGCTGGTCCAGGTCTTCTGTGCGGTGTTCCCAGATCCAGTCTAAGCCCTCCGCGGCTTCGTACCCAAGGTACGCCGCATCGAAATATCCGCACAGGAAAAGCACAAACACGACATCCTTGCTGTAGGTAGCTTTGAGCTGGTTGATTTTTGTAGCTTCTTCCTTGCGGCGCTTGTTCACGTTAGTGAAATCCCCTGCGGACTTCGCCTCGATGAGGATTGGTAAGTGCGGAAGTCTTGCTTTCTTCGGCTGGATGACCGCATCGATGGGAATCTTCACCGTCTTCGCATCGGCCGTGGACGGTTTCACCAGGACGTTAAGCCGGAATGAGAATGTGCCTGGCTCCATCTGATTAAGAGGCCTAGCTGCGGGATGGGCCTTGAGTTTATAGCCGCGAACCTCAAGGTATTTTTGGATGAGCGCGAGCTGGCGCTTCTCCTGCGCGTTGCGCACGATGGGCTCGGCGACGGCTCCGCACAGCCGGTCCGCGACGATGGTCGAGGAGCGGAAGCGCTCCTCTTCGCTGGGCCTGCGTTTCTCCTGCAGCCACGGAAAAATATCCACGTCGAGCATCTGCGAAAGGATGCCGGTGATTTTCTTAAGGTGGAGGTCCAGGTCCGCCGCAGTCATCTGCATAGGCAGCGCACCTTCCTCCAGGCGGCCGACAAGGTTCTTGGTGGAGTCTGCAAGGCCGATGAGCCTGTCGCGCGCGAGGGGTGGGCAAGTGGACATGCGCAGTGTCGGCAGTATGCCGGGATTTGCTTTAAGCACTTCGGGCGTGAGCGTTAGCAGGTCGTTGGTGAGCGTGAGGCCCTGCTCGACACTCTCGATGGTCTTTTTGCGCGTATCGCGGTAGGCCTTCGGCGCAAATTTCATGAACCACTGATTGAACTGATCAACCGAGGCGCGGGTGTCCGCCTTCCACAAATGTGGCTTATCGGCGTTTATGGGCATGAGCTAATTTAACAGCCGCCACTCCTATTGCAACGATCAGCGTGCAGTGCCGCGATGCCTCAAGTATCTGCCAGATCCACCGCATTACCAAGTGCCTGTGGTGTATTCGCCGAAATCGGCGGAATACTTCATTCCGCCCTCACGAGCCAAGGCCCGCAGCGGAGGGCCTGTCAAGGAGAGGACCAAGGCGGTACCGCGCGAGCGGCGCGAGGCGTCCTTGACTGGCTCGTGAGCGGAGGGCATTTCAAGATTCTGGAGGCTCAGAGGTAGGCATGGTGAAAAACATGGCGAACAAACATGGATCGGCGCGCCTCGGCTTCGTTTCTTGGAATCTGGGAACGTTCTAATTCGTGGTGTGTAGGCTGTTGGCGTGCTATCGGTGCTGACCGTTCGATTCGTGGCCAACACGAAATGTTCTTAAAGCTGTCTTTTGCTGCCTCGCGTTTTCGATAAATCCTGTGAAGTCGGTGAGATGATTGGCAGGGGCGGTGAGGATCGAATTCCTTCAATGCTTGCGCAACGAGCCGTAGGTGCCTTCGCTCAGAATTCGAATGAGTTCGATGGACGGTTCTTTCGGCTGGATGATCCGATTCGCGGCGCACCAACAGTGATTGTCGAGATCACAAGTCATCATAGAAGAGCAGTTTGAGCAGTGCGTTTCCACGAGGAGATTGTTGCACAATTGGTTGCCGCAAATCGCGATGTCTTTCAGCGGCTAGTGGTCACGCTGCTTCCAAGGTGAGACGCAAACCCACTGCTTTGGCAACTGCATGGAGTGTTGAAAGGCGTGGATTGCCATTGGCCGACAATGCGCGATAGAGGCTTTCGCGCTCGACTCCAGCAGCTTTGGCGATCTGGGCAATGCCACGCGCTTGGGCCACGTGGCGCAAGGCGAGGAGGAGAACGCGCGGTTCGTCGGATTCTTCCAAAGCGGCCCTAAGATATTCAGCAGCGAACTGCGGGTCTTTACGAATCCTGCGAACCATCACCTTATCGTGGGAAATACTTGCTGTACGCTTCATTTCTTCTTCGTCCTCGCCTTGTAATCGGTCAGGTATTGGTGTGCCTTTACGATATCGATCGGCTGTGTACGCTTGTCCCCTCCACAGAGAAGCAAGACGCGCGCCTGGCCAATCATCCCGTAATACACGCGCAATCCGGGTCCCCAATCGATCCGCAGTTCATATAACCCCTGCCCAAGCGCCTTGCAATCGCCGAAGTTGCCCACTGCAAGCCGATTGATTCTCGCCGCAATCTTGGCTTGCGCCCGTATGTCGGCCAATTCGGAGAGCCAATCGTTGAAGACATCCTTGCCGCTCCGGGTTATGTAATGGCGAATTTCGATGGCATGAATCAGTGTAACTTATAGATCACAGAATGGCAAGCAGACGAACGGATGACGGATTCTAGATGTGTCATGCTAAAGCATAACTCCCCCTAGTTTTCTTCTTTGAAGTCCACTCCACTGGTCGGTGTACCGACCAATTCAGGATTTTTGCACCTAAGAGCGTCGCTCCTGGTAGAAGATGACGATATGAAAGCTCGTCAGCGAGTTGGTAAGAAACGGGTGCTGCTAATCGACGCCGGTAGGGAGTTCCCCGGTCTTAAAGGGAAGGTGGTCAAGCGGGTTGAAATTGGCAAGGGCGAGGATCATGACTTGTACATCCATGTTCGTTTCAGAGACGAAACAGAATTGTGCTTCTGGCTAACGTCCCGGATTGTTATAGAAGAGGCTGACCTCGGTGACTGGAAATCCGGCGATTTCGTTCAGAAGCGTGCGTTCATTCAGAGCCCAATGGTTAAGGCCATTGTTAGGCAAGATGCGCTGTTCAACAAAATTTCAAAACAGTTAGACAGAGAACAGCGCCAGGAGGAACGCCGCTTGAGGAAACGTAAGCTGTCTCCTGACGTGATGATGAAGCAGGCTATAGAGTGGATCAGGGAGACCATGGACTATATCGTCACGCCGAACGAGGCAAGAAAGTTTCTTGAGCGACTACCGCGTGCGACGCCTCAATTACAGGAACTAACTCAGCAGATGAAGAACGTGAAGAACGGGTAGGACGCGCCAGAGATGATGCCCTCCTAAGCATGTATAATCGAAAAAATACCCGTGCAGACACGATATTCAGTACCTGTTTTTGCAGGCCCCCTACCGAAATTTAAAGTGCAAACATTCCCAAAAAGTTGGGAACATTTGGGAACAATTGGCCCCAAAAACCGCCTAAAATCGTGATACACGATGCGCGAAAGTGCTAGACGAGACAACTACTTAGCTTTTTTGAGTTTACCTTGGGCGCAGGAGGTCTCCGGTTCAAATCCGGACGCCCCGACCAATATTTTCTGCGACTTGCAGGCATCTCTAAAAAGTCCTTCCCCTCACTATGGGGGAAATTCAGGGGACCCTACTGCACCATCCCCATCTTTTCCGCTTCTTGCTGTTCTTCCTGCATTTTCACTACTGCTTCCTGCATCTTCACTGCTCGATACTGCTCTAGCCTCACTACTGCTTCCACTTTGTAATGCTCCGCGATTTTCACATAGCGCATCGTCATCCCGATTTCCGAATGCCCGAGGATCTTCTGCAAAATCGTGACATCGGTCCCGGACAGAATGGATCGGGTGGCAAATGTGTGACGCAGATTGTAGAGGTCCATGGCCCCGCGCAATCCCAAGTCGTCGCAGACGCGATCATGGGCTTTGCGGACGGAACCAAGATGGGTACCGGGTTTCCGAGAACTCGGAAAAACCCAGTAGTCGTTGGGTTGTTTCTGTCGCCGTTCCTTCAGGAGCTCGAAAACTTCCTGACACATCGACAGAGTACGTTTGGCGTTTTTTGTTTTCCCACGCTCGATTAGGATCGTTCGGTTGAAGAAGTCCAGGTTCGAATATGTCATTCGAAAGACTTCATCCGGCCGCATTCCTTGCGCGACCTCATGCGCTAGAGTGGCAAACTCCTCACCCGCCGACTGGCCGGGCAGCAACGTAATCTTGCCGCCTGCGGAAGTGCCACGGGCAGGCGCGATGTCTTCGGAGTATTCAAGAGCGATGCCCTGTTTAGCTGTGAAGCTCGCAAGGCGTTCGCGGTACTCACGGGGATCGCCGTTAACGCTGCCGATTTCGGGCAGTTCTTGCCCGTCCGTCTGGCTGATATCGAACACATAGGCCGCGCGAAATCCGACTGCCGTTGAGGATTCGTCCGACTCGGTTTCGCCGTTGTTCTCGGCCTTCTTCCGAATGATCGGGGCGAGAATCAGAATCCCTTTCTCGCCCTTCTTCACGAAGCGGCCCAGTTTGTGCCAGGCATGAAAGCCTGCGACGTGGATGGCTGTTGGGTTCTGCGATGCGATGAGCATAATGTTGTGCCACGAGTAGCGATGGAACCGCGCCATTGCCGCGAGGTGCTCCCTAAGCTTCTCACTGTGGCCCGCTTCCAGGGCCTGACTGAGTTGCTCGATGGCCTTGGTTGCGATCTGTTTTGCTTCTTCGACTTTCATTTTTTCCTGTCCTCCTGTTTCGGGGAGTCCTTGCTCCCTTCTCTTCCTCTGCCACCAGCATACCAGTTACGTAAATGCGAGATTTTCGACCCGTCGCCGTCTTCAGAATTTGGCCATAGCTGGTTTCGTCCAGCACGGACTGATTCGAAAACTTCAGGAAGAAGTTCTTTGCGGCAGCTACATCAGCATCGGGCATGCCTTCGAAGCCCACGTCGGTCCCCACGAAGGCAGGCTCGGCGGAGGAGTTGACGATCGCGTGCAGAGTGACCACGTCCGGGAATCCGTGCTTTGGGGTCTGCCCCAGTGTGATGTCGCCGTGCCTGGAACGAATGAGGACGT
>Ga0335074_10008580_pt1 | contig 14200 bp, 11 predicted proteins | sample Lox_Sample_23_FD_206715 | JGI IMG/M metagenome (GOLD analysis project Ga0335074, IMG submission 206715) | Soil microbial communities from Loxahatchee National Wildlife Refuge, Florida, United States - Lox_Sample_2.3 | ecosystem: Environmental > Terrestrial > Soil > Wetlands | place: USA...
GTTGCCGCCCCCCATGTCGAAGAAGAAGTGCTGGCCGGAGTTGCCCGGCAGGTTGAGCGTCTTGATCAGCCGCATGCCGAGCACCTGGGTGTAGAACTCGACAGTCCGCTTCATGTCCGAGCAGACCAAAGCCAGGTGGTTCACCCCGCCGAGGTCGAACTCCTTGTTCCGCCACTCCATGAACGCCTCCTCTGGTCTGGCGGTCCATCAGAACTAAACCTAAACTCAGTTTCACTTCCGCGCCAGGGCGTGCCCGGGGACGCGGGCCGGCTCGTCCGATGATCTGGGTGGAAAAAGTGCCGTATTCGCTCGAAATCCGTCCAGATCATGGAAATGCTGGCCAGGGCTGGGACGGAGCAGCACCAGCGGATCGGAGTGAGCGGTGACCGGGATCGCGCGGGAGTTTGTGGGGCTGCCATCGCCGGTGGTCGGCCGGGCGGGCGCGGGCGGCCACCCGTGCCAGGGCATCTACCACCGGCCGACGGACACGAGCCCGTCGACCGCTTTCATCGCGACGCACTACAACGTGGACTTCTCCGAGCACTACCTGGCCAGCTTCATGGCCGAGCGCGGCTTCGGGTTTCTGGGCTGGAACACCCGCTTCCGGGGCAATGAGGCGCACTTCCTGCTCGACCACGCCCTGGCCGAGATCGGCGTGGGCGTGCGCTGGCTGCGCGAGCAGGCCGGTGTCGAGCGGGTGGTGCTGCTGGGCAACTCGGGCGGCGGCTCGTTGATGGCGGCCTACCAGTCCCAGGCCGTCGGACCCAACGTCCGGCCGGTCGCCGGGATGCGGCCGGTGCCCGCGATCGAGGACCTGCCGGCCGGCGACGTGTTCATCGCGCTCGCCGCGCATTCCGGCCGGCCCGAGGTGTTCACGAACTGGCTCGACCCTTCGGTGACCGACGAGAGTGACCCGGTGGCCGCCGATCCCGCGCTCGACCCGTTCAATCCGGATAATGGGCCGCCCTACAGCGACGAATTCCAGCGCCGCTACCGCGCCGCGCAGCGGGCCCGCAACGAGCGCATCACCGACTGGGCACTGGCGCAGATCGACGCGCTGAGCGCGACCCGGGCCAGGGACCGGCTGTTCCCGGTGTTCCGCAGCTGGGCCGACCTGCGGATGATCGACCCGTCGATCGAGCCGTCGGACCGCCGGCCGAACTGGTGCTACCTCGGCGACCCGATGCGCGCCAACTACGGGGTGTTCGGCGTGGGCACGGTCAGCACGCTGCGCAGCTGGCTGTCGATGTGGAGCCTGCGCACGTCGCAGTGCATCGCCGCGCCGCACCTGGCCCGGATCACCGTGCCCGCGCTGGTTGTGCACGCGACCGCGGACGCGTGCGTGTACTCCAGCGACGCCCGTGCGCTCTACGACGCGCTCGCCGCCCCGGACAAGACGCTGGAGTTCGTCAAGGCCGACCACTATCTGCAGGAGCCCGAGGGTTCGCGGGAACAGGCCGCCGACCTGATTGCGGCGTGGGTCTCGAGCCACTGACATTAGCCTTCTGCTGTGCAGAAGCATCACGGGGACGGTACGGGGCGGCGGCAGAAGCACGACGAGGAAGCCGCGGGGCAGCCGCAGAAGCACGACGAGGAAGCCGCGGGGCAGCGGCCCGCCTACCCGATCACGTCGGTGGACAACGCGCTGCGGCTGCTGATGCTGTTCCGCAGCCAGCCGCGGGTCCGGCTGTCGGAGGCCAGCGAGCGCCTCGGGGTCGCGCTGTCCACTGCGCACCGGCTGATGGCGATGCTGGCGTACCACCGGTTCGTCCAGCAGGACCCGGACACCCGCGCCTACGTCGCGGGGCCGGCGCTGGTCGAGATCGGCCTGGCCGCGGTCCGGCAGCTCGACATACGCATGCACGCACGGCCCGTGCTCGAACGCATCGCCGCAGACCTCGGCGAGACCGTGCACCTCGCGGTGCTCGAGGGGTGCAGCATCCGGTATCTCGACGCGGTGGAGAGCCCGCACGCGTTGCGGGTCGCGGCCCGGACCGGCTCTGCGCTGGCGGCCCACTGCACGGCATCCGGGAAGGCCCTTCTCGCGACGCTGCCCGACGGCGAGGTCGCCGCGTTGTTCCCCGACGACGGGAGCCTGGTGGCGCTGACGGCCAAGTCGATCACGGAACGTTCCGGCCTGGTGGAGGAGTTGCGTGCCGTGCGGGAGCGGGGCTTCGCCCTCAACCGCGAAGAGAGCGAGGAGGGCGTCGCGTCGGTGGGGGTGGCGGTGGCGGGCCCGCGCGACGTGCCGGTCGCGGCGCTCGTGGTGTCGGCCCCGGTGTCGCGGATGACCGGCGAGAACGCGCACGCGATCGGTGCGCGCCTGCGCGACGAGGCGGCCCGGCTGGCGGCCCTGCTGCGCGCCTCCTGATACCTGCCGGTAGGCAAACTTCCTCGCCGGGGCCTCTGTCTTCCAGAAGTCGTTTCTGCAACGATATCGACCTGCGGACGAAAGGGACGCGGCCGATGCAGAGCTGGATTCACGTCCTCGAGTGGCGCGCCACCGTGCGGCCCGAGGTGACCGCGCTGGTCGACGACCGTGGTGCGGAGTTCAGCTATGCGCAGCTGCGCGCCGAGTTCGAGCGCCGGGCCGGCGGCTGGGCCGCCCTCGGCGTCGGCGATGGGGACACGGTCGCGATCGTCGCGAAGAACAGCGCGGATTTTCTGGTGCACGCGTTCGCGCTGATGCGGGCCGGAGCCACGCCCGCGTTCGTGAACTGGCGGCTGTCCCCGCGCGAACTGGCCGAGGTGCTGGCGTTGGTCGAGCCGGCGGCGGTCGCCGCCGACGCGGAGTTCACCGGCCTGGTCGACGCGGTGCCCGGCCGGCCGCGGCTGCGGGTGGCTATCGGAGGGGGCGGGCCGGGCGGGCTGGGCGCGCCGGCGCCTCCTGGGTGGCTGGACGGCGGGGCCCTCACGGGGGCGGTCCCGCCGCGGCCCGCGCTGCTCGGCGAGACCGTCCTGGCACTCGTGCACACCAGCGGCACCACGGGCAGGGCCAAGGCGATCCCGCTGCGGCACGGCGCGCTGATGATGAGCGTCGCCGACTTCGCGATCGAGATCGGCGACCAGGTCGCTGGCTCTCATCACCTGCAGATCTTGCCCCTGTTCCACCTGGGCGGGTTCGGCCAGTGCCTGCAGGCCCTGCTGACCGCGGGCACCGTCTACCTTCACACCGCGTTCGACCCGGCCGCGGTCATCGATGCGATCGAGCGGGACCGGATCGAGTTCTTCACCGCAGGGCCCTCGCTGATCGACATGCTGGTGGCTGAGATCCACCGCCGCGATGGCGCCGACCTGGGCAGCCTGCGCGAGATCGCGTACGGCACCGCGCCGATCACCCCGTCGTCGCTGGCGGCCGCGCTCGAGGCGTTCGGTTGCCGGTTCCGGCAGATCTACGGCAACACAGAGAGCCAGAGCATGATCAGCCTGCTCGCGCCCGAGGACCACCAGCCCGGCCACCCGCGGCTGGCCAGCGCGGGCCGGATCTCATTCGGCTGGGAGGTGCGGATCGTCGGCCCCGACGGGCGCGACCTGCCCGCGGACACGGCTGGCGAGCTGCTGATCCGCGGCGAGTGCCTGTTCTCCGGGTACTGGCGCGACCCGGGGGCCACTGCGGCAGCGTTCGCACCCGGCGGCTGGTACCGGACCGGGGACATCGGCCGACTGACCGCCGACGGCTACCTCTACATCATGGACCGGGCCAAGGACATGATCATCAGCGGTGGCGAGAACATCTACCCGGCGGAGGTCGAGGCGGTGCTCGCCGATCACCCGGCCGTGGCCGAGGTCGCGGTCGTGGGACGGCCGGACGCGGTGTGGGGCGAGGCCGTGCACGCCGTGATCATTCCCCTGCCCGGTGCCGGCGCCGGCGCGAGCGGTGGGGCCTCGCCCGAGGAGATCATTGCCTGGTCACGGGAGCGGCTGGCCCACTTCAAGTGCCCCAAGAGCGTGGAGTTCGCCGGCTCGCTGCCGCGTACGACCACCGGCAAGGTGCTCAAGCGCGAACTGCGGGCGCAACTGGCCGCCGCGACGGCCAGCGAACGTGCCGCGACGGCCGACGAACGTGCCGCCGACGGCGAACCCGCCGCCGCGGCCGATGAATGTGCAAAACGGCGGGTTGCAGGCCGTCGGGAGGCACATTCATGAGCGCCGATCCGGGGGCGAGCGACAGCCCGGGCGCCGCGATCGGGCTGTCGATCGCGTCCCACAGCGGGCTGCCCCCGGCCAGGATCGGCGAACTCGCCGCGGCCGCCGAGCGCGCCGGGTTCGGCGCGGTGCTGGTGGCCGAGGGGCACGGCGACGCGATAGCGCTGTGCCATCCGGTGGCCGCAGCGACCAGCCGGGTCCGGGTCGGCACCGCGGTCGCGAACGCGGCGCTGCGGCCGCCGGTGCTGGCCGCCAAGGCCGCCGCGCAGCTGGACCACGCGGCGGGCGGCCGGTTCATCCTCGGCCTTGGCGTGGGGAACCCGGTCATGAATGGCAGGTTCGGCATCGCGCCGTTCCCGCCGCTGCAGATGGTCGAGGAGTACGTGGCCGTGGTGCGCGCGGTGCTGGCCGGCAGCCCGGCCGGGCACACGGGCAGGCTGTTCCGCACCGGCATGGTGCCGCTGGACAGCCCGCCGGTCCGGCGGGACCTCCCGATCTACCTGGGCGCGCTCGGGCCGCGGATGCTCGAGCTGGCCGGCCGGATCGCAGACGGCGTCGTGCTGAACCTGATGTCGCCGGCCCAGGCCGGCGAGGCGGCCAGCCTGGTGCGCGCCGCCGCGGCGGCCGCCGGGCGGGATCCGGCCGCGGTGGAGATCGTCTGCGTGGTGCACTGCTGCCTGTCCGGTGACGCCGAGGCGGCCGCGGCGGCGGCCCGGGACGTCGTGCCCCGTTACGTGCTGCATCCCGCGGTGTCCCCGCTGTTTGGCGAGGACGGCGCGCGCACCGACCTGCGGCCGGTGCGCGAGCTGCTGCTGGGCGGGGACCGCGCCGGGGCGACGGCACGGGTCCCGCAGCCGGTGGCCGACGGTTTCGTCGCGCACGGTGACGCGGACACGTGCGGCCGGCGGCTGGCGGAGTACCGGTCGGCGGGCGTGGACCTGCCGGTCGTGTTCCCGATGCCCGTCGGTGGTGACTGGGGATACGAGGAGGCCATCGCCTCCTTCGCCCCGAGCGGACCAGCCGGGCCAGCCGGGCCAGCGGGACCAGCCGGACCGGCGGGATCAAGCGAACCGACCGGACCAGGCAAGGAGGCAGTGCCATCAGCGAGGAACTTGTGATCCGCTTCTTCGCCGCTCTCGAGGCCGGCGACATCGACACGGTGCGGGAGATCTACGCCCCGGACGCGCTGATCTGGCACAACGATGACCTGGTCGAGCAGCCGGTCGACGAGAACCTGAAGGTGCTGCAGGGGCTGCACCGGGCGGTGTCCGGCCTGCGCTACGACATCGTCCGGCGGGTGCCCACCCCCGATGGCGTGCTGCAGCAGCACGTGCTGCGCGGCTCGCTGCCGAACGGGACCGAGGTCGAGCTGCATGCAGCCATGTACCTCCAGGTGCGCGACGGGCACATCACCCGGATAGAGGAGTACCTCGACTCCGGGAAGCGCTCCTCGATCCGGGCCGCCCGTGAGGCCCTCTCGTCCGGCTGACGGGGGCCTGCCGCAGTTACCGCCCGCGGCCTGCCCGGGTGACGGCGGCGGTGATCGCCCGCGCGTCTGGCTCCACCGGCTCTCCTGCGACCAGGACGGTCGGCGTCGCGCTGACCCCCGCCTGAGTGGCGCGGGCGGTCACGTACGAGGGCCAGTCCAGGTAGGGAGAATCGGACAGGCAGGAGGCGAACGGCGTGTCGGCCAGCCCTGCCATCCGGCCCAGGTCGGCCAGCTCGGCGTCGCTCAGCCCCGGGCCGCCCTCGGGCGGCTGGTACTCGAAGAGCGCGTTGGCGAAATCCAGGAACTTGGCCTGATCCGCGGCGCAACCCGACGCCGCGGCCGCGCGGGTTGAGTAGTTCGTCGTCGACGCCTGGTCGAGGAAGTTCATCGGGTGGTAGGCGACGCTCACGAGCCCGTCGGCCACCAGCTTCGCCAGCACCGGGCCGGCCGAGAGCTCGAACCGCTTGCAGTACGGGCACAGGAAGTCGATGTACGCATCAACCCGTGTCGGGCCGTTGCCGACGACGACTCCGTCGCCTTCAGCTGTCGCGCCGGCCGGCACACGGCCCGGCGCCGTCGGGTACGTCACGGCTCCTCCGATCCGGCCTTCGCGGGCACCGGCCAACGCTATCAGCGGCCGGCCGCGCCGGGCTGGGCGGAGCCGTGCTCATAGCGCCCTCTGGGATCGTGCCGGCCAGTGGGCAATCCGTGGCCCGGGTGCCCTTCTCCGGGGTGGGCCGGTGGCATGGCGGCCGGGTGCCCGGCGCGAGGGCTCAGGTGGGGCTCGGAAGGCCTGTCGCTCTTCTTGCCCTGCAGGTAATCGATCCATTCGAGGACCGCCAGCGTATCTGGATGATCCCGGCCCAGCGTCAGCTTGAGATGCGGCAGTAGATCCCGGAACTCTTCCGCCGCCCGGGCATGATCGCCGCGCGCGACAATCTCCTTGGCTATGTTGACCCAGAGGATCACCGTGACCGGGTGATCCAGGCCGGGCTTGCGCTGCAAATACGCCAGCACGTCGCGAAACACCCTCTCCGCCCCGGCGTGATCGCCGCGCGCCGCCATCTCCCTGGCGATGCTGCACCGGGTGGCGAGCGTGTCGGGGTGATACGGGCCCAGGCTGCGGCGCAGATGCGGCAGCAGGTCCCGGAATTCTTCCTCAGCCTGGGCATGGTCGCCGCGCGCCGCGATCTCCTGGGCAACGCCGAACCAGGCAGCCAGCGTGTCCGGATGATCCGGGCCCAGCGCCCGCTGCCGGGCGCGGTAGACGTGGCGGAACTCCTCCTCGGAGCCGGCGTGATTGCCGGTGGCCGCCATCTCCCTGGCCTGGCTGAGCCGCGTGGCCAGCGCGTCCGGCTGGTCTTCGGCCAGGCTCGCGTCGCCGGCCGGCGCGTCGGTCGTCGCGCCGTGCTGCTCGTCGGCCAGGGTCCGCTGGTGCAGGACGGTCGCGACGTCGGGCGCGTATCGTTGCAGGCCGACGGCCAGGCGCAGCGCATCAGCGAACTCCCCGCAGCTCGCATAGCGCTCGTCGGGAGCCTTCGCCATCGCCCGGAGCAGGACCTCATCGACGCTGCCCGGAAGGTCGGGCCGCCGTGACGTCAGCCGCGGGGGTGGCTCCTTCAGCTGCGCGTACAGCACCGCGGTGCTCTCATCATGCGAAAACGGCGGGCCGCCGGACAGCAGCTCGACCGCGGCGCAGGCGAGCGCGTACTCGTCCGTGCGCGCATCGACCCTCCGGCCCTGGATCTGCTCGGGTGCGCAGTAGTTGAGCGTGCCCATGATCCGGTCGGATCCCGTCAGGTCGGCCGACAGCGCTCCCTTGCTCAGGCCGAAGTCCGACAGGTACACGTGGTCGGGCCGGCCATCCCGGGCATCGAGGAGCATGTTCGTGGGCTTGACGTCGCGGTGCACCAGTCCCACGGCGTGCGCCGTATCCAGCGCCGACGCCACCCCGGAGATGATCGCCGCGGCACGCTCGATCGGCAGCGGCCCCGTCTGCCTCAGGAGCGCGCCCACGTCGCCGCCTGGCACGTACCGCATCGCGATGAACAGCACGCCATTGGCGTCTCCGGCCTCGAAGACCGGGATAATGTGCGGATCATCCACCGCGGCAGCTGACCGGGATTCAAGGATGAAACGGTGCCGGAATGTCTCGTCCGCTGCCAGGGCAGGCGAGAGGATCTTCAGCGCTACCTGCCGCTCGAGCCGCTCATCCTGGGCCCGGAACACAACGGCCATTCCGCCGCGGCCAATCTGCTCCACGAGCCGGTATCCGGCAACCCGTGAACCTGCTGAGAATCCGCGCAAGTACCCGACAGCACCGGGGTCCCCATCACCCATCGCGCCCCCAGCTCTGGCCACCCCCTGGCGCCAGGCTTTCCGAAGCAACCGCCGGCGCCACCGACAGCTGTCGGCCGTTCTCCTCGGCTAACTGCGCAGCCGGCCTCCGGTCGTGCCGGTGATCGGCGAATAAGACGCTGGCATGCAGATAGACATGGTAAGCCACGAACTGCCCCCCTTGCATGTACCGCAACGTTACCGCGATCACGGTTTGACTTCTGAGGAACTAAGCAGACTTTTCGGTCTCAACGAAAGTTGAGGGCCCAAACCACCTGACGGGAGGGCCCCCCGATGGCGGGAACGCTGGAACGCTGCGTCACACCGGCCAGGCTTCCTTGCGGTAGCCCATGTCCCAGAACATCCACTCGTAGCGGCTGGTCGCGCGGAAGTGCCGGTGCACCAGCGCGCGTTCGGCCGGTGCCAGGCTGGGCCCGAGGGCGTCGGTCACCGCCAGCACCTTGCGCACCGTGTCGCCAAACTCCTCGCCGCTGTAGGTGTCGATCCACTTCTGGTAGCGGGGGTTGGGCGAGCCGCGCAGCAGCAGTTCCTTGCCGACCTCCCAGTAGATCCAGTAGCACGGGAGCACGGCGCCGACGCCCTCGGCGTAGGAACCACCGCGCACGGCCGACAGCAGGTAGCTGACGTAGGCCAGCGTCGTCGGCGCCGCCTCGGTCTTCTCGATCGACGCGGCATCGATGCCCAGGTCACCGAGGAGCGAGTCGTGCAGCGTCCGCTCCACGGCGACGATGTCGGCGGCATCGCGGGAGAACATCTCGATCCCGGCCGCGTCCGGCGCGCGGCTGCCGACCGCCGCGAGGGCCTGCGCGTAGCCGTGCAGGTACAGCGCGTCCTGCACCACGTAGAACACGAACGCGTCCTGCGGCAGGCTGCCGTCGGTCAGCCCGGCCAGGAACGGATGCGCCAGTATCGCGTCGTAGATGTCCGCCGAGCCCTGCCACAGCTCGTCGGTGAAGCTACCGGCCATCAGGCCCCCCGCCCGGCTCGTCAGCCTTCCCTGGGCGCGCTCTCCCGCGGGTCCTGGAAGAACGGGGACAGCAGGACAAAACGCGCCAAGAACATCAGCACTATACCGACGACGACCACCCCGACCACCGACCAAAGCTGCGGCGCGGGCGCGGCGAGCAGCGACTTGACCACGAGCCAGATCAGGAACGCGGCGGCCGCGAGCGGCAGGATGCCGACGAGCACCAGGTCCGCGGCGTTGCTGACGATGCGCCGCCGGAAGTAGGTCACCGTGGCGAACGCGGTGAGCACGTAGAAAGCGGCGTACAGGATCCCGGTCACGTCGATCACCTGGGTGAACGCGTTCGCGACCGAGGTGGACAGCAGATAGATCCAGGTCACCACGACCAGGATCGCCCCGATGATCAAGGTGGCCACCGCCGGGGTGGAGAACCGGGGATGGATCGCGGCCAGCAACGGCGGCAGCACCCGGCGCCGCGCCATCCCGTAGATCATCCGGCCGAGGGCCACGATCCCGACGCCGGTGGAGGCGATCACGGACAGCGCCAGGGCGAGCGCCATGACCTTGGCCCACCCTCCGCCACCCATCGCCTGCGCCACGTAGACCAGGGCCGACGACGAGTTCGCCTGGAGCTTGGCCGGCGACACCACGCCCTGCAGGCCCACCTCAGAGATCGTGAAGATGATGGCGAGGAACAGGACGGCGAGGACGGCGGCACGGCCGGGGTTGACGGTTCGCCGGGTTGTCTCCTCGTTGACGTAGATGCTCGCGTCCCAGCCGGTGTACATGAACACCGCGATCAGGAACCCGGCCGCGAGGCTGCCCTTGCCGCCGATCCCGCTGACGGTGAACCAGCCCTTGGTGATCGGGAACGTGCCGTGGTGGTGGGTGAGCACCAGCACCAGGCCGGTGATCGCGAAGCCGATCAGGATGACGTACTCGATGAGCCCCATGCCAACCTGGACCCGCGCGGTGATCCGGATGCCGACGATCGCGATCACCACCATGACCAGGAGGATGACGGTGCTGATCGCGACGTTCGGCGCCGTGCTGGTGGACGTCGAGCCGAACACGGCGAGCACCGACGGAGCCAGGACGACGACGCCGGAAACCACCCCCACCAGCGTCCCGGTGATCATCAGCCACCCGGTCATGAAGCCGAGGTAGGGGTCGATCGCCCGGCCCACCCACTCGAACGAGGCCCCGCACTGGGCCTTCCACAGGTTCAGCCGGCGGTAGGCGTTGGCGATGATCAGCATCGGTATCGCGGTGAGCACGATGATCGGCCCGACCGCGTACGCGGCCGCGGCGGCGAGCGCGGCTAACGTCAGCCCGACCGACACCGCGGGAGCGGCGTTGGCCATCCCGATGATCGTGTCCTGCGCTGGCCCGATCGCGTCGGGCTCGAGCCCGGCCTGGGGAACCTCGGCCGTTCCGGTTACGGTCGCTGCAGGGACATCTGCCATCTTGTCCTCCCCTGGTGCGATTTCGCCCGCCACAGCATCGCGGAGCCCGCCGCGAAAATCAATGGCCCGGAGGATGGGCATACAAGGGTTTTTGGCATCCGCCCCCGCCTGGTGGCGGGAGCTTCGCGCAGCACCGTTTCTTGGCTAGGCGTCGGCTGCAGGCGGAACTGGGAACATACGAACACAATATCGAGTGCCACTGACATTTCTAAGGAGGTGAAGCGGCGTCTGCCCCCGGCCTGAAGGCCAGGGTCTCCGCGCCGCGCGCGCCATGAAGCCGATGCGCGTTCTTCTCTTTGACGTGTTCGGGACCGTCGTCGACTGGCGGTCCAGCCTCATCGACATCACCGAGGCGACCGGTGCCGAGGGCGACTGGCCGGCCATCGTTGACGACTGGCGCCGCGCGTACCAGCCCGCGCTCGAGAAGGCCCGCGAGGACCCCGCCTGGCGCGATCTCGATGCCGTGCAGCGGGACACCCTCGATGAGTGCCTTGAACGCCACGCGACCCCCCTGACCGGCGAGCACAGGGAGACTCTGGTGCGCGGGTGGCGGCGGCTGCGGCCATGGCCGGACAGCCGCGACGGGCTCGAACGCCTGCGGAGCGGTTACCTCACGGCGACGCTCTCGAACGGCCACGTGGCGCTGCTGGCCGACCTGCTCAAGTTCGGCGACCTCCGGTTCGACGCGGTGCTGTCCGCGCAGCTCGCCGCCAGCTACAAGCCCGACCCGGCCGTGTACCTGACCGCGCTGGACCTGCTGGAGTGCGCGCCCGGCGAGGCGGGGATGGTCGCCGCGCACGCGGGCGACCTGCGGGCCGCCGCCGCGCTCGGCCTGCGCCCGCTGTTCATCCGCCGCCCGCTCGAGTGGGGCCCCGGGGGGGCGGCGGAACAGCCACCGGACCTCGACGGCCTGGTCGACGCCGACAGCCTGACCGGCCTGGCCGACGTCCTCGGCTGCTGAGCTAGCAGACCCAGGCGCCGCACGGGCGCGGGCGCACGCTGATCAGCGCGTCGGCGGCGGTCGCGGAGATCGAGGTTGCCCTGGAGGCGACCACGACCGGGTAGCGGACGTTGCGGATGCCGCCGTTGCCCACCTCGCCGAACGTGTTGGCGCCCCAGGCGTAGACGTTCCCGGTCGTCGATATGGCGTAGGACGTGGCGCCGCCGGTCGCGAGCTGCCGGTACCGAACGCCCCCCGGCGCGAAGATCGGCACGGGCGACGACTGGTTCGCCGTGGTCCCGGTGCCGAGCTGGTAGTCGCCGCCGGAGCCCCACGCGTACAGGGAACCGCTGGCGAGCATGGTGATCGTCTGCCCGTTGCCCTGAGCGGACCCGCCCTGGGCGAGCAGCTGGACCGCGGCCGGCAGCGGCACCCGGTACGGCGCGAGGACCGACCGGCCGGGAACCCCGTTGCCCACCTGGCCCTGGCCGTTGTAGCCCCAGTCGTAGTACGTGCCGTTGGCCATCACGGCACCAGAGTCGGCGAACGCGGAGACCAGCGAGGTGACCTGGCCCGCGCCGAGGTCGAGAACCCGAACCGGGACGTGGCTGGATCTCCTGGTGCCGTTGCCCAGCTCACCGTAGGTGTTGTTGCCGCACGCGTAGACCGTCCCGCGGGAGTAGAACAGCGAATGGCCGCCGGCGCCGGAGAGCAGCGTCACGCGGCTCAGCGGCAGCCGGACCGGGGTGTTGTACTCGGTGCGGTTGCCGAGGCACAGCTCGCCGAAGTTGTTGTAGCCCCAGCCCCACACGTGCCCGGTGGTGTCCAGCGCCAGGCCGGTGTTGTAGGGCATGACGTCGATGGGGATCGAGGCGATCTTCACGCCGGCCGGGAAGCGCACCCGCACCGGCCTGGTGAACGAGCTCTCGGTGCTGCCGTCCCCGAGCTGGCCGCGGTTGCCGAGGCCCCACGCGTACACGCTGCCGTTGGTCAGCAGCGCGTACTGGGTCGAGTTGGACGTCGCGATCTCGGCGATCCGGCCGGGAAGGTCCAGCCGGACCGGCGACCGCTGCAGGTCGTAGGGGCGGGGCAGGGTCGGGCCGCCGAAGTACGCGCCCCAGTGCTTGATCGTTCCGCCCGGTGCCGGGCCGGCGGACGCGGCCGCGCCGCTCAGAGCCAGCGGCAGGATCGCCGCGCAGGCGCCAACTGCGACTGTGCGTATTGTTTTTGTCACGCCCCGTGAGCCATTCATGGCGGGACCGTAACACGGGGGATGACGCCGGGCCGGGATGCCGAGGCCGCGCCGGCACGGGCATAGTGATCATGCAGAGGTGCCGCGCCCGGCGGAGCGCCGCCGGCCCTGTGGGGGGAGGGTTTTGTTGGCCCGTGAGCGCCCGGTCGCGACCGTGCTCGCGGCCAGGACCATCCGGCCCGACTACGTCTCGGGCGATTCGTTCTCCTACCTGGTCATCACCGGCGGCAAGGTAACCGCCCTGGCGAAAACGGCAGACGAGGCGGCGCGCCTGGCGGGACCTTCGCCGCGGCAGATCGACCTGGGCGACGCCTGCGTGGGCCCGGGGTTCATCGACACCCACATCCACGCGCTGCAGGCCGCGGCCGACGCCCGCCTGGTCAGCCTGCGCGACGCGGGCACCATCGACGGCCTGCTGGCGGCGGTCCGCGCCGCGGGGGTCGGCCGCGCGGCGGACGCGTGGACGGTGACCGGCCGCAATTGGCACGAGTCCTCGCTGGATGAGGGCCGGCTGCCGACCCGCTCCGAACTCGACGCGCTGGGCCTTCGCGGGCCGGTGCTGGTGCGGCGCGGCAGCCACCTCGCGGTGGCCAACTCCCACGCGATCGCGCTGCTGGGGACGGCGTCGCTGCCGGGTGACACCGGCAAGACGGGACAGATCGACGCCGACCCGCTGATCGAGCGCGCCCTGGACCTCGCCGGGGAGCCGACGGCCCGCGAGCGCGGCGACGACCTCGCGCTGGTCCTGGAGCGGTTCGCCGCCCGCGGCATCACGACGATCAGGGAGGCCGGCGTCGACGCGGCGGAACTCGGGCTGTTCCAGGCGCTGCGTGACCAGGGCCGGCTGCCGCTGCGGTCTGAGCTGCTCTGGCGCATCCCGGAGGGCAGCGACGCCGGCACGGCTCGAGAGCTCATCGCGGCGATGCCGGAGCCCGGCCCGGCTGGCGATCCGTGGCTTCGGCTGACCGGCGTCAAGGCCTTCGTGGACGGGCGCATCGCCGACGCCGCGATCGGCGACGACGCTGATCATTTGCGGCTCACTCCCCCGGACCTGCAGCTGATCGTCGACGCGGCGCTGCGCCGGTCGGCGGGCATGGGCTGCCACGCGGTGGGCGACACGGCGGTGCGGATGGTCCTGGACGCCTACCAGCGGGCGCTGGCCACGGGGCTGGCCACGGACCCGCGGCGGCTGGTGGTCGAGCACGCGCTGAACTGCGCGCCGGAGACGATCGCCCGCCTGGCCGCGTCCGGCGTGGGCGTGTCGGTGCACCCGGCGATCGTGTACGAGTTCGCCGACGACGTGCGGCGGCACTGGGGCGCGGAGGGCGCCACGCGCGCCGCCCCGGTGCGGGACATGGTCACGGCGGGCGTCCGGGTCGCCGCGGGCAGCGACGGTGACGTGCCGCCCTTCGACCCGCTGCGCGGCGTCTCGTTCATGGTGACCAGGTCCGCCAGATCGGGCGGCCCGATCGGTGGGTCCCAGGCCGTAGACCCCGCCGTCGCCCTGGATCTTTACACTCGCTGCGGAGCGGCGCTGCTCGGGGCCGGAACGCGCCGCGGACGGCTTCGGCCGGGCATGGAC
>Ga0335074_10008581_pt1 | contig 14200 bp, 12 predicted proteins | sample Lox_Sample_23_FD_206715 | JGI IMG/M metagenome (GOLD analysis project Ga0335074, IMG submission 206715) | Soil microbial communities from Loxahatchee National Wildlife Refuge, Florida, United States - Lox_Sample_2.3 | ecosystem: Environmental > Terrestrial > Soil > Wetlands | place: USA...
AAAAGCGCTTCGGACGGGCGCGCCGCGGCGGGCTCATCGCATCGGCATTGTCGTAAGGGTATTCGCCGGTGAACGCGCGGAACAGCGTGACCCCGAGCGCGTAGACGTCGGTGGCCTCGCTGCCGGCTTCGCCCTGAAACATCTCCGGTGCCATGTAGGCCCAGGTGCCGGGGATGTTCTCGGGCGGAAACTCTTCGAGCCCGGCGACGCGCACGACGCCGAGATCGATCAGCTTCAGATCGCCGCCGCCTTCAAGGATCACGTTGTCGGGCTTGATGTCGCGGTGAATGATGCCGGCGCGGTGCAGCGCCGCAGCCGCGCGCGCGAGCCGGATCGCGATGTTGCGGCCTTCTTCGAGGCCGAGCGCCGGAGAACGCGCAAGCCGCGCTTCCAGCAGTTCGCCCGCGTAGAGCGGCATGGCCGTGTAAAGCCGGGTCTGGCGGCCGGGCGGCAGTTCGATGACCCGGCCGATGCCGGGGTGGTGCACGCGCGCGCCGACCCAGGCTTCGCGGACAAAGGCGGCGCGATAGGCATCGACGCTGGCAATCTGCGGCTTCGGGAATTTGAGGACGACGCTGCCGCCCTCCAATTCGTCATCGGCGGCGAACAGGCGCGTGTAGCGGCCCTCGGAGATCAGCGCCTTCAGCACAAACCCGTCAATCGTCTCGCCGCTGACCGGCACGGGCAAGATCGGCAGCCGCTGGATCGTGGTGCCGACATCGCCGGAGCCGGCGCTCGGCAACGCGACGACATCGAGCACCAGCGCCGTCGTATTGTCGGTGCCCGCTGCGTCGAGCGCGGCGGCGACCAGCGCATTGGCGGTATCCTGCGGCGCCGAGCGCTCGCGCATGATCGCCGCGATGGCGTCGTCCGCGAGAAACCCGTGCACGCCGTCGCTGCATAAAAGAAACCGGTCGTGCAGCGCGACGGGCTGGGTCGCGTAATCGAGACGCACTTCGCCTTCGACGCCGAGCGCGCGGGTCAACGTGTGCGAGCGCGCGCCGCCGGAGCCGGTCTCGCTTGGCCGCACATGATCGGTCGTCAAGCAGTTGAGGCGGCTGCCGCTGAAGCGGTAGGCGCGGCTGTCGCCGACATGCAGCAGATGCGCGACGCGGCCGCGCAGCACCAGCGCGGTCAGCGTGCAGCCCATGCCGGACAGCGCCGGATCCTGGCGCCCCATCGTGTTGATCCAACCGTTCAGCGCACTGACGATGCGGGCGCCGGCACGCTGCACCTCCATCGTCTCGGGCAGATCGCAGAAGCCGTCGAGGAAGCCACGCACCGCCGTCTCGGCGGCGATGCGGCCGCCTTGGGCGCCGCCGATGCCGTCGGCCAGCGCGGCAATGACCTCCTGCCGCGGCTGCGGCAGTTCGGCGCCGATCAGCGCGCCGGCAAAATCCTCGTTGGCATGGCGCGGCCCGGTTTTCGAGGCGAACCCGACGCTCGCCCGGATGCCGCTATCGGCCGAAATCATCCTGCCGGCTTACAGCGCGAGCGGCGCCGCCGATATGACGAGTTGATCGGGAACGCACAATTTTTAGGCATCACCTTCGCCTATAATTTAAGCAACGAGCGGCGCGCACTATTCGGCACGGCACTGGTAATGCAAGAAATAGCCCCCGGTGCTGGAGGCGTTGCGCAACTGCAATGCGCCTGTAGCGCGGTCGAGATCGAAAAACCCACGCTTCGGGTCATGCCAACTGACCTGTTGCGCGGTGATCGTCGCCGGAAAGGCATCGACGCGGCGGCGCGCCGTATCGACGACGATCGTCCAACTGGCGCCGCTGGCCGGATTGCTGCAGCGCCAGCGCAGCGCGCCCGGCGCGGCCTGACCGCAGACCGCCGAGAACAGCAGCAAGGCCGCTGCGGCAGCGCCTTCTCGGCCCCGGCGGGTCACGATTTCCAATCTAGGCACGGATCTTGCCTCAACGCGGTTTCGAGGGAATGCACGTGTGGCATTTGCCGGGGACAGTTCGGCCTGAATCCGCGGGCCCATACAACAGCAAAGAGGCAGAGAGATGTTAGTCGCATCGCCGAAATGGCTCGATACCGGCTCCAACGCCTGGCAGATGGCCGCCGCGACGTTCGTCGGCCTGCAAAGCATACCGGGGCTGGTGATCCTCTACGGCGGCATCGTCAAGAAGAAATGGGCGATCAATTCGGCCTTCATGGCGATGTACGCGTTTGCCGCAGTTATGGTCGTCTGGGTACTGTGGGCCTACAACATGTCGTTCGGGCAGCAGATGCTGCCGTTCTGGGGCGTGCCGAAACCGGCGATATCGGCCGGGTTCCTGCTGCAGCAGGCGACGATCCCGGCCGCCGCATCAGGCATGCCGCCATTGGCCTTCCCGATGGCGACGATGATGTTCTTCCAGTTCGTGTTCGCTGCGATCACCGTCATCATCCTCGCCGGTTCGCTGATCGGCCGGATGAGCTTCAAGGCGTGGATCATCTTTGTGCCGTTGTGGATGACGTTTGTCTACACGGTCGGCTGCTTCAGCATCTGGGGCGGCGGCTGGCTCGCACAGCTTGGCGCGCTCGACTTCTCGGGCGGCTACGTCATTCATTTGGCGGCCGGCACGTCCGGCTTTGTCGCGGCGGCGGTGGTCGGCCCGCGCATCCAGCAGGACCGCGATCACTTTCCGCCGAACAGCCTGCTGATGGCGCTCGCCGGCGCCGGCATCTTGTGGCTCGGCTGGAACGGCTTTAACGGCGGCGACCCGTACTTCGCCAACGCCGACGCCTCGGCGGCGATCCTCAACACGAATCTGTGCACCTGCGTCGCCCTGCTGGTGTGGACGATCATGGATTCGATGGCCTTTGGCAAACCGTCGGTGGTCGGCGCGGTCAACGGCATGATCGCCGGCCTTGTCGGCATCACCCCGGCGGCCGGTTATGTCAATGGCTGGGGCGCCATCATCATCGGTGTCTGCGCCGGCATCATCCCGTGGTTCTTCATGAACAAGGTGCAGACGACGGCGCTGTTCCGGCGAGTCGATGACACGCTCAGCGTCCTCTCGACCCACGGCGTCGCTGGCCTGATGGGCGGGTTGTTGACCGGCATCCTGGCGTGCCCGGACATGATCGAATACATCGGCACCGAGAAGGATGCGCCCGGCGTCAGCGGCACCGGCTGGCTCTACGGCAACTTCCACCAGTTCCTGCTGCAGGTCTATGCCGCGGCGTTCATCATCGTGTTCAATATCGTCGCGACATTTGTGATCCTGAAGGTGATCTCGGTCTTTGTGTCGTTGCGGATGGACGAGGCGACGCTGCGCGTCGGCGACGATGCGGTGCATGGCGAGACGGCCTACAATTTCGGCGACGGCGAGGACATCCCGGCAATGGCTTCTTCGGCCGCCGGCGACTAGTCTCGAGAAGGCAGCTGCGCCGCGGCGACTGGCGAACGGGCCGGTTCTGGCGAATCGGCCCGTTCTCTGTCGCGGCGGGCTGCTGCGGCCGGCGTGCCGCCGCTCCTTAAGACAGCGAAGTTGCTGAATTTTCGGGCGAATTGTTGCGCCGATGCAATGACTTCGGAAATTTTTCGGGCGCCAAAACGCATGGACTTTTTATTGCGCGTTGGTGCAATAAACTTAGCCCATGTGCAATTTGGACAAGAATGCCGGGGCAGATGTGTGCCGCCGGCGATATCGGGGGACCAGCCGATGAAAGAGAACAAAAGCGTTTGCGCGAGGATGATGCTTGCCTGCGTTGTCGCGGCCGTATGGCAGCTCGGCGACCGCTCGGCCGCCTGGGCGCAGATGACGCCGGTGCCGCCGCCACCACCGGTGACGGCTGCGCCACCGCCGCCCGTCACTGCTGCACCGCCGCCCGCCGCGCCCGCCCCGGTGGCGCCCGCCCCGGTGGCGCCTGCTCCGGCGGCGGCCGCGCCGGCGTCCAACGCGATGACGACGCCGTCGATGGCCGGACCGCTCGTCGCCAACCCGAACCCGCTTAACTTTCCCGCCGGGCCGCTCGGCCCGGTCTATTTCAACGGTGCGATCAGCGGCATGGGCTTGTTCCAGAGCTCGCCAGAAACCTACCTCGGCGACCACGGCGCCGATTTCGACATCAGCAACGGTCTCGTGTCGCTGCAGAATACGTCGGGCTGGTTCCAGTTCTTCGTGCAGGCCGGCATCTATTCGTTCCCGGCGCTGGGGACGGCCTATCTGCATGCCGACCGCACGACCGGCGACTTTTTCGGTCCGGTGCCGGTGGCCTACGGCAAGTTGGTGCCGAACGACACGTTCTCGGTCGAGGTCGGCAAGCTGCCGACGCTGATCGGCGCCGAATACGGCTTCACGTTCCAGAACATGAATATCGAGCGCGGCCTGTTGTGGGGCCAGGAACCGATCGTCAGCCGCGGCATCCAGGGCAACTACACTTATGGACCGGTCGCCTTCTCGCTGTCGCTGAACGACGGCTTCTATTCCGGCGACTATGATTGGCTGTCAGGCTCCGCCACCTGGACGATCGACAAGCTCAACACGCTGGAGCTTGTGGCCGGCGGCAACTTCAGCCGCAGCAGCGTCGCCAGGTTCACCAGCACCCCGCCGTTTGCGGCGATCACGCCGCCGGCGCAGGACAACAGCACGATCCTCAACCTGATCTACACCTATTCGAACGCGCCGTGGACAATCACACCGTATTTCCAGTACACGCATGTGCCGTCGAGCGCCTCGCTCGGGCTCGCCGACAGCGACACCTACGGCGCCGCTATCCTGGCGAGCTATCAGATCAACGACAATTGGAGCCTCGCCGGACGCGCCGAGATCATCGGCTCGAGCGGCGGTACCAATCTGCTCGGCTACGGTCCCGGCAGCGGCGCCTTCTCGTTTACGTTGACGCCGGGCTGGCAGCGGGGGATCTTTTTTGCGCGGGCCGATGCCTCGGTCGTGTCGGCTTGGGGCACGACGCCGGGCGATGTTTTCGGTTCGAGCGGCACGACCAAGACCCAGGGCCGCCTCGTGCTGGAAGGCGGCATCATTTTCTAGAGCGGGATGTGTTCTGGGTACGAGCACTCTACCGGACGCCCCTCCCGCGGGCTTGACCCGCGGGTCCACGTCGTTGCCGGTAAAATCGCTGACGTGGATGGCCGGGTCGGGCCCGGCCAAGGGGTGATCGAGCGGTTCGACGTTGAACGCCTTACACCTCGGTCTCGGCGCCGGTGCGGCTCGTGATCAGCCCGTAATGCTCGACGCGGCGGTGCTTTGCGAAGTTGAACACCGCTCGCCGCAGATAGTCGCCGAGTTCGAGGTCGAGCGTTGTCGCAATGACCTCGTCCTCCTCGGTCAGCGCCCGGGCCGCGATCTCGCCGGTCGGCGCGACGATGACCGAGCCGCCGATCATCGCAAACCCGTCCTCGGCGCCGCATTTTGCCGCCGCCAAAACCCACGCGGCGTTCTGGTAGGCGCCGGCCTGCAACGACAGCAGGTGGTGGAACATGCGCAGGTGCTTGGGCTCGCGGTGGTGAATATTCTCGACCGGCGTGTTGTAGCCGAGCGCGACGATCTCGACGCCCTGCAACCCCATGACCCGGTAGGTCTCGGGCCAGCGACGGTCGTTGCAGATGCACATGCCGATAACGGCGTCCAGCATGCGCCAGACCCGGAAACCGTCGTTGCCGACATCGAAATAGCGTTTTTCGAGGTGCTGGAACGGCGCCTGCGGCAGGTGCTCCGAATGTCCCGGCAGGTGGATCTTGCGGTAGCGGCCGACAATATCGCCGGCTGGATCGACGAGGATCGAAGTATTGTAATGCCGCGTCTCGCCCCTCTCCTCGGTCAATTCGGCATAGCCAAGATAAAAGCCGATGCCGAGCGCCCTGGCGGCGTCGAACAGCGGCGTCGTCAAGGCATTCGGCATCTCGCGCTCGAACCACGAGTCGATCTCGTCCCGGTCGGTCATCCACCAGCGCGGAAAGAACGTCGTCAACGCCAGCTCCGGGAACACGACAAACCGTGCGCCCTGGCCCTGCGCCTCGCGCAGCAGCGCGACGAGCCGGCGGACGACCGCCTCGCGGCTGTCGGCGCGATGAATGGGGCCCAATTGTGCCACGGCGGCGCGCAGCGTGCGGGACATGCGACGGCTCCTGTTTTGGCGGGGCGCGGCTTGGTTGCAGACCATATTGCGCGGCGGCCGCGAGCGCGATCAACTATCGGCCGCGAGCGCGATCGATGAGGAACGGGTGATGCTCACAGACCCCGATTGCATCTTCTGCAAGATCGTCGCCGGCACGATGCCGAGCGTAAACCTTTACGAAGACGCCGAGACGCTCGCCTTCATGGACATCAATCCGGTGCATGACGGGCATTCCCTGGTGATCCCGAAGGCGCATTTTGCGACCGTGTTCGTCATCGCCCCCGATGTCGTCGCCGCCGTCGCCCGCACGACCGCCATTGTCGCAACCGCGGTCAACGCGGCGCTACAGCCGGATGGCCTCAACCTTGTCCAGTCGAACGGCAGGGGTGCCGCGCAGTCGGTCGACCATTTTCACATGCATGTGCTGCCGCGGCATCTCGACGACCATCTGCCGATCAACTGGCCCTTGAAACCCGGCGACATGGCCCATATCGCCGATATCGCGGCCCGCATCCGCGCCCGGCTGTAGCCGGCGATCACGCCGGCGCCGGGGCGGCGTCGTCGACGACCAGCTGCACCGCGTCGCCGCCGCGATACGAGTCGCGCCGCAGATGGCCGGCAATGTGCACCGCGCGACCCTTCGCCTCGGTGAGGAAAGCACCGAGCGGCCCGTCGGCGGCGCGGAACGCGATCGCCTTCAGTCGTCCGGAGCCGACCGGATCGCTGAGCGTTGCGCGCAGATGCCCCTGACCAACCGGATCGAGCTGCGCCAGCAACACGCCCGGCAATGCGAAACGCGGCTCCGGGTTGCCGGCGCCAAACGGCGCCAGCGCGTCGAGATGGTCGATCAGTCCGCCGACGGCGCCCGCCACCGACAGCGCCCCGTCGATCGCCAGTTCAGGCACCGGCGGTGCATGCGACCGGCCGTCGCCGAGACGTTCGGCGAGGAAGTCGCGCAGCGCTTCGAGCCGCCCGGCGGCGACCGTAAACCCGGCCGCCATGGCGTGTCCGCCGCCATTGACGAGCAGCCCCGCCTGGCGTGCGGCAATAACCGCCGGACCGAGCGGCAGCCCAGGCACCGATCGACCCGACCCTTTGCCGGTCGCATCCGCGCCCGTGCCGTCGAGCGCCACAACGCAGGCCGGCCGCTCATATCGCTCCTTGAGCCGCGCCGCGACAATGCCGATGACGCCGGGATGCCAGCCCTCGGCCGCGGCAAAGACCAGCGCAGGGGATTGCGGTGCCGCCTCGACGGTGGCGATCGCCGCCGCCAATGTCTCGGTCTCGATCACGCGCCGCTCGCGGTTATAGGCGTCGAGACGGTTCGCCAGCTCGGCGGCGAGCGCCGGATCGTCGGTCGCCAGCAGCCGCGCGCCCAGTTCGGCCTGGCCGACCCGGCCGCCGGCATTGACGCGCGGCCCGAGCACGAAACCGAGGTGATAGGCGTCAATCGGCCCGCTCGCGCCGGCCACCGCGGCCAGCGCCTTGAGACCGGGGTTGTGCAGCTGCCGCGCCACCTTCAATCCCTGCGCGACGAGCGCGCGGTTGAGCCCGGCGAGCGGCACGACATCGCACACCGTGCCGAGCGCGACGAGATCGAGCCATTGCAGCAGATCTGGCTCGGCGCGATCGCGATACCAGCCGGCAAGGCGTAACGCTCGGTTGACGGCAATGACCAGCAGAAACGCGACGCCGACCGCGGCAAGTGCGCCGTGCGGGCTCGCTTCGTCGAGCCGGTTGGGATTGACCAGCGCGAGCACTCGCGGCAGCGAGGGTTCGCCGACGTGATGATCGACGACAATGACGTCGAGCCCGGCTTCCGTCGCGGCGGCGAGCGGCTGGTGCGCGGTCGTGCCGCAATCGACGGTAACGACGACCGCGGCGCCGTCGGCTTTGAGACGCAGGAGGGCCGGTGCATTGGGGCCATAGCCTTCGCGCAGCCGGTCGGGCACGTAAACCCGCGCTTCGGCGCCGACCGCCGCGAAAAAGCGCAGCAGCAGCGCCGCCGAGGTCGCGCCGTCGACATCGTAATCGCCGAATATCGCGATCGTCTCACCTCGTTCGACGGCCCTCGCGAGTCGTGCCGCTGCGGGCGCCATATCGAGCAGATGCGCCGGGTCGGGGAGCTGGTCCCTGAGGCGCGGCGCCAGAAACAGCGGTGCCGCGTCCGCGCCTATGCCGCGCTGCGCCAACAGCCGCGCGACAATTTCCGGCTGGCCGAGGCGACGGGTGATTGCGGCTGCGTCGGCGTCCCCGATGGCGCTGCGCCCGCGCCAGCGGCGGCCGCATGTCGAACGCTCGACTCCGAGAAACGCCGGTGATTGAGAACCGTCCACGCCGCCATCGTCGCGCGCGGCACGGCCTCGGTCCAGGACCCTGACCGCACCCGCAGCACCCGACGATTTTGGCCGCCGCCGCACCGCGCGGCGCGCGCAGCGGCCGAGAATCGGTCAGACAGTCTGCAGAATTTTGTCCGTCGTGATGTCGGGCGCCATGATCCCATGCCAGTCGGCATCGGCCGGCAACACCTCTTCGCCGGCGCGGATGTGATAATAGCTGGCGCCGGTACCGGCAGGGCTGCCGCCTTCTTCGACCGCCCTCACTGCTTGGCGCAACATGCGCCGCGCCTGGCCGATCGCCTTGTCCGCCGGTCCGAGGTGTTCCTTCGAGCGGTCGACGATCGGCCCCATGCTCTCCTGCAGCGCGCGATCCTGCTGGTTGATGCCGTCGATGCCGGTATAGCTCTCGGTGCGCTGCACCTCGCGATTGAGACCATAATTGTTCGAGCGGTTCTGCTTCGACCGGAACGTCTTCGGGTCGACAAAATCGGGGCCGTTGCCGATGCCGCGCTCGCGCCGATCCTCTTCGGTCAGCGCCGCGTCGCTCGTCGAGTACATCCAGTTGTAGACCATGCAGTTATAGTCATCCATCGGCACCCAGATGTGGCCGGCGTCGCACGGCAGACCCGACTCCGAGCGCGACGGGCGGATCTGGTGGAACGGCATGACGAAATGATAGGTGCGGATATGCACGTCTGCGTCGCCGAGCGGCCGGATGCCGGCATAGAGATAGCCGTAATCGGTGACATCGACGACGAGCTTCGGCGCCCTGCCGCGAACGAACGGGCTGGACGGCTTGATGCCGCCGCGCGTCGAGTTGTCGGTCAGGAGGCGGTGCAGGATCGGCGCATGCGAAGTGTCGATGCCGCCTTCCAGCGCCTGCAACCAGTTGCACTCCTCGATGACCTTGGAGACGTGGCGGCGCTGCTGCGGCACTTGCGTCCAGGCGAATTTCGGGGCGGGCGGCATCTTGTCGGCCGGGCCGAGATAGGCCCAGACCAGCCCGCCCAACTCGACCGTCGGATAGGCGGTGAGGTGGATGTGCTGCTTGAACTGGTGCTCCGCCGGCTCATTGAGCTGATCGACGCAGTTGCCTTCGACGTCGAATTTCCAGCCGTGATAGACGCAGCGCAGGCCGCATTCCTCGTTGCGACCGAAATAGAGCGAGACGCGGCGGTGCGGGCAGAACTCATCGACGAGGCCGATGCGCCCGTCGCTGTCGCGGAACGCGACGAGGTCTTCGCCGAGCAGCCGGACGCGCACCGGCGGACAGTCGGGCTCGGCGATCTCCGACGATAGGCAGGCCGGGATCCAATATCGCCGCATCGCGTTGCCCATCGGGGTGCCAAGGCTGACGCGGGTGATCAGTTCGTTCTCTTTCGGTGGCAGCATCAGACGGCTCCTCGCTTGCTCGGCTTTCATCAACATAAGCCCAATGCCGGGCAAACGGGAGGGGTTTTGGGTTCCGCCCGCCCCGCAAAACCGTCATGGCGGGAGTGTTGTCCGCTCACGAAGACATGCGCGACGGCCTGGTCGAGCGGGGTGCGGCCGCGGCTCAGGCGGCCGGCAGCTGTCCGGCCCGCGCGTGTGGCAGGGTGTGCAGCTTCAAGGGCACCGGGGTGCCGAGCCAGATCGCGTAATCGCTGTGGTCGAGCACGGCGTCGTCGGTCAACGGATGCACCAGCACGTCGAGATCGCCGCGGTTCAGCATCAGGTACGGCACGACGCGCTCGAACTGATCGCCCTCGAAAATGACGAGCACATTCGAGATCGGGTGCGGCCCGCGCAGTTCGTCACGAAACCCGACAATTTCGACGCTGAACTCGGCCTCGATGGCGGCGCACAGGCGCTCGGCGACGCCGCGCGTCGATTTGACCTCATAGTAGATATGCGCGTGATAGCCGCGGTTATCGACGGACTCGACAGTTTTCCCGGTCATCTCGGCCCTCCCGGACGCGCCCTCGCATGCGACATCCTCGCACAGCGCGCCGGGATTTTCCTACCGCCGCGTCGTCCGGCCGCGGCGGCGTGCGTCAATGAGCAGGGCGCGGGCGCAGCGCGATGCGGATTGCCAATGCGACGGCGAGGCCGAGCACGATCGGGGTCAACAGGGCTTTGAGCATCGTCACCTCCTGCGAGGGCGAAACACGGCCGCTGCGCGCCGGGTTCCCGGCCGGTCGCCGCCGGCCGATCGGCACCGTTGCGGGCGCCCTTCCCGCCCTCCGCCGCAGCGGTTAAAATCGCGCCGGCGAAACGCCATCAGCCTTTAAGGGAGAAACTCGCATGGCCGTCACACTCCATTCCGGCTTCGTGCCTGTCTGCCTGCAGCTGCTCGCCGGTCTCAAGACCGTGCTGCAGAAGAGCGAAGAGCACGCCACCGCGCAGAAATGGGACGCCGCAACGGTCCTCAATCTGCGCCTCTATCCCGACATGTTTACGCTCGAGCGCCAGGTGCGGCAGGTGTGCACGCATTCGATGGCCGCCGGCCGGGTCGCCGGCGTGACACTGCCGACGCTGCCGGACCAGGACAACAGCTGGGCCGAGATGCAGTCGCGCATCGACAAGACGATCGACTTTCTGAAAGGCCTCAATGCCGCTCAATTCGCCGGCAAGGACGACAGCGACGTGACGTTCCCGATGGGCGGCCAGCAGCGCACGATGAAATGCCAGAGCTACCTCTATCATTTCGCGATGCTGCAGGTGCAGTTCCACGCGACGACGGCGTACGACATCCTGCGCCACGTCGGCGTCAACATCGGCAAGCGCGACTATCTCGGGCCGATGCCGTCATAATTCGCCCAAATACGGTCATAATCGGTTAAGTATCGCGCGCTAGTCTGAATGCCCTCGGCGGTCGCCGCCGGGGGCATTCTCGCTTTGATCCGCACAGCGCGCAGCATTTTGGCAAATCCGGCACAACCGAGCGAGATCGCGAGCGCCGCGAGCATCCCGCGCAGCGCCGTCGAGCGGCCGCGCCGGCGCGACGGGCTTGTGAAATGGGCGATGCGGCCGCTCTACCGGCTGTACGAGCATCGCCTGCGCCGGCAGGTGGACGGCGGCGATATGCCGCTCCACATCGGCATCATCCTTGATGGCAACCGGCGCTGGGGCGCCCGCCGCGGCTTGCGCGACCCGTGTGAAATCTATGCGCTCGGCGCCAGCAAGCTCGACGACGTGCTGGACTGGTGCAGCGAACTCGGCGTCCCGGCGGTCACGTTGTGGGTGTTCTCCACCGACAATCTGCACCGGCCGATCGAACAGGTGTCGGGGCTGCTTGAGGCGATCGAAGGCAAGATCAGAACGCTGGCCGATCATCCGACCGTACACCATCGCCGGGTGCGGGTGCGCGCGATCGGCAAGCTCGACTCGCTGCCGGCCTCGCTCGTCGCGGCGCTCGCCACCGCCGGCGAGGCGACCGCCGCGTATGACGGCATGCTGCTGACGATCGCGGTCGCCTATGGCGGGCGCGACGAGATCGTCGATGCGGTGCGCGCGCTCGTCGCCGAACAGGCGCAGCGCGGCCTGGGCACCGAGGAGACGGTCGCCGAGATCACGCGCGACGGCATCGCCCGCCACCTGTACATGGCCGGCTCGCCCGACCCGGATCTGATCATCCGCACCAGCGGCGAGGTGCGGCTTTCCGGCTTTCTGCTGTGGCAAAGCGCCTACAGCGAATTCTATTTTTGCGACGTGCCGTGGCCGGCCTTTCGCAAAATCGACTTTCTGCGGGCGGTGCGCGCCTATCAGCAGCGCCACCGTCGCTACGGCCGGTGACGCGGCGGGGCCCGGCCGGCGCCGGGACGACGACCGCGCTATCGATGCGCCGCGTTGTAGCGGGCAAGCGCGTCGGGGCCTGGGCAGAGGTCCGTTTCGCCGAGCGCGTTGAGCGGCGTCTCGACCGTGTCGAGGAATTGGTGCAGGTCGCCGTGATCGGGTTCGACAAACAGCAGGCCGGTCACGACTTCGCCGAGCGCATGGCGCTGCTGCAGGTAGGTCAGCGCCGCCACCCGGTCGGTCGGGTCGTAGTCGGGTTCGAGCTTGCGCAGGCGCAGGATCGAGCCGTCGTGCTGCACGACGGTTTCGAGCGCGCCGGGCGCGTAATCGGCCGTGATCGCTTCGCGCTCGATCATGAAATCGAGCTGGTTGACCATCTCGTTATGAGCCCGCACATAATCGAAGCTCTTCGTCGATTCCGGGTTGTTGTTGAATGCGACGCATGGCGAGATGACGTCGAGAAAGGCAGCGCCCTTGTGCTGGATCGCGGCCTTGATCAGCGGCACCAACTGCTGTTTGTCGCCGGAGAAGCTGCGGGCGACAAACGAGGCGCCGAGCTGCAGCGCCATGCCGACGAGGTCGATCGGCGCGTCGGTATTGACGGCGCCGCGCCGCGCCTTCGATCCCTTGTCGGCGGTCGCCGAGAACTGCCCCTTGGTCAACCCGTAAACGCCGTTATTTTCGACGATATAGAGCATATCGACGCCGCGGCGGATGCAATGGGCGAACTGCCCAAGCCCGATCGAGGCCGAGTCGCCATCGCCCGACACGCCGAGATAGATCAGGTCGCGATTGGCAAGGTTGGCGCCGGTCAAGACGCTCGGCATGCGGCCGTGCACACTGTTGAAGCCGTGCGACTGGCCGAGGAAGTAGGTCGGCGTTTTCGACGAGCAGCCGATGCCGGACAATTTGGCGATGCGGTGCGGCGGCAGCGCCAATTCGAAACAGGCCTGGATGATCGCGCCGCTGATCGAATCGTGGCCGCAGCCGGCGCACAGCGTCGACACCGAGCCCTCATAATCGCGGTGTGTATAGCCGAGCGCGTTGATCGGCAGTTTCGGGTGGTGCAGCTTCGGCTTGGCGATGTAGGTCATCAGGGACGTGCCTTGCGCAGCGGAGCCAGCGTGACGACGGCGAGCATGTCGCCGACCGCCTTGACGATGAAACGGGCGGTAACCGGCGTGCCGTCATAGTGCAGGATCGGCACGAGCCGGGCCGGATCGATCTCCAACTCGGTCGTGAGCAGCGTGCGCATCTGCGCGTCGCGGTTCTGCTCGACGACAAAGACGCGCTCGTGGCCGGAGATGAAATCGACGACGTCGTCGTGGAACGGAAAGGCGCGGATGCGCAGCGTGTCGAGGTGGATGCCGCGCGCCTCCAGCGCCGCCAGCGCTTCTTCCATTGCCAAGGACGACGAGCCGAAATAGATGGCGCCGTATTTCGTCGCCTCTTTCGCCTCGCGCTTGACCGGCCGCGGCACCAGGCCCTTGGCGGTTTCGAACTTGCGCAGCAGCCGCTGCATGTTGTCAACGTAATCCGGCCCTTCTTCGCTGTAGCGCGCGTAGCGGTCCTTCGTCGTGCCGCGAGTGAAATAGGCGCCGCGCGAGGGGTGCGTGCCGGGCAATGTGCGATAGGGGATGCCGTCGCCATCGACATCGAGGTAGCGGCCGAAATTCTTCCCGGCCTCCAATTCCTCATAGGTCATGACCTTGCCGCGGTCGTATGAGCGCGCCGGGTCCCACCGCAGCGGCGGGACGAGCCAGTCGTTCATGCCGATATCGAGGTCCATCATGACGAAAACCGGCGTCTGCAGCCGGTCGGCAAGGTCGAGCGCGTCGGCGGCAAACGTGAAACTCTCGTTCGGATCCTGCGGGAACAGCAATACGTGTTTCGTGTCGCCGTGCGAGGCATAGGCCGCCGAGATGATGTCGGCCTGCTGCGTCCTCGTCGGCATGCCGGTCGAGGGGCTGCCGCGCTGGATATCGAAAATGACCGCCGGGATCTCG
>Ga0335074_10008582_pt1 | contig 14199 bp, 9 predicted proteins | sample Lox_Sample_23_FD_206715 | JGI IMG/M metagenome (GOLD analysis project Ga0335074, IMG submission 206715) | Soil microbial communities from Loxahatchee National Wildlife Refuge, Florida, United States - Lox_Sample_2.3 | ecosystem: Environmental > Terrestrial > Soil > Wetlands | place: USA: Florida...
CTGGCGCGCCGACCTGGACCACACCATCCCCTACGACCAAGGCGGCCGGACCTGCCGCTGCAACTTCGGCGGCGGATGCCGGCGACACCACCAGCTCAAACAAAACCCCCGCTGGAAACTCGCCCAGGCCACACCCGGCATCTTCACCTGGACCACACCCGCCGGAAGAACCTACACCGTCCACCCCGACAGCTACCCGCTGTAGAGAATCGTCATGGGCTTTGACAATCCACCGCGGCCGTGGGCGGAGCTCGAGAAGCTCCTGTCCTGGCGTGGCACCGGCACGGATCCCGAAGAGGACAGCGGCACCGCATCGGCGGGCCTCGGCGAGGCCAGTGAAGAACCAGCCGGTGAGGAACCCGGGTATGCGCGGGTGGACGCGGAGGTCCGGCGGGTCGGCCCGGCCTGGGCCGAGCTGCACTGCCACTCGTCCTACAGCTTCCTCGACGGGGCCTCGGCCCCCGAGGACCTGGTGGCCGAGGCGGCGGCGCTCGGCCTGGAAGCGCTGGCGATCACCGATCACGACGGCATGTACGGGGTGCCCCAGTTCGCTCAGGCGGCGGCGAGGCTGAAGCAGCGGACCGGCGTGGGGCTCGGCACCGTGTTCGGCGCGGAGCTCAGCCTGGACCTGCCCGGCGGACAGGGCGGCATTCCCGACCCGGCGGGCAGGCACCTGCTGGTGCTGGCGCGCGACCCCGAGGGATACCGGCGGCTATGCCGGGTGATCAGCACCGCGCAGCTCCGCGGGGGAGAGAAGGGCCGTCCCGTCTACGACGAACAAGAGCTGGCGCAGGCGCACGACGGCCACTGGGTGATCCTCACCGGCTGCCGCAAGGGCGCCGTCCCCGCGGCGCTCGCCGCGGCGGGCCCCGAGGCCGCCGCAAAAGAACTCCGCCGGATCGCCGGCCTGTTCGGCCACCAGAACATCGCGATCGAGCTGACCAGCCACGATCAGCCAGAGGACGACGAGCGCAACGATGCCCTGTACGAGCTGGGCACAACCAGCGGAACAGCCGTGATCGCCTCCGGCAACGTGCACTTCGCGTCCCCTCGCGACGCGAAGCTCGCGCAGACGCTGGCCGCGGTCCGGGCCCGCCGCAGCCTGGATGAGATGGACGGCTGGCTGGCCGCCTCCGGCGCCGCCTATCTGCGGTCCGGAGCCGAGATGGCGCACCGGCTGCGCCGGTACCCAGGGATCCCAGAGCGGACCACCGAACTGGCCAGGGCCTGCGCGTTCGACTTCCACGTGATCGCGCCGAGGCTGCCGGATTTCCCGGTGCCCGAAAACCACACCGAGGCCAGCTGGCTGCGCCACCTGGTCGACGAAAAGGCGCCGGAACGCTACGGACGGCCGGAGCGCGTCGACGGCGCGTACGCCCAGATCGAGCGCGAACTCGAGGTCATCGTGAACCTCGGCTTCCCCGGCTACTTCCTGATCGTGCACGACATCGTGCGGTTCTGCGAGGACAACGGCATCCTGTGCCAAGGCCGCGGGTCGGCGGCCAACTCGGCCGTGTGCTACGCGCTCGGGATCACCAACGTGGACCCGGTCCAGCACGGCCTGCTCTTCGAGCGTTTCCTGTCCTCCGGCCGGGACGGCCCGCCCGACATCGACCTGGACATCGAGCACCAGCGCCGGGAAGAGGCCATCCAGTACGTCTACGACCGGTACGGCAGGGAGAACGCCGCACAGGTCGCCAACGTGATCTCCTACCGGCCGCGGATGGCGCTGCGGGACGCCGGCCGGGCGCTTGGCTACGCGCCGGAGCAGCAGGACGTGTGGGCACGCCAGGTCGGCCCGCGCCAGTACGGCCCCGGCCAGCCGGTCCCGCCCGATGCTGGCGTCCCCGGCGCCGTGACCAGGCTCGCGGCCCGGATGCAGCGGCTGCCCCGTCACCTGGGCATCCACTCCGGCGGGATGGTGATCTGCGACCGCCCGGTGGGCGAGGTGTGCCCGGTGGAGTGGGCCCGGATGCCGGGTCGCACCGTGCTGCAGTGGGACAAGGACGACTGCGCCTACGCCGGCCTGGTCAAGTTCGACCTGCTCGGCCTCGGCATGCTGACAGCGCTGCGGGACTGCCTCCAGCTGGTCGAGGCGCACCACGGCGAACGCTGGAGCCTGCATTCGATCCCGCAGGAGGACCCGGCCGTCTACGACATGTTGTGCGCGGCGGACACGGTTGGGGTGTTCCAGGTCGAGTCCCGGGCCCAGATGGCGACCCTGCCCAGACTGCAGCCTAGGAAGTTCTACGACCTGGTTGTCGAGGTCGCGCTGATCAGGCCGGGCCCGATCCAGGGCGGCTCGGTGCACCCCTACATGCGCCGCCGCCGCGGTGACGAGCAGTCGAACCTGCCGCACCCCTCGATGCGCACCGCCCTCGGCAAGACCCTCGGCGTGCCGCTGTTCCAGGAACAGATGATGCAGATCGCGATCGACTGCGCCTCGTTCACGCCCGCCGAGGCTGACCGGTTGCGGCAGGCGATGAGCTCCAAGCGCGCCCCGGAGCGGATCGAGGAACTGCGCGCGCGGCTGCTGGACGGGATGGCGGCCAAGGGAATCCCGCCCGAGATCGCCGAGGACATCTACGTCAAGATCCTCGCGTTCTCGAGCTACGGCTTCCCCGAGTCGCACGCGATCAGCTTCGCCTACCTCGTCTACGCCAGCGCGTGGCTGAAGTGGTATTACCCCGCGGCGTTCACCGCCGCCCTGCTGCGCGCCCAGCCGATGGGCTTTTACGCTCCGTCCAGCCTGATCGGCGATGCGAAAAGGCATGGGGTGGTCGTCCGCGGCGTCGATGTGAACGCCAGCGCCACCGCGGCCACGCTCGAACCCGGGCCAGCGGCGGGCCAGCCGGCGATCAGGCTCGGCCTGTCCGAGGTGCGCAACCTTGGTTCCAGGGCGGATGTGATCACCGCCGGACAGCCGTACAAGGACCTGGAGGACTTCGCCCGTCGCACCCGGCTGCCGGTTCCTGCGCTCGAGGCGCTGGCCACGGCCGGCGCGTTCGGCTGCTTCGGGATCGGCAGGCGCGAGGCGCTGTGGGCGGCCGGTGCGGCTGCGACGATCCGGCCCGGCCAGCTGCCGGGGACCACGCCGGGGCTGGCCGCGCCGCTGCTGCCCGCGATGACGGCGGCCGAGGAGACGTTCGCCGACCTGTGGGCGACCGGAACCTACGGCACGCACCCGGTCGAGCACATCAGGGCGGGCCTGGCCGAGCGAGGCGTGATCGAAACGGCGAGCCTGCGTACGGCCACGCCGGGGGGGTTCGTGACGGTGGCGGGCCTCGTCACGCACCGGCAGCAGCCGGGGACCGCCCGGGGCGTGGTGTTCCTGAGCCTGGAGGACGAGACCGGGATCGCGAACGTGATCTGCACAGCAGGTGTGTGGGAGCGGCACCGCCGGGTGGCGATGGAGGCAAACGCGCTGCTGGTGAGCGGTGTGGTGGAGAGCATGGATGGGGCGGTCAGCCTGCTCGCCACCAAGCTGCGGAGGCTCCGCGTGGTCGCAGCGGCCCGCAGCCGCGACTTCCGCTGACATCCGGATTAAGCTACTCTCCAGTAACCCAAGGCTGGAGAGCACAGATGCTGGGTACTGGGATCGGCCGGAGAAGGAGAATACGCGGGCCGCTGGGCACGTGGACTGGCCGGAGGGCACGCGGGCCGCTGGGCACGTGGTGTGGCCGGAGGGCACGTCGGCCGCTGGGCGCTAGGACCGGCCGGCGGCTATGCCCGCCGCTGATCGCGGGCTTCACGGCGGCCGTCACCTTAGCGTCCTGCACGACCCCCGCGGGCACGACAGCGGCACCGGCCGAGCATCATCGCGCCGGGAACCTCACCGTCACGACCGCGGATGGGAGACTTCGCGGCCGGGCCGCCGGGACGGTCGACGAGTTCCTCGGGATCCCCTACGCGGCACCGCCGGTCGGCGCGCTCCGCTGGCGTCCTCCCCAGCCCGCAGCCCACTGGACCGGTGTGCGTGCCGCCACCCGGTTCGGCCCGCACTGCCCTCAGTACGGCAGCCCGTTCGGCCTGGCCAGCATGTCGGAGAACTGCTTGTTCCTGAACGTCTACGCCCCGGCCGGCTCGCCGCGCGACGGCTCCCTTCCGGTGATGGTGTGGATCCATGGCGGCGACCTGACGGCGGGCGAGAGCAACGACTACAACCCGGCTGGCCTCGTCGATGACGGCGTCATCGTCGTCACGATCAACTACCGCCTCGGCGCGCTGGGTTTCCTCGCGGACCCGGCGCTGGCGACCCGCGCCGGCGGGGCGTCCGGCGACTACGGGCTGATGGACCAGCAGGCGGCGCTGCGCTGGGTGCGGCAGAACATCGGCCAGTTCGGCGGCGATCCGCGCAACGTGACCATCTTCGGCGAGTCCGCCGGCGGCCTCTCCGTTCTTGCCCAGCTCGTGTCGCCCGCGGCCAGGGGGCTGTTCGCCAAGGCGATCATCGAGAGCGGCTCCTACAGCCTGCTGCAGCCGAGCCTGGCGACGGCGGAGGCCTCCGGCGAGGCGTTCGCCGACAAGGCCGGATGCGCCAGCCAGTCCGCTGCCTGCCTGCGCCGACTGCCGGTGCAGACGATCCTGGATGACCAGGGCGCGGTGGGACCGGATGTCGACGGCGTGGTGCTGCCCCAGTCGATCGGTGCCGCCCTGGCCGCCGGCGACTTCAGCCGCGTGCCGGTGATCAACGGCACCAATCACGATGAGTGGCGGTTGTTCATCGCCATCTTCAGGCCGCTGACCGGGCCGGTCACGGCGGCGAATTACCGAAGCATGATCGCGTCAACGGCGAGCGTCTCGCCGGCCGAGGCGGCGGTGGTCGCCGCCCGCTACCCGCTGGGCGGCCTCGCGAGCCCCGCCGAGGCTCTCGGCGCGGTCGGCACCGACGAGATCTTCGCGTGCCCGGCGCTGACGATGGACCGGGAAATGTCCAGGTTCACGCCCACCTACGCTTACGAGTTCAACGACGAGCACGCGCCGGAGCGCTTCCTGGCCCCGGTCAGCGGGTTCTCCTACGGCGCCGCGCACGCCTCGGAACTCCAGTATCTGTTCCACCTGAACGCCAGCGCGTTCCCCGGCACTCTCACCGCGGGGCAGCAGCGGCTGGCTGCCAGCATGCGGCGGTACTGGACGAACTTCGCCAAGGCTGGATCGCCATCCGCGCCGGGCGTGCCGCCGTGGCCCCGGTTCGGTGACGGCCAGCAGATGATCTCCCTGATCCCGCCGACGCCGCAGGTCGAAGCCGACTTCGCCGGCGAGCATCAGTGCGCGTTCTGGGCGGCGGCGCACTCCTGACCGGGGCGCCGCAGCGGACGCCCCGTTCGCCGGACCATCTGCGTGGTCAGCGGGTGGCCGGCAGCTGGTCAGGCCGCGGGCTGCCCGTTGACCGTCAGCTCGACCCGGTCCGGGTAGAAGCTCATGAGCCCGGCGATCCCCTCGGCCTGCGGGATCGGGTCCTCATAGCTCCACACCAGGTCCTCGTGCGTCTCCCCGCCGACCTCTGCCGACCAGTACGACGCGTGGCCCTTGAACGGGCAAGTTGTCGCGGAGTCCGTCGGCTTGAGCAGGTCGGTGCGCACGTCTTCCCGTGGCAGGTAGTAGCGGGTCGGCAGGCCGGTCTCGTCGAGCAGGACCGGCCGGTCAGACTCCGCGAGCTTCTCGCCGCCGAGCGTGACCTCGACGTGCTGATCCCCCTGGGTAACCGTGATTGTATGCCCTCTTGCCATGCCCATGCCAACCCCGGTCCGGCCGCTCTGATTCCGGCCGCGGGCTAATTTCCGTTCAGGTCGGCGGCGGCCACCTGCAGCTCAGCAAGCAGCGGCCCGGGCAGGTCGAGCCCACGCGCGGAGGAGCCGAGTGCCCACCAGCTTCCCCCGCCCCGGAACGCCACGCCAGCGCAGCACACCTCGTCGCGGTACTGGCCGTGCTCCATGACCAGGTCTCCCGGGTGCAGCGGGGCAAGCTCGGCTTCGATCTCGCCCGGTTGGGTCACCGTGTTCGGCGTGAACGGCCGCATGCCGTGCTCGGCGAGCAGGCTGCTACGGGCCCGGCCGGGCAGCGTTGTCAGCAGGGCCTTGCCGACCGCGGTCGCGTGCGCCGCGGTTTCCAGGCCGGGCTGCAGGTCCTCCAGCCACGGCGACTGCCCGCCCTCGACCATGTCGACGATCACCAGCCGCCCTCCGGAGATGCAGGCCAGATACGCGCTGTGCCCGGTGACGTCCGCGAGGTGCCGGAGCACCGCCCTGGCCTGCGCCGGGCGGCGCAGCGCGCCCATCAGGTCGTGGAAGCGCTCGGCCACCTCGGAGCCCGCGACGTACCCGCCGTCCGCCACGCGAACCAGGTAGCCCTCATAACAGAGCGTGCGGACCAGGTGATAGGCGGTCGACAGGTTGAGCTCGCACCGGCGGGCGATGACCTTCACCGGCAGCGGCCGCGGCGAGCCCGAAACCTCCTCGATGATCCGCAGCGCACGGGACACGCTGCGGATGAGGTCGCCAGGCTGTGCACCCTGGGTTCTCACCCTTTCAAGAATGCCGCGCGCGAGCGCGGCTGGGAACAGCCCGCCGGCATCCGGGCCTGCTTCAGCATGTGAAATTTCCAGGGGTTCCCCAGTTCCAGCCCCGCTGGCAGCCTAGCGGCATGCCGGACGTGCCGCAGTGGGCGCTTGACGCGCTGAGCGACGTGTACGACCCGTGCTGCAGCGAAAAGCGCATATCTGTGGTGGACATGGGGCTGATTCGCTCCGTCAGCGCAACCGGCGGCCAGGTCCGCGTCGAGTTGCTGCTCACGTCCGGCTGGTGCCCGTTCGCGGCCCGGGTGCTGGCCGAGATCCAGGACAGGATCGAGGCGCAGCCCGGGGTCAGCGCCGCCGACGTCGAGATCGTCTGGGACGAGGCGTGGACAACGGACCGCCTCTCCCCGCGAGCCGCCAGCCTGCTGCGGTTCCTCCCGCCCCCCTCGCAGGTGCCCGATCGCGGCGCCTACGTGGCCGCACATGACCGAGGTGATCCGCCATGATCGACGACGCCTTCGTGTTCGACTGCGTCGCGCACGTGTTCAACTTCGACCCGAAGAACGCGTTCGGCCAGCCGGGCCTGATGTTCGACAACCACCTGTACGCGTTCCACAACGCGCTGACCCCGGACGACCAGCCCAAGCTGCCGCCCGAGGAGTTCCTGCGCCAGTGGACGGTCGCTGACATCCGCCGGATGGTGTACGAGGAGTCGGACACCGACATGCTGGTCGCGATGCCGTTGCCGCTCACCGACCTGTTCCGCGACGGCCTGTCGCCCTGGGAGGAATGCGCCGACCTGGCCAGCCGTGACCCCGACCGGACCGTCTTCTGGGGCTCGGTGAACCCACTGGAGGGCCGCAAGGCCCTGGACCTGATGGAACGGCAGGTTGGCGAGTTCGGCGCGCGGGCGTTCAAGTTCTACAACGTGCGCTACGACTACGGGAAGCCTTACCCATGGCGGATGGACGATCCGCAGGTTGCGTTCCCCATCTTTGAGAAGGCCCAGGAACTCGGCGTGAACCTGATCGGCGTGCACAAGGGCGTGCCGCTCGGCCCGCAGCCGATCGAGCACACGCAGACCTGGGACATGGACGGCGCCGCGGCCAACTTCCCCGACATCAACTTCGTGATCTTCCACGTCGGGCTGCCGTTCCTCGACGAGACGTGCTGGCAGCTCATCCGCTACCCGAACCTGTACGCGTCGATCGCGGCCACGATCAACTTCGTTGTCCGCTCGCCGCGGATGTTCGCCGAGATCATGGGGAAGCTGCTGTTCTGGTGCGGCGAAGACAAGATCATTTACGGCTCAGAGGCGCCGCTGTTCCACCCGCAGTGGGCCCTGCGCGCGTTCATGGACTTCCAGATCCCCGAGGACCTCTGCGCTGGTTACGGGTATCCCCAGCTGACCGATCAGGCCAAGCGGAAGATCCTCGGCGAGAACCTGCTCCGGCTGCATGGCATGGACGTCGAGGTGACCAAGGACAGGTTCGCCAGGCCGGCCACGGCCTGACGCGACCTCCCGGGGGGGCGGGGGCAGATCTGCGGGCCCACCCGGGCGGGTGGGCCCGCAGGCCTGCTGGGCGCGAGAACCCCGATCAGCGAGAAACCTGGTCAGCGCGGTAGCCGGTCGGCGCGGAAGCACCATGACCGTATGGGCACCTCGATCTCGGTGGCGCCGGGGAACCTCCGCTCGAGCACCGTCCTGGCACGGTCGAGTGCCGCGTCCCGATCCTGCTGGCTCGCGGTGAGCGCGCCGCTGTAGGTGCCCAGCAGGTCCACGAAATCGCCGGTCGTCATGTGGCGGGTGGACGAGAACGACGCGGTCTCCACACTCCCGAACAGCTGAGGGGGGAGCGTGACCTGGCGGCGGTGCCGGGCCCACCGGTCTTCCCGGTCGTCCGCCGGCCCAGCCACGCTGTCGCGGATCGCTTCGACCTCGCGCACCCAGTCGGTGCTGCGGTCGCGGGTGGTCCAGATCACGCCGACGCGGCCGCCGTCCCGCAGCACCCGCGCGATCTCGCGCGGGGCGCGCTCCGGATCCAGCCAGTGCCACGCCGACGACGCGAACACGCCGTCGGCGCTGGCGTCGGGCAGCGGGATCTCCTCGCCGCGGCTTTGGGTGACCCGGATGCCCTGAAACCCGGCTTCGGTGGCGTGTGCCCGCAACACGGCCGCCATCCGCGGGTCCGGCTCGACTGCCACGACCTGCGGGACCGTGCGCGCCAGCGCGCGGGTCAGCAGCCCCGTGCCCGCGCCTAGGTCCACGGCGACCCGGCATCCGGCGGGCACCAGCCAGTCGACCGCTGCCTCCGGCGGACCAGGCCGCAGCCGGTCGTAGTCTTCCGCGATCGCCCCGAAGGACATGGAACGCTCAGCCCGGGTCGCCATACCCAGCACGCTACTGGGCCCGTCATGAGCTCAGGCGAGCAGCCGGGCGCGGCACGCGAGCTGCAGCGCAAGCCGCTGGTCGGGGTCGTCGAGGTCAACGCCGAGCAGGTCGGTGATGCGGCGCAGCCGGTAGGCCACCGCGTTGCGGTGCAGGTGCAGAGCGCCCGCCGTCCGCACGATCGAGCCCTGATGGTCCAGGTAGGCGGCGAGCGTCCGGATCGCGGTCTCCCCGCGGGCCGGGCCGAGCCGCTCCAGCGGCGCCAGCTGCGCCCGCACCGACGCCTGGGCGGTGTCTGACGCGTACCACTCCATCAGCATCCGCTGCACACCCGTGGCGTCGTGGGTGGCGACGCCTTCGGGCTTGCCGGCCGACCTGGCTGCTACCAGCGCGATCCGGGCCTCGGCCGCCGAGGCACGCAGGCCCATCGGGCCCTCGTGCGGCGCGCCCACCCCGCCGCGCAGGCGCAGCGCGGGGAGCCTGCCGCGGATGGCGGCGAGCGCGTCCTCGGCCGACTTCGCGGCGCGCAGGCCCGCCTGCGTCCCCGGATGCGAGCTCGTCATCCGCACCAGCACGATCGCCCGCGAGATCCGGGACAGATACCAGCTGCCGCCGGTGCGCGCCACCGCCTGCAGCGCGGCCTGGCCGGCGGTGTCGAGCAGCTCGAACCGGTGCACCTCGTCGCGCCCGGCCTGGTCCAGGTTCTCGGCCTCGATGCGGACCGCCACGTGCCATCCGCCGATCGGCACCCCGAGCTGCATCGCGCGGTCGCGCAGGTCCTCGGTGAGCGCCGCGTCCGACATCAGCAGCTCGGCCAGCAGCTCGCCGCGGGACCTGATCGGCAGCTCGCGCGCCCGCCTGGCCAGGTCGAGCAGCCGGCCGGCCGCCGATGCGGCCGTGCGCAGCACCAGGCTGGCCGCGACCGCCAGGTCCCCGTGCACGCCGAGCGCGGCGAACTCGCCCGTGACCGTCTCGCCGACCACGATCGGCACGCTGACCGTGCTCACTTCGTCGGCGCCGATGGGCCGGAACGGGGAGCCGGGCCCGTCCCCGGCTCGCTGGTCCCGGCCGTCGTCCGCGTACAGCCGGGCCTCGACGTCGATGCCGAGCGCCCGGCTCACCGACGCCCGCAGCGTTTCAAGGTCGGTGCCGGTCTCGGTGGCGCCGAGCACGGCGGCCAGGCCCTGCTCGGCCCGGGCGAGCGCACGCTCGGCGCCGCCGCCTGTCTCCTGCATGATCGCCCGCAGCAGCCAGGTCAGCTCGGTGGCGGCGGGCACCGAGACCAGCGCGATGTCAGCCCGCTCCGCGATGTCAACCGCGGTCATCGGCGGCTGCCACACGCCGTCCGAAAAGCACCCGACGGCCGCGACGTCGTGCACAGCGGCCCAGCGCAGCGCCATGTCGAGCCGGTAGTCCGTGGCCGCGGCCGACGCTGCCCGGGACAGGACCACCATGCTGCGGGCGGGGGCGGGGTTAAGGTCGGAGAACTGCTCGGCGAGCCGCACGGTCACGACCTGGCGGTCCCCGCCGCGCCGGGTGACCCGCCGCAGGCCGGACAGCGGTGGGCTGGCGAGGATCTCGTCAACGGACGGCATGCCGCCCCATATTATGCGGATGGCACAGGTCCTGGCGGAATGTAGTGCGCTCGGCCCATTTTTTGCGTTTCCGCTGGCTGGGATCGTGGTCGGGTGACAGAGGATCGCAGTCCGGTGGCCGAGGCTGGTCCGATCCGTGTTGCCGTTGACATCGGCGGCACGTTCACCGACGTCGTAGCGCTCGACGCCGGGACCGGGCACGTCATCCGCGCGAAGGCAGACACTACGCCAGGTCGGCTGGAGCGGGGTGTGCTGGACGCGCTGGGCCGGTCCGGCGTGCCAGCCGCGGGCGTGGCCGCGTTCATCCACGGCACGACCGTCGTCATCAACGCCCTGACCGAGCGCCGCGGCGTCCCCACCGCGCTGGTGACCACCCGTGGCTTCCGCGACGTCCTGGAGATCGGCCGCGCGAACCGGCCGGACCTGTACAACCTGGCGTACGCAAAGCCGGTGCCGTTCGTGCCGCGTCACCTGCGGTTCGAGGTCACCGAGCGGATGTCCTACCGGGGCGAGGTGCTCGAGCCGCTGAGCGAGGCCGAGCTGGCCGAGATCGCCGGCCAGCTCGCCGGCCACGGCGCGGTGGCGGTGGCGGTGTGCCTGCTGCACGCCTGGGTGAACCCCGAGCACGAGCGGCGCGCGGTCGCCGCGCTCACCGAGCGGCTGGACGGCGTCCCGGTGATCGGCTCGCACCAGGTCAGCCGGCAATGGCGCGAGTACGAGAGGACCAGCACGACGGTGCTGTCCGCGTATGTGCAGCCCGTTGTGTCGGCGTATCTCGGCTCGCTGGAACACGCGCTGCGGTCGGCCGGTGTGCGCGGCCAGCTGCACGTCATGCGGTCGAACGGGGGGGTCTGCTCGTTCGAGCGAGCCGCGGGAACGCCGATCAGCCTGCTCGAGTCCGGGCCGGTGGCGGGGGTGACCGCAGCCGCCGAGCTCGGCCGCCGGCTCGGGGCCCGGCACGTCCTGGCCCTGGATATCGGCGGCACGACGGCCAAGACCTCGGCAGTCCGCGATGGCCAGGTGCGCGTGGACAGCCTGCACCACGTCGGTAAGACGCCGGTCTTCGCCGGGTATCCGGTGCAGGCGCCGACGGTTGAGATCATGGAGATCGGTGCCGGCGGCGGCTCGATCGCGTGGGCAGACGACGCGGGAGGCCTGCACGTGGGCCCGCGCAGCGCCGGCGCCGAGCCGGGACCCGCCTGCTACGGGCGCGGCGGAACCGAGCCGACGCTGACCGACGCGAACCTGGTGGCGGGCCGCATCGACCCGGCTTACTTCCTCGGCGGCACCATGACGCTCGACGACGGCGCCGCGGTGCGGGCGCTGGAGACCCTGGGGGCACGGCTCGGCGCCGACGCGGGCGAAGTGGCCCGCGGCGTGATCCGCTATGCGGTGGCCCAGATGAGCCACGCGCTGCGCCTGGTCACCCTGCGGCGCGGATACGACCCACGGGAATTCGCGTTCGTGGCCTACGGCGGGGCCGGCCCGCTGCACGCGGCGCTGCTGGCCAGAGAGCTCGGCATAGCCAGGACGATCATCCCGCAGGGCCCCGGTCACTTCTCCGCGTTCGGCATGCTGGCCGGCCCGCTGCGCGTCGACGCGGTCCAGACGGTGGTCGGCCCGCTGGACGGCACCGACCTCGACGCCGCGTTCGCGCGGGCGCAGGACGCCGCCATAGCGGAGCTCGGCGCGCAGGCCGCCGGGCAGCCCGGGCTGACGAGGTACGCCGAGCTCCGCTATCAGGGGCAGGAGCACACGCTCGAGGTGGTGATCCCCGCGGAGACCGACGTGACGGGCCCGGCCGGGCGCGCCGAGCTGAGGTCCGCCTTCGATCGCAGGTGCCTGGAGGCTTACGCGTTCCGGCTGGACGTCCCGCTCGAAGTGGTCGCGGTGCGCGTCAGCGCGGTCGCGCCGATGCCGGCCGTCCAGTGGTCGGGCGGCGACGCCGCCGGTGCCGCCGGCCCGGCCAAGTCGTCCCGGCTGGTGGATCTGGACATTCATGGCGGCGTGGCGCGGGTGCCGGTGATCGGCAGGTCCGAGCTCACCGGCGGGGGGCCTCTGAGCGGGCCGTGCGTGGTCGAGGAGCCGGCCGCCACCACGCTGGTTCTCCCTGGCCAGTCCGCTTACTGCGACGAGATGGGCAATCTGGTGATCGAGGAGGGCACGTGACGGCCGACCGGTTCACCTTCGACGTGCTTCGCGAGGGCTTCGCGGCCATCACCGACGAGATGTTCGTCTCGCTGCAACGGACGTCGCAGAGCCCGATCATCTACGAGGTGCTCGACTTCGGCGTCGGCCTCGCCGACGCCAGCGGCGAGCTGGTGTCGCAGGGCAACGGCATCGCGGGCTTCCTCGGCCCGCTGGGCGACGCGGTCAAGGAGACCATCGCGCGCGTGCCGGACCTCCGCCCCGGTGACGTGATCATGGCGAACGACCCGTACGCGGGCGGCGGGACGCATCTGTCCGACGTGGCGCTGGTCCGGCCGGTGTTCGCCGGCGGCACGCTGATCGGCTTCGCCGCGGCAAAGGGGCACTGGACCGAGGTCGGAGGCAAGGACCCCGGGTCGTGGACGGCGGACTCGACCGACGTCTACGCGGAGGGACTGCAGCTGCCCTTCGTCCGCGCCTACGCCGGCGGGGAACCCGTCGCCGACGTGGCCGCGATACTGGCCGCCAACAGCCGGCTGCCCGACATGACGCTCGGTGACCTGGCCGCTCAGGCCGCCTGCCTGGAGGTGGCCGAGCGCCGGCTGCTCGAGATGTGCGCGCGGTACGGCGCTGGAGTGGTCGCCGAAGCGATGACGGCCGCGCTCGACCGCAGCGAGCGACTGGCGAGGCTGGCCCTCGGCCAGATCCCGCACGGCACGTTCGAGGCGTCGGACTTCACCGACGAGGACGGTCTTGGCAACGGACCGTTCGGTGTCCGGGTCCGGGTGGAGATCTCCGGCGACGGCGTGACGTGCGACTTCACCGGCAGTCACGCGCAGGTGCCCGGGCCGATCAACTGCACCTGGAGCGGTCTGGTCTCCGGGGTGCGCACGGTGTTCAAGGCGATCACCGATCCGGCCGAGCCGGCCACCGACGGCTGGTTCCGGCCGCTGACGATCGTTGCGTCGCCGGGCACGATCTTCAACGCGGTGCGCCCCGCCCCGGTCGCCGCGTACTTCGAGGCCACCGAGATGGCCAGCGACCTGGTGTGGCGGGCGCTGGCCCCGGCGTTCCCCGACCAGCTGACCGTCGGCAGCTTCGTCTCGGTGTGCTCGACCTCGCTCGCGCTGACCCACCCGGACACCGGGCAGCCCACCCTGCTGGTGGAGCCGCAGCCCGGTGGGTGGGGAGCGAGCGCGATCAAGGACGGCGAGCACGCCCTGGTGTCGGTCGGGGACGGCGAGACCTACGTGATCCCGGTGGAGATCGCCGAGCAGCGGTACGGGATCCGGGTCGAGCGGTTCGGGCTTGACGTTGTGCCGGGAGCAGGGGCGGGCCGCCGCCGCGGCGGCCGGGGCGTGCTGCGCGAATACCGGGTCCTGAGCGACGAGGCGCTGCTGACCGTCGCCTGGGGCCGTCACCTCTTCCCGCCCTGGGGAGCGGCGGGCGGGCGGCCGGGCTCGCCGAACTACGTGCAGGTCGTCCGTGCCGACGGGTCGGCGGGGGAGCGGTTCGGCAAGGGCTCCCGGCTGCCGCTGCGCCGCGGGGACCTG
>Ga0335074_10008583_pt1 | contig 14199 bp, 9 predicted proteins | sample Lox_Sample_23_FD_206715 | JGI IMG/M metagenome (GOLD analysis project Ga0335074, IMG submission 206715) | Soil microbial communities from Loxahatchee National Wildlife Refuge, Florida, United States - Lox_Sample_2.3 | ecosystem: Environmental > Terrestrial > Soil > Wetlands | place: USA: Florida...
GACGACCAGCGGAGACCGGCCCGCGGACTGGATCAGCGCCGGGCAGGCGCTCCAGCGCACGCTGCTCTACGCGACTAGCTGCGGTCTGGCCGCCGCCCTGCACAGCCAGCCGCTCGAGGTGCCGCAGCTACGTGACTTCGTCAAGGTTCACTTCTGCGACGGCGCCAGCCCGCAGATGGTGATCAGGTTCGGTGCCACGGGCCAGACCGCGGTCAGCGTCCGGCGCCCGGTCGACGACGTGCTCCTTTAGGCGGCCGACGCAGGGGCCGAAGGTCCTCTTCGCGGAGGACGGACTGCTCCTGCGCCGCCATGGCCTTGTCCGGCAGCCTGGAAGCATGAAAGCGGTACACCAGGAAGCGGCCGCCAGGTCCGGCCAGGACCAGGCGCGCTACGCGCTGCTCACTGACGGCAGCACGGTCGAGATCAGGCCGGCCAGGCAGAAGGACGCCGATGCGGTACGTGACCTTCACGCTGGGATGTCTCCGGACAACATTTACCTGCGGTTCTTCAGCCTGAGCCCGGTCAGCGCCGAACGGGAGGCCGTCAGGGTCTGCCGCGCGCCAGGCCCCGATCACGTCGCGCTCATCGCGTGGCGGGGGGCCGAAGCGGTCGGCGTGGCCAGCTACGAGGTCAACGGTGCGTCGCGGACGGCCGAGGTAGCGTTCACGGTCGCCGACGGCATGCACGGGCACGGCATCGGCACGTTGCTGCTCGACTACCTGGTGTCGATCGCCCGGCAGCGGCATATACAGGCCTTCACGGCCGAGACTCTCGTCGAGAACTCGGCCATGCTCGGCGTGTTCGCCGCTGCCGGGTTGCCAGTACACCGCTCACTTGACCACGGCGTCGTCGAGCTGACGATTCCGCTCCCGGCAAACGACGCAGACGCCAGCTTGTCAAGGTACCTGGAAGCCGTCGACCGGCGTGAGAGCCACGCGGACGTGGCCAGCTTGCGGCACCTGTTCACTCCCGCGTCGATAGCCGTCGTCGGAGCGAGCCGCAGGGAAAACTCGGTCGGCGCGCAGGTGCTGAGGAACATCATCGCCAGCGGGTTCGATGGCGCGGTCTATCCGGTGAACCCGCACGCGGCCGAGCTATGCGGCCTGCCTTGCGTGACTTCCGCCGGCGACCTGCCGCCCGGCGTCGATGTCGCGATCGTGGCGGTACCCGCCCCCGCCGTGGTAGAGGTGGCCGGGCAGTGCGGCGAGCGCGGCGTCCGGTGCCTCGTGGTGATCACCTCGGGTCTCGGTGACCTGGGCTCTGAGTTGCTGGCGACGTGCCGCAGGCATGGGATGCGGCTCGTCGGGCCCAACTGCTTCGGCGTCGCGATGCCGCACGCCGGGCTCGATGCCACGTTCGGGCGGCACCGGGCGGCGCCGGGTATCGCGGGCCTGGCTGTCCAGTCGGGCGGCGTGGGCATTTCCCTGACCGAGCACCTGTCGAAGCTCGGCATCGGCATCTCGTCCTTCGTGTCCATGGGCGACAAGTACGACGTGTCAGGTAACGACCTGCTGACCTGGTGGGAACAAGACGACGAGACCAAGCTGGCCGTCCTTTACCTGGAGTCGTTCGGCAACCCGCGCAGGTTCGCCAGGACCGCCAGGCGGGTCGGCCGCGTGATGCCCGTTGTCACGGTGCTTGCTGGCCGCTCTGACGGGGGGCAGCGGGCCGCGCTTTCCCATACCGCGGCCGCGGCGACGCCGGTAGTGACCAGGGAGGCGCTGTTCGGCCAGGCCGGGGTGATCGTCGCGGCCAGCCTCGGCGAACTGATCGAGGTCGTGGCGCTGCTTTCTTGCCAGCCGCATCCGCTTGGCAACCGCGTCGCGGTGGTCACTAACGCCGGCGGTGCCGGCGTGCTCGCGGCCGATGCCTGCGCTGACAACGGGCTGCTGCTCGCTGACCTGTCTGAACAAACCCTCGCTCGCCTGCGCGAACTGCTGCCGGGCAGCGCCGAGATCTCGAATCCTGTGGACACTTCCGCGGCCGTGAGCGAGGAGGCGTTCCGCGGCTGCCTGGAAGCCGTCGCCGCGGATGACGGCGTCGACGCCGTGATCAGCGTCGCCGCGCCGACTGCCCTGGCGGACCTCGGGCGGGCGATGGCCGCCGCCGATCTGGCCAAGCCGCATAGCGCGGCGCTGCTCGATCAGGAAGCCGATGTCCGGCTGCTCCCGAGCAGCCGGACGCGCCAGGGTCTCGATCTCATCAACGCGGTTCCCTGCTACGCCTATCCGGAAAGCGCTGCCCGTGCGCTTGGCCGCACGGCTCGTTATGGCATCTGGCGTGACCGCGAGCCTGGACATGTGCCAGAACTGCCCGAGGTGCGGGCCGAGGATGCCCGCAAGCTGGCAGACGGCTTCCTGGCAGGGAACCCGTCAGGCGGCTGGCTGCCTGCCTCTGGCGTTCGCGCCCTGCTCGACTGCTATCAGATCCCGCAGGTCAGAACCGTCCTGGCCGCCAGCGAGCAGGAAGCGGCCGCCGCGGCGGCGAGCATGGAAGGTCCTGTGGTGCTCAAGGCCGAGGCGAAGGGCCTCATCCACAAGACCGAGGCCGGGGCGGTCCGCCTCGACCTGCGCGATGCCGCTGCCGTCGCCGGCGCCTACCGCGAACTGGCTGCCAGGTTCGGCAAGGATCTCAGCCACGTCCTGGTGCAGCCCATGGTCCACGGCGGCGTTGAACTGCTGATCGGAGTCGCGCAGGAGCCGGTGTTCGGCCCGCTGATCGTGTTCGGTGCCGGGGGCATCACCGCCGACATCGTCGGCGACCACTGCGCAAGGCTTAGCCCGCTGACGGACAGCGACGCACGCGACCTGATCGCTGGGACGCAGGTTTCCCGGCTGCTCGAAGGCTATCGCGGCACCGCTGCGGCGGATCTCGGTGCGGTCACCGACCTGCTGCTAAGGGTCTCCCGGCTGGCCGATGATCTGCCAGAGGTAACCGCGCTTGACCTCAACCCGGTCATTGCGATGGCCAATGGCTGCGTTGCCGTCGACGCGCGCGTCAGGCTCACCCCGGCGGAGCCGAGAGATCCGTTCCTGCGCCAGCTGCGCTGAGGGACGGTCTAGCAGAGAAAGGATAAGGAAATGTCGGAATCATCTAAGAATGCGGTTCGCTATATCACTGTTGGTGTTGACGGATCCCCGTCATCGGACGAGGCGCTGCGCTGGGCCGTCAGGGAAGCCGAGCTAACCGGCGACGTGGTCAAGGCCGTCATCGCCTGGCAGTTCCCTGTCCTGCTTGGCGGCTATGGCTGGGCGCCCGTGGTCGTCGACGATGCCGACTTCAGTTCCCTCGCTGAGAAGGTGCTCGCCGAGTCCGTTGCCAAGGCCGTCAGGGCCGGTTCTCCTGCCCGGGTCGAGCAGCACGTCGTGGAGGGGTATCCGCCTCAGGTTCTGCTTGACGCGGCCGCAGGTTCAGACTTGCTTGTCGTCGGGAGCAGGGGACACGGCACCTTCACCGATGCGCTGATCGGCTCGGTGAGCCAGCATTGCGCGCATCACGCCAAGTGCCCGGTGGTCATCGTCCGCGGGCATCATGACCCTGATGAGCCGCCGAGCACGACGTGACCTGGAGGTCGTGATGAACACGAATGCCAAGACCAGCATCTTGCTCGCCGTGGACACCGGGCCGCGCGAGCCGGGCGGGCGCCAGCGGCCCGCCATTGAGATGGCCAGCGAACTGGCCGCCCGCTGTTATGCCGACCAGGTCATCGTTCTGCACGTTCGCGAGTTCGCGGTGGCGCGGCTTTTGCCGATGATGAACGAGCATGGCGGAGCCGACGGGCAGCGCGCTGTCGACGAGATCGTGACGAGCCTTCGTGCCGCGGGCGTGAACGCCTGCGGCCTGGTAAGGGAAGCCGACGCCGGCCATGTGGCCTCGGCCATACTTGACGCCGCGGCCGAGTTCAATGCCCGGCTGATCGTGCTTTGCGCGCCGAGACGCCATGTTCTTGCCGGCAGCGTCGCCACGCACCTGCTGCACCTGGCGGGCGTGCCCGTTGTCGTCGCCAGGCAAGAGGCGCTCACCGGTGCCGGTGCAGGCTCTTAGCGGCGAAGCGGGCAGCGCGCCTGCGGATGCGATAACCGGGCGTCCGGTGCCGGGGACCAGTACTGACCGGTGCCGGACGCCAGCGGTAAAACACGTACTTGCCAAGTTCGATCAGTGCCAGGTAGCTGACCACGATCCCGATAAGGGCAAGGAAGAACAGGCCGGGCAGCGGCCGGAAGCCAAGCAGCCTGGCAAGCGGGCTGTAGGGCAGCACCATGCCGGCGACGACGACGCCGAAGGCGGCGAGCAGCAGGGGCACGCTCGGCCTGCTGCGGAAGAACGGTATCCGCCTGGTGCGGATCACGAAGATCACCAGCGTCTGGGTGGCCAGTGACTCCACGAACCAGCCTGAGCGGAACTCGGTAGGCCCGGCGTGGAAGATCCACAGCATGATCCCGAACGTGACGAAGTCGAACACGGAGCTGATCGGGCCGAAGAAGAGCATGAACCGGCGTATGTAGCCCACATCCCAGCGGGTGGGACTGGCCACGAGTTCTGGATCAACGTCATCGGTGGGGATCGTGAGCTGGCTGGAGTCGTATAGCAGGTTGTTGAGCAGGATCTGGGACGGCAGCATCGGCAGGAAGGCGAGGAACAGCGAGGCGCCCGCGGCGCTGAACATGTTACCGAAGTTGCTTGAGGTCCCCATCTGCACGTACTTGATCGTGTTGGCGAAGATCCGCCGGCCGCCCACGACGCCGTCGGCGAGCACGTCAAGGTTCTTTTCCAGCAGGAGCACGTCAGCGGCGTCCTTGGCCACGTCGGTCGCCGAGTCGACCGAGATCCCGACGTCGGCGGCATGCAGCGCGACGGCGTCGTTCACGCCGTCGCCAAGGAAAGCGACATCAGTGCCCGCCTGCCGCTGTGCCCTGACGACCAGTGCCTTGTGCTCAGGGCTGACCCTGGCGAACACGGTCGTGCGTGCCAGCAGTTCGCCTAGCCTGTCGCCTGCCTTGTCGATATCGGCCCCGGTCGCCACTTGGCCCGCCTCGAGGCCGAGATCGGCACACACCTTGGCGGCGACGACCGGGTTATCGCCGGTCAGGATCTTGACCGTGATTCCCAGGCCGGCCAGGCGCCGCAGTGCCTTCGCCGCGCTCGGCTTGGGCGGGTCAAGGAACACGAGGAAGCCGCGGAACCGCAGGCCGTGCTCATCGCCAGCAGTGATCGCGGTCAGGCCAGGCGCGTCGCGCGTGGCGACGGCGATCACGCGGTTCCCCGCCGCGAACTCTTCGTCAAGCGCCTGGCGGACAGCGGCGGGGATGTCGGTACAGCGTTCGAGCAGCCCTTCAGGCGCGCCCTTGGTGATGATCATCCGATCGCCCTGGTCATCTTCTACCAGCACAGAGACCGCGCGGCGCTCATGGTCGAACGGCAGGATGGCCAGGCGGTGCCAGCGAGCGAGCGCGGCCTCCTGCCGCCCGGCCGCGGGTGACTCCCACAAGGCGACGTCGAGCGGATTGCCTCCCGCCGCCTCGCCGTTCTCGACCACTGCCTCGTTGCACAGCAAGCCGAGCAGCAAAGGCTCGTCCGAGGCTGTGCCCTCCGCGTCCGCCGAGCGCATGAAGTGCAGGCTGCCCTCGGTCAGCGTGCCCGTCTTATCGGTGAAAAGCACCTCGATGTTGCCGAGATCCTCGATGCACACCAGGCGCTTGACCAGGACCTTGCGCTGCGCGAGTTGCCGCGAGCCCGCGGCCAGGCTGGTCGAGACCACGGCAGGAAGTAGCTGAGGCGAGATGCCGACCGCGATCGACAGCGAAAACAGCAGCGCGTCGATGACCGGCTTGTGCAGTGCCACGTTGATGACGAAGATCGCGCTGGTCAGCACGCCGGCCACGACGACAAGCAAGATCGAGAACTGGCGAAGGCCGACCTGGAACTCGGTCTCTGGCGGCCGGGAGCCGAGCCCGACCGCGATCCGCCCGAACTCGGCCGCGCTCCCTGTCGCGACGACGACCGCCGTGCCCGAGCCCGACCTGACGACGGTCCCCATCAAGGCGCAGGAGCACAGTTCCGCTAGCTGGGTACCCGCGGCCACGCGCTCCGGTGACTTTTCGGCGGGCAGCGACTCGCCGGTCAGCACCGACTCGTCGCATTCGAGGCCCGCCGTTGTCAGCAGCCGCAGGTCTGCGGGAACTACCTGTCCGAGTTGCAGGTCAACGACATCGCCAGGCACGAGCTCGGTCACGTCGACGGTGCGGGGATGACCGTCACGCAGGACGACGCAACTGTGCCGCACGCTCGAGTGCAGCGCTTCCGTCGTCTTCGCGGCCTTGTACTCGTTGGCGAACCCGAGTCCGACAGAGGCGGCGAGGATGATGCCGATGATGATCGCGTCGCTAGCCTGACCGAGGAAGGCCGACGCTACCGCGGTGACCGCGAGCAGGAGCAGCAGCGGCGAGCGTACCTGGTTCATCAGCACAGGCAGGGCGCGTGCCCGGTAAGAGCGGACCGCGTTCTGGCCTGTTGCCAGCAGCCTGCGCGCCGCTTCCTCGGCTGGCAGGCCGCTCGGGCCGCACCCTAGCCTGGCCAGGACGTCCGCTGAGTCCATGGCGGCGGCTTCGGCCAGAGTCAGCGCCGGCGCTGTTGCCGCGGCTGTTGCCCCGGCCGGTGCCGTCATGACTGGTGAGGGACTTCGGCGCCGGCCGGACGGACGGCCGGGATGACCCGCGTGTACTGATCGGGATCGACCATAGCGATATGTCCACTTCGTACCCATTTGACGATGTACGGCGGATGACCGTCGGCTCCGACGACATCGAGGATCAGCGCGGTGCTTCCCGAAGCCGTAAGTAGCTGGTCCCCTGCTCTAGCCATCATGTCCGCACCTCCGTCCTGTCACGCCCGGCCGGCTTCCTGCAAGCATCACCCGCGCGGCCACCTGGCGAGATGGGGCATAGAGCACTGAACGCCGGGACTTTCGGCCTGTAACATGTCTGTCGGCCGGATCGGTGCACAGGCGGGAGTCGCTGCGTGGGTACACCTGAGCGGAGCTCGCTGGTGGTGCCGCACCTGAAGCTCGATGAGCTGCTCAGCCAGCTTCAGTCCCGCCTGCAGGCGGTACTTGACACGAGGGACCGAGTCAACGCGCTGCTCGAGGCGGTAGTCGGCATCGGGTCAGAGGTGGAACTCGAGTCCGTGCTGCGGCGCATCACCGAGGCCGCCGTGCAGCTTGTGGACGCCAGGTACGGTGCGCTTGGCGTGATCGGAGAGGACGGCAGGCTTGCCGAATTCATCCCGGTCGGACTTGACGAAGCCGAGATCATCGCGATCGATCACTGGCCGGAGGGCAAAGGGCTGCTCGGTGAGCTGATCACGCGGCCGAAGCCGCTGAGGACGCCAGATATCGCCGCTCACCCGCACTCCTCTGGCTTCCCGCCAGGTCATCCTCCGATGCGGACGTTCCTCGGAGCGCCCGTGCAGATCCGCGACGTCGTTTACGGCAACCTGTACCTCACGGACAAGCGCACCGGCGAGCCCTTCGACGAAGACGACGAGGCCCTGGTCATCGCGCTGGCGGCGGCGGCGGGCGCCGCGGTGGACAAGGCCAGGCTCTACGCGGACTCGCGCCGGCAGGAGCAATGGCTGAGGGCGACCGCCGAGGTCACCAGGCGCCTGCTCTCCGAAGCGCCGCCAGCGGAGATCCTTAGCCTGGTTACCGATCTGGCCAGGGACCTCTCGGCGGCTGACCTCGCGGTGCTTGCCCTGCCCGCGGCCGGGGGAGAGCACCTGATCATCGAGCATGCCAGCGGCACGGGAGCCGCGGACGCCATCGGGCTGACACTCCCGGCGCGAGCGTCGGTATCTGGCATCGTGATGGACAACGGGCAGCCCTTGGCTGTGGCCGATTTCAGCAGCGATCCGCGGGTAGCGACCGCCGCGCGCGAGCACCTGGCGCTGGGGCCCGCTGTAGTCTTCCCGCTCGGGCCGCGCGGCGACGTGCGAGGAGTGCTGACCGCCGGGCGAAGGCCGGGATCCAAGCCGCTGTCAGCCGCGTCCGTCGAGATGATGACCACGTTCGCGGCGCAAGCAGGCATCGGACTTGAACTGGCCGAACATCGCCGCGACGCCGAGCGCGTCGCTGTTTTCGCCGACCGCGACCGTATCGCCCGCCAGCTACACGACCTTGTTATCCAGCGCTTGTTCGCCACCGGCATGTCGCTGCAGGCCGCTACCGGCCTGCTGCCAGAAGGACCGGTCGCCGACCGGGTTTCGCAGGCCGTCGATGCCCTGGATGAAACCATACGTGACATCAGGGCGACGATCTTCACGTTGCAGTCGCGGTCAGAACCCGACGAGCCTGGCCTGCGCGCCCGTGTCATGAACGTGGCCGACGAGATGGCTCTCGCACTCGGCTTCCAGCCTTCGCTGCGGCTCGAAGGAACCTTGGACGCTGGCGTGCCAGAACGCACGGCCAAGGACCTGCTGCTCGCTCTCCGCGAAGCTCTGTCGAACGCCGCCAGGCACGCGCAGGCGACCAAGGTCGACGTGACGGTCCGCGCGGACGGTCAGCTTACGCTGACCGTGCAGGACGACGGCTCCGGCATCGGCGAGACGAGCCGCCGCAGCGGCCTGGCCAATCTTGAGAAGAGGGCAAGTGCTCTCGGCGGGCAGCTAAGTCTTGAGACCGCCCCAGGCGAAGGCACGAGGCTCGAATGGGCCGTGCCGCTACCATCACGGGCCTGGTAGCAGCCCGGCGTTACCTCGCTGCCTTACTGATGGTCGTGCTCGTTTTCGCTGCGCACGCGGACGGCGAAGGCAGCCGCTTGCGTGCGCCGTTCCATGCCAAGCTTGGCGAACAGCGCGGACACGTAGTTCTTGACGGTCTTCTCGGCGAGGAACATCTTCTCCCCGATCTGCCGGTTGGTCAGTCCCTCGCCGATCAGGTCGAGTATCCGCCGTTCCTGCGGCGTCAGCCCGGCAAGCGGGTCGGCCTTCTGCGACTGGTCCCGCATCCGGCGCATGACACGGCTGGCGGCTTCCTGGTCAAGCAGGGAAGCGCCTCCGGCGATCGCGCGAACCGCGCCGACAAGGTCGGTGCCGCGAATCTGCTTGAGCGCGTATCCGGCCGCGCCCGCCATGATCGCGTCGAACAGCGCATCGTCATCGCCGAAAGAGGTCAGCATCAGGCACGCCACTTCCGGCATCTTCGACCGGATATCACGGCACACGCTGACGCCGTCCCCGTCGGGAAGCCTGACGTCAAGTACCGCGACATCCGGCCTGAGGGCCGGAATCCTGGCGAGCGCCGATTCCGCGGTCCCTGCCTCGCCGACGACCTCGATATCGTCTTCGGCTTCAAGCAGTTCCCTAACCCCCCGCCGCACGATCTCGTGATCGTCAAGCAGGAAGACCTTGATTTTGCTGCCCGCAGCTGCGTTGCTCATCTTTGTATTCTGCCCCCAAGCATGAGGGCTCGTCCGCGTCTGCCGGGCGGCTGGCCTGGCCAGGTGGCAGAATTCAGGCGATGGTGAGGACCGCTGACCATCCGGGCGGGCCCGGCCAGGCCGACGCACCCGGACAAAATGAGATTAGCCAGGCCGTGCGGGTGTGCGGGCTGGTGCTGGCGCTCGCGCTGCTGTTTCTCGCCGCCTACGCCACCGGTGCCGCACTCCGGCCGGTGAGGGACCGGTCGCATGCTCACGGGAGCCCCATGCACATGACGGGCACCGGCGCGGTCCATGCCCGCGCCGGTGCCCGCTACGGTGCCGGGAGCAACGCCGGTGACTGAGTTCGCCATCAGCGGGATGACCTGCGGATCGTGCGCGGCCCGCGTGGAGCGGGCACTGAACAAGCTTGACGGCGTCAGCGCCACCGTAAGTTACGCCACAGAACACGCCTACGTGACGAGCCTCGGTGCGAGGAGCACTGAGGATCTGATCGGGCTGATCGAGTCGGTCGGTTACCGGGCTGAACTGGTCTCGCCCTTCGGGCCGGCCGCGCCTTCCTCGGCACCGGCCCCGGCCGCTGGCTCGTCCGAGCGCCGGCGGCTTGCCCGGCGCCTGGTGATCTGCCTGCCACTCGCCGTCGCGACCGTCGTGCTGGCGATGGTCCCTGCCGCGCAGTTCCCTGGCTGGCAATGGGTCAGCCTGGTGCTTGCGGCCCCGGTAGCCACGTGGGGAGCCTGGCCGTTGCATCGCGCCGCGTGGCTTCGCCTGCGTCACGCGGCTGCCAGCATGGACACGCTGGTGAGCCTGGGCGTGACGGCGTCATTCTGCTGGTCTGTCTATGCCCTGTTCTTCGGCGGAGCCGGTCGCATCGGAATGCACATGCCGTTTACGATGACCCTTGGTCAGGCCAGCGGGCAGATGGTGTACCTGGACGCGGCGGCGGGGGTCACGGCCGCGGTACTCACCGGGCGCTATCTTGAGGCGGCCGCGAAGACCCGCTCGGGGAGCGCGATCACGGCATTGGCGAATCTCGCGGTCAGGCAGGTGGCCGTGGTTCGCGCCGGCGGCGAAGTCATGGTTCCGTCGAGTTCGCTGGTCGTCGGCGACACCTTCGTCGTCCGGCCGGGTGAGAGGATCGCCGCGGATGGCGTTGTAGCGGCAGGGATCTCGACCATCGACGCGTCGATGGTCACGGGCGAGTCGGTGCCAGCCGAGGTGGTCAGTGGCGCCCAGGTCACGGGCGGCACGATGAACCTGACCGGCCGGCTCCTGGTCGAAGCTACCCGCGTCGGCGCCGACACCACGCTGGCGCAGATCACGAGACTCGTCAGGGACGCGCTGGCGAGCAAGGCGTCAGCGCAGCGCACGGCCGATAGGGTGGCTGGTCTTTTCGTGCCGTCCGTTTTCGCGATGGCGGTGGTCACGCTGGGCTTCTGGCTGGGAGCCGGCTGGCCGGCCACGAGCGCGTGCAGCGCCGCCGTGGCGGTGCTGGTAGTCGCCTGCCCTTGCGCGCTTGGCCTTGCCACCCCGGCCGCGCTGCTCGCGGCGCTCGGCAGGGGTGCGGAACTCGGCATCCTGGTCAAGAGCGCGCAGACGCTTGAGACGGCCGGGCTCGTCCGCACGCTCGTGCTTGACAAGACGGGGACTTTGACGACCGGCTTGATGTCGGTCGGTGAGATCGCCACAGACGACTGCCAGGAGTCCGAGGCCCTCGCCTTCGCGGGCGCGGCGGAAGAAGGTTCTGCCCACCCCGCTGGCCAGGCGATCGCGATCGAGGCGTCTTCGCGGGCGCCGCTGCTCGAACCGAGCGATTTCATCAGCATCGCAGGCTCGGGCGTTCGCGCCGTGGTTGCTGGCCGCCATGTATTCGCCGGCAGTGCCCGCTTCCTTCGCGAATCTGGCCTGGAGATCCCGGCCGCGCTCAGGCTGGCCGCCAGGTCAGCCGAGCAGGCCGGCCGCACGGCGGTACTCGCAGGGTGGGAGGGGTGCGCGCGGGCCGTGTTCTCTGTCGGCGACGCCCTGCGGCCAGGCTGCGCGGCTGCGATTGCCAGGATTCGCCGCCTCGGCCTTGAGGTCGTCATCCTGACCGGCGACAACGAGGGCGCGGCCCTGGCGGTCGCAGGCCAGCTTGGCGTCCCCGCGACCAACGTCTTCCACGCGATGCGGCCGGAGACCAAGGCCCGGGCGGTCGAAGTGATCAGGCAATCCGGCCGCAAGGTCGCCATGGTGGGAGACGGCGTCAACGACGCGGCCGCCCTGGCCGCCGCCGATCTTGGCCTGGCCATCGGCGCCGGCTCTGACGCCGCGATCGGCGCGAGCGACATCACCCTGATTTCAGGCGAGCCCGGCGCGATCGCGGACGCACTGCTGCTCGCGCGGGCCACGATGCGGACCATACGGCTGAACCTGGCCTGGGCGTTTGGCTATAACGCCGTCGCGATTCCGCTGGCCGCGCTCGGCTACCTGAATCCGTTGCTCGCCGGCCTCGCGATGGCGGCAAGCTCGCTGGTCGTGGTGTCAAGCAGCCTGCTGCTCAGGCGGTTCAGCCCGCGCGGGGCCGCCGCGTGACCACAGCGACGGGTACCAGGCGCGGGATCGTGATCCAGGCCGCGAAGGCCGTCGCGGTTCCTGTCGCCTGCGGTATCACCTTGCTCGCGATGCTAGTGATCTGGGTGATGGCCGGCGGCGGCGCCGGCTAAGTGGCGGTCAACCGGCCGGCGGCTTCATGCGTCTTCCCATCGACGGGAGACAGGAAGCGAGGATCGCGATGAGCAGGTTGACGGTAGTCGTGGCCGCGGTCGCTGTGGCGCTGGTCCCTGGACTGCTGGCAGGAAGCGTGGCGAGAGCGGCTTCGCTGCCCGGCCCCCCGGCGTCGGCGCGGGCGGCGATCTGGGGCAAGGCCGAGGTGCCAGATACAGCCGGGCAGACCCTGGGCGAGCTGGCCGTGAACAACTCGGTGTCGTGCGCCTCGGCGGGGAATTGCGCCGCTGGCGGGTACTACCTCGACCGCTCCGGCCACTATCAGGCATACGTGGTCAGCCAGGTCAATGGCGTGTGGGGTAAGGAGGTCGAGGTGCCTGGTACCGCCGTGCTCAATGCGGGCGGGAAGGCGGCGGTCGAGTCGGTGTCGTGCTACTCGGCGGGGAACTGCGCCGCGGGCGGGTACTTCCAGAATCACTCGGGAGTCGATCAGGCGTTCGTGGTCAGCGAGGTCAAAGGCACCTGGGGCAAGGCGATCCAGTTGCCGGGCGCCGCGCTCAAAGCCCGGGGGTCCGCCGAGGTCGAGTCGGTGTCGTGCGCACCGGCGGGGTACTGCGCCGCCGGCGGGTTCTATACCAACTCCTCGGGCAAGCGGCTGGCGTTCATTGCCAGCAGGGTGACGGGCAGATGGGCTAAGACGATCCAGGTGCCAGGCGTCCCAGCGGGCGAGGCCGTGGCGGTTACCTCGATGTCGTGCCCTTCCGCCGGGAACTGCGGAGCCGGCGGGTTTTACGATAATTATCTGGCGTTCGTGGTCAGCGAGGTCAACGGCACGTGGCGCAAGGCGATCCAGGTGTCGGGCAGCGCGGTTAGCGGGCCGGACGTTACGGTTACCTCGGTGTCGTGCCCCTCGGCGGGGAACTGCGCCGCGGGCGGGTATAGCTATGACGAGAACGGGAACGTCTACGACGGTTTCGTGGTCAGCCTGGTCAAGGGCACGTGGGGCCAGCCGGTCGAGGTATCAGCCGGCACCGGGGTGTACCGGGTGTCGTGCGCCTCGGCTGGTAACTGCGCCGCCGCCGACGGCCTGATAGTCAGCGAGGTCAACGGCACGTGGGGCGAGCCGGTCCAGATGCGGGTGCCAGGCGCCGCCGATGGCGGTACGGAGTTCTTCCTCGATTCGGTGTCGTGCCCCTCAGCCGGTAACTGTGCCGCTGCCGGCTACTTCACCGATGACATGTACAGATATCAGGCGCTCGTGGTCAGCCAGGTCAAGGGCTCGTGGGGCAAGCCGCTTGAGGTGCCTGGCACCGCCGCTCTCAATGGGGGCGGGTTCGGCGGGGTCAGTTCCTTGTCGTGCCCCTCGGCGGGGAACTGCGGCGCAGGCGGATTCTACGTCGACTACGCCGGTGACCAGCGGGCGTTTGTGGTCAGCCTGGTTAAGGGCGCGTGGAGCCGTGCGATCCAGGTACCCGGCATCGCCGCGCTCTCCGGGCTCGAGCACGCCACGGTCAACGGGGTGTCGTGTTCCTCGGCGGGGAACTGCGGCGCCGGCGGGTACTTCAGCGATAAGGCAGGCACCTTGATGGCGCTCGTGGTCAGCGACGTCAAGGGCAGGTGGGGCCGTGCGGTCCAGGTGCCCGGCACCGCCGCGCTCGGTGCGCGCCTGTACGCCACCGTCACCTCGATCTCGTGCTCTTCGGCGGGGAACTGCGCCGCCGCCGGGTACTACATCGACCGCTCAGGCCGTCAGCAGGCGTTCCTGGTCAGCCAGGTCAAGGGCACCTGGGGCCGCGCTGTCGCGGTGCCTGGCACGGCCGCCTTCGGCGCGGGCGGGTACGTCGTGGTCAGTTCGGTGTCGTGTGCACACGCTGGGTACTGCGGCGCCGGCGGGTACTACGTCGACCACACCGGTGACTACCTGGCCTTCGTGGTCAGCCGGGTCAACGGCACGTGGGGCAAGGCGGTCCAGGTGCCAGGCACCGCCACCCTCGGTTCGGGGCAGCACGCCCAGGTCACATCGGTGTCGTGTCCCTCGGCGGGCAACTGCGGTGCCGCCGGGGAC
>Ga0335074_10008584_pt1 | contig 14199 bp, 16 predicted proteins | sample Lox_Sample_23_FD_206715 | JGI IMG/M metagenome (GOLD analysis project Ga0335074, IMG submission 206715) | Soil microbial communities from Loxahatchee National Wildlife Refuge, Florida, United States - Lox_Sample_2.3 | ecosystem: Environmental > Terrestrial > Soil > Wetlands | place: USA...
CCGGAGGTGAGCTGATCGATCCGCACGGCGGCCTCGCCGACCTGGAGGCTCGGCGTCTGCGGATGGTCGGACCCGAGGCGTTCACCGAGGACCCGTTGCGCTCGGTCCGAGTCGCTCGCCTGAGCGCCGAGCTGGGATTCGAGGTGGAGGCGAACACCGCCCGGGCCGCGGCCGCCAGCACGCCGGCGCTCGTGACGGTGGCGCCGGAGCGGATATTCGCCGAGCTCCGGCAGCTGATCGGCTCAGACCGGGCGCCGGCCGGCCTGCATACGATGGATGCGATCGGCGCGACGGCGGTCATCCTGCCCGAGCTGGCGGCTCTACACGGGGTGGCTCAGAGCGACTACCACCACCTCGACGTGTACGACCACACGATGGAGGTGCTGGCCCGCACGATCGAGCTCGAACGTGACCCGGCGGCGCTGTTCGGCGATCTGGCGCCGGCGCTGAGCCGGGTCCTGCACGAGCCCCTGGCCAACGAGATGACGCGCGGGGAGGCGCTCCGCTTCGGGGCGCTGTTCCACGACATCGCCAAAGCCGCGACGCGGGCGGAGACCCCGGAGGGGCGCGTCACGTTCATCGGCCACGATGTCGCCGGCGCCACGCTGACCACCGAGATCCTCACCCGCCTGCGGGCCAGCGAGCGGTTGGCCAACCACGTCGCCGCGCTCACCCGGCACCATCTGAAGCTGGGGTTCCTGGTGCACGAGATGCCGCTGCCTCGACGCACCGTCTACCGCTACCTGCTCGCCTGCGAGCCGGTCGAGGTCGAGGTCACGCCGCTCAGCGTCGCGGACCGGCTGGCCACCCGGGGCCGCAACTCCGAGCGTGCGATCGAGCGACATCTGGAGCTCGCCCGCGAGATCCTGGCGGAGGGCCTGCGGTGGCGAGAGCAGCCACCGCGACCGCCGCTCCGCGGCGATCAACTGGCGCACGCGCTCGGTATCCGGCCCGGTCCCGAGGTCGGCCGGCTGCTCGCCGAGCTGACCGAGGCCGCCTTTGCCGGCGAGGTCCAGACCGAGGGACAGGCGGTGGAGCGAGCGCGCGCGCTTCTGGGCGGAGAGAACAGCGCCGGCATCGACCGGTAGGCTGCCCAGCCGATGTCGAGCGATCCAGACTGCATCTTCTGCAAGATCGTCACGGGCGATCTCCCGGCGACGATCGTGGCGCAGGACGAGCGAACGATCTCGTTCATGGACATCGCCCCGGCCACTCGCGGCCACGCGCTGGTCATCCCCAGGCGCCACGTGCGGGACCTGTGGGAGATCGAGCCGGACGAGCTCGCGGCGGTGATGCTCTCCGCGCAACAGCTGGCCGTGCGGGTCCGGGATCGCCTCGGCGCCGACGGCGTCAACCTGATCAACGCGTGCGGTCCGCAGGCTTGGCAGACCGTGTTCCACTTCCACTGTCACGTGATCCCGCGCTACCAGGGCGATCCTCTGAGGCTGCCGTGGGTGCCGATGGCCGGGGACCTGGACGAGATCGCCGCCGCCGCCCGGGAACTGCAGTGAGCCACGGCCATCCGGCCAGGCTGGAGTGCGACGGAGAGCTGGCGGTCGTGACGTTCTAGGGTCCGGGCAAGGCCACGTTCTTCGGTCGCTGAGGCATCCGTCCGTCGTCATTTCCCGCGCCTTACCCGAGCGTCCCTGGTAGTTTTTCGCCGTTCTGTCGGGGCCTCAGGGTTGCCCGATTGGTAAGCGAGCAGGACCGAAGGGGAGCATCGACAATGGCAACGGGAACCGTCAAATGGTTCAGCGACGACAAAGGATTCGGCTTCATCACGCCGGATGACGGTGGTCGGGATCTATTCGTGCACTTCAGCGGCATCAACGGCGACGGCTACAAGTCGCTGCCGGAGGGGTCCAAGGTCTCCTATGAGGAGGAGGCCGGTCCAAAGGGCCCCAAGGCCGTGAACGTGACCAAGATCTAGTGCAGCATTAGCTGCGAAGCAGGCCTGCGCCGGCCGGCTCGGAGCGGTGCTCTGGTCGCGCCGGCGTTGGCTCCTGCAAGGCGAAGCGCAACACCCGCCGCTCCCTCGTGTTGAATGGGGGCATGAAACTCTCTTGCCTGGCCTTCGTCGCCATGACCCTGACCGCAGGCATCCTGCCCAGCTTGGCCTCCGCCCAGAGCGTCGAGCTCGGGGCGACCGCCACCCCGCTGGTCGCCCCGGCCTGTCCGGCGGGGGTCTCCCAGGCCGACTGCACGATCGTCCTCACGCAGGTGACGGCGCTGGAAACGATCCGGGACGGCGTCACCTATCCGACGACGGTCAGGAAGGCCGGAATGCTCACCGGCTTCACGGTCGGCGTCTCCGCGCTCAGCAGCGACGCCGCCACCGTAAAGCAGGACGAGACGTTCCTGTCGAGCACCTACGGAGGAGCGGCCGAAGCTCAAATCACCGTGCTGCGCCCCGTCGGCAAGCGCGCCGACTTCCGGTGGACGGTGGCGGCTCAGAGCCCGCCCGAGCAGCTCGAGCCCTACCTCGGCCAGGTCGTCGAGTTCCCCTTCGCGAACAACCTCCCCGTCGTCCCGGGCGAGACCATCGCGCTCACCGTTCCCACTTGGGCGCCGGTCCTGTCCTTCGACCTTCCGACCGCGAAGTTCGCCTACCGGCAGAGCCGGAAGAGCAAGTGCGCGCAACCAGCGGCGGCGCTCCAGGCCCAGCTCACGATCGGCGAGAACACCCAGTACGGCTGCGACTATCCCGGAACTCGGGTGGAGTACACGGCGACAGAGATCCTATCGCCGACGCCGAACAGCTGACGCAGCGAGCAGGCCCGGGGGCGACTAGCAGGCCCCCGGGTTCTGGGAGCAGAAGGCGGTGCCGAGGCCGGCGCCGCCGGTAGTTGACGTCGGCGAGGGGGTGGTGCCCGTGCCAGTGGCGCCGCCGGTGGCCGTGCCACCCACGGCGGCACCACCGGTGGTGCCGGTCGGGGCGCTTGCGCCCGAGGTCGCGGTCCCACCGGCGCCGCTCGAGCCTGACGACGAGCTCGAGCTCCCGGTGGTGGTCGTGGACGTGGTGGAGGTTGAGGCCGTGGACGGCGGCGGCGTCGCCGAGCCGACGCCAGGGACCGTAAACGGTGGGGCGCCCGAGGTGTCGGTGGCGCCCGAGCCTCCGGTTCCGCAGGAGGCAAGAACCACCGCAATCACCGCGGCGCAAGCCAGAGGGAGCGCCCGCGAGCCACGCCAGAGCGACCGTGCGTGACCCTTCGGCGCCATGGAGAGCGGGCGGGGCTCTAGTCCCCGATCGGCTCCATCCGCCGCCCGCAGGTCGGGCAGTCGTTCAGGTCCTTCTGGCAAAGCTGGTCACAATGGTTGCAGAACCGCAGGTTCTCGACCGCCCAGGGCAGCTCGGACGGCGTGGGGGCGAGGGGAAGGAGCTCGGCAACAACTTCTAGTGTCTCGCCCGTCTCGCGGTCGACGTAGTGCGTACCCGGCTCGGCCTCGATGATCACCTCGCGGCCGGTCGAGGGCGTCCTCATGCGGTACTTCTGACGGATCCTCATACGTGTGGGCGCGCCTAGTGGTGGTGCTCTTCAGGCAGCGAGTCGACGTCTCGCCGCACGTCGCGCACCCATAGGGTCACGGTGACGATGAAGATGATGAGTCCCGTGGCCGACCAGATCCAGTCGATCGTCGTTCCGATGATGGTCAGCGTGATCCCGATGGCGCAGGCCACGGGGAGGAAGGTCGGACCCGGGAGGTGGATCTCCTCGCCGACCGGCGGGACATCCTGGAATAGATCCAGCTCCTCCGCCTGGGGGTGCTGCTCAGTCGCGCTCACGAGTGCAGATAGATGGCGGCGACGACGAAGGTCATCCCGAACATGAAGGCGCAGATAGCGCCGGCGATCAGACCTGAACGGAGGTTCTTGCGGGCGAGCTTTCTATCCATGGGCAGATCCTATCTCGATTGGGCGCACGCGACGCTGATCCCTGGCCGTGGCGCCTAAAGCTTGACGTCGGCCACCATCGCCGCGAACAGCAGAGCCAGGTAGGCCAGAGAGAAGAGGTAGAGCCGCAGGGCCGTCCGCCGGTCGGCGCGGCGGTAGAGCATCACCGCTCCAGACACGAAGGCCAGTCCGAGCACGATCGAGGCGACCAGGTAGATGCCGCCGAACGCTCCAGCGCAGAAGGGCAGCTGCGTCACGGCGTAGAGGAGCAGGGAATAGAGGAGGATCTGGCGCCGCGTCTCCCGCTCCCCTCGCACAACCGGCATCATCGGCACGCCGACCTTCTCGTACTCGCCCTTCATCAGCAGGCTGAGCGCCCAGAAGTGGGGTGGCGTCCAGTAGAAGACGATCGCGAACAGGTACACCGCCGTCCACGACAGCGACCCCCGGGTGGCGGCCCAGCCGACCAGCGGTGGTATCGCGCCGGCGGCGCCACCGATCACGATGTTCTGCGGTGTGCGGCGCTTGAGCCACATGGTGTAGATCCCCACGTAGCCGGCGAAACCGGCGAGCGCGAGCGAGGCAGCCAGGACATTTAGCGTCAACGACATCAGCAGGAACGACGCAGCGGCCAGCGTGCACCCGTAGACCAGGCCGGCGCGCGGTGAAACCCGTCCCGCAGGGATCGGCCGCGATGCCGTCCGCGCCATGCGCGCGTCGATGTCGCGGTCGTACACGTGGTTGATCGCGCCGGCGCCGCCGGCCGAGAGGTAGCCGCCGAGGCAGGTCAGCGCAATGCGGCTCACGGACGGATTGCCGGCCACCTCCATCGTGGTGACCGTCGTCAGGAGCAGGAGCGACTGGACCTTTGGCTTGGTCAACTCCAGGTAATCGGAGACGACCTGCCTGGCCCCGGTCGCGACCGAGGCCGGCAGCGCCGCGCTGACGGAGCGAGTGCTCACGGGCACGGGCGGACTCTACCCGTGCTCAGGTCCGGACGAGCTGTTCGCGATCGGGCGCGAACTGCTCGGCGCCGCCGGTCTTCTGACGGACACCGGTCTGGATCTCGATCTCGCGCCGGATGTCCCGCATCGGCTCGACCGAGCGCACGCGCGGGATCGTGTCGAAGTTGTTCTGCGGCGGGGGCGAGGTCGTGAACCACTCGAGCGTGTTTGCCTTCCAGGGGTCCGGGCCCGCGATCTTGCCTCGTTTGTAGGCCGTCGCGAAGTTGGCCACCGACAGCAGGATCCCGAAGCCGAGGATGTAGGAGCCGATCGAGGAGATCAGGTTGTAGGTCGACCAGCCCAAGCCTGGCTGGTAGGTGTAGATCCGCCGAGGCATCCCCGACAGGCCAAGCGCGTGCTGGACGAAGAAGGTGGCGTTGAAGCCGATGAACGTGACCCAGAACGAGATCTTGCCGAGCCGCTCGTTCAGCAGCCGCCCCGTCATCTTGGGGTACCAGTAGTAGATCCCGGCCATGACGGTGAACACAGCGCCGCCCATCAGCACATAGTGGAAGTGTGCGACGACGAAGTAGGTGTCGTTGAGCTGCCAGTCGACCGGGAAGACGGCCAGGAAGATGCCGGTGATCCCGCCGATGATGAAGATGGCGATGAAGCCGATTGCCCAGTACATCGAGGTCGTCATCATCAGCGAGCCTCGCCACATGGTGGCGATCCAGTTGAAGATCTTCACCCCGGTCGGGATTCCGATCAGGAACGAGCTCAGCATGAAGAAGCCGAGGACCACGATCGGGAGGGGTGCGGTGAACAGATGGTGGGCCCAGACGAGCGTGGCCAGGAAGGCGATCACGATCGTGGCCGCGGCGATTGCCTTGTACCCGAACACCGGCTTGCGGCTGAACACCGGGATGACCTCCGAAATGATCCCGAAGCCCGGCAGGATCATGATGTAGACCTCGGGGTGGCCGAAGAACCAGAACAGGTTCTCCCACAGGACGGGCGAGCCGTGGTCGGTCGGATCGAACCAGTGGGTGCCGAAGTGCCGGTCGGTCAGCAGCATCGTCACGGCGGCCGCCACCACCGGAAGGGCGATGATCAGCAGCACCGCGTAGATCAGGATCGTCCAGATGAACAGCGGGATGCGGCCCCAGCTCATACCGGGAGCTCGCATGTTGACGATCGTCACGTAGAAGTTGATGGCGCCCAGCAACGAGGAGATGCCGGTCAGGTGGATCAGGAAGATCCAGGCGTCCTGGCCGCCGCTGGGGGAGTACTGGATGCTCGAGAGCGGCGGGTAGCTCCACCAGCCGGCCTCCGGGGGATGCCAGAACAGCGTCGCGTAGAAGACGATCCCGCCCGTCAGGAGCAGCCAGAACGAGAGAGCGTTGAGTCGCGGGAAGGCCATGTCCCGGGCGCCGATCATCAGCGGAACGAAGTAGTTGCCGAAGCCGGCCATGACCGGCACGACGAACAGGAAGATCATCGTCGTCCCGTGCAGGGTGAGCAGCTCGTTGTAGTGCTCGCCCGTGATCAGTGTGTTGTTCGGGACGGCCAGCTGCGAGCGCATCAGCAGCGCCTCGACCCCACCGAGCATGAAGAACACGAAGGTGAGGACCAGGTACATGATCCCGATCTTCTTGTGGTCGGTGGTGGTGACCCAGTCGATCCACTTTCTCGTCTCACGGGGCTTATGGACCTCGTGAGCGAGGACCTGAGGCACCGGACGGAGCGCGTAATCAGTGGTGGCCATCGTTCTCCGTTCTCTGTCTCTGGCTAGAAGATCCCGTTGGAGGTCAGGCTGCCCTGGTTGATCAGGGCCTGGCGCAGCTCGGTGACCTGGGCATTCTGGTCCCGGATGAGGGTCGCCTGCCGGGTGACCCAGGCGGCGTACTGGGCGGGGGTGACGACCTTGACCAGAGCCGTCATGAAGGCGTGCTGGCGGCCGCACAGCTGGGCGCACTGACCGTGGTAAAGCTCACCGGCATGGGGGACCTTGAACCACGTGTAGGTCGTGTAACCGGGGACGGCATCGACCTTGCCGCCCAGCGAGGGCACCCACCAGGAGTGGATCACATCGCTTGACTGAATCAGGAGGTCGATCGTCGTGTTCGAGGGAACCACCATCTCCTGGAAGGAGTAGGGAAGGCGGGTGAAGAAGTAGTTCTTGTTGCAGCCGGCGCCGTAGACGTAGCGCCAGATGAATTGCCGGCCCTGGACGCAGATCGTCAGCTCCTTGCCACTGGGCGGGGTGGGCTGCGTGAGCGAGGCCGACAGCACCGTATCGATCGCGTTGGCGTTCGAATTCGGCGCGTCGATGATGCTCGGCAGCTTCACGAAGGTGACAACCGTGAGGACCACGAGGATCGCGGCGGCGCCGATCGTCCAGCCGATCTCCAAGGGGGTGTTTCCATGGATCTGCTCGGCCACCGGGTGCTTTTTGGCGCGGAACTTGATGACCGCGTAGAGCAGAGCCCCCTCCACGCCGACGAACACCACCGCGGCCATGTACAGAACGATCTGGTAGAGGCTGTGGATGTTGTCGGCATTCGGGGATCCGCCTGACTTCGGGGTGAAGAAGTTGGCCAGCGCAACCGGAGCGAAGACCAGGCAACCGCCGAGGACGACAGCCACGGCGGCCAGCCGACGCGGACGGCGCGCCGCGCGGATCAGGGAGCGGACAACTGACAAGGCGGCGGGCATTCTATCCAGGCAGGTCCCAGGCCCGTCGCGCTACTCGGCCCGGGTGTAAGCGGAGTGGCAGTTGCGATGACCGAGGGAGCGGACGTCAGGCCTTCATATACTGGCGGCCGTTGCGCGCGACGAGGGCGATTCGACCGGCCGCACTGGCCCTCGTTGCGGCGGGGGCGGCCGCGCCTGCCCTGCGGCGCCGGCTCGGGCTGCCTCGAGCTTCCGTACTCGGGCTGGCCGTCGCTGCGCCAGCGGCTCTGTGCGTCGCGCTCCCTCGTAACCGGGCCCGGGACGTCGCCGTGTGCGCCCTGCAGATGTGGGCGTATGTGGCCGCCTACGAGATGCCCTACGACAACCCGGCGGCCCTGGCCACGCGGGTACGGGTTCGCTACCCGATCGTGGCCGACCGCCTGATCGGCCTGGGGGTCGTGCCCTCGGCTCGCCTGCAGCGAGCTTTCTCGCACGAGGGCCAGATCAACCGGTTCGAGCGCGTACTCGTCTGGTGCCACTGGATGTGGTTCCTCGTTCCCCACGGCAGCGCGGCCTACGTCCTCTGGCGGCGGCCTGAGCGCTTCCCCGGCGCGGCGGCTCGTACCTACGCCGTATTCGATCTAGGAGCCATCTTCTACTGGGCGATCCCGACCGCCCCGCCCTGGTGGGCGGCCGCTCACGGTCATCTCGGCGAGCTGGAGCCGTCCCCACCGGTACGCCGGATGATGATCGAATACGGCGAGATGTTCTGGGGAGACCGCTGGGGCGACCTCTACGATGTGCTCGGAGGCAATCCGCTTGCTGCCATGCCGTCGCTGCATTTCGCCACGTCGTTGATGGCCGCCAACCTGCTCTCGGAGACCGGACCGGTGGCGGGCACGGTCGGTTGGCTCTACGCGGGCACCTTGGGACTCGCTCTCGTGTATCTCGGCGAGCACTACGCGGTCGATCTCCTGGCGGGGGCGGCGCTGGCGCAGACCGTTCGCCGCAACGCCGGCTGGGCCTCGCCATTGGTCCGCCGGGTGGCCTCGGTACTCCACGCATTGCAGGTCGCGGCGGCGAAGGCCTGAGCGGGAGGCGCATCCTGCCTGACGGCGTCCATACCGGCCCTGTCGGGGAGGACTCGGTCGATCACCCCGGCTCGGCCACCCCGGCCCCGCTCCGCCACGTCGAGCAGATGCCGCGCGTGCGCTTCACCCGCCGGCGGGTGCTGGCGTCGGGCGTCTTCGTACTGTCGGCCGTCGCGTTCCTCTACTTCGTGCTGCCCAAGCTGCTGGGTCTTCGGTCGACCTGGAACCGGCTGCAGCAGGGGAACGTGTGGTGGCTGGCGCTCGCCTTCGCGCTCGAGGCACTGTCGTTCGCCGGCTATGTCGCGCTGTTCCGCGCCGTCTTCGTCCACCGAACCTCCCGGATCGGCTGGCGGGCGAGCTACGAGATCACGATGGCGGGGCTGGCCGCGACCCGCCTGTTCGCGGCGGCCGGCGCCGGCGGCATAGCTCTCACGGCGTGGGCACTTCGGCGGGCGGGGATGGAGCCGCGGCTGGTCGCCTGCCGGATGATCGCCTTCATGGCGCTTCTGTACGGCGTCTACATGGGCTCCCTGGTGATCGACGGGGTAGGCCTGTATCTCGGGCTGTGGCCGGGGCACGCCACCTTTGCCATCACCATCGTCCCGGCCATCTTCGGAGCGTCGGTGATCGCGGTGTTCCTGACGGTCTCGTTGCTGACCGCGGACTTCGAGCGGCTGGTCGAGCGCTGGACGGCGGGCGGCCGTCTGAGCACCATCGCCCGGCGCCTGGCGGCGGTGCCCGCGGCGGCCGCCACCGGCGTCCGCACGGCCAGGGAGCTCCTGCGAAGCCGCGACCCCGGCCTGCTCGGGGCGGTGGCCTGGTGGGGCTTCGACATCGCCACCCTGTGGGCATGCTTTCACGCCTTCGGCGCTTCGCCAGACAAAGGCGTGATCGTGATGGCCTACTTCGTCGGGTGGATCGCCAACACGCTTCCGCTGCCGGGCGGGATCGGCGGCGTCGAAGGCGGGATGATCGGCGCTTTCAGCGCCTTCGGGGTCAACGTCGAGACCGCGGTGGTGGCCGTGCTGGCTTACCGCGCCTTCTCGTTCTGGCTGCCGACGCTGCCCGGAGTCGTGGCCTACCTTCAGTTGCGCCGGACCGTGAATCGCTGGCAGTCGGGGGAGGCCCCGCTCCAGATCGAAAACCCTAGCTATACTTAGTGAAGTGACGACTCAAGAGCAGCCGCACGACAACGTAGTGATCATCGGGAGCGGTCCGGCCGGCTACACCGCCGCCCTCTACACCGCCCGGGCCAACCTGTCCCCGCTCGTCATCGAGGGTTTCGCATGGGGCGGTCTGCTCCAGCAGACCACCGATGTCGAGAACTACCCGGGCTTTCCCGCGGGGATCATGGGTCCCGAGCTCATGCAACTGATGCGCGAGCAGGCGGCGCGGTTCGGGGCCCGCCTCGAGACCGATGAGGTGACCTCCGTCGAGCTGTCCCCCGACGGCAGCCCGCACCGCGTATTCGTCGGGGATCAGGAGCACTTGACCCGGACCGTCATCCTGGCGATGGGCGCCCAGCACCGGAAGCTCGGGGTACCGGGCGAGGACACTCTCTCCGGGCGCGGCGTCTCCTACTGCGCCACGTGCGATGCCGCCTTCTTCCGCGACGTCCCGACGATCATCGTCGGAGGCGGCGACTCCGCGATGGAGGAGGCCATGTTCCTGGCCAAGTTCGCTTCCAGGGTGATCGTCGTGCACCGGCGAGACGAATTCCGCGCTTCGAGGATCATGCTCGAACGGGCGCGCGCTCTGCCGAACATCGAATGGCTGACGCCCTTCGAGATCGACGAGTTCACAGCCGGCGACAGCGGGTCGTTGACTTTGGCGCGGCTGCGTAACACGGTGGACGGCACCACGCGCGATCTCGACATCGCCGGCGCCTTCATCGCTATCGGCCACGATCCTCAATCGCAACTTGTCGCCGGACAGGTGGACCTGGATCCCGCCGGCTACGTCGTGACACAGGGCCGGTCGACGCTCACCAACCTTCCCGGTGTGTTCGCGGCCGGTGACGTCGTTGACCACACCTACCGGCAGGCGGTCACCGCAGCCGGGTCAGGCTGCCAGGCGGCGCTGGACGCCGAGTGGTATCTGCGGGACAACCCGGCCCCGGCTGTGGGCTCGGACGCGGCGCGAGCCTCCGTGTAGGAGCCCCTAAACGCTTCCGTTTGGCTTCGGGCGCTCCGCGTCTTAGACGCGGTACGGGCAGCCATCGGCCGGCCCGAAGTTGTCCGACGGCGAGTGCGCGCCCATCGGAAGCCCGAAGTCCTGGGTCCACGTTGCGGCACTGCTGCGCAGGCTGGTGATGCCCCTGGCGACGACTCCCGTGCCGACGTTCGTGAACTGCGGATTGAGGATGTTCTGGCAGTGGCCGGTGCTGGCCATCCAGCCGTCGACCACCTGGCGAGGTGTGGCGAAGCCCGTGGCGATGTTCTCGCCGGCCGTCGACCAGTCAAAGCCGGCCGCGGTGAGCCGCGCGGTGAAGTCAGAGCCGTGGGTGAACTGATCGGTCGCCACCATCGTGTTCGTCCAACCCTGAGCCGAGCGGTCCAGGCGGGAGTTCTGGCGGAGGGCGGGCAAGCCGTGGTCTCGGCGCTGCTCATTGATCAGGCAGACGACCGTGTCCTTGATCACATTTCGCGGGGCTGCCGCGGCGGACGTGTTGGCGTGGGCGCAGCCGCGCGCCTGGGCCGCAGCCGGTGTGGCAAGGGCGGCGACGGCGATGAACGCTGTCGTCAGGACGAGACCGGCGTGCGAAGTGATCTTGCTCATCGGTGGTGTCTTCGGCCCTTTCTCTCGTCGGCGCGATCTTCTGGATCCGTAGTCGAACGGTCGTCCAGGCGCGAGCGGCCCCGGTCCGCCGATTCTCTGGAAGCCGCTAATACCCTGAAACGAGGTGCGACAAACCGAGCGAGTCGCCCTCGCCCGCCACCTGGATGGCGGGTAGCTTATGCCAAATTGGTCCAGACCGTCTTCGTCTCGACGTAGGCCTCGAGACCCTCGCGGCCATGCTCGCGCCCGATGCCCGAGGCTTTGAAGCCGCCGAAGGGGGCGCCTGGATCGCTGCTTCCCCAGCAATTCACGTAGATCGAGCCGGCCTTGAGCATCGCCGCCAGCCGGTGCGCATTGGAGATGTCGCGCGTCCAGATCCCCGCCGCCAGCCCGTACTCCGAATCGTTGGCACGGACGGCAACTTCCTCCAGAGAGTCGTAGGGCAGGGCGACTAGCACCGGCCCGAAGATCTCCTCGCGCGCGATGCGCAGGTCATCTCGGGTGGCGGTGAACAGAGTGGGCGCGACGAAGTAGCCGCCTTCCTGGCCGGATCCGCCGGCGGAGCCGCTTGCGTCTGCGTCGCCCCCGGCGACGCGCTCGGCGCCCTCGGACAAGCCGGCGTCGATGTAGTCGAGCACGCGCTGCTGCTGCTCGGCCGAGACGACCGGTCCGAGCTGGGTGCCGGCATCCAGGCCTGGCCCCAGGCGCGACTTGCCGGCCCGCTCGGCCAGCGCCGAGACGACCTCGTCGAACTGGTCTCGATGGACGAACAGCCGGCTGCCGGCGTTGCACGCCTGTCCCGTGTTGAAGTAGAGGGCCTGGAAGGAGCCCCCCACGGCGGCTCGCAGATCGGCGTCGGGAAGGATGATGTTCGGCGACTTGCCGCCCAACTCGAGGGTCACCCGTTTGAGCGCGCGGCCCGCCTTGGCACCGATCTCGCGGCCCACCTCGGTCGATCCGGTGAACGCGATCTTGTCGATGCCTGGGTGATCGACGATGGCGGCGCCGGTCGAGCCGTCGCCCGTTACGACGTTCAGGACTCCGGGCGGAAAGCCGACCTCCAGTGCCAGCTCGCCCAGTCGCAGAGCGGTGAGCGGGGTCTGCTCCGCGGGCTTGAGGACGACGGTGCATCCGGCTGCCAGGGCGGGGCCCAGCTTCCAGGCGGCCATCAGCAGGGGGAAGTTCCAGGGGATGATCTGGCCACACACCCCGACCGGCTCCTTGCGGGTGTAGCAGAGCATGTCGGGCTGGCGGACCGGCAGCAGCGAGCCGAAGAGCCGCTCCGGCCAGCCGGCGAAATGGCGAAAGTGAGCGACCGAGGAGGCGACGTCGACGACGCGAGCCATCTTGACCGGCTTGCCGTTGTCCAGTGCCTCGAGCTGGGCCAGCTCGTCCGTCGCTTCCTCCACAGCATCGGCCAGGCGCGTGAGCAGCAGACCTCGGTCGGCGGCCGAGACCCGCGCCCACTCCCCGTCCAAGGCGCTCCGGGCCGCTGTGACTCCACGGTCGACGTCCTCGGCACCGGCCAGGGCCGCCGTGCAGATAGTGCGCCCCGTGGACGGGTCGACCGTCTCGAACGTGGCTCCGGACGCCGCCGGTAAGCGGTCGCCGCCGATCAGGAGGAGCTGCTCGCGCCCCGCGAACTCGCGGGCGGCCTCGTTGGACAGGAGCTCCGGCAGGCTGGTGACTGACATGCGTGAACCTCCGGCAGGAAGGGTCAGGGCGTGAGGACGATCTTCAGAGCCTCGCGCCGGTCGTAAAGCTGGTAGGCCTCTACCGCATCGTCGAGGCGCATATGCGCGCTGACGAGCGGCAAGGGGTCAAGCGTGCCCGCGGCGAGCATCCCGAGGACGCGATCCACGTGGCCGATCACGTTCGCGTGGCCGCTCTTGATCGTGAGCGCTTTGATCCACACCAGGCCCATGTGGACCTGAGCCGGCTCGGCGTAGACACCAATGGCGTTGACGACCCCGGCCTTGCGGGTCAGACGGAGGGCGAGGTCCAGCGCGTCGGGGTGCCCGACGGCATCGATCGCGACGTCCACGCCCCGCGCTGCCGTCAGGTCCTTGACGACACCGCGCGGATTCTCCTCGGTCAGATGCACGGGGGTGGCGCCGAAGGAGCGGGCGACCTCCAGCCTCGCCGGAACGCTGTCGACAGCGATCACGGGACCGGCACCGGCCGCCACCGCGACCTGCACCGCGCACAGGCCCACCGGGCCCAGGCCGAGGACGGCGACCGAATCCCCCGGCCGCACGCCCGAGGCCGCCACGGCGTGGTAGCCGGTCCCCATCACGTCGCCCGCGAACAGCGCGACTTCATCCGAAACTTCGTCGGGGACCCGGCGCAGCGTCATGTTCGCGTGCGGCACCAGCGCAAACTCGGCCTGCGTGCCCTGGAGGTCGCCGAGCACGGCGCCATGTCCGAACGTCCGCATCTCGTCGCACTTCTGGTAGATGCCCCGCAGGCAGAAGAAGCAGGTGCCGCAGGCGGTGTGGAAGCAGCCGAGCACACGGTCACCCTCGGCCACGCGGGTGACACCGTCCCCGGCCGCGACGACGGTGCCCACGAACTCGTGCCCGATCGTGAACCCGGGCGCGATCTGCACCCGCCCGTGGTAGATGTGCAGGTCCGAGCCGCAGATTCCGCTCGCCTCGACGCGGACGATGGCGTCATCCCGGGCCAGCAGCTCCGGTTCGGGGCGCTCCTCTACCCGCACCTCCAGCGGGGCCTGGAACGTGACCGCCCGCATTAGTGGTCCGCCTCATGAACAAGAGGACATTCGAGCGGCCCCCGGCGGCGCCGTACGGCGTCCTCG
>Ga0335074_10008585_pt1 | contig 14198 bp, 25 predicted proteins | sample Lox_Sample_23_FD_206715 | JGI IMG/M metagenome (GOLD analysis project Ga0335074, IMG submission 206715) | Soil microbial communities from Loxahatchee National Wildlife Refuge, Florida, United States - Lox_Sample_2.3 | ecosystem: Environmental > Terrestrial > Soil > Wetlands | place: USA...
CTGCTGCGCGCGATCAATCGCCGCGAGTAATCGACATCACGCCCGATCTTGAAGAGCCAGAAGTTGAACAGGAAAAGCCTGCCAAAAATTTCGCCGTGTCGAGGCACATAGAGGCAGAAACGCCCGTTTCATCGGCTGATCCTGCGCTCAGCGATGAGGCGCTCGCCCGCCTGCTTTAAGCGTGCCCGCGGATTAGTGATCAGCGTACAAACCGCAGTAATCCGCCATTATTCCGCTGTTCCTGCTGCTAAGTCCGCTCGGTGTCGGTTCGCTCCGCTGCGCCGCTGACCATCTCGGCGGCGATTTCTCCGGCTGCGCCATAGATCGAGCGGCCCAAAAGACCGGGGTAGGGTGCCGGGTACCCCCAAGGATGCGCGCGCGATTGCCGATCGCGTGCCGCCTTTGTGTCGAGACAACTCCAGACCATCCTGAAGTATCCTGCAAGTAACCGAAGTATCCATCTCTTGTCGTTGAACACCCGGCATGTCATAGTGCTGAGCGTTTTCACTGCTAACCTTGGCGTCTACATGACCAAGTCGCTATCCATCGCTCGCGCCGCCCGCCGCGCTCGTGTCTCCCGTAACACGATCTATGGCCTGCTCAGGCGCCGCATCCTGACGCCCGATCACCGCGGCCGGGTCAACGCCGACGAGCTTGACGTGCTGTTCCCGCCGCCCGTGCCGGCTCCTGTCATCCGAGAGGAGCCCTGACATGGTGAAAGGGCTGACCCGGCGCCAAGCGGCCAAGCGCGTCGAGCGCAGCCTCGCCACGATCGACAGTCTCGTGCGCGTCGGCGCGCTCACGCCTGATCACCGCGGGCGCATCGCGCTCAATGATCTGGCCGTCGTGTTCCCTGAGATCGCGACGACGACAGCTCAAGAAGGCCAAGCCGATGAGCAAGGCTAAGCCCGGCGAGTATCGCCGCGACCATCCGGCCGAGCACGCCGACCGAGAGATCGAGTTGCCCGAGCGGATCACGGTCGGCCCCGATCTGTTGAAGCGGCTCCTCGAACTCGAAAACGCCGCCATCTTCCTGGCCCGAGAGTTCCGCCAGCTACGTGAGCAAATTGCGAAAGGTGCAACATGACCGCTCCCAACCCCGTGCGCGAGCTTGAATTGCGAATCGAAGCCGCGACGAAGTTCCGCGAGGAAGCCCACGACGCTTACGGCGTGGCCGCCTATAAGCACTCGATCGGCGAGTGCAGCGAGGAGGAACTAGCCAAGGCGCGCGGCGAGTATCGGTTTAAGGCGGATCGCGTGGCCGATCTCGAACTCGCCCTTGAGGGCGCTCGGAAGGCCGAGGAGGAGCGGCTTCGCGAAGCCCGCAAGGCCGCGCATCAGACGACGTTGCGCGCGGTGCGCCAGCATCTCAGCCGGCGCGACAAGGCTGTGGCCGAACTCGCCGACGCCCTGGCCGCCGCGGTGAAGGCGTGGGAGACCGCGCTTGATGCTTCGGACAAGGCTCGGGCGCTCGTGCCACGGGCGGCGTTCGGATCGGAGCAAGCGGCATCGGTCGGGCTGCTCGACGAGTCGTCGCTCGATCGCATCATCGCATCCGAACTGTTCCGGCTGTCTGGCCCACGGGCCAACAAGCTCGATCCGACCAGCCCTCAACGGTTCATCTTCCCTGGCGCGCGCCCGCTGAGCTTCACGGGTTGGGGGCTGTTGGATGAGAAGCACTGCCCGCCCGCGGTGAAGCAGATCGCCGACGCCACGGCGTGGATCATGCGCCGGATCGAGATCGCCGACCCGGCCGCCTTGCCGCCGCCCGTCGCGCCCGAGCCGCCCAAGGAGCTGCCGCCAGTGGAGAGGCCGGAACCGAGCGTGCGCCCCGATCCCAACGCGCCGCGCGCCGTCGCTGCCGAGCCCGAGCCGCTGAAGCACGCGCCGATCACTTCGCCCGCTGGCGCTGCCGAGTTCCTGGCCCAAGTCGAGCCCTTCGTCTCGGCTGAGGAGCACGCCGAGATCGCCGCCACTGTCATCGATGCCGACTTCGGCCCCGTGCCGGTGGAGGACAAGGCGGGATGGCTGGCGAAACAGCGGGCCAAGATCAAAGGGGGCAAGTGATGCTTATCCGAATCTCGAACATCGGCGACGCGACGGTGCTGCTCCAACAGCACGGCGCGCCCGATCTGGAATTGCCGCGCGGTCGCTCTGTCGTGATCGAGGATGCCGTGCTTGTGGCCGAGGGTGCCGCGCCTGTCGCTGCCGCGCCGGCCATCGCGTCATCGGTGCCGCCAGAGGGCATTGCGCGCTCGCCGGCTGCCACTCCTCCTGTCGTGCTCCCTGACGGCTTCATCGCCGGCAGTGAGAGCGGCGGGCCAGGGCACCCGATTGATCCGGTGCCGATCAAGGACCGGCCCGAGCCAGCGAACAATGGCAAGACGACCGAGTGGGACCCCAACGGGAACCCGATGGCCGCGATGCTGCCGCCGGCCAAGCGCCAGATTTATTCAGACTTCGGGTGAGCACCATGTCAGCCCTTCTCAAACTTCTCGCTGCTCCCACGGGGCTCAACGTGCTCAGCGGCTTGCCGTCATCCTATCAGGGCAGCGTTGCGCGCGAGGTTGTGTTCCGCGCAGCACTCGCCGGCCGCCGCGTGCTGTGGGTCACTGACGACCCGCACGCGCTCGACCACATCGCCACATGGCGCAGCCATCATCGCGTCGAAGTCGGGAGCCGTCTGCAAATTCAAACCTTCAGCGACCGAGAGATGGCGCTAGGGCCGGAACTCGGCGAGCAGCTCATGGCCGAAATGATCAAGATCGGCTTTCGGCATAATACCGTTGTGTTCGAGACGCCCGCCGCGTTGCCTGCCGGCCATGAGCACAGCAAGTTCGGCACCTACTGGCGCACGGCAAGCGGCTTCGCGCTGCTCGGCTCCAAGGTGCTGATCGCGACAAACAACGGCCCCGCCAACGTGAAGCTCGCGACGCCGCTCTATGACCGCGACGCCGAGTTCGAGGAACGACCCTCCACTTCACATGCGGCGCTTTGGGATTGCGCGAGCGCTGCCGGCCTCGCCCTCACGCTCAAGGGACCGAACGGCGAGGCCATCCGCCTCAAAGGCGTCGAGACCACGGGCGCGGGCGAAATCGGCGCCGATGGCAAGCGCACGTTCTCAGCCGGCGCGCCGCTCATGATCACGTTCACTGAGGAGACGGCAAATGCCTGATACAGCACCTATCGCCCCGCCCGTACAGTCGCCGAGCATCGCCGCGGACCCGGCGCAGATCGCCGCCCTCCCGCCAGAGCAGCGCGCGTCGCTGCTCAACACCTATCGTCGCGGCGGGTTTTCACAGTCGGAACTCGACCGCGTTTTCGGCGCTGAGGCCAAGCCCGCGCCGAAGATTGACCGCGAAGCGGCGGCACAGATCACCTACGATCGGAGCTTTTCCGCCGGCGCTGCCGCCGAAGACTACGAGTTGACGGGCATTGCTGGCCGCGGCGCTTCCATCGAAGACACGCAGGAAGTCAGCAAGACCCTGCGCGGCGCGTTCCAAGCGATGGAGTTGCCGCGCGCCGCAGCGCCCGCTCTCTCTTCGGCAATCTTCGACGCGCTCGATCAGCGGCCAGAAGGCGGCCCCGAACTCGACGGGTGGAAGTCCGACCAAGGCCGCATCGTGACGCGCGTACTTGGCGGCACGCTCGAACAGGCTGTAGCCGATGCCGCGCACGCGCTGAAGCGCCTCGATCCCGAGACACGCCAGACGTTGCACGAGACCGGAGTGCTCGACAGCGCCAACGTCATCGTGAACCTCGCGGCTCAAGGGCGCAGGCTCAAGGCCGCGAGCAAATGACGCTCGCTCTCCTCTTCCTCATTCTCGCGCTGCTCTGCGCCGCCGGCAGCGGAGGATTTCCCTTCACTGGCGGCAAGAGGTAATCGCCATGACCACACCACGCCAAACTTGCGAGGCCACCCTCGCGACCAACCAAGCAACCAAGACAGCGACGATTGCCGCAGCGATCTCGGTGTATCAGCAGGCGGTGAACCCCACCAACTCGCCGAGCCAATCGACGCTCAACAGCGCAGCGGCGACGCTTCAGGCCGCGATTCAGACGGCTGCGCAAGTCAAGGTCGCCGCGGATAATGCCGCTTATGGTGCGGCGCAGGCTGCCGGCGACCCGTGCCCGAGGGCCGGCTGATGTCTACCGCAACCGAAAGCCATCTGTTCTCGAACTTCGCCGCGACACAGGGACCGTTCGTCCTCAAGGGCGGCGTCTATAGCTTCCGTGCGTCGGGCACTTGGAACAGCGGTTCCCTCGCGCTCAACGCCCTTGGCCCCGATGGCTCAACCTATGTGCCGACCAAGAACCTCTTCGGCACCGCGGCCTCACTGTCGGCTAACGGCGCCGTTGATGGCATCTACCTTCCGCCGGGCGAGTATCAGCTCGCGGTGACGGGCTCGCCGAGCGCGCTTTATGCCGTAGTCGGATCGGTGCCGGGGTAAATCATGGCCGAACCTTTAGACGTAGGCTCAGCGCTCGACGTTGCGCGGCGTCTCCGCGAGGAGCGCACCGTTGATAAACTCTCCTTTTTCTTGCCGCATCCGAAGCAGCTCGAATTTTTGAAGACGGGAAAGCAGCGCGAGCGCGCGCTCTTTGCGGCCAACCGCGTTGGCAAAACGACGATCGTTTGCGTTGAGGTAGCCTGCCACGCTACGGGCATCTATCCGTCATGGTGGCCCGCTGAGGGCAAGCGCTTCAGCTATCCCGTAGACTTCATCTTGGCGGGCAAGACGGCGTTGAGCACACGCGACATTTTGCAAACGAACTTGCTTGGCCCTCCCGGTAGCCGAGCGTCTCTCGGCACGGGATGGATACCGAAGGCCAACATCATCGAAGAAAGCAAGACGGCATCGCACGGTGTGAGTGGCGGCATCGACTATATCGAAGTCAAGCACGTCTCGGGTGGCATTTCGCGCTTGTTCTTCCGCACCTACCAGCAAGGCCCCGATCTATTCGAGGGTGTCACCATCAGCGGCGGCCTCATTCTGGACGAAGAACCCGGCCTCTCGGTGTACGGCGAAGCCTTGATGAGAATCGCGACGACGCAAGGCTATATCGCCATCAGTTTTACACCGCTCCTCGGCTGGACCGATGTGGTGAAGCGGTTCATGAACTCGAACAGCCCCGATCGTGCTTGGGTCAACATGTCGCTCGACGACGCCTTGCACATTCCGGCCGAGCGGCGGGAGCAGATGAAGCGCGACCCCGTCGAGCCCCACTTGCGCAAGGCCCGTATCGAAGGGTTGCCCGATGGCAGCGAGCACGCGGTGTTCCCCGTCGATCTCGAAACGATCAAATGGGACTGCCCGCCGATGGCGAGTCTCCCCGACTCGTGGTTTTATTTATGGGGAATCGATCCGGGCATCGGCCACAACTTCGCCGCGGTGCTCATCGGCTATGACCGCGACGCGGACATCGTCCACGTCATCCGTGGCATTCGGGTGAAGAACCAGACGCCGCTTCAGCAAGCCTACGCCATGCGCCAGATCGCGCCGAACGTGCCCGTCGCTTGGCCGAGGGATGCCGGCAATCGCGAGAAGTCGAGCGGCACCGCGCTGATCAAGTTCTACAAAGAGGCGGGGCTCGACACCTTGTCGCGCCACGTGACGAACGCTGACGGCAGCGTTGGCCTCGAACCGGGCATCCTCGATATGCACCACAGGATGACGACCGGCGGCATCCTGCTCAATCGCCACCTTGACGCGCTGTTTCAGGAGTTGCGCGACTACCGGCGCGACGAGAACGGAAACCCGGTGCCCGTCAATGACGACATGGTGTCGGCGCTGCGATACGCGATCATGGGGCTGCGCTCAGCGGCACAAGATAGCCTCGGCGGCCAATCCCGACGCGACCGCACCATCGCAGCCCAGCGCAACCAACAGAACTACGCGCAAGCGAAGGCCGAGTATGAACGCGAATATTGGCCGCTGACCTATGACTGACGAGGCTTCTATGGTTGACGATCGGATTCCGCCGCTGACCGACGAAGAAATTCGCGCCCTAATTCTCGCGCGGATCAACTTTGAGCGGGTGCAAGCCAAACGTCGCAAGCAAATCCAGCGCTACGGGCACCTTGAGGGCTATGACGTGATCCAGGGCCACAGCATGACCATCCTGAACCCGAAGCGTCGCGAGTTCGGCGAGTAGCCTACCACCATCCACGTTCGACATCGGCGGCAAATTCTTTGATGATGCCCGCGGCGCACTCCTCGGGGTAATCCGTAGCCCGCGCTAGATAAAGCTCACCATCGGCGCGGCAGATCATCAGCCACGCTTCAAGGCGCCTTTCCCGCTCTGCGGTGATCACCAGATCATAGCCGCGAACCTGCTCCTCGCGAACCGTCACAACCGTGTCGTCAGCTATCATCGTCATGTGCTTCCTCCATGTTCTCAGGGGCCAGAGTGTCGTCTGGCGGGTTCGTCGGTTCCGGCTTCAGCTCGTCGGCGCGCGGCTTGCGGTAGCCGGCCTTTACGCGGGTGTTTTTCGGGTCGTGTATGTCGTATTTCAGATCACCACGGCTAACGGCGATGTCTCCGCCTTTGCGGAGGGCGGGCTCAACTCCGCTCGTGATACCTGTCATCGCTGTGAAGTTACCGTAGCGACGCTGTTCTACGGGACCGGCGCGTCCATTCTTGCCGGTGCCCGCTTGCAGCAACTTTTCCGGGTCACGGCTACGAAGTATCTTCTGCCCGTCATCTTCCGCTTGTCCCATGACATCCACCGCCGCCTTGGCCGCCTCAACGAGCATCGTGCCGCCGCTGCTGCTGCCAAGCTCGACGATGCACCCGTCCTCGTATTCCAGACGTTGCGTCATGCCTCGCTTGATGTGGTTCGCCTTGAGGACCGAAAGGTCATAGGCGCCGTCCGTCTTGGCCACCGCCGTGATCTGGAGCAGTTGCCGCGCCCGATCCATGAAAACCGGCGAGTGGCCCGCATCTTCGCGATCCCCTTTCGTGGCTGACCGCGACGGATGGAACGGCGAGAGGATGGTCAGGTTGAGGACCTTGCACCAATGCAGCAGGGTTTGAACGGCCGCCATTGCGGGGCCGATGAAGTTCTGCGCCCCGTCCTCGAATATGATCGCATTGAAAAACGAGTCGATGATCAGCACTTTGTGGCCGGGGATCGCTTCGAGGTTCGTCAGCAGCCGATAGCCGAAGCGAGTCAACTGCACCGAGCTATTCTTGCGGATGATGAGGATCGGTTGCCCCGTCTTCTCCATATCCCAAACGTCGCCCGTTGGCGTCAGGGGCTTGCCGTCTATGATCTGCGGCAGCGGTTCGGTTCCCGGCTTGATCCCCATATACTTTCGCATAGCGCTGAAGCGGCGCGCGTTCTCGTCCTCGCTGTTCTCGTAACTGAGGTAGCAAATGTGCGAGATCGGATAGCCGCGCTGATCAAAGGGAACCGGATATTTCGGCCGTAGCCATTGGCGATTGTAGAGCAGGCAGAGATAGAGTTGCTGAAGCAGCCGCGACTTGTGCGTCCCGCCGCTCCCGACGAGTGCGACATAGCTGCACGCTTCGAGCCAACCGTGCGCCAGCATCTTGAGCGGTGGCGCTTCCTTATCGGCCATGAACTCCATGAAGTTCCGCGGCTGCACGCTCTCGTCATCGTGCTTGAAATCGACGATGCCGGTGCGAATGAAGCGCAGCGCGGCCTTTTCCCATTCCTCGGGTTCGTCGTCATCTATTCCCGCAATGTCCGGTTCCGGCGCTTCGTTCTTGAATGCATCGCCCATAGGCTCATCGTCGATCGCATCGCAGCCGACTTCGTTTTCGCGGTAGTCATAGGCGTTCTCGACTTTCTGGCGAAGCTCCTCCTCATCCCAAGGCGGATCGCAACGCTCGTTCCAATCTTCGGCCATCACGTCGCACGTCGTTTCGCGCTCGCACCCTAGGTCCAGCCCTTTTTGCGCCGTGATGAGGGTGTGGAAATCACCCCCTTGGCCCTCGATCGCTGGCGGACGGGTTTCGAGAAACTTGCGGAAGCGCGCGACGTTGCAGGCGAGATCGGGCTTGAACCCTGGCCGCGCCTTGCGCCCGCTAAATTCACCCTTGAGCTTGACGCGGCCCTGCGCGCTAGTCTGCTTGAACCCGCGGCGCGAGGCTTCTGCCTCGGTTTTAGCGAGGATGGCGCGAAGCGAATCGAGCGAGGTAAGCGAAAGACCGCCATAGCCGAGCGCGGCGAGATCACGCGACCACTCATAGTCCTTGCCCGTTTTGGGATGGATACCCTCAACGAGAAACTGCTGGCCGTCGCCGAGTATCTCGACGGCGTGCTCGCCAAGGGACAGCCGGGCTTTCGCGATTGGCACATCGACACGGTACGGCAGCAACCGCTTCGGCCAGAGACCGACGCGACGTGGCGCTGGCCCGAGCGTCTCGATTACCATCGCCTCAAACCAATTCGCGAAATCTTCGTCTAAGATGTCTCCGTCGATTGCGGCCATGCGGCGGGCGTTCATGCAAACACCAGCTCCCGGCCATGTGGCCCACTTCTCTAAGTCCCCTTCGTTGGCGACATACGTGCGCCACTTCTTAAACCCTGTCCAACCATCGCCCACGTGAAACTCCCCCGGCATCTTGGCCGAGACGACCGCGAGCTTTTTCTTGAGCCCGAGCTTGGAATAGTCGGCGAGGCGCAGATGCGGCGGGGTTTTCGCCCAGTCAGGATGGAGCTTCGTTAGCAGGCCAGTCGGCAGCGCCGGCAGTACATCAGACTGAAACTCTGTGAACAGATACGGGGCAAACTTCGATCGCGAAAAAGCATCCTGGCTGTCGGGCATTTTCTTCTCCGGGATTAGTCTTGCACGCGCAAGACCCCTAACACTTCCGCCGCGATGACGATGCCCTTTTCGTCATCGGCAAAAATCACCACGTCGCTGTCACGCGCTATCACCTCGAAATCGCCCATGGTCAGAGCTTTGAACTCCAGCACCACGACTTTACTTTCGCGCTGCGCAAGCTTGCGCACGCAATCGAAAAGCTCGTCGTCTAAAGTGGCGCCCGTCTCGATTCTGCACTGTGTCGCGAGGCGCCCCCGCTTGATGAAGAACGGAGGGAGCTTCGCGCTCAGCGTCGGCGCGCCAGCGCCGCAAACGCTGATAACCTCGGCGTCCTCAAGGCGCATCCGTTACCCCTAGATAAGCCGTCATCTTGCGCAGATCAGTCAGCGCCGCACGCGCGCTTTCGAGCGTTGCGCCGTCGCGCTCGAAGGGCCGGCGATGCGACAAGCAGCGATGGGCCGTTTCGAGGCCGCCGATGACATCGCGCGCGGCAAGGTCTTCTTGCAACCCGAACTTTTCGACGAGCGTCCGCGCTTCGCTCGCGAGCTTCTCGAACTCCGCGGCGAGCACGGCACGCGCGGCGTCGCTGTCGTCGAAACTGTCGAGCAACGCGGTGATGTCACTTATCATCATACTCGCCCCGCATGATCTTGTTGTACTCTTCCACTAGATGCGGGCCGACCCCCGGCGACATCGTCGCCTCTTCCCAAAGCTCGGCGAGAACCTCCTCGTCGTCGTAGTCACACGGCGCATTTTTAAGGTCCAGTATCGCGCGGACCCGATATCCCGGTTTCGCCTGTCGCAGAAGGACCCACGATTTCTCGCTCAACAATCGTGGGTTCGTCTGGCGAGCCTCATTGTACGTAAGACGGCGCAATCTGAAAGTTCGGTGTGGGTTTGCGCGAAACCAGTCCCTGTCAATTGCGCCGAGTATCCACGTCGCGAGATGGCCGGCCGTCTCCTCGAAACCTGGATCATCGTGACATAGACGCGACCACTCGGCGCCGAGCGCCTCGTCGGTATCTTGAGGAGCAGAGGCGCCCTTCACACACTGGAAAAACGCGACGATCGGCAGCCTTGGAGCGAGCATATGAATCAGCGTCCACACTGGACCATCAAGCGACGCGCTCAACATTTCGGTCAGGCAGATGCGCTCATAGTGCGACGCGGGCCGGCGATGAAAGAAGCGCAACGGGTGCTGCTCAAACCAAGCGATGTCCGCGTCGTCGTCCTCATCGACTTGCGCGCCTGTTACCGATCGGAATATCGGGTTGTCATCGATTTGGACGGCCGGACTTTCTTCCTCGCTGCAAGGAGGCTTGTATGGCGGGCGCGTCTTCAGCGAAATGGCGAGCGCATTATCAAAGTGCCGTGGGGACAACCCTGCCACGTCGTTCGCCCTTATGACTTCAGGCTCATGGCGCGGACGTTTCGATGCCGCACGACGCTCACGTCGGTTTGGCATCTTAGCCTCCACACTCGCGAAAGATGCGCCGCGCCTCAGCAACGGTGCGCGCCCATATCGTTGCGTCGAAGCGCAAGCCATAGAGATCAATGGCCCGGCGGAACGCGGTGAGGAAGTCCTCCAGATCGAGCCATTCCGTCTTCTCGGCGAGATGCACGGGCCAGTCGTAGACAGGACCATCGCCGCGGTCGCCGAGCACGAGCAGTCCCGACTTGTCAATGTAGTAGGTGCGGCCGTCCAGCGTTTCGAGGTAGCGGCGCGTGATGCGCCACTGACGACCGCGATAGAGGATCGCAGGCTTCGGCATCGCTTAGCCCTCCGATGACTACGCGCGGCGTTCTTGCGCAGCCAGCCATTTCTCGGCGGAGGCTCTTCGATACATAGGAGTCCGCCCGCATTTTAAATACGGGGGGCCGTAGCCGTTTGCGCGCCACGATGCGAGCGTGCGGGGGGTGCGGTGGAGTAGGATCGCCGCCTCGGCCTCCGTGAGGAGATCAAGAAGCGGCTCAATGTTGTCGCTGCTCATGGTGCGTGCGCCCTGTTGCTGTAAAGCGAATGGCCGCATGAGAGCACGGAAGCGCAGCGCCGAATAGACTGACCGTTATTCTTTGTATGTGTCCGCTTTTCGCTGACGGGTGAGGATGCGCCGGACCTGTCGCTTGCACGATAGAGCGGAGCCGCGCAGCAGCAAAACCTCACGAAGATAGCCGGCGATCGCAGCTACGTTTTCACCGCGCCGGGCGAGCATCGCCACGATAACCGCGGCCGTCTCTTCATTGAACTTTCGACGCCGGCCGGGTTTGCGGCGCTCGCCGCCGCCATCAGTGTCGGCAAGATGTTGAAAGAAAGACCGCGCCTCGTCGGGGCTGATGGCCGCGATCTCTCGATACAGCGCCGTGGCCTGCTGCTTGAAATCGATCAATCTGCGCGCGAAACCAGCGCCATATTCTTCGTCGGCTGTCATGACACGATCCGTCCGATTGCCGCAGCGAGCTTTTCGAGCGCGTCGCGCTTCTCGGCCAGATACTCGAAGCGATCATAAACCCCCGCCACACCTTTGATAGCGTGGCCTAGAACGCGCTCAGCGATGTCCGGGCGTACGCCTTCGCGTGACATGATCGAGCGCGCGGTACGCCGCAGATCGTGCAAGGTCCAATGTGGCAGCGGCACCGCTTTATCGAACTCGATCTTGATGTTTCCGAAGGCAGAAAACGGAGTGCCCGCGCGCGATGGGAATACAAGGTCACTACTATTTAGGCGCGACTGTGCGTCGATAATTGCTCGAACCTCAGCCGTCAGCGGTACCGCGTGCGGGCGCTTCTGCTTCATCCGCGCTGGCGGAATTTCCCAAACGCCGTCTTGACCGATCTCCGCTCGCCGCAGTCCGGCAACTTCATCGCGTCGCTGGCCGCTAAGCAGCAGCGCCTTGGCGATCGTGCCGAACGTGCCGAACCGATCGAGCGCCGGCCAGATGATTCTAATCTCATCGTCCGACAGCACGCGCTCGCGCGCCCGTTCCTTGCTGCTCGTCTTCGCCATGCCGGGCACGATCGGCACGACGAAATCATCATCCTTCAACGCCCACCATCTGAGCGCCTTGCGGAAGTAGGCGAGCACGCGATCGGCCATGACGAGGCCGCCATACGTCTCACCCTCCGGCCCTTTGACGCGCCCATATGCGATGTCGTCGAGCATCGTGCTGACTTGCGATCGGCGCAGATCGCGAATGCCAATGGTGCCAATCTGCGGCTTGACCAGCCGCTCGAACGTGCGCGCGATCTCGTCAGCGCCGCGGAGCTTGCGCTCATGGCGGCAATAATCTTCCACGAAGCGGTTGAGCACCTCGGCAACGGTCAAAGCTTTGGCCTGAGCTTGGCGTTCGCCGAGCGGGTCTTCCCCGCGGTCGATCCGCTGGCGCAACTCGCGCGCGTGCTTCACGGCGGCAACCGCTGACCACGTGGGCCATGTACCAATCGTGAGGCGTCGCTCCCGCGCGCCAACGCGGTAATTCAAAATGAAGCTTTTGGCGCCGTTGGCTGTCGTTCTCACGCCAAACCCAGCCGGCGCTTGGCGACCTTGCAGCACCGCGCCTGCGAAGTAGGTGATCCGGTTGCCGCTCTCGGGCGGCATCAGCGCCTTGATGGCGTCCTCATTAAGCCGCGGTACCTCGTTCATGTGCGTCTCCGTCGAATGAGAAAGCCGATCGCTGACACTGCCCGCCAGCGTGAGAGGAACTCGGCGACGCTCGTCCGTTGCACTAGATCGCTGGCTCGGCGACGCTCGCCCGTATCTTTCGGCCGAGCCAGGAGCGGCGTCGCCATTGGACGCAGCGGTGGCAGTCCTTCGTCATCGATCGGCGAAACGTTCAACCAATGCTCGTTCATATCCGCTCCGTGGTGCTCAGTGCTCGGCCCCGTTCTAGGGCCGAGGGCTCAGCATCAACCAACTAGGCGTTCTGTGATGCGCCGCTGGATTGCTTCAGCGGTGCTTTCGTCAATCCAAAAGATCACAGGGAGCACCGAGATTTGTCCCCGATCTTCTGGCCGAAATCGTTTCGTTTCGGTGTACACGGCGCCGGCCGCGGTTCGGGCTAAGCGAGACGCGACGACCGCGCCGCCAGACTCGACCGCCGCAATGAAGCCGTGCTCTCTCAACAAACGTGCTGCAAAGTTCGGGGTCACGGGTGCGCGCCTCCCTTCGCGGCCATAGCCGCGTTGAGTTGCGCCGGCAGGCTGGCATTGGCGACGACTTCGGCGATTGTCGTCACGGTCGCGCCAGTGACACCCGGCGCTTTGGCCTCTGCGCCCGCAATCACGCAGGCGATGAGGATCAGCAGTGCCAGGAGCCCGTTCATTGGGCATCCTCCTCGGCCTTGATCGCGAGCAGCATCGCAGCCTTAGCGTCGCTGAGCCAGAAGCGCACCGAGTCGTCGAACGTCATGTGTTGAAGGAACTCGATGCGATCCGCGACGGTTCCCAGCGCCTTGAGCATCTGTCTGTGGCTGTAGCGCTTCATGCGCCGCACCCCGACAGAGTGGCGAGGAGGGTCTGCGCCTGAGCGACGACCGCTTGCAGATGCGTTGCCCATTGCAGTAGCGCCGGCCCGAGGAGTTCGCCGCCGACGACGCAAGGGATCGCGAGCGCCGAGCAGATGAGCCCGAACTCCAAAGCCACGGTGCCCGCTTCATCAGCGCTGAAGTCGGGCAACATGTCACTCAGCAGCACAGCCCGTTCCTCGGGGGTGATTAGGCGCTGCCGCTCCTCCTTGCGGTGCGCTGTGATGGCCGCTAAGGCGGCATCGGTGCTCAGATACCGGCCAATGAGCCGGCGCTCGCCATCGACCACGGCCACGACTTGCAGCTCGCCGCGGTCGAACCCGTCCTCTACCGAGTAGTGGGGTGCCTCGCACAGCATATCCCGCCGCGGGGTGAGCCCGAGGGCCGCGCAGAGGCGCAAGATTGCCTCTCGAGCATCGGCTAGCCGGCCAGCCGCGCGGTGCCTCACCGCGTCGCCGTAGGCGGTTTCCAGGGCCGTGTAATCGGGATGCCAGATTGGGGTATCGTTACCATTAGCCTGCATCGATGCTTACTCCATCGGTTCGGGTTAGGCCGGGATCAGCGCGCCAACGCTGGTTCCGGCCGCTTTTAGCCTCCGTGTCCGCTCCAAGTCCGCGATAAGAACCCGTAGGCTGGTGCAAGTTATTTCATGATCTTTCAAAGTACGTCAAGCGATTTCCGCAGTTTCCCGCCACGAAATCCACCGGACACGACAAGGACCAGGGGAACCAATAGGTCGCCAGGTCGCGATGGCCCTGACCTTCTATCAGCTGACGCTCATCGCCCTCTTCACCGCTTGCCTGTTGCCGCTGGGCTTTGCCGTGCCGCGCGGCCGGGACGCGCTGATGATGGTGGTCGCCGGCCTCGGCAACGGCGTCGC
>Ga0335074_10008587_pt1 | contig 14197 bp, 12 predicted proteins | sample Lox_Sample_23_FD_206715 | JGI IMG/M metagenome (GOLD analysis project Ga0335074, IMG submission 206715) | Soil microbial communities from Loxahatchee National Wildlife Refuge, Florida, United States - Lox_Sample_2.3 | ecosystem: Environmental > Terrestrial > Soil > Wetlands | place: USA...
GCTGGTCGTAGCTTAGTCCGGGCTGGTAGGGATTGGCCCACAGGAATTCATAGGGCGCGCCGAACGGAGTCAGCATCGAGAAGCGATCCTGGATAAGCCAGCCTTGCAGGTATTGATTGGGGAGATTGTTGTTGTCGAAGGCCACCATGGCGAGTCCGGCGGCACGCGCGAGGGCGGCGCGGTTTAAATCCGGCTCCGCGGTGCGCTGGCCGGGGTTCGATAACATGGGGATGCGGAAATCGTTCTCCGGAGCGCGGTAGGGGGCGGGATAATTGCCGGCGATCAGCAGAACGGGCAGATGCGCGAAGTAATCGGCAACCTTTTCGCGCATGTCGATCTGCAGATTGTCGCGAACGGCGTGCAGGATTTCGAGCAGCGCGTAAAAATCCGGCAGCGGGGGTGCGGCGTGACCATCGACGAGCGAGGGCGCGAAGTCGGCACGCCACCAACGCTGAATCGTTTGCCGGAGGGGCGCTTCTTCTGGATGCTTGGCATCGTCGGCGGTGGCGATGAGTGCGAGGATGCGGTCACGGCGCGCGGACAGGGTGTCGCCATCCGGCCTTTGCAAAAGTTGGCGGATTTTGGCGGAAAGGGCGTCGGACTGTTGCGGAGTCAGGATGGGCTGGCACCAATCGTAGACCAGCGCGAGTTGCCGCAAGTCGCTGGCTTGCGGAGTGAGCGCCCAATCGACGGCCCGCTTCCCCGCCCCAGTGTCGGCTGCAATGGCGTAATAAAGGCTGAGCGCGAAGCCGGGTTCGGGAAGGCCGGCGCCGCCTTTGACGAGCAGATCGAACTGGCGCCAGCGGGGCGAATCGCGTTCGCGTTCACGCTTGAGCAGGCGGAGGCGCTGGGCAGTCAAGATCAGCCGCGGATGCTCGGTGTAGACGCGGAACTCGTCATCCTCGGCGGAAGCGCCCAGAGATACCGCGACGGCACAAGCAACCACGACAGAGCCTGTCCGCCAACCCCGAATCGCCAATCCCCAATTGTGTCACACTGACACAGTCCCAGCAGCCGGGCGCCCCAGGCAGGGGTTGGAAGCCACTAAAAACACAGGGAAATTCCGTGGTGGGCGGCGTGCAGATGTAGGCATCGAATTGATGAAGTGACCTTTGAAACCTGCCCTCTGCTTGCAACGAGCGGGACGGGGTCATGAGCGGGCTGGTGAACGGCGTGCTTGCGGGAACCGGTGCTTTTTACAGATTTGCAACCGCTTTGACTTCTGAAACAGCGAGTTGCAACAGAGGGATTTTTTTCGAGGGCCGCTTCGTGAGATAAAAACGAACCAACCACATCTTGGATTGGTTTCGGCGGCGTTTGGCGATTCGCGGCGGGGATGCAGGACGCGGGCCTCGCTTCGCGAAGGAACTGCAAGTTAGTATCCGGTCAGACGTGCCGGCGCTAAGTCCTGACCGCACCGGAACCGGCGGCTTCCATGAGTCCCACCAGCCGGCCCCCGGTGCGGGTTTTCTTCAAACATTTATCAGTCTAATTGAATTTTCTTAGCGTTACAAGGCTGTTAGCTATCGGCCGGTGGATATTAAACAGGCGGTCCGGCAGTAACCGGTATGTCAGCACGGCCGAAAGCGGGTGCATCAACCCGGCCAGCAGGAAAATGGGCGCGTAGCCGAAGCGCGCGACAACATATCCGGTCCCCAGATTGGCCAGGGCTCCGCCGACAGCGCCGCCCATCCCTGAAAATCCGGTGACCGTCCCGACCTCGGTCTGATTGAACAAATCGGTCGGAATTGTTTGCAGGTTCGCGACCCAGATTCCATGCCCGAACGTGAGAGCGCAGGTGGCCGCGATGGCGAGAGCGGCCGTCGGGACCAGCGGCGCGGCGATGGCAATGGGAAGCACCGCGGCGCCCAGCGCCATACTGAATTTTCGCGCACGCCCGAGCGGCCAACCGGCTTCGATCAGATGGCCCGAGAGCCAGCCGCCGATCAAGTACCCGATGCCGCCAAGCGCGAAGGGAACCCAGGAATATTCGCCGACCATGGCGAGGTTGAACCCGCGTTCGCGGCGCAGGTATTCGGGCAGCCAGAAGATGACGAAGTAGATTACTGGATCGGTGAGGAAGCGAATCGCGATCAGGGTCAAGCAGGCGCGATCGGTCAAAAGAGCGCTCCACCTTGTGGCTCGCGGGGGTGGGTTGTCGGGGAGTGGGGCGCCGGGCACGGGGTACACAGTAAGCCATAGCGCAAGCCATCCAAACCCGGCGAGTCCAGTGAAGACAAAGGCGTCGCGCCAGCCATAGCGCAGCGTGATCAACGCCACCGTCACCGGCGCGAGCGCCGAACCGAGCATCGTGCCCGCGTTGAAAATGCCCATCATGAGCGCGCGGCGCGAAGCCGGAAACCACTCGGCGATGGCTTTGGTTGCGGCGGGCCACGCGCCGGGTTCGCTCAAGCCGAGCAAGAACCGATACGCGCCCAGGCTCCAGGCGCCGATCGCGAATCCGTGCAGCAACTGGGCGATGGACCAGCTGGACATGAAGACCGCGAAGCCGCGGCGCGAGCCCAGCTTGTCGACCACGGGTCCGGAAATGGCGTATCCGATCGCATAGGCGATCAAAAACGCGGAAACGATGTAGGAATAATCCTGTTCGCTGAGCGCGAACTCGCGCCGGATCTCTACCGAGACAATTCCGATGGCCTGGCGGTCCAGGTAACTGAGCGTGGTGGCCAGGCACAGCAGAATGGCAATGCCCCAGGCGATCCGGCGCGGTTTCATCCAGTACGAGTGTAATCCCGGGGTCCAGATACAGCGCGATCCGCATACACTGCGATCCGGGTACAATAAAGCGCCTTGGAAGTTTTCAGTTGGATGTTGCGGCGCTCCTTCCGCCTGTCATCCGGAAAACTTCGTGCCGGAAACCTTCGTGCCGGAAAGCTTCGTGCGCCCGGGAGCAGGCTTCCGGTTGGGAGGTGGCGCGGTTTCATCCGGAGGGGGCGCGCGGCAATCCGCGCCAGGACGCGTGGGTTCGCCGGCTCTGAAGTAAGCCTTTCGATAGGCGGCTTCATTGCCAATATGTGGGCTGCAGTCGATTCCAGAATCGGACCTCTGTAGAAAGTTTCCGAGCCGCGATTACATTGTTCTCAATGGCCCGATCGCAGACCTCCGGCGAAGCGGCAAAACGTCCCAATATAGATTGTCCAATCCCCGGCGCAAGGTTGATACGGCGACGAGCGACCGAATTGTCTCAGGTTGCTTGCATTTGGTGCGGCAATAAAAATGTCCGCCATCGCCGAAAAAGCAGAAGTCGGTGTACCCGATGTCGTTGAGCCAATCGAAGACGGCTTCAGGATTTTCGCCTTGGGCACTCCACAGCCCTGGGTCCCACTCAAAGAAGAGTGCCGGTCTTATGGACGACAGAGTCCGGACACCCGATCTCAGAATGGGAAAATCGAACCCGTCGGTATCCACTTTGATCAAATCGACTTGCCGGCCTTCGCAAATCTCATCCAGCGGAACGGACGCGTTTCCCGATGCTGAAACGATGGAGCCGGCGGTGCCGGGATCTCCGGGCTTCAGCGCCAGGTTTTGGCCCTCTCCGATAAAATCTCGTAGTCTCTCAACGGGCAGTCCATCGGTATTCGCCTGCAGGTAAGGCATCCATTCCGCGTTGGGCTCAACACAAACAAACCGGCAGCGTCCAGGGAGGTAGCTTTCGAGCAAGGCTACGCTGTCGCCTACGTTCGCGCCGACGTCGACCACGGTTAGACTTGAATTACTCAATGCCGCCGCGCAATGAACCAGCGCCATAAAAGATAATGGGTTGCTGCCCACGATGAATGGCAAGTGATGACTGGCGGGCAGTCGCACTCGTCGTCCCCACAGCTGGACAGCCAGATCTCCGCCCGCTGGAGGCGCAAGTTTGAGAGCGGCTCGCGCAAAAAGCGGCGCGATCCATCCGGGTCGTCTAGCCCGTCTCAGGAGGGCCAACCGTACTTCAGCCAGGGTCACGGGCCACTCCATACGGTACGTCGACCCGGGAAACACAACTTTGAAGGATCTGCTCGGATGAAGCCACGTTTTTCCTTATGCAGAGACAATCCTATTTTAAGCTCCGGCATGGCTGAGCGCACACGCGTGGGGATTTCGCCGGCTCTGATACGCTTTCACTCCGAACGCATGTAGCGGCGGATCGCGGTAGCGCGGCCGGTTTCCTCATCGATGGTGACGATGACGGCGTGCAGCTCGGCGCCCGATTTGGCGTTGTCCAGACGGATGGGCATGCCGGTGAGAAAGCGTCGGATAGCCAGGTTTTTCTCCGAACCGATCACCGAATCGTAGGGGCCCGTCATGCCGACGTCGGTTTGATACGCGGTCCCGCCGGCCAAAATGCGTTCGTCGGCGGTAGGGATATGGGTGTGCGTCCCGATGACGGCCGAAACGCGGCCATCGAGATACCAGCCCAGAGCCATTTTTTCGCTGGTGACCTCGGCGTGGAAGTCGACGAACCGGACTTTGACCGCCGGGTCGAGCGATTCGAGAATACGGTCGGCCGTTCGAAACGGATCGTCAATGGCGGGTAGGTGCACGCGGCCCTGCAGATCGATGACGGCCACACGAACCCCATTGCGGGCTTTCGCGACAAAGCAGCCGTTGCCGGGCAGGTCTGACGGATAGTTGGCGGGACGGAGCAGACGCGGCGTGCGCGGCAGGTAATCGAAAATCTCCTTTTTGTCCCAGATGTGATTGCCGGAAGTGAGGACGTCGATACCCATGGAAAAAAGGTCGTCGGCGATGGTGGGCGTGATGCCGAAGCCTCCGGCTGAATTTTCGGCATTAGCGATGGCAAGCTGTATTTTCTCGGCGCCGATGATTTCCTGCACGTGGCGCGCGACCACAGCACGGCCCGGCGACGCAAAGATGTCGCCTATGAATAAGATGTTCATCAATATTTAAAGCTGAAGAGAAGAAAAAAAGGAGCGCAGCTTACCAGCGGAACCGGCCCCCGTCCTTGACCCCGAAACTCAGCAGGGCGGAGCCCTCCGAGCGTCTTTAGGCTTCTCCATGGCGGCTTATTCGGCCACCGGAGCTTGCACACCAACGCATAAACCGAGACGGACCCCTAGACAATTGACTGTCGGATCAATTTAAGGAAACCGATTCCCAAACTGAGCAGTAACGCTCCTTCCGCAATCATAACAGACGTGGTCCGGCAATGCGAGAGATTTCCCGCTGCCGAAGCGGCAGATAGACACCGGAATCCAGGCAGTAACTGAATTGGGATCATCTACTTAAGAGATAAACCTGAGGAACAACCTGAGCGCCTTACCGGTGCGCAAGCTCGGTTTGATTGTGCACTGCCCGCTCGGTCTTGGTTAACGACGTGGAGAGCGAGCTTCGGGAAATACGGCGGACCAGCGGTTCGACAAACCATCGGATGGCGCCGGGTATATCGCGGCTCAATGCCAGGGCTTCAAATTCGACATAGACGCCGCCATCGCGCTCCAGATAACGGGTGATGCCGAACATCCGCCAGATGATGCCGTGGCCGGTGCCCACCGGCAGCAGATGCTGTTCCGGAGAACCGTAATCGTCGATTTCCTGAATGCGCGTCGTCGCGGTGGTGCTGAACATCCGGCGATCGTCCACGCGCGTGTAGCAGGACTCATAATCGGCATCGAAGGCCATCCGAAGAGAGAGCGATTTGTTGATGAGCACCATCGAAAAGCGATCTTTAGCTTCGCCCGTACCTATGTCGCCCAGAACGATCGGCTTCGACTCGGCCACATTGGGCTCGTACATGTCCTTGTATTGCCCATAATCGCGAACCACTTCGAGCACGTTCTGGATGGAAGCCTGAGGGATGAAAACGGCGCCGATCCAGTCATGAATCAGCCCGGACGGCACTTTCTTGGGGGTCTGGGGCCCCACCGGAGAAACCACGATTTCGCCCGCCCTTACGCGTGCCAGCCGCTCCGGCGATTCGTCCACCCACAGGAAAGAGTTTCCGGGAGCCAGCCGATGCTGCATGCGCGCGGTTGCGGACTCAACGTACTGGTCCCAAGCTTGTTCGGTAACCGCATCCAGCGTCGCCGCATTGGCTGCCGCCAGACTGAACAGGGTGACTAACGTAAGAGTCCGCACGCCCTACCTCTATGCGCTTTTGATGCCAGACGGCGAGGGCGGGTCGCTAGCGATTGAGATCGGAACTGCCGCCGGAACCCGAGGCGGGGGCTTAAGTATTTGAGCTGTCGGGAATTGTCAGCCGCCAAGTTCGGCGCGTATCTGGGAAGCAATGCGATGGGCGAAATCCTCGACGCGCTCCAGCTCAGGACCCTCCACCATTACTCGCGCCAGCGGTTCGGTACCTGAGAAACGCACCAGGACGCGGCCGGAATCGCCGAAGGAATCCTCCGCGGCGCGGATCTCGCGAGTGACGCCGGGCAGGTTTTCCAGAGGTTTTCGCTCCTTAATGCGAACGTTGATCAATCGCTGTGGAAATACCTGAATCTCTTTGGTTAATTCGTCGAGGCCAGAACCCGACGCCTGCATAGCTTCGAAGACACGGAGGGCGGTCAGCATGCCATCTCCGGCGGTGGCGTAGCGGTGAAAGATGATGTGGCCGGATTGCTCGCCTCCAAGCGCCGCGCCGCGCCGCAGCATTTCCTCGAGCACATATTTGTCGCCTACCGGCGTCCGTACCAGCTCGATTCCATGGGCGCGAAATGCCCGTTCAAGACCAATATTCGACATCACGGTAGCGACCACGGCGGGCGGCTGTCCGTTGACGGCAAGCTGCCCGTGTTCCTGCAAATATCGGGCGGCTAGGAACAGCACCGCATCGCCATCCACGATCTTGCCCCGCCCGGAGACGAACAGCGCGCGATCGGCATCGCCATCGAAGGCGACCCCGACATCGGCCTGATGCTGGATGGTGGCCGCTTGCAAGCTCTCCAGGTGCAGCGACCCGCAATTCAAGTTGATGTTGCGCCCATCGGGGGAGCAATGAATCGGATGAACGCGCGCGCCCAGGCGTTCGAACAGTTCGGGCGCGAGATTGGACGCCGAACCATTGGCGCAATCGGCGACGATCTTCAATCCATGCAGGCCTCCGGTAAGCGTCGCGGCCAGATGATCCACATAGGCGCGATCGAGGCTCGAGTCCACCCGGGGAGACGCCTGGGGAAAATCCGGGCTCTGTTCGAGCAGCCTGAAAATATCCGCTTCGAGGCGCTCCTCCTCTTGGTCGGGGAATTTGTATCCGGCGTGGCCGATGAGCTTGATGCCGTTGTCCTGATACGGATTGTGGGAGGCCGAGATCATCACTCCGGCCGCGAAGTGGCCATTCTTCGCCAGGTAGGCGATCCCGGGAGTGGTGGTGACGCCGGCAAATTCGACAGCGATGCCACGCGACGACAATCCAGCCGCCACCGATGCGGCGAGCCACGGACCCGATTCGCGCGTATCCATACCAATGACGACGCTCACGTGGGGCTGCCGGCTGGATCTTACCCAGTTTCCCAGCGCCGCTCCGACCGCTTGCGCGGTGGTCGAGTCCAGCGGCGGCTTACCGGCCAAGCCGCGAATTCCATCCGTTCCAAACAGCTCGCGCGCCATTAGCGTGCGGCTCCGTTCGCGATCTTTTCGAGTTTCACCTGTACTGTAATATCGGACGGCGCACCCACCAGCCTTACTTGCGGGTCGCCGATGTCCAGATGGGTGTGAAAGGTCTTCTGCACCACTACGCCGCTCAAATCCATAGGATCGGTTTTGATTTCGCTGATGCCGCGGACACGATTCTGGGAGCCCCGGATTCGAACCATGGCCGGATCCAGTTGCTGGCTCACGATGCGGTAACCGGCCGGTTTGTTGACGTAATCCGGCTGGATGGGCTCATCCTTAACGAGCAGCCGCTCAAACCGCAAGGTGAGTTGGGAAGGAACGGCCTTGGCGAAGGTGACTCCGGCCGGCAGGTTGAGATTGCGGCCGCGGATGCTATAAGTCCGCTCGCCCGGCTGCGCGTCCGACAGATCCAGCACCACGGCCACTGCGGCCAGACTATCGCGCGTGAGGCGGCCAGATGGGCCGCGGACTTCCAGGCGCACGCGCTCCGGCAGATTGCCCTCAATGTCCAAGTCATCCGGCGGGTTCTTAAAATCCACCGGAACCGAGACGGCGGTCGCGACTTCTGGCTCCCGCGCCACCAGCAGCCATAAGCCGATGGCCATGAGGAGCGAAAGCAGCTTCCAACCGAGGTTGCGGGTGAAGAGCTGTTTCATGAGACCGCTCCCTTATCGTCGCGGCTCGGCAGGTCGGACGGTGTTAGCGGGCCGCGCGCGTGAACAAGACGGTTCCTCACGGGCGATCCAGCGTGGATTCATGCATGGCCGCCGCCCGGCGCGCCGCCGAACCGGTGTCGCGCAACTCGTCCCGCTCAATGCGTTCGGAGAGCACATACTCCACGCGTTCCAGGGGCACGTCCAATTCGATTTCCCCGAAGGCCGCCACCGACACTCGCCCGGTCTCTTCAGAAACCACGATGGCGATGCAATCGGCTTCTTCGCTGATACCCAGCGCAGCGCGATGCCGGGTGCCGAGCTCGGTCATCAGGAGAGGATTGGTGGTGAGCGGCAGGAAGCAGGCGGCGGCGGAAATGCGGTCGCCCTGGATGATCACCGCGCCATCGTGCAGCGTTCCGCCGGGGTGAAAAATGGAGCACAGCAGATCGCGCGAAACCACCGCGTCCAGATTGACGCCGCTTTCGATGAAAGTTCTCAGGCCGATCTTACGCTCGATGACAATCAGCGCGCCGACCTTGATCTGCGAGAGGCGGCCCACGGCCAACACCACCTCCTGGCTCAATTCGCGCCGTTCCAGCTGGCTGATGCCGAGGAACGGCCGGCGCCCCAGCCGCGCCAGCGCGCGACGCAGCTCGGCCTGAAACATCACGATCAGGGCGATGGGAGTGTAGGGCAGGAGCGTGGCCAGGATGGTATGCAGCAGCTCGAGCTTGAAATACAGCGCGACCGCGTACATGGCGCCCAAAACGCCCAGGCCCAGCAGAACATGCACGGCGCGGCGGCCGCGGATGATCATCAAAAGCTGATAAATGAGGATGGCGACAATGACAATGTCAATGGCCGCGGTGATGGTGAGCGGGGGTAAATCGGAAAACGAGGATGGCAGGAAGCGCACCATGCATCGGTGAGTTTATTGTAGCAAGGCCCTAAACAAAACAGAGGCAATTTTTGTAAGGCATTTTGCAGGGCGGGAGCTCTCCCGGCCGAAGCGTGGCGAGTGGCGGCGGACCCTATAGGTAAAAGCACCACCTTAGTACGCGGTTTCAGCCCGGTGGCTTACGGAATTGCCTTAGTACCTATCTGGTGGGTACTCTACGGCCGATCAGCAGAGCTACGAGGGCATATTGGACAGGATTTCCATTCTGGTGTGTGAGCCGCAGCCGATCGTGGTAGAGGGCCTGCAGAGGGTGCTCGGGGAAACCGACGATCTGGTGCTGGCGGGCTTCGTGTCGCGGCCCGTGGAGACGCTGGAAGCGGTCCATCGGCTGCATCCGAACATTGTGTTGATCGATGGAGCCAGCGGGCTGACGGCGGCGCTGCGGCTGCTGGGACACTTGAAAGGGGTCGGGCCGATCCATCCGGTCTTATGGGTGGTGGATCTTCCGGAACCGGATGCGTTCCGGGCGCTGCAAATGGGCGCGCGTGGGATTGTCGAGAAAACGTTGCCGACCGGCAAACTGGTGCAGTGCCTCCGAGAGGTGGCGGCCGGGCAAATTTGGATGCGGGAATCCGAACAGCTGGCCGAGTTCCTGCAGCGCAAGGACACCTCCCGTCTGACGCCGCGGGAGAAGGAAGTAGTCACTTTGATTTGCCGCGGCCTGCGCAACCGGCAAATCGCGGAAAATCTGCATATCACGCCGGGAACCGTCAAGGTGCATTTGATGCATATTTTCGAAAAAACAGGTTTAAAGGATCGGCTGGCGCTGGCCGTGCATGGAGCCGATTTGATCGGCGCGGAAAAGCCCGCCGGCAACACAGTGAACCGCTAGAGGCGCGCTAACAGGATGATGAAAAAGGCATCACAGGCAGTGCCCATGCCACTCGGCTCCGTAGTCTGCTGAGTTTGCGTGTAGCACAGACAATCTTGTCTGTGTTTCGGGGACTTGCAAGCCTCTTTCATCATCCTGCTAAAGCGGGCGGGCTGGGAGGCCGATCACTGGGAGAGGGGCTTCGATATTCCCCAGCGAGCGGCTTCTTTGTGGCCACCTCCACGCAATCTCCCCAAGCCCGGTCCAACCCCGATGCCTTCGCACCGCGGCCATCCCCGGCCGCCGGATGGAGGACCGCGCGCGCCTGGCGCGCCCTCGGGCGAGTTCTAAAGCCGTCGTTCTCGGACTGTTTCTTCATCGCGCTGATTGTCTGGCTGTTTATGTATGGCGCGAGCGGCTGGATATCGCTGCTGGGCGATGGCGACACCGGCTGGCACATCCGCACCGGCCAGTACATTCTTCAAACCCACAGCGTGCCGACCCGGGATCTATTCTCCTATTCCAAACCCTCCGCGCCGTGGTTCGCCTGGGAGTGGCTCACCGACGTGATTTACGCGGTCGCGTTCCAGGCCGCCGGTCTCAAGGGGATTGTGCTGCTTGCAGGCGCCATGATCGCGCTCACGGCCACGGTGATCCTGCGCTATACCGTGTGGCGCGGCGCGAACGCACTGGTGGCGGCTTTCACCACGCTCGCCGCGGTGGGCGCTTCCTCCATGCATTTCCTGGCGCGGCCGCATCTGTTCACGCTGTTGCTGCTGCCGCTGTGTTTATGGCTCGTCGAACTCGACCGGCGGAAGAATACCGCCTGGCTGTGGGGGCTGATACCGGTGACCGCGCTGTGGACCAACCTGCACGGCGGCTTCGTGATTTTTCTGGCTTGCCTGGCGCTGCTGCTGCTGGCCTGCGCGATCGAAGCGGCGCTCGGCCAGCCGCGCGGCCCGCAAATCCGGCGCTATGCGGCGCTGCTAGCGGGCTGTTCGCTCGCCTCGCTGGTCAATCCTTATGGAGTCCAGTTGCAGGTGCACATCTGGCAGTACCTGCGCGCGGATTGGATCCGCGACATCGTGCAGGAATTTCAAGCGCCGACGTTCCGTTCCGAGGGGCAGCGCCAATTTGAAGTCTTACTGCTGGCCGGTCTGATTGTGTGCGGTTCGCTGCTCCGCCGGAAGATGTTCGCCGAAGCGCTGTGGGTAGTGTTCCTGGCGCATTCCTCGTTGACCAGCGTGCGGCACGCCCCGCTGTACGCGCTGGTGGCGGCGCCGCTGGTGGCGTGCGAAATCAGCGAGTGCTGGCGCGTTGCGGTGACGGGTGCGAAGAAATCGGCGGCCGTGCGAATCCTCTATCAGCTTGGCGCGGAGTTGACGCCGGCCTTTCGACGCACCAGCCTGTGGCCGGCCCTCCTGATCCTGGGCCTGGCTATGGGAGGCGCATCCCTGAATTGGCCGCGCGATTTTCCGAGCGTGATGTTTCCCACTGGAATGGTGGAGCGGCACTCCGGCTTGATCGCCTCCGGGCGATTACTCGCACCGGACCAATGGGGCGATTACATCATCTATCGTTTTTATCCGCGGCAGAAAGTATACGTCGACGGCCGGAGCGACTTTTATGGGCAGAAATTTGGCGAGCAGTATCTCCACTTGCTCAACGGCTCTTATGACTGGCGGTCGATTGTGGACCGCAATGGCTTCACGCTGGCGCTGCTGCCGGTGGAGTGGCCGCTCGCGTCGCTGCTCAAGCTGGATTCCGGCTGGCGCGTGGTGGAGGACGACGGCAAGGCAATCCTACTCGCGCGGGTAAGTAGTCGTAGGGCGGCGAATTAAGTGCTTCGGCCCAGGGTAGAGGAGCGCGCGTACTAAAGAAAACGTCGTGCGCAGGCTAATGAAAACCTCCCAGTTTGCCGAAGCTATAAGTCAGGAGAAGCAACCGGCATGAGAAGCAATCGGAACCCGTCCGGGTCAGTCACCCGAAGTGTTGGGGACCGCGCCGGTAGCGGAAAAACGGGCCCCGCCGCGGCCGGCGCCGCAACGGCCGGCGTGGACGAGCGGACGATGGAGCCTAGCCCGGCGGGATCGCAAAACATGCTTGAGCCGCAAAACACGGTGGGGTCACAAAACGCGTCGCAACAGGCGTCGCCAAACATGGTTTCGAACTTGAGTTTGCCCCGGATGCCGGTGGAATGGCTGGATTCGGCCAACTGGCGTTTGCCCTCCGGCAAGGCTTTGGCGGAATTCGCGCTGCAGGCCGGGTTCCTGGCGCCGTTATTGTTCGGGGCGAACGGATTCGGCAAAGCGGCGGTGGGATCTGGCGGTTCGTCCAGAATGCCTGGCAGCGTGGCGCCTGGTCGCGGCAAGGAGTTTGGCAAAGGGGAGAGCCGGTGACGGCACAAGCGCTGCTGGCGGGAGCCATCGGGATCGCCGCGTGCGTCGACGATCTGCGGCGGCGCCAGATTTCCAATTGGATTCCGGCGGCGGCCGGGGTGAGTGGTCTCGCGCTGCAGACCGCCGAGCGCGGCTGGCAGGGCGCCGGCTCGGCCTTGCTCGGCACTTTGGCGGGCGCCGGAGTGTTCCTGATCTTTTATCTGCTGGGTGGCATGGGCGGGGGAGATGTGAAGCTGATGGCCGGCTTCGGGGCATTGCTGGGAGCTAAGCGGCTGTTAGTGGCGGCGCTGTGGACGGCCGGGTGCGGTGGCTTGATGGCGCTGGGCGTGATCGCGGCGGGCTTGCTGGGAGACTACTGGAGGCGCCGAAACGCGGGGGGCCAGGAGACTTCGGTTACGGCTCGGGGCCGCGGCCGCGAGACCATCCCCTACGCTCCCGCCATTGCCGCCGGGGTGTGGCTGAGCCTGGTGGGAACACCGTGACACATCGCTATCGAGGATCGAACGCAACGCGGCCAGGGAGCAGTTCGGCTGGCCATCGAAGTTGACGATCGAAGGCGGGAGAAAGGGATATGGATCGTAGATTTCTGACGGTATTGGGCGTAAGTCTGTTGTTTGCGCTCGTCATATCGAGCGTGTTTTATCAGATGACGGCTCGCGCCGGCAGCCCCAAGAAGACGGAGCCCACGGATCTGCGGGACGTGGTCTTGGCCGCCCGGCCGCTGGCGGTCGGAACCACTATTAAGCCCGCCGACATCAAAATCGGGAAAATTCCCGGCGTGGCCTTTCCCAAGGGAGCGTTCTCCAAGCCCGAGGAAGTGATCGACCGCCCGGTGATCAGTAACGTCCTGATGGATGAACCGGTACTGGAGGGGCGGCTGGCCGCGCGCGGAAGCGGGGTGGGCCTGGCGCCCGTGATTCCGGTGGGAATGCGAGCGGTCACGCTGCGCGTCAACGATGTCACTGGGATTGCCGGTTTCGTGTTGCCGGGGATGCGGGTGGATGTGCTGGTAACCGGGCATCCGCCCAACTCCGACACCTCCGTCACCGCCACTCCGGTGCAACTCCAGGATCTATTGGTGCTTTCGGCGGGAACCGTGATGCAGCCGGATGCGCGCGGCCCAGACCGTGACGCTGCTCGGGACGCCGGAACAGGCCGAAACGCTGACGCTCGCCAGCTCCGATACCCGCATTCAATTGGTATTGAGAAACGGGAGCGATCAAAACATCGAAAAGACGCCGGGGCACGATATCGCGGAGCTGTATGGCGAGCGTTCAGTGCACAAGAAGGCGGATAATCCCGCGCCCCGGCCGCGGCCGCGGCCTGTTGTGGTGGCTGCCGCGCCGCCTCCTCCTCCGCCTCCGCCCGATCAAATTGTCGTGATTCGCGGAACGCAGAAGAGCGTGGAAGTGGTGGGCACCGGAGGCGCAAAGTAATGATGCGAGCAACCAAAAATCTGCACATGCTGGGGGGCCTGGTGGCGGCCAGCGCGGCCACAGTGCTGTTTGTTCGAATGCTGTCGGCTCAGGGCGGGCCCGAAGACGTCCGCTTGACGGTGGGCAAGAGCATTGTGATCGACTATCCGGCGGAGATCGCCCGGATTTCCACCAGCAACGCCGACATCGCCGATGCTTCGCCGGTGACGGGGCGGGAAGTGCTGGTCCACGGCAAGTCCTATGGAACCGTGACGCTCGTGGTGTGGAGCAAAGCGGGCCAGCGAAACTTCTACAACATCACGGTAGAGCAGAATCTGGAGCCGCTGCGCCGGCTGCTCAAGGAGACCTTCCCGTCC